>Ga0209874_1000113_pt1 | contig 20175 bp, 17 predicted proteins | sample GWRWN1_20_30_FD_187216 | JGI IMG/M metagenome (GOLD analysis project Ga0209874, IMG submission 187216) | Riverbed sediment microbial communities from areas with no vegetation in Columbia River, Washington, USA - GW-RW N1_20_30 (SPAdes)... | ecosystem: Environmental > Aquatic > Freshwater > River... | reverse complement strand
GACGCCCGCGTCACGCAGTAGGCCCAGAAGCTCGCCGCGGCCGCAACCCACGTCGAGGACAGGCGCTGCGGCACGGAAGTCTTCGACGTAGCGCCGCTGCCGCTCGCGGATCGACTCGACGCTGCCACGCATGCGGCTTTCGAACGCGAAGTAGTCCGGTACCGCGGCCGCGGCGGGCTGCGCGGCGACGGTCATCGGCACAGTCACACCGGAGCCCACACGTTCACCGCGCCGCTCGAGCCGCGCCAGCCGCTCCTCGAGCTCGCGGGCGATGCGCTCCGCCTGCTCACGCGCGGCGGCATTCGCATCAGCCCGCTCCGAAAGTGCGTCCACGAGCTTGAGGACGGAGTCGTTGAAGACGCGCTGGTCGGCCGCCAGGGGCTCCACGTACCAGCGCATGAGCTTGCGCAGGACGCGCTTGACCAGGCCCTTCGGACCACCGCCCGCCTCCCGCTCGGCGGTGACCGGCCAGAAGCGCTCCGCGAGCGCACGCGTGGCTGCGAAGTCGGCACCGCGGGCATCTCCGTGGACGGCGCCCCGGCGAAGCTCCTCACGAAGGCGCTCGAAGAGGTCTGCAACGTCGATCTCCGACGACGAAATGCCTGCAGGCGCCGGATGTTTCGCTTCCGGGCCGGACATTCGGAGAATTGTACGGGGTGCGTCTGTCAGTGGAGTGCGCGCACGTACTGCCACGCCTGCGCCAGTCCGAGCTCGCGCATGGCGAGGAGGATGAGGGCGTAGAGCGCGAGCCCCGCCGCCGCCGCGGGCACCGCGCTCAAGACGAGCGAGGCGCCTCCGAAGGCGAGCGCAGTCGCGGCGCCGACGAGGACCGACAGCCGCGCCAGGCCGACGACCGAGACCCTCAACATCCGCGGCGCGAGCGCGGCCATCAGGCCGAGCACGAGCAGCAGCGTCGAGACGCCGAGCGCGACCGTCACGCCCGTCAGCCCCCAGAGCTCCCGGCCCGCGATGGAGATCGGGATGTCCACGGCCAGGCCCACGAGGGCAAGCGGGATCAGCAGCCGCGTGCGCCCCATCACGAACAGCAACGGATAGGTGATCGAGAACGCGGCGTTCGCGACCATCCAGGGCGAGAGGTAGACGACGAGCCGGCCGAGCTCGTCCCCGACGTCCCCCGCGAAGGCGTCACCCAGCACCGCTGTGACCAGGCGCCCGCCGACCAGGGCGACGAGTCCTGCCGCCGCACCGACGAAAGCGAGGGACACCCACGCGGAGTGGACGACGTGCTCCGCTGCGCTCTCGGCGTCGACACCGCGTCGGGTGAGCGGCGCTGCCGAGATGAGCGAGAGCGAGAACGCGGTGGCGCTCGTGAACGTTGCCGCGAGCAGGTACGCATACGACAGGCTCGTCACGCTGCCCTCACCGGTGCCCGCGGCAAACCGCAGTGCGATGACGTACAGGCCTTGCACTGCGAGTGGGATCGCCGCCCCGTACAGCAGCCGCCAGAGCCGGTAGCCGATGCGCCACGACACGCCGCGGTGGCGGCGTAGCCGGCTGCCGCGCAGGGCCAGCGCGACGGCAGGGATACCGATTGCGATCGCGCCGTTCAGCGCGAGGCCCCACGCGAGGGACACGAGCCCGTGTGAGTCCGCGGCCAAGACGAAGAACACGACGCCACCGATCCCTCCGAGCGCGAACCCCGCGGCCGCCGGCAGGTAGCTGTCTCGCGCGGCTAGTGCGCTCGCCGCGAGCGAGGCGAGCAGCTGGGCGAATGCGGCCGGGATCAGCCAGGGCAGCGCTTCCGCCGCGACCACCGCCGACTCCTCCGGCAGCCGCCCGGTGATGAGCTCGCCCCAGAAGTCGGCGAACACCGCCGCGACGATCGTGGCCGGCACGGCGACCGCGAGAAACGCGATCACGTACGCACGGAACTCCTCGCTCAGCCGTCCAGCCTCGTCGGCACGGGTCATGTCGGGCACGACGACCATGCGAAACGCCTGGGCCCCCAGGACGAGGACGAGATACACGCCGTAAGCGGCCAGGAAGCCGTCCGTCTCCGTGTTGCGGCCGAACTTGTGCGCCAGGAAGGCACCGGCGACCGCCGCGGCGACGCTGAGCATCACATATGAAAGACCTGTAAAGGCTCCGCTTGAGACAGCACTCCGGCCGCGTGCCGGGCTACCCTTGGGCTGCTCGTCGGCGGGCACCGCTGCATGAAAGCAGACCTACAAGACTCCACCTGGACTGAAGACGCCCTCGCGGATCTGCGCAGGGAGTTCGGCGAGCACTTCACCGGCAGGACCTGCCTCGTCACAGGGGCAGACGGCTTCATGGGCTCCCATCTCACCGAGGCGCTCGTCGAGCTCGACGCGAACGTGCGCGCATTCGTCCGGGCGACGTCGAGCGGCGCGCTGAACAACATCGGGCACCTGCATCATCGGTTGAAGGTCCACTTCGCCGATCTCACCGACAAGACCTCGGTGGACTACCTCATCCGCGAGCTGGTCGACGCACCTGACAAGCCTTACATCTTCCACCTCGGTGCGCAGGCCCACGTCGGCGAGTCGTGGCATCGGCCCTACGAGACCGTGATGGCCAACACCGTCGGAACGCTCAACCTCCTGCAGTCCGTCGTCGACCACAAGCTCGAGCTCGAGAAGTTCGACACCGCAGGCACGTCGGAGGAGTACGGGAACCCGCATGAGGCGGTCGCGCACCATCACGACTTCGACGAAGCAGGCAGCCTCATCCTGCACGAGCGCTCGCCGATCAACCCCAAGTCGATCTACGCGACGTCGAAGGTCGCCGCGGATTTCCTGACGATGAACTACCACGACGCGTTCGGCGTGCCGGGGGTCGTGACGCGAATGTTCAACAATTACGGTCCGCGCCAGAATCCTCGCTATGTCACCGGGACAATCATCACGCAGGCACTCACCCGCGAGACCGTTGAGCTGGGACAGCTCGATCCGATGCGCGACTTCTGCTTCTGCACGGACGGAGTGCGCGGGCATCTGACAGTTGCGGCACGCGGCATTCCGGGGGACCTCTACGTCTACGGCCAGGGCAAGAACATCTCCATGCAGGATTGGGCAGAACTGATCCTTCGCGTGGGCCGCGAGCAGGGCCACTGGGACGCCCGCGAGATCGTGTCGACGCCCGACCGCTACCGGCCCGGCGCGAGCGAGGTCATGGCGCTGCGAGTCGGCTACGAGAAGCTCAACCGGGAAACCGGCTGGGAGCCGCACGTCTCGTGGGAGGAAGGCGTCGCACGAACGATTGCTTGGTACGCCGAGAACCGGGCGCGCTGGATCGGCCGCGTAGATTGGCTCACACCCGCGCGCGCGCCGGCATGAAGATCCTCGTCACGGGCGGCGGCGGCTTCCTCGGGTCGCATCTGGTGGAGCGCCTGGAGCGAGACGGCCACGACGTCTTCGTCCCACGGCGCGCGACCTACGACCTCACGAACCGAGACGACGCCGAGCGGCTATTCCGCGACGCGCGACCCGAGCGCGTCTTTCACGTCGCCGGCGAGGTCGGCGGCATCGGCGCGAACCGTGCCACCCCGGGACGATTCTGGTACGCGAACCTGATGATGGGTGCGCACATGCTCGAGCTCGCCCGCGAGCACGACGTCGACAAGCTCGTGATCGTCGGCACGGTCTGCTCGTACCCGAAGTTCGCGCCTGTGCCGTTCAGCGAAGACGACCTCTGGAACGGGTACCCCGAGGAGACGAACGCGCCCTACGGGGTCGCCAAGAAGTCGATTCTGGTCGGCGCGCAGTCCTATCGCGAGCAATACGGCCTCAACTCGATCTTCCTGCTCCCGGCGAACCTCTACGGGCCGCGGGACAACTTCGACCTGAAGACGTCGCACGTGATCCCTGATCTGATCCGCAAGATGCTGGAGAGCCCGGAGCGTGTCGTGCTCTGGGGTGACGGCTCGCCCACTCGGGAGTTCCTCTTCGTCGAGGATGCCGTGAACGGTCTTGCGCTCGCCGGCGAGCGCTACGACGGCGCCGATCCGGTCAATCTCGGCACCGGTGCGGAGATCTCGATCCGCGAACTCGCGGAGCTGATCGCCGAGTTGACCGGCTTCGACGGCGAGATCGAGTGGGACTCGTCGATGCCGAACGGCCAGCCGCGGCGCAGCCTCGACGCAAGCCGTGCGCGGGAGCTGTTCGGCTTCGAGGCTCGCACGCCGCTGCGAGAGGGCCTGGAGCGCACGATCGCGTGGTACCGCGAGCACGCCGGCACGCCCGCCGGCGCGCCTTCGTGAGCTCGGACGCCGCGGCGCTCCCGACCGCACTCGACGCCGTAGCCCAGAGGCTTCGGCGCCTGCGTGACTTCGTGACCTCGGTCCGTCCGCGCTACGTGCTCGGCGGACTGCTCGTGGTGCAGTGGCTGGCCGTGCTGGCGCTCGCCCTGACGGTCAAGCACAACGGGTGGCTCTATTACGCCGGCGGCGACCAGCTGTGGCACTACTCCGGCGCGTACTTCATGGCGCACGGCGACCTGCCGCCGACGTTCGTCGGATACGGGTGGTCATTCCTGCTCCTGCCGGTGGCGGCAATCGCGGGCCCGAACCTCGTCTCCGCGCTGCCGGCCATCCTGCTCTTCAACACGCTCGTCCTGCTGCCCGTCGCACTCCTTTGCGTGTACGGAATCGGGGCCCGAATCGCGGGCCGCCTGTTCGGCTACTTCTCTGCGGCGCTCTGGATCGCGCTCCCGTATCTCGGCATCGTCTTTGTCGAGCCGGGCTACCACCAGAAGTACACCGAGCTCACGCTCCCGCAGCTGCTCGGCCTCTCGTCGGTGCCCGACTTCCCGGCCACAGTCGCGCTGCTCGTCGCGGCGTACTTCTGCCTGCGCGCGCTGGACTCCGGCGGCTGGCACGCTGCGGCGGCGGCCGGGCTCGCTGCCGGGTACTCGATCGCGATCAAGCCTTCGAACTCGATCTTCCTCATCGCACCCGCCGTGCTCCTGCTCGTCGAGAAACGTCGGGCGCTCCTGCCGTTCGCCGCTGGATTGGCACCTGCGCTGCTGACGCTCGCAATCTGGAAGTACCGCGGGCTCGGCGAGCTCGCAGCAGCGCCCGCCGAGCCGATCCGTATCGCGGGAGGCATCGGCGGCCTCCTCGACCGCGTCCACAACCCCGAGCTGAACAGCTACGAGCACTTCCGCGAGGTCCTGCGCGCGCTGCGTGAGCACTTCTGGGCGGCACGGGTGATGGAGTTTCTTCCGGTCGCGGGAGCGATCGGCCTCCTCGCCCGGTCGCGGCGTGGCTTCCTCCTCGTGTCGACCTGGTTCGCAGTGTTTGTCGTCGCCAAAGCGACCTACGTTCCGGCCTCTGTCGAAGACGCGAGCTTCTGGCGGATCATGATGCCCGCGTTCCCCGCCTACCTGCTCCTCGCCGCTGCCGTCGTGCTGCTCGTCCCGGGCGTGCGCGCACGGCCCGCGCCGGCCTCGTTCGCTCTCGCCGGCCGGCGGCTGACGGTCGCGCTCGCGGCTGCTGTGACGTTCTTCGTCGTGCTTCCGCTGGGTGTCATCGCGGCGACTCCGCCGCTCGAGGACGGCGGCCGCGAGGCGGTGATCCTCGACGTCAGCCTCCTGCCCGTCTCCTCGGACATCCGGCTGCAGTCGACGGCCGAGGGCGACGGCGTCCGGCTCTCGTGGGCGGCAGCGCGTCCCGGCTCGGCCTCCGTCTTCTACCGCCTACTGCGCACGAAGGGCGCGAGCGACGTGTTCTGCGCCGGAACGCGTGCCGCCGACGAGTGCCGCCTCTACGCGGGCTTGCCGGCGTCGACGCGCGCTACCTCGTACACCGATCGTCCCGGGTCCGGGACGTGGACCTACCGCATCGGCGTCTCGGCCAACTGGCTCGACGACGAACGCCTCGGCGACATCTATGTAGTCAGCTCGCCGGCGACCGCGACGGTTCCGTAGCGTCACCCTCCCGCTGCTGCTGCTCGAGGAGCGCCAGGCGCTGCGCGAGGATGGTGTTCTGATCCGAGAGGCGTGAGATCACCGTCGAGTAGTGCAGGAGCATGATCAGGATGAAGAGCGCGCCGATGGCGCCGAGGATCGCGGGCGGATACGTCTCGACGCCGAACCAGCCTGCGATCGTGTTGAGCCCGTCCCGCCAGAGCGAGAGCGCCAGCAGAACGACACCGGTCAGAAGCCAGAGCAGGGCGTAGCGCTCGCGCAGCCGGCGGGACCTGATCAGCTCGAAAACGACCACCAGCAGCAGGAAGGAAGCGATGGCGGCCGCGATGGAGACGGGAAGCGGGGTCACTTTCGATCCTCCTCCTGAGGCACGGCGTAGCGGCGGAACAACCCGACGAAGATCGCCAGCAGGACCTTGGTCATGTAGTAGATCGAGCGCAGGGCGGTGATCGAGGACGAGCCGCCGGCGCGCTCGCGCATCTCGACCGGGACTTCGCTCAGGCGCAGCTTGTGCTTCACGCACATCACCGTGGCCTCGACCTCGGGATAGTCGTGCGGATAGTCCGCTGCGAAGAGAGCGATCGCCTTGCGGTTGACGGCCCGAAACCCCGAGGTGGTGTCTGTCACTCTCTGGCGAACAACCATCGAGACGACGCGCGCGAACAGGCGAATGCCGACGCGCCGCGTGAATGACGACTTGTAGCCGCCACCAGCCGCAAAGCGTGAGCCCACGCAGAGGTCGGCCTCCCCGGCGAGCACCGGAGCGAGGATGGCCGGGAGCTGCGCAGGATCGTGCTGGCCGTCGCCGTCCACCTGCACGGCGATGTCATAGCCACGCTCGAAGGCGAACCGGTAGCCGGTCTGGACGGCCCCGCCGATTCCGAGGTTGAACGGGAGCCGCAACACATGCGCGCCACGGTCGGCGGCGATCCCGGCCGTGCGGTCCGTCGACCCGTCGTCGACGACGACGATGTCGAAACCCGGATCGAATGCCCGGATCTCGTCGATGACGCGGCCCACGGCCTGCTCCTCGTTCAGCGCAGGAACGACCGCGAGGCGCCTCAGCTCGCCGAGTCGTGCGAGCACCGCATCACGCGGAAGCGCGGGCACTTCGGCGAGCTCAGCCATGCGCAGCCACCGGCGTCCCGATACCGACGAGCGCGAGGATCTGGCGCGCGCGGTGTGCGTACGTGTGCTCGTCCAGCACGCGCTCGCGTGCACGCCTGCCCATCGTCTCGGCCGCGCCCGGGTCGTCGAGCAACTCCCGGTAGGTGCCCAGCGCCTCGTCCGCGGACGAGACCACACGCACCTCCGAGCCCGGCTCGAACCAGCGCTCGATGCCCTCGTGGGGGTTCGAGACGATCGCGGCTCCGGACGCCGCCAGCTCGAACGGCCGGCACGTCGATGACGCGAAGACGGTCGCATGTGACCGCCGCGTGATGTTCAGGTTGATGCGCGCACGGGAGATCGCCTGGGCGAAGACGTTGAAGGGAACGTCACCGATCAGGCGCGCATTGCCGATGTCTCCGCGAAAGTCCCTGCCTCCGAGCGCGAAGTCGATCTCGGGATCTTGGCGGCTCGGCTCGCCGACCAGCGCCTCCATCCACTCACGCCTGAACTTGTCCCCGTAACCGTAGAAGAAGACGTCGTGCTCCTTCTCGACGGCCGCGGGCTGAAAGAGCTCGGGATCGGCCGCCCAGAAAACCGCCTCTGCGCGCCGCGCACCGAGCTCGCGCAACCGCTCGAGCCCGCCTTCGGAATTCGAGAGCACAAGGTCGTATTCCGACGGATCGGCGCCGTGGTAGTAGTTGAAGCCGGTGTCCATCCCCCCGAACTCGGGGAGGCTCATCGGCACATCGCCGTCGTAGAAGACGACCGGGACGTCGAAGCGCTCCCGCAGGCGCATGGGGATACCGCGGAGGTGCGCCATCGGCACCGTGAAGACGATCACCGCGGCAACGTCGCGCTCCCGCTCGAGGATCCGCTCGAGATGGCGTTGCCAGCGCGGCGTGACATAGCGCCAGATCGCATTTCGGGTCAGCCTGTCGGTCACGGTGTCCTCGGGATGCTCCTCTGCCCGCCGGAGGAGCGTGTCGCCCTTCAGCCGGGCGGCGATCTCGCGGGCCCCCGCAAAGAGCTCGGCCTCCCGGTAGAGGGGGTTCGGCGCCGTCCGCCACCACGGCGACTCCACGGCCCGCCCCCGATAGGGCGTGACGATCAGGTCGACGCCGACCTCGTAGAGGCCCTTCCAGATCTGCCACCAGGCGGGAGTACAGCCGTAGCGAAAGTCGAGGTCGGTCGCGGATGCGACCACGAGGATCTTGGGGGCCGCGGGCACCGGCTCAGTATGGCGAAGGGCCTGGGCGGCCTTTGGTTCCTAGTACGCGCCGCGCCGGGCGAGAACCGCCGGCAGCGTCTTCGCGAGGATCGAGATGTCGAGCCAGATCGACCAGTTCTCGATGTAGTAGAAGTCGAGCCGCACGAGGTCGTCGAAGCTCAGGTCGATCCGCCCGGACACCTGCCAGAGGCCCGTCATGCCCGGCAGCACGAGGTAGCGCTTCCGGTGCCACGGCTGCAGCTGCTCGTAGTCGCGAATCGGGAGCGGCCGCGGCCCGACGAGCGACATCTCACCGGACAGGACGTTGAGGACCTGTGGCAGCTCGTCGACCGAGAAGCGGCGCAGAAAACCGCCGACAGGCGTGACGCGCGGGTCGTTCTTGATCTTGAACAACGGCCCCGAAGCTTCGTTCTCGGCCTCGAGCCCCGACTGCCGCTCGGCGGCGTCGGCGTACATCGTGCGGAACTTCATCATCCCGAACGGCTGGTCGCCGAGCCCGATGCGCTGGTCGCGGTAGAACACCGGCCCGCGCGAGTTCAGCTTGATTGCGGCAGCGATCGCGAGCCAGACCGGGAGACCCGCGACGACGACGAAGGTGGAGACGACGACGTCGAACCCGCGCTTCAGGGCCCAGTCCCAGCCCGCGAGGGCCGGCGGCCGCAGCTCGAAGAGCGGCGTGCCCTCGCCGGGTATGTACTCGGCACGCTGGAGCAAGAGCTCCGTCGTCCTCGGTGCGATCTTCACCTTCACGCCGAACCGGTGCGCCTCTTCGACGAGCTCGAGCAGCTCACGCTCGTCGAAACCCTGGTCGGTGAGGATCAGCTCGTGCACATCCTGCTCGCGCAGGATCTGCGTCACGGCGTCCAGGCCGCCGAGAACGGGCAGATCTCCAGTGTCGCCCCTGGGGGCGATCGCCCCGAGAAACTCGTAGCGGATGCCGCTGCGGTCAGAGCCGAGCGACCGGCGTAGCTCTGCGAGATGCTCCCCCTCCCCGACGAGCACGGTACGGCGCCGTGTGCCGGCGATCCGGAGAACGTCTCGAGTGAGCACCTCGTAGCTCGAACGCAGGATGCCGATGAAGAGCGCGGTCAGGACGAGCGCAGTCGGCGTCAGCCCGTACGTCGTGAAGTGATAGCCGGTGCCGAGCCCGAACGCGAGCGTGATGACGGCGACGAGGACGAGCGAGAACACGATCTGCCCCCAGCCGGTTCGCAGCTCGCGGCGCCTGTAGAGGCCGCCGACCCAGAAGACGAGCACGGTGACGACCGTCAGGAACGGCAGCCACTCGATCTCGGTGTCCCACAGAATTCCCCAGAGCGGCGGCCACTGTCCGAGATACAGCTCCCGCAGGATGAGGGCGACGAAGATCCCGAGCACGAGCCCGGCCAGGTCCAGAGTCACCAGCGCGGCGATGCTGAGCAGCCGGCGGCCGGCGGCGATCAGCGTGGCTCGGGAGAAGATGTAGGGCCGGACCGAGCGGATGTCCTCGACGACGGGCGCCGGCCGAGGCTCCGTCGGCACGGCAGGCTTCGTGCTCACCGGGTGCAGTGTACTTTCCGCTGTTCCATGCCTTTAGAACAGCTAAGCCAACGCTATGCGAAGCACAACCGGCTCGAGCGAGGCGCCGGCTTCGTCTTCGCAGGCCCCGAACGCGTCGAGCTCTTCCGGGGGCATGTCGGCGGCCCGGGGAGGCGCGTGCTCGACCTGGGCTGCCGCGACGGCGCCCTGACGCGCGCCTACGCCGAAGGGAACGAGGTAGTCGGCGTCGACGCAGACAAGGAGGCACTGGCTGAAGCGCAAAAGCTCGGTATCGAGACGCGCTGGGCCGACCTCGACGAGCCGCTCCCGTTCGAGGGTGCGAGCTTCGACGTCGTCGTCGCCGGCGAGCTGCTCGAGCACCTTCGCGATCCCCGCCGTCTCGTCGCAGAGGCTCGGCGCGTGTTGCGGCCCGGCGGCGAGTTCGTCGCGTCGGTTCCGAACGCCTACCGTCTGAAGAACCGGTTGCGTTTCCTGGCCGGACGAAAGCCGGAAGACGATCCGACCCACCTGCAGATGTTCTCCGCGGACGACGTGCGGGCGCTCCTTGCGGGCTTCGACGATCCACAGCTGCACTTCATCGCCGGCCGGCTCGTGCCGGTTCACGCACGGCTATTCGCGAACGACATCGTCTTCTCGGGGCGAAAGCCGCGCTGAAGCTCTTCAAGGTCGAGCGCGGTCCTCTTCAACGCGAGAAACCCGAGCCCAACCGCGAGAGCGGCGCGCCGCCGCGCGTCCAGAAGATCGGTGTCGTGGAAGTACGCGTGCACGATGGGACGGCGAAACGGACCGAGCAGGCCGCGCGCGAGCATGCCGATCGAGTGTGTGGTCGGCAACTCGAGCAAGCGCCTGCCGCTCGGCAGCTCGAGCCAGACCGGCTCCTGCAGCTCCAGACGGGGTGCATCGGGCGCCAGATAGTCCGGACGAAACGCGGTCGCGGTGCAGTCCGTATAGCCGAGCTCGGCCACGGCTTCCGCCACGTTCACGTCTACGTACCAGCCTCCGCCGCAGAAGAAGCGGGCCGCGAGACCGACCGAGCGCAGCCATTCCCCCTGCTCCCGTACGAGCGCGGCCGGATCGGAGCCTGTCGGCCGTGCATGGTCAGGCGCCGTCCAGTGCGTGTGGAGCCCGAAGGGACCGTGGGCCTGCGCTTCGCGCGCCCGCTCCAGCCACAGCTCCCTGTCCTCGCCCTCGGCGGGCGGCCTCATCAGGGCGGCGATGGCGAACCGGCCCGGCCGCCGCTTCTGCAGAGCAGAGAAGCGCCTCCACGCCTCGTCATGGAGCGGTCGCTCCACATGACACGAGACGACGGCGTACCGCCCGTGCAGTATGTCCCCCGTGTGCGGCATCGCCGGACTCTATTCGCCTGAGGGCACACCGAATCCCGAGCTCGTGGACGCGATGCGGGCCGCGATCGTCCACCGCGGACCCGACGAAGGCTCGACGGACGTGTTCGGTCACTGCGTGCTCGGCCACCAGCGGCTCCGGGTGATCGACCTCGACACGGGCTACCAGCCGGTCACGAACGAGTCGGGTGACGTTGCTGCGGTCTTCAACGGCGAGATCTACAACTTCCGCGCGCTGCGCGAGGAGCTCCGCGGGCACGAGATCCGTGGAACCGGAGACACGCCCGTGCTGCCGCACCTCTACGAGGAGCGCGGCCCGCGCTTCGTCGAGCGACTGCACGGGATGTTCGCGTTCGCGCTCTGGGACGCCGGACGCGAACGGCTGGTTCTCGCGCGGGACCGGCTCGGCAAGAAGCCGTTGCTGTGGACACGGCTGCCCGATGGGACACTCGCGTTCGCCTCGGAGCTGAAAGCGCTGCTTAGGCTGCCCGGCCTCGCGCGCGACGTCGACCTCGACGCGATCGACGACTACCTCGCGCTCCAGTACGTCCCCCGAGATCGAACGGGGCTCCGCGGCGTCGAGAAGCTTCCGCCTGGACATCTCCTCGTCGCCGAACGCGACAGCGTGCACGTGGAGCGCTACTGGCACCCGGATCCGGCAGAATCGAGCGTGACCGAAGAGGAGTGGGTCGAGCGAGTGCGTGCGACCGTCGGCGCGGCCGTGCGCAAGCGTCTCGTCGCGGACGTTCCGCTCGGCGCCCTCCTCTCGGGGGGGATCGACTCGAGCGTCGTCGTCGCGCTGATGGCGCAGGCGTCGCCTCAGCCCGTGCGCACGTTCACGGTCGGGTTCTCCGACGCGCGCTACGACGAGCGCGCCTACGCGCGTACGGTGGCCGAGCGTTACGGCACGGTGCACGAGGAGCTGGAGCTGCAGGAGGACGTCGCGGCCACGCTGCCTCGCCTGGCGGCTTCCTACGACGAGCCGCTCGGTGACGAAGCGGCGCTTCCGGGGTTCCTGATTGCCGAGCAGGCGCGCCGGCACGTCACGGTCGCCCTGGCGGGCGACGGGGGCGACGAGGCCTTCGCCGGGTACGAGCGTTACTTCGCGTATGGCCTGGCTGCTCGTGTTCCTAGGCCGGGGGCTCGGCTCGCAGCCGCTGCAATTCGGCGCGTTCCCGGGGCACGCCGAGAGCCGCGGTCACCGTTCTACCGCGTCGCCCGTTTCCTCGACGTCGCCGCGGTGCCCGCTCCCGAACGTTACGCGCGGTTGATGGAGGTGTTCCCGCTCGAGGCGCGGCGCGCTCTCTGGGCCGACGCAGGACGTGCGCAGCCGGTTCACCTCGAGCCCTCGCGTCCCGGGATCACAGGGCTGCAGCTGCTCGACGTCGAGACGTATCTCCCCGGCGACCTGCTGCTGAAGGCCGACATCGCATCGATGGCGCACTCGCTCGAGTTGCGCTCGCCATTCCTCGACCACGAGGTGGTGGCACTCGGCCTTGCTCTGCCAGACTCGCTCAAGATCCGCGGACGCCAGGGCAAGGTTGCTCTGCGGCGTGCGTTCGCTGCCGACCTCCCCGCTGCTGTCGCGCGACGGGGAAAGACCGGCTTCGGTGTCCCGCTCGGTCGGTGGTTCCGTGAGGACCTGCGGGAGACGGCGCACGACCTGCTGCTCACCGACCGCGGCTGGTTCCGGCCCGACGAGGTGCGCCGCCTGCTCGGCGAGCACGAGTCGGGCGAGGCCGACCACGGCCACCGGCTCTGGTGCCTGCTGATGCTGGAGCTCTGGGTGCGCGAGCACGTCGAGGCGCCGGTGCTTGTGACTGCCGCGTGAAGCGTGTTCATCTCTGGTTGATCGCCGTCGCTGCGATCAGTCCCCGGCTGGCCGTCCTGCTCTACGAACGTGACGACATTCTCACGGCTTTCACCGACAAGAGCGACGACTTCGCCCGGACGTTCGTCGATCACGGGACGTTCGGCTTCATCCCGGGCGAGCCGTCCGCGTACACGCAGCCGCTCTACGGCTTCTTCCTGATCCCGGTCTACTGGATCTTCGGCCGCGCCTGGTGGTCGGTCGGGGGCGTGCAGATCCTCGTCGCGGCAGCGACGGCGTTCCTTGTCTACGCGATCGGCGCACGCCTGCTCTCGCGCCGCGCCGGCGTCTTCGCTGCGGTCGTCGCGACGCTCAACCCTTACCTCGTCTGGCACGACGTTCATCTGAACCGCGAGATCCTCGACCAGCTGCTCGCTGCCGCGCTCGTGCTGTGCGCACTGGTCGCGGCCGATCGTCGTTCCGCGGGGTGGGCAATGGCGGCCGGCGTCTACGCCGGGCTGGCGATTCTCGGCAACGTGCGACTCGTCCTCCTGCCGGTCGTGATCGCCCTCTACCTGCTCTTCCGCAACGGCTGGGGCTGGGCGCCGCTGGCCGTGGTCATAGCCGCCGGGCTGGTGGTGACGCCCTGGGTGGTTCGCAACAAGATGGAGATCGGCTGCCTCGCACTGACGACCGACGGCCGCGCGCTGTGGAAGGCGAACAACGCGCAGACCTACGACCTGCTTGCACGAGGGAAGTGGATCGACGACGTGCACGATCCGCCGGGACATCCGTTCCCGAATCCGGAGGAGGCACGTGACATCTACCTGCAGTCCGGCCGCAAGATCCACGTCGACGAGTGCGCCAACCAGCGCTACTACCAGGACCGTGCCTGGGAGTTCGTGCGCGAACATCCCGGCGAGAAGACAAAGCTCGCAGCGCAAGCGGTGCGCATGGAGTGGGATCCGCGGACGACCGCGTCGGCGACGGACTCAGGGCACGGCGCGATCCGCGACTGGGCGCAGCCGCTCTATACGTCGTTCCTGTACTTGATCGGGTTGGTCGGGATCTTCGTCGGCCCACGGCGGTTCGTCGCGCTGGCGCTGGCAGTGCTGGCATATCAGACTGTCGCTGCGATGGTGTTCGTCGGCGCGACGCGCTACCGCGTGTCCACGGATTTCCTGATCGCGGTGCTTGGAGCGTGTGCGCTCGAGTGGGCGTTGTCGCGCCGGCGTCGATCGACATGAGGGTCCTGCACGTCCACAGGATCGGCGGCATCGGGGGCTCCGAGCGTCACCTCCTGACGCTCTTGCCAGCGCTGGCGGAGCGGGGAGTCGACGTGAGCTTCCTCGGTCTCGACGATCACTCGCGGGAGCCGCAGCCGTTTTACGACGCACTCACCGTGCCGTTCGAGCGCTTGTCGGCGCCGCGTGATCTCGACCCGCGCCTCGCGCTACGCGTGCGCCGCGCGACTCGGAAGGCTGATCTCGTGCACACCCACCTCGTGCACGCCGACGTGTACGGCGCACTCGGTGCACGGCGGCTCGTCTCGACGAAGCACAATGACGACCCGTTCCGAGCCGGCACGTTCCGCGTGGTCGAGCGGGCCCTCGCCCGCAGGGCGTCGAAGGTGATCGCGATCACGCACGCTCTCGCCCGGTTCCAGGTAGAGCGCGTCGGCATACGCGCGGACAAGGTCGAGGTGATCCACTACGGCCTGGACGACTTGCCGCGGGCATGGGGCGTGAACGATCCAGACGAGGTTCCGAACGGTGTGCGCGTCTTGCTCGCGGTCTCGCGACTGGAACCGCAGAAAGGCATCGACGTCGCCATACGCGCGCTCCCTGAAGTTCTCGCGAGCAATCCCGACGCCCAGCTCGTCGTCCTCGGGGAAGGGCCACAGCGTGCCGAGCTTGAGCAGCTGGCGATGTCCCTTGGCGTTCCCGTCCACCTGCCCGGCCGAGTCCCGGACGTAGCGGCCTGGCTACGCCGTGCGGATATGCTCGTGCACCCCGCGCGCTGGGAGGGCTTCGGCCTCGCACTGCTCGAGGCGATGCTCGCCTCGCTGCCGATCGTCGCAACACGGGTGAGCTCGATCCCGGAGATCGTGGTCGACGGTGAAACGGGCCTGCTGGTCCCACCCGATGACCCCGCCTCGCTCGCGGCTGCGATCACGCGAGCTCTCGCAAGCCCGGGCGACTTCGGTGCGCGCGGCCATGCGCGGGCGCAAGACGAGTTCAGCGTGGCGCGAATGGCAGACCGCACGCTCGCCGTCTACGAGCCGTGACCCTGCACATCCGAGGGACTGACCCCTGACGTGGCGCGAAACGGCAGGTCCGAGGGACTGTCCCTGGGTTCAGCTGCGGCCGTTGAGGGCAGCTTCGTAGAGAAGCTCCGTTCGTTCCGTGCAACGCTCCTGCAGGAAGTGGTCCAGAGCGCGGCGACGGCCCGCCTCTCCCAGTGCGGCGGCGATTTCCAGGTCGCCGGCAAGCTCGATGATCGCCTGGGCGAGAGGCTCCGACTCTCCGGCCGGGACCAACCGGCCCGTGACGCCGTCTTCGACCAGCTCACCCAGGCCGCCGATCTCCGCAGCGATCACCGGCCGCGCTCGCTCCATCGCTTCCAGCGCGACCATGCCGAACCCTTCGCCCATCGAGGGAACGACAACGACCGCGGAGCTCTCGACCGTACGCTGGATCGGCGCGACATGGCCGAGAAAACGGACCGCCTGGTCCACTCCGAGCTCCTTCGCGAGCGCACGCAGCGCGGGCTCGAGCGGGCCACGCCCCGCGACGTCGAGCGTGAGCGACGGCAGCCGCCGCCTCGCTTCCGCAAACGCGCGCAGCAAGACGATGTGGCCCTTGATCGGGATGAGGCGCCCCACACAGAGCAGCCGCGGCTCGTCGCCCTGGTACGGCTGCGGAGATCCGTTCGGCTCGATGCCGTAGTGGACGATCTCGAAGCTTCCGGCGTCGAAGCCCTCGACCTCCTCCAGGTAATGCGCAAGTCCGCGCGAGATCGCGATATGTGTGTGCGCGAGGCTCGCGATCGCACGGTCGCCGAGCGCGAAGCCACGGTTCTCCCGGAACTCGTTGAAGCCGTGCTTCGTCGAGACGCGCACGGGTACGCCGGTGAGCGCTCCCGTGAGCTGGCCGTACACATCGGCATGCACGAGATGCGTGTGCAGGATCCGCGGGCGGCTCCGCCCGAGGTGGGCCGCGAGCCGCAGGAAGGCGACCGGGTCGACGTCGGCGGCGAGCGGGATCGAGTCGAGCGGAATCCCGCGGGCGGTGAGCTCGCGCGCGAAGTCCCACGCACCCGGCTCGTGCTCGTGCAACATCAAGAACCGGATGTCCCAGCCGCGCTCCTTCAGCTGCGGCAGAAGCGAGAGCAGGTGCGCCTCGGAGCCCGAGATGCCGGCGACCTTCTGCAGGTGCAGCACGGTGCCGTTGCCGTTCATGACGCGGCCGCCAGAACGCCCTCCGCCCACGTGTCCACGGAGTGTCTCCGCGTCACGCGTTCACGCAATGTGCGTCCGATCTCGGCACGCTCGTCGGCGCTGAGAGCCGCGAACCAGCGCAGCCGCTCCGCGAGGGAGTCCGGCGACTCGCGGTCGAAGGCGAGCGGGTAGCCGGCGAACAGCTCGTCGAACACCGGGTTCGACGCGAGCACCGGCAAGCACGAGGCCGCGGCTTCATAGACGACCTTGTCGGGAGCACCGGCCTCCATGTTGTTGACGAGCACATCGGCGCGCGCGAACAGCTCTGGCAGCTCGGAACGCGGGACCGCGTCCCCGAGTGGAATGCCGTGGCGCTCCAGCTCGCGGCGATGACCCTGCTCGAGCGCGTTCAGCGCAGCCCCGTGCAGTTCAACCTGGGCGCCGTTCACCTGCTGCACCGCCCGCAGGATCGTGTCGATGCCCTTCGCCGGCGAGTAACGGCCGAGCACGAGCGCGCGCAGGCCATCGTGGTTGTCGTGAGCGGAGCAATCGAACTCGTTCACGTCGATACCGTGCCCGATCGCCCGCACCTTCGCCGAGGTCAATGGAAAGGAGCGCCGGTCGACGCTGATCACCGCGGTGACGAGTTTCTCGGCGGCACGGAGCGTCGTCGACGCCTTCCAGTGCGTGTACCAGAGCAGCAGAGGAGTCCTCCTGGGCCGGACGAGCGGCGCGGACAGAAGCACATACAGCGGGATCATGTGCGCGACCACCGCGCCCGCGGGCAGCGCCCGCACGAGCTCACGCTCGAAGCGCCAGCCCCGACCGAGCTGCGAACCCGCGCCGAACGTTCGCACCTCGACATTCGGCGGCAGGCCCTCGCCGCGTCCCGACTGCGCGAGCACCACGACCTCGTCCACCCGCTCGGCGAGCGCACGGATCTTCGGGATTGTCGCCGCGAGGACCGGATGGGCGGGATCTACGCTCTGCGTGAGGAAGATCAGCCGTTTCATCAGAAGAAGTCCGTGTCACCGAGCGTGAAGCGCCACGCGCGCGGGTCGGAGTCGAGCTCGCCCGCCAGCGGCTTGCCCATGAAGTGAAGGGACATCGGCGTCGGCACGAACCCGCTCGAGAGATACGCGGCGTGCTCGCCGTGACCGGGCAGCGCGATCAACGCGCGCGTTCCGGGCTTGACGCCCCCGACACACGCCCGCAGGAGCGGGCGCAGCGGGCCAACGAGGTCGGCCACGACCGCAATCGGCTGCCCCTTGTGCCGCTTGTGACCGAGCACGGCGTAGCCCTCGCCCGCACGGTAGGCGACGTAGTCACGCGGCGAATCGAGATAACGCCAGTTCAGGTACTCCGCGTCGCGCACTACGTGGTTCGGCCAGCCGGCAGCTGCATCGCCTTCGAAGTCGAAGCGCTCGATCCTGTCCCCTGCGCGGCGCAGGCTCAGTCGGGGCAGCGGGCGTGCCCAGATACGCAGGTGGCCCACCTCCGTCCACCCGAGTGGGCCGAGGAACAGGGGAGCCGTCGGCGCCGACGCGAACCCGAACGTCGCCGCGGCGGCTTCGGCCTCGGCCTCCTGCTCGTGCTTTCGCTCGAGCCCCACGAAGACACCGCGCCCGCGCGCAACCGGGTCGGTCGTCGCATGTACGGAGAACGTTGCAGTCCGTTCCTCGCCTCCAAGGATCATGCGAAACCGCGAGTGAGCGGCCACTCCGACCACGCGATCCCCGTCCCGCGCGACCGACATCAGCGAGCCCGCCGGGTTGCGTGAGAACCACCAGTCGAACTCCGCCCCGCTCAGTGCGGCCTCCCCCCACGCCTCGCGCAGCAGCCGCAGGTAGTCCTCCCGCTGCGCCGGCACGTACGCCGCCAGCTCGTAGCCTGACACCTACTTGCTGGAGGTGCCGAGCGCCGCGTTGAAGAGACGGCGCGCGTGAGTGCCCGACACGGTGTCCTTCAACGAGATCAGATCGCAGGCCCCGGCGAGCACGAGCTCGAACGTGCGCGGGGAATACGGCTCGATGTTGTACCGCCGAAGCTGCAGCGGATCGGTGGTCTGGGAGTTCGCGCCCGAGACGGCGGTGAACGCGACGTCGTACCCCGCCTGGCGGACGAGTGAAAGGTGCACCTGCTTGTAGTGCGCTTCGGAGCCCTTCACGTAGGAGAACGCGCGGACCGGACGGCCGAGCCGCTCCTCGAGCCGCAGCTTCGACAGCGTGATCTCGCGCGCCGCCTCGTCCACCTCGAGGTCGGCCAGGGGCCGGTGCGAGATGCCGTGCGACTCGATGCGGATCCCCTCGCGCTCGAGCGCCGCGAGCTCGTTCCAATCGATCGTGCGGTTGAGGATCCCCTGCGCCGCGAGATGCTCCTCGTGCGGCAGTGGATGCCGGTCGTCGAGATAGCCGATCGGCACGAACAGCACGGCGGGGTAGCCGTACTTGCCCAACACGCGCGCCGCATTGTCGAGGTTGTCGTGGTAGCCGTCGTCGAACGTGATGAGCACCGCCTGTGACGGCAGCGGCTTGTCATCCACGTAGTGGTCGAGCACCGCCTGAAGGCCGACGACCGCATAGCCGAGCTCGCGGAGCTGGTCCATCTGCTCGTCGAAGAGGGAGACCGGCATGGTGAGCGGATTCCCGGGCAGGTCGTTGACCTTGTGGTACATCAGCACGCGGAGACTGCGGTCGCCGTTGCCGTTCGCGCCGATCGCGGAAGCCGTCTCGCCGATCGTCCGGTAGACGGAGTTCTTCAGCACCTGCTTGATCCGCTCCGCTCGCATCGCGTCCGCCTAGCTTAGCCCTGTGATCCGCTCGACCATGGCCCGCAGACGGCCGGCGAACTCCTCGGGAGAGATCGTCCAGAGCCCGGCGCTCGCCTGTGCTCCCGCGCTGAGCAGCTCGGCCAGCGCGCGATCTTCAACTAGCCGCAGGATCGCGTCAACGAGGCCGTTCGTGTCGCCCGGCTCGACGAGCAGCCCGTTCGACCCGTCCTCGACGAGATCGGGAATGCCGCCGACACGGCTGGCCACGACCGGCCGCGCGCGGCAGAACGCCTCCACGATGACCCGCCCCATGCCCTCGGAGCGCGACGGCAGCAGGAGGAACGTCGACGCATCGAGGGCAGCGGAGATCTCACTCTGCGACAGCCGTTCCGTCCAGCTCACCTGCTCGGGGAAGTCGCGGACGAGTTCCTCGACGACGGGCTGCAAGGCGCCCGACCCGACGAGCTTCAGCCGAGCCTCGGGCAACTGCGGCGCCGCACGCCGCCACGCCTCGGCGAGACCGTCCACGTTCTTGTAGCGCTCGAGCACACCGACGAACAGCGCCTGCGGCCGTTGCGGCAGCGGCGCGGGTGGATCCTGCAGAAACGAGTCGAAGTCCATGTATGCCGGGAACTCATCCGCAGGCTCCAGGCCCAGCTCGCGCACGAGGCCCGTCGTGTAACCCGTCACCGTGCGAACGCCGTCCGCGTTTCGCAACGCGGCGACGGCCACACGGTCTGCGACCGGGTTCAGGATCGTGCGCAAGCGCGAGCCGTAGAGTCGAGTCGGCGCTCGCCAGTCGCCGTGCAGGTCCGCGATGACAGCTGTGTCGGTCCGCGCGAGCCTTCGTGCGGACAGCGCGGCCGCCGTCTCGTGTGCACCCTGCGCCAGGACTGCATGCGGGCGGAAGTCACGCAGCACACGCGCGATCCGCACCGGCAACGCAACGAAGAACGCCGGACCGTCCAGGGCGGGAAGCTCGCGCGCGAGCCGGAAGGTTCCGTTGCCGCCGTTCCCGCCGGCGAGCAC
>Ga0209874_1000112_pt1 | contig 20296 bp, 19 predicted proteins | sample GWRWN1_20_30_FD_187216 | JGI IMG/M metagenome (GOLD analysis project Ga0209874, IMG submission 187216) | Riverbed sediment microbial communities from areas with no vegetation in Columbia River, Washington, USA - GW-RW N1_20_30 (SPAdes)... | ecosystem: Environmental > Aquatic > Freshwater > River... | reverse complement strand
AAATTCGAAGCACGAAATCCGAAATTCGAAACAATTTCAAATGACCAAAATATGTAAAATTCCAAACAAGCTTCCTTCGGATTCGGTGTTTTGGATTTTTCAGAATTTGGATTTATTTCCACGTTAGTTTGTTTCGGATTTCGATATTAGGATTTCGGATTTTGTTTCGCTGGTTGCTTGGCGCGATAAATTTTCTTGCTATCGCGTGCTGGGCATCATGTGTGGTATGGATAAACAGACTTGGAGGTGATCCTAGCACGGCCACCGAGACAGCCGATGGGTAGCCATCGGTACGCTGGCCGCACACTAGAGAAGATTTGAATTTCTTCCGGCCGACTCTGCTCTGGCTGCAACTTTTACACGCATTTTTGGGCCCGACTGGTTTCTCACCGGTCGGGCCTTTGTTTTTTATCCCGTGGAGAATCCGGTGACACTAGGAGTCCGAGTAAGGCGAGACAAAACGTTGAGTAATTTTGGATTTTCGATTTCAGCCAAAGGACTGATCAGCCTCAGGCTGAGCCGATTTTCGATTGGGGGCGAAGAGAATGAATAGAAGATCTTATGTGCAATGGCCGGATTCTTTTTCCGATAATCGGAAATCTAAAACCTGTCCTGAGCTTGGCCGAAGGATCCAAAATCGAAAATTGGTGGGGATCGTTGCTCTCGTTGTCACATTCACCTTCGGTGGGGCTGTGGCACTGGCGCAGCAGCCGAACAAGGTCGCCCGGATAGGATTCCTAATTGCTGCCTCCCGTTCCGCTATCTCGGCCCGCACCGAGGCATTCCAGCAGGGTCTGCGCGAGCTTGGGTACGTGGACGGGAAAAACATTGTTATTGAGTGGCGATCCGCGGAGGGAAAACTCGATCACCTCCCCACGGTCGCGGCCGAGCTAGTGCGTCTCAAGGTAGACGTCATCGTTACGACTGGTTCGTCAGTAACCCGTGCCGCCAAGGAAGCGACTGTTACGATTCCCATTGTCATGGTGCAGGATAACGATCCTGTTGGCAACGGGTTCGTTGCCAGCCTCGCGCGCCCTGGCGGAAACATCACTGGATTGTCAACTCTTCGCCCGGAGATAAGCGGAAAACAAGTGGACCTTCTGAAGGAGACTGTTCCCAGGCTCTCCCGCGTGGCCGTCCTCGGGTCTTCGACCACCCCGGGCACCGCACAAGCGTTAAAAGAGACAGAACTCGCCGCAGGAGCACTCGGGGTAAAGCTTCAAAACCTAGACGTACTAGGTCCCAAGGATATTGAGACCGCCTTCCGAGCCGCAGGCAAGGAGCGGGCTGACGCGGTTCTCGTGCTGTCGGCCTCCGTCCTCAATTCTCACCGAACAGAGATTGCAAAACTTGCGGCAAAGAGCCGGCTGCCAGCGATATACCCCTTTCCAGAATATGTGGAAGCCGGTGGGCTTATGGCCTACGGCCCGAGCGTTACTGACTTGTTCCGGCGCGCCGCGACCTATGTGGACAAGATCCTAAAGGGCACCAAGCCCGCCGATCTGCCTGTGGAGCAGCCGACGAAGTTCGAGTTCATCATCAATTTAAAGTCAGCCAAGCAGATCGGTCTGACGATTCCACCGAATGTACTGGTAAGAGCCGACCGAGTGATCAAGTGATCCAATTTTAGATTTTCGATTTCAGCCAAAGGACTGATCAGCCTCAGGCTGAGCCGATTTTCGATTAGGGGAAAAATCTAATGCACAACATATTGCTAAAACGATTTCTGAATTCTTGTTCCGACAATCGGAAATCTAAAATCAAAAATCTAAAATTGGTGGGGTGTCTTGCCATCCTTTTGTTATTCGCGGGGTGGGTGCGGATGGCCGAGGCGCAGCAGGCAGGAAAAGTCCCCCGCGTAGGTTACCTGGATCCAAGCACCGCTTCCGGTAGCGCAGTCCTTACAGAGGCATTCCGGCAAGAGCTGAGCAAGCTTGGCTGGGTCGAGGGAAAGAATATCACCATCGAGTACCGGTTTGCAGAGTACAAAGGCCCTGAGCGCCTGAAAGAGCTTGCGGCAGACCTGGTTCGACTCAAGCTTGATTTGATTGTGGTAACAACGGGAGTATCCGGGTTGGCGGCAAAGGGAGCAACTACTACCATACCCATCGTGATGGCGCACTCTTCTGATCCTGTGAGTGAAGGCGTAGTTGCTAGCCTGGCGCAGCCAGGAGGCAATGTCACCGGCAACTCGAGTTTATCGCCCGAGCTAAACACCAAAAGGTTAGAGATACTCAAGGACGCGGTCCTCAAGCTCGCCCGAGTTGGAGTTCTGCGGCAGTCGGGAGCCACAGACGTCCAAATGAAAGAGATCAGGCCTGCGGCCCTGGCACTGAAGCTAAAATTGGAGGAGATAGAGACTCAACCCGACGGCGAAAAAGGGTCGACTGAGGGTCGTCATAATCGCGCCGACCTGCTTCTGCTTTGCGGTTTGAAAGGCGCTCTCTAATCCTTTGGCGCCGGCCGACTTGGTCAGTTTCCATATAAGCACACGGCAGTGGCCAGAATGTGCTCGCGGGCGAAGCGATTGGGCGATTTTTCCAGGGAGTGACGCAAGACAAAATCCACAGGGCGGCCAACCAATTCCTCCGCCTCACCCGCCATTTCCAGTAACTCGGCGGTCGAAACCGACGCTGATTCTGCCAGCGTCACCAGCAGGTCTACGTCACTGCTGGGAGAGGCTTGGCCGCTCGCGGCTGAACCAAAGACTTCAAGGCGGCGAATATGATGTTTCTCGCAAAACGGACGCAGCAGCGTGCGTAGCTCGTCGTGGGATAGCGCCGGCGCGTTATTTAACATGACCGTAGGATAACGGGAGCACCCGGTGGTTGCAAGCTGCAAATCTTCCCGTCACCGAATAACTAATTCAGTGACGACGGCATTAGGCGACAGTGAGAGAGGGTATCCATGAGCAAGAAAATTCTCGTCTGTCTACTGGCAACTGTCCTTCTGACAACTGCCCCACCCACCGAGGCGCAGCAGCCGAAGAAAATCCCTCGGATAGGGTATTTAGCGCAAAACGATGCCGCCGCTGACTCTGCCCGTGCCGAAGGAATTCGGCTGGCTCTGCGCGAGTTTGGCTACATCGAAGGACAGAACATCGCCATCGAGTACCGGTATGCGGAGGGGAAGCGCGATCGCCTCTCCTCACTCCCGTCCAGTCTAGGAGAGCAGCTTGCGGATAGATTGTAGATCTTTTTTGATCTTGGAGAGGGCGCTCTTGTACTTTTGGTCGGCGAGCGGAAGTTTGAGCTGGGTTTTCTCTTCCTTCTTAGTTTCTTTCAACCTCTTTCGGGCCCCCTCGATGGTAAAGCCCTCAGAGTAGAGCAACCGCTTGATTTCCAGCAGGAGCTCGACATCCTTTTTTTTGTAGAGGCGATGGCGCGAAGGGGCTTTCGATGGCTTTAGCAGTTCAAACTCGGTTTCCCAATAGCGCAGCACATAGGGTTCAACCCCGACGATCTCGCCGACTTCGCCAATCTTGAAATAGATTTTGTCTGGCAGTCGCTGAGCCATTGCCAACTGCTATTCCGACGGAGCGGACGAGGGGGAAGACATGGACGATGAGGAGGGAGACATCGTATTGAGACTCTTCTTTAGAATCTGGCTGGCTTTGAATGTCAGAACTTTGCGCCCGACGATAATAATCTCATCGCCGGTTTGGGGGTTTCGACCTTTGCGCGGCCGCTTGGTATTCACGACGAAGTTACCGAAGCCGGAGATTTTGACCTTTTCGCCCTTTTCCAAGCAACCTTTAATTATATCAAAGGTAGCCTCTACCACATCGGTCGCATCCTTCTTGGCAAAACCGATCTTCTCGTAGATTCGAGTGATAATCTCTGCCTTCGTCATCTCTGATACCTCTCGCCTTCTTAAGTGCTGCCTTGAACTTTAGCTTCTGACTTGCGCGCCGAAAAACTTTGCGATTTGATCCACCAGATTCTGGTGCAGTGTATTTACTTCGGTGTCGGTCAATGTTCTGTCATCCGCTCGATATGAGATTTTGTAAGCCAAGCTCTTTTTTCCTGCCGGGATTGGGGACCCGACGTACTGATCGAACACCTCTACATACTCGATTAGAGCTTCGCCACGATTCTTGATCCAACTAATGATCTGTTGAGAGGGAAACTCTCCTTCGACGACGATGGCAAAATCCCGCTCAACAGACGGAAAACGTGGAAGAGAACGAGCCGTTATTCGTCGCGGAGCATACTGAAGCAACCCCTCGAAGTCAAGTTCGAAAAGGAAGAAAAGGGGGACACCCAGCTCGTCGGAAACATCGGGATGGACCTGCCCCAGAGTGCCCAGTTTCTTGTCGTCGCGTACTAGGGCTGCAGCTCTGCCGGGATGTAAGAATGCGCTTGCCTCGCGAGACCAGCCCATGGTCTCGTCCATGCGGAGCAAATCCAAAATCCCTTCCACCAGTCCTTTACAGTCCAAGAAGCTAAGGGCAGATTCGGTGCCCGTGCGCAAGCCTCGGCGCGCTCGCGGGCCATAGAGGATCGCGCCCAGCGATTGCCGCTCTTCAGTGGTGCCGTCACGCCGCAAACGGAACACTTTTCCCAGATGATAGGCGCAAAAGCTTTCAGCTTTCTGCGCTAAATTGGCGCGCAGATTTTCGATTAAACCCGGAATCAAACTGAGCCGCATTTCAGCGTTCTCTTTGGCAATTGGGTTCAGAACTGCCACTGGAGAAGCATCTCCGGCCCAGAGCCCGGCAAATAGCCGGTTGAGTTTCTCCGCGGTGAACGGCAAGTTAACGACTTCAACCAGCCCTTCGCCGGCGAGAAGTGAACGCGTTTTCCGCTCCCAGCCTAAATGAGGGTCGCTTCTTCCTCCCGACGATCGCAGCAGAGGCAGCGTAGATGGAACTCTTTGATACCCGTGCAACCGCGCCAATTCCTCGATCAAGTCCGCTTCGCGGGTGAGGTCGCGGCGGCGCGGTGGCACAACGACCTTGATTCTCCCGCTGCTTGCCTGCCGTTGTGTTTTCAGTCCGAGTGATCGCAGAAGCTTTTCCGCCTGCTGCGCCCCGATGCGAAGCCCCAGGATTTTTTCGACACGTTCCTCGCGCAGGAAAAGGGTCGCGGGTTTCGGCCGGCCCGGGTAGCGGTCAACTACACCGGGGACCGGAATTCCTCTCGCCGCTGAGGCAAGCAGGTCAACCGCGCGGTTAAGCGCCACGAGCGTGCCCTCCGGGTCGACGCCTCTTTCAAACCGGTGCGATGCTTCACTATGGAGCCCCAGCCGTTTTGCCGTGTGGCGAATGGAACGCGGATCGAAACTAGCGCTCTCCAGAAGGATGGAACGCGTCTCCGTCGTCACTTCGGAATTCGTTCCACCCATCACGCCGGCAAGAGCGATCGGCACATCACCGTCACATATCAGCAAATCTTCCGGGGCCAACTCTCGCTCCACGCCGTCGAGGGTCGTAAATTTTTTAATGTTGTTTGCCGGCCTGACGACGATGTTTCGCCTCGGTAAACGATCTCGGTCGAAGGCATGGAGGGGCTGGCCGGTCTCAAGCATGACATAGTTGGTCACGTCGACGACATTGTTGATGGAGCGAATACCGCACGATTCCAAGCGAAACCGCATCCAGACAGGCGACGGACCCATCTGCACTTCATCGACCACTCTGGCCGAGTAACGAGGACAAAGACGGGGATTTCGGATCGCGATGGTCACGCGATTGGCAATGCTGGAGTTCTTGGAACGGTGAGTCGCGGCAGTCGATTTCACTCGGCCGCCGGTCAACGCTGACACTTCGGTCGCCAAGCCGGTGATGCCGAGGCAGTCGCCCCGATTCGGCGTCACGCTGATCTCGAACAACCAATCTTCACCGTTTGTCCCCGGCTCTTGCAAGGGAGTGATCGACTCGACTTCGAGGCCGGCCATAGTGAGCAGCTCGGCGAGCTTCTCTGGCGATGCCCTAAACGTGACGAACTCTCTTAACCAGTTGAAGGTGAACTTCATAAGAATGGAGTACTGGAGTGATGGAGTGATGGAGTATTGGATCGGAAACCCATTACTCCAGTACTCCAACGCTCCGTTCTTTATTAGATGTTGCTACCCGAACTGCCTGAGAAATCTTAAGTCGTTCTGAAAAAACAGCCGGATATCGTCGATCCCATACTTCAACATGGCGATTCGCTCTACCCCCATGCCGAAAGCGAATCCTGAGACCTTCTCCGGATCGTAGCCGACAAATCGGAACACCTGGGGATCGATCATGCCCGCGCCAAGGATTTCCAACCAGCCCGTCGCTTTGCAAACCCGGCAGGTCTGCCCCTCCAAAATCGTTCCTTTGCCGCCGCAAATCAAACATTGGATGTCGATCTCGGCGCTCGGTTCGGTGAAAGGAAAGAAACTGGGCCGAAACCTCACCCCGGTATCTTGGCTGAAGATCTGTTGCAGAACATGAGTAAGCACTCCTTTGAGATCGGCAAAAGTGATGTGCCGATCTACCATGAAGCCTTCCACCTGATGAAACATCGGTGAGTGGGTAGCATCGTCATCGTGTCGATAGACGGCTCCCGGGACGATGATCTGGAGCGGCGGCTTGCGGCTCTCCATAGTGCGGATCTGTACCGGAGACGTGTGGGTCCGCAACAGCATGCCGTTGGAGACAAAAAAAGTGTCCTGCATATCCCGAGCTGGATGATCCTGGGGAATATTGAGCGCCTCAAAATTGTGGTAATCGTCCTCGATGTCCGGACCACGGGCGATCTCGAATCCCATGCCCCAAAAGACATCGATGATCTCGTCCATCACGAGCGTTAGCGGATGAATTCTTCCCCGCTCCCAGCGCGTCCCGGGAAGAGTGATGTCGATCCACTCGTCTTTGAGCGTTTTGGCTCTCGCCTGTTCTTTAATCTGCCGGAAACGGTCTTCGATCCGTTCCTCGAACAGTTTTCTCAAGCGATTGAGCTGTTCGCCGGCGCGCGGGCGCTCTTCCGCCGGCAGATCTTTCAGTCCTCGCAGCATCGAAGTCAATCTACCGCCCCGACCCAGGGTCTCAACGCGAACCTCTTCGATCTCCGTTTCAGAGTTGCAATGATGAATTCTCTCCAGCACCTCCTGCTGGAGAGTTTCCAAAGATTCGTTCATCAGTTTAGAAAAAGTTATGCGCTTATGCGCTGAGGTGTGACTTCGCAGTCTGGGCTAACTGTCCGAAAGCCGGCAGGTCCGCAACGGCTAATTCCGCTAGCATCTTTCTGTCCAACTCCACCCTGGCCTGTTTGAGACCCTTGATGAGTTGACTGTAGGACAGTCCGCTCATTTTTGCCGCCGCGCCGATGCGCGTGATCCACAAACCGCGAAATGTTCTCTTTTTGACCCGGCGATCCCGATAGGCAAAGACGAGGGCTCGCTCCACCGTCTCCCGGGCAGTTTTATACAATCTGCCACGGCCACCGACATAGCCTTTGGCCATTTTCATGATCTTTTTTCTTCTCTGTCGGGATTTACTCCCGCCTTTAGCTCGTGGCACGTTACAAACTCCTTCCGAATAAATTATCTAACTCTCAGCTATCAGCACTCAGCTTTTGGCTTACAACTGGGAACAGATTGTTACAGATACGGTATCAACCTGCGAATATTCTTTGTTTCGGCGGCCGAGACCAAGGTCCCCTGCCGCAGATGTCTCTTGCGTTTCTTTCCTTTGCTCGAAAGTAGGTGGCTCTTGAAGCCTTTGTTCCTTTTGACCTTTCCGCTGCCCGTGACTCTGAATCTTTTGGCTGCGGCTCTATTGGTTTTGATTTTGGGCACTGGTTTCTCCTATCGTTTTGATTGTTGAGCTCACGATTACTTGGGGGTAAGCAGCATGGCCATATTCCGCCCTTCCAACCGTGGCTCGATGTCGACCTTCGCGATGTCCTGTATTTGGTCAACCACTCCGCGTAGCATCTGCCTACCCAACTCGGGATGGGTGATCTCCCGCCCGCGGAAGAAAACGGATACTTTGACGCGTTGTCCTTTTTCAATGAACTGGCGAATGTTTCGGACCTTATGCACCACATCGTGGGGATCGGTCCGTGACCCCATCTTGACTTCCTTGATCTCAACGACGGAATGTTTCTTCGGTCCGTGCGCCTTCTTTTTTTGCTCGTAGCGAAACTTCCCATAGTCCATCATGCGGCAAACCGGCGGTTGAGCATCCGGCGCCACCTCCACAAGGTCCAACTCCAATGCGTCTACCTGCTTCAACGCTTCGTAGAGCGGCATAACGCCTAACTGTTCTCCCTGCGCGCCTATGACACGGACCTCACGGGCGCGAATTTGATGATTGATCCTCGCTTCTCTAGCTATAAGCCACCTCCGTTTCTTGTGAGACCATCTTGATTTTTATGCTTCTCCCCGTTCCTGCGCAACCTCAAATTTCAGCCTCTGAATAAAATCGCTGACCGACAATGGCGCGACATTTTCCCCGCCCCTACGGCGCGGCGCGACGGTTTGCGCCTCGACTTCCTTATCGCCGATCACGACCGCATAGGGAATCTTCGCCAATTGGGCCTCGCGAATTTTGTAACCGAGCTTTTCGTTGCGTTCGTCCAACTCCACCCGCCAGCCCGCAGCGGTTAACTCCGCCGAAACCTTTCGCGCATAATCCAACTGCTGATCCGTCACCGTCACCACCTTGACCTGCACGGGAGCAAGCCACAGGGGGAAATTACCCGCATAGTGCTCGATTAGAAAAGCCATCATCCGCTCCATGGTACTGATGACGCCCCGGTGAATCATGACCGGCCGTTTGTACTGCCCGTCCCTGTCAACATATTCCAGTTCGAATCGCTCGGGAAGATAAAAATCAAGTTGCACGGTGGACAGAGTCTCGCTATGCCCTAGCACGTCATTCAATTGCACGTCAATCTTCGGACCGTAGTAGGCGGCCTCGCCCACTGCTTCTTTGAAAGACACCCCGACTTCATCGAGAGCTTGCCGTAGATATCCTTCCGCCCCATCCCACATGGCGTCATTGTCCACGAAATTTGCTTTGTCCATGGGGTTACGCAGCGAAAGGCGGTACCAATAGTCCTTGAAGCCAAAATCCCGGTACACGCGTTGGATGAGCCGGAGAACCCCCACGGTTTCGGCTTGGATCTGCTCGGGAAGACAAAAAATATGCGCGTCGTTCAGGGTCATCGCCCTCACGCGCGAAAGACCGGAAAGCGCGCCAGAGCGTTCATAGCGATACATGGTTCCCAATTCCGCCAGCCGAACCGGCAAATCGCGGTAGCTGTGAAGTCCATGTTTGTAGATGGTGATATGATGGGGGCAATTCATCGGTCGAAGAACTAACTCTTCTTTGTTCTCGAACTCCATCGGCGGATACATATTTTCTTTGAAGTGATCCCAATGGCCCGATCGTTTATAAAGATCCACCCGTGCGAGCTGGGGCGTGTTCACGTGCTGGTAGCCCATGCTTCGCTCGATATCAACGATATATCGCTCCAGGATCGAGCGGACCATCGCGCCCTTTGGGAGCCAGATGGGGAGTCCGGGACCGACGACATCTGAAATCATGAAGAGACCCAGTTCCTGCCCCAGCTTGCGATGGTCGCGCTTCTTGGCTTCCTCGAGCAGACGCAAATGCTCCTTGAGCGCCTGCCTGGTGGGCCATGCCGTACCGTAGATCCGCTGAAGCATCTCGTTTTTCTCATTGCCCCGCCAATAGGCTCCGGCGACTCCGGTGAGCTTGAAGGCTTTAATCGCCCCGGTGGACGGCACATGCGGACCACGGCAAAGATCCACCCAGTCCCCTTGCCGGTACAGCGACACAACCTCGTCAGGTAGATCCTCGATGATAGCGACCTTGTAGTCCTCGCCCATGCGGCGGAACAACTCGATGGCCTGACTTCTCAACATCTCTTCGCGAGTTACCTTGAGATTGGCCTTCGCAATCTCCTCCATCCGCGCTTCGATCTTCTCGATCTCTTCCGGAGTGAAGCTTCGGTCTCGTTTGAAATCGTAATAAAACCCATCTTCGATGGTGGGCCCTATGGTGACCTGAGTTCCCGGGAATAAACTCTGAACGGCCTGCGCCATCAGATGGGCCGTCGAATGGCGCAGCACATCGAGGCCGTCAGGACTATCGATAGACACCCACGCCAAGGAGCAATCGCTATCGAGCCGGCGGCTGAGATCCACGGGACGCCCATCGATCTTGGCGGCAACAATATTGCCGTTAGTCGCAATGGCAGGGGTAATCTCGTCGATGCGTGTGCCGCGTTGAACCTCCACGACTTTGCCGTCCGGTAATGTTACATGAATACTATCCATCGAACTTGTTAACTAATAAATGGTAGGCACGGGCAGGATTGAACTGCCGACCTCTTCCGTGTCAAGGAAGCGCTCTCCCACTGAGCTACGTGCCTTCAAGGCCTGAAAAGCCAGCTCTTTGCCGGTCCCTTTGCGTGGGGCATGTTGAATCGACCATTAGGCCAGTCTCCCTAGGCGGCGCAAGAAATTGATTTTATTACCAATTTTTCTCTCCGCTGTCAACCAAGACCGGTAATCTTTGGCGCCCTGCTCTGTAGCCATACCAGCCCACGGTAAAGGTACTGGAGACCCGATACCACCGTCGTAACAGCAGTGGCTGCGATAAGGACATTCCATAGACGACGATCCAGAATAGTTTCGTCGTGAAGCAACGCCAACGACACGCCCAAGGTAAGAAGCTGCAACATCGTGCTCCACTTGCCAATCGTACTTGGCTTCATCGGCGGTCGCTCTTCAACCAAAAAGTAAATGATCCCATAGCCAATGAGAATCAGGATATCTCGACTTACGACCACCACCGCCAACCACTCGGGAATTCCGTCGATCAGTCCGAGCATGATAAAAGACGTAATCACCAGAAGTTTATCCGCGATCGGATCCAGATAAGCTCCTAAGGCGGTCTGCTGATTCATTAAGCGCGCCGTCAAGCCGTCGAGGAAATCCGTCACGCCGCCAATGATAAAGATAATCAACGCCTCGCCGTAGCGATGGTACGAAAGATAGACCAGGAAAAATGGAATCGTCAGGATCCGAATAAGCGTGAGGAAGTTCGGTAGATTGAGCATCGGCCCCTAACGGCTACGGCAAGGCCTGATTCTTTCGGGCGGCAGCACTTAGCAATTTACGCATCTGCCCTGCCAATTTCGGAGTGACTAGAGCCGTGACGTGAATCTCATCGTTCTCATAGGTTTCCTTTAGAATCCTGCCGCGTTCCCGCAAAAGCGCGAGCAGCCTGCCTTGCCAAGAAAAAAAACGGGCGCGAAATTGTTCTTTGCCTTGGTCCAATACTCGGCCGATCAGATCCAACAGAGGATCGAGCCCCGCACCGGTCAATGCCGAGATCGGACAGACTCCTTCCACGGCTCGGCCCTTGAGTTGTTGGATCGGAGCTGAAGAAACCATCTCGATCTTGTTCGGCACCAAGATCGATGGGACACCTCCTGCGCCGATTTCCTGGAGCACCTCCTCCACCACCCGAATCTGCTCTTCGAATAGCGGGCTGGCCATATCGACCAGGTGCAAAAGCAGATCAGCGCTCCTTACTTCTTCCAGCGTGCTCTTGAAGGCTTCGATCAACGAGTGGGGAATCTTGTTGATAAAACCTACGGTATCGACGATCATCACTTTGTCGCCGGTGGGCAATCTGAGCGAGCGAATCGTCGGGTCCAACGTCGCGAACAACTTGTCTTCAACCAGAACCCCGGCGCGCGTGAGGGCATTCATTAAGGTCGACTTGCCCGCATTGGTGTATCCCACCAGAGCTACGGTGGCGAACGGGACTTCATCCCGTTCTTTTCGCTGCAGGGTTCGCGTCCGTTCCACCGTTTTCAGACGCCGTTTCAGGTGAGCGATACGCTCTCGAATCCTACGCCGGTCAACTTCCAATTGAGTCTCGCCGGGCCCGCGGGTACCGATGCCGCCGCCCAGTCTTGAAAGGTGGGTCCATTGTCTCGTAAGGCGCGGCAGAAGATATTCCAATTGAGCCAACTCCACTTGAAGTTTTCCCTCATTGCTGCGCGCGCGCTGGGAAAAGATATCAAGAATGAGTTGACTGCGATCGATGACTCGAATCTTAAACGCGGATTCCAGGTTGCGCTGTTGGGCCGGGCTCAGATCCTCATCAACCACGACAAGGTCCGGCTTCAGGTCTTTGAGGGCGAGCTGGATTTCTTCCACTTTGCCGCGGCCGACCAAGGTCGCCGGCGTCACATTGCGGATTTGTTGGCTGAATTTCTGGATGACTTTGCCGCCGGCGGTTTCTGTCAGCCGCTGGAGCTCCTCCAGGCTGTATTCAAGCGGAACCTTTCGGTTGTTCGAGGGCAGCTCGACCCCGACCAGGAGGGCTCTTTCTTCGCGGCGACGCAGATGAGAAGTCGGCTGCTTCAAGATTCCAAGGAATGAAAGCTGACTCGACCGCCGAAGAGACGCTGCACCATTGCTTCAAGTTCGGGTGTCGAGGCGACCCGCACCTGGTCGGGCAGTTCAATGACCGTTTCACCCTTACCGGGAGCAAAGAGATGCAAAGAGACCACGCACGGGCCCTGATGTTCAAGAAGAGTCTCGCGCAATTGTATTAACTCATCGGAAGAAACTTCAGATTCGCGAACGTAGAGGTGAACCCTGTGGAGCCCACCGGGCAAGCCCGGTGCACCAGTTCCGTCGCCCTTCGACTCGCTTCTCTCGCTCAGGACGACCCCTCGACTTCCCGGCGTCATTCCGGCCATCGCCGGGGCCCGAGTCGAGGGATCACCATTGCCGTTGGTCTTGCCATTTGCGCCGCTGTTCATGCGTGCCTTCGAAACCTCCTGGGCGAGGGGAACGATCTCATTGGCAAAGATCTGCATCCTCTCCTCCCCAACCTCCATGCGTCCCTTCACGAAAATCGGATCATCCGCATTCAAAAGCTCTACGGACTTGCGGTAGACATCCGGCCAGGCAACGACTTCGACAAAGCCGCTCTTGTCTTCCAAATTGAAACTACCGTAACGGTCGCCTTTTTTGGTGTTCCGCAATTTGAGGGCGGACACCACTCCGCCCATTTTTACGTCCCCCGTCGCAGCCTTTTCCTTCAACTCGGCGATCGTCCCGCTGGTGATCTTCTTGATCACTCTGTCGTATTTATCCAGCGGATGGCCGGTAATATAAAACCCGAGCGCCTCCTTCTCGAAAGCTAACGACTGCTGGACAGACCATGCTTCAACTTCTGGATAGATATGACCCGGCTTCTTCGCTGCTTTGTTCTCTCCCCCTAACAAGCCGAAGATATCGATCTGGTTGCTTTGATTGTCGCGTTGAACCGCCTGGCCGATCCGGATCGCTTCGTCCAATGCGGCGAGCATGCGGGCACGGGACATTTGCGTTGAGTCGAAGGCGCCACACTTGATCAAACTTTCGACCACGCGCCGGTTCACCGCCGTCAAATCGACCCGGCGACAGAAGTCGAACAGCGAATCAAACGGTCCTTCCTTCGCGCGGCTTTCGAGAATGACCTCGACAGCCTTCTCGCCGACATTCTTCACTGCCGCCAGACCGAAGCGGATCTTGTCGCCCACCGGGGTGAAGTGCGCGCGGCTTTCATTGATATCCGGAGCCAGAACTTCAATTTCTTTTCCACGGCACTCGGCGAGATTTTTGATGACCTTGTCCGTATCCCCCATTTCCGAGGTCATCAGTCCAGCCATGAACTCCACTGGATAGTGAGTCTTGAGATAAGCGGTCTGGTAGGAGACCAACGCATAGGCCGCTGAATGGGATTTGTTGAAACCGTAGCGAGCAAAAGTCTCCATCTGGTCGAAGATCTCGGCGGCCCTTTGCGGATCGATCTTTTTCTTTTTTGCTCCTTCAACAAATCGCTCTCTTTGAGCCGCCATCTCCTCGGGATCTTTTTTGCCCATGGCGCGTCGCAGAATATCGGCATCTCCCATGCTATAGCCGCCGAGCACCTGGGCGATCTGCATGACCTGTTCCTGATAAACGATGACCCCGTAGGTATCTTTCAGAATCGGCTCCGACAGAGGATGAAGATACTTGATCTTTTCCTTGCCGTGCTTGCGCTTGATGTATTCTTCCGCCATGCCGCTGTCCAACGGCCCCGGTCGATAGAGCGCCAAGATAGCGACTAGATCTTCGAAGCAGTTGGGGCGAATCTTGACGGTCATCTCACGGATGCCAGTGCTTTCAAGTTGAAACACCCCCGTGGTGTTGCCGTTGCAGAGGAGCCGGTAGGTTTTCTTATCATCGAGAGGGAGATGCTCGAGATCAACCTTCACGTTCCGCGTCGTTTCGATCAGCTTCAAACAGTCATGGATGAGGGTCAGCGTTTTGAGGCCGAGGAAGTCAAACTTGACCAGGCCGATTTTCTCGACACTGCCCATATCGAACTGAGTTACGATCCCGCCTTCTTTATCGACGAACAGTGGCAAATGGTCGACCAGTGGCAGATTCGAAAGCACGACGCCCGCGGCGTGGGTCGAGGCATGACGCGTGAGCCCTTCCAGCCGCAATGCATGATCCATCAGGTTCTTCACCCGCGGATCATTCTTCATCAGATCCTGCAACCGGGGCTCCATCTTGATGGATTCCGTGAGCGGATAATCGAAACCCTGCTTGGGAGCCGGAATGAGCTTGGCAATCGCGTCGGTCTCAGCGAACGAAAAGCCGAGCGCGCGGCCGACATCTTTGATGGCCGCCTTGGCCTTGAGCGTTCCAAAAGTCGCAATCTGCGCAACCCTATCGGCGCCGTACTTATCCTTAACGTACTGGATCACCTGGGCTCTGCCGCGAATGCAAAAGTCAACGTCGATATCCGGCATGGAGCGCCGCTCGGGATTGAGAAAGCGCTCGAACAGCAGCACGTGGCGGATGGGATCGAGATCGGTAATCTTGAGCGCGTAGGCGACCAGACTACCGGCCGAGGATCCCCTTCCTGGTCCCACGGGAATACCGTTCTTCTTGGCGTAGTTGATAAAATCAGCCACCACCAGAAAATAACCCGGAAACTGCATCCGTTTGATCACGTCCAACTCATAGTTGAGCCGCTCTTCATAGTTCTTTCTGACCGCGGCATCGTTGACGCCCTCAAGCCTCTCCTCGAGGCCGCTGTAGGCTAACTCGTCCAAATAGTCGTCCAAACTAATCTCTTTGGGTGGCGTGAAGGCGGGAAAGTGATATTTACCAAATTCAATTTCCACATTGCAGCGATCGGCGATCTCCAAGGTCCGCTCCACCGCCTCAGAACAGTAGTCGAAGCCTCGCTTTATCTCCTCCGCCGATTTGAGATAGAGCTCGTCGGTTTCCATCTTGAGCCGGTTATCTTCATTCACCGTTTTTCCGGTCTGGACGCAGAGCAACACATCGTGGGCATGAAAATCCGCCCGCTCGCCGTAGTGGCAATCGTTGGTGGCAACGACGGGAATCGACAAATCTTTGGCCAGTTCAACCAGCAGCCGGTTTACTTTCTCCTGCTCCGCCAACTTATTGTCCTGGATCTCGATGTAGTAGCGGTCGTTGAAGATTGAAGCGTAAGTTTCCGCGGCGGCTTTGGCCTTCTCTGTATTGCCCGCCGAAAGCGCCTGGCAAACTTCGCCTTGCAAACAAGCGCTGAGAGCGATGAGCCCGCCGTTGAGTTCTCTGAGCAGCTCCTTGTCGATTCGCGGTTTGTAATAGAACCCCTCCATATAGCCGATGGAAACCAGCTTGCAGAGATTACGGTAACCTTCCCGGTTCATCGCCAGGAGGATGAGATGGTTGTTGTATTCCTTCGGCCCTTTGTCGACGCCTTTTTTCTCGAACCGGCTGGTGGGCGCCACATAGATCTCGCAGCCGATGATCGGCTTGATGCCCTGTTTCATCGCTTCGCGATAAAACTCAATGGCGCCGAACATGTTGCCATGGTCGGTCATGGCCACCGCCGGCTGCTTTAGCGATTTGATGCGCTGAAAAAGTTTGTCGACTTTATTGGCGCCATCGAGAAGACTGTATTCGGTGTGACAGTGTAAGTGGACGAAACGGGAATGTTCCATTGAAGCTAGATCATCATTAGCACAAAGACTTTCTTCCCTCAATTAATCTTTTGTAAAATCGACGCTAAAAGTTATCCACAGGTTGCGGCCAAAGACCGCTGCCGACGAAATCCTCAAGGACTTGCCCGAGGATATTTGCAAATCTAAGCTCGCTCCGCTGCTCCGCAGCGATGGCCTTGAGTCGTTGTCCTTCATAGAGAGTCAGTTCTTCGGCAATCTTGTCAATTTTTGCCCAATACAAATGTTTAACGTTGGGATAAACATCCCCTTCAGTACAAATATAGCGCCTAAAAAAGACCCAGTGTTTTAGATCGACACCGATCTCTTCCTTAACTTCACGAACTAAGGCTTCTTCCGGCGTCTCCCCTCCTTCGACATGGCCGCCAAAAAAGTCCCAGTGATTCGGAAAAGGGATTTCCGGCTTATCGTCGCGCAGGTAGATCAGCAATCGATGGAATCGATCGAACAAAAGCACCATGGCGATCTCTTTCATGCGGCTCGCGTGCTTCCAGTATTCAATCGGAACCAGACCTAGGAGGGCTTACTCCCACTCGATGGTCGCCGGCGGCTTGGAAGAGATATCGTAGACCACGCGGTTGACGCCGCGCACTTCGTTGATGATGCGGTTGGAAATTCGAGCGAGGAGATCGGCAGGCAAGGAAACCCAGTTTGCCGTCATGCCGTCTTGGCTGTCGACAACCCGGAGCGCGATGACGTTCTCGTAGCTCCGCTCGTCACCCATGACGCCGACGGTTCGAATCGGCAAGAGCACGGCGAAAGATTGCCAGACCTTTTCATAAAGACCGGCAGCTCTGATCTCATCCAGGACGATAACATCCGCTTCGCGAAGAACCTTGAGCCGCTCCTCCGTTACTTCTCCTAAAACACGAATGGCCAGACCGGGGCCCGGAAAAGGCTGGCGCTGGATCATCTCCGGCGGCAGGCCGAGCTGCTTTCCTAAATTCCGAACTTCGTCTTTAAAAAGCTCGCGTAAGGGCTCAATAAGTTTAAATGTCATGTTGGTCGGCAGACCGCCCACGTTGTGATGCGTCTTGATCGTGGCGGAGGGGCCCACAAAGGATACGGATTCGATGACATCCGGGTAAAGGGTTCCTTGAGCAAGAAAATCAACGGTGCCGAGCTGCTTGGCTTCCTCCTCGAAAACTTCGATGAACGTATGCCCGATGCGGCGTCGCTTCTCTTCAGGATCTTCCACACCCTCTAGCCTGGAAAGGAACCTCTCACTGGCATCGACGTAGCGAAAGCTCTGGCCAAAGCGCTCGGCGAACAATCGGCAAACCCGCTCGGCCTCGTTCTGCCGCAAAAGCCCATTGTTGACGAAGACGCAGACCAGTTTTTCTTTGATCGCCTGGTAAACCAACGTCGCGGCGACGGAAGAATCGACGCCGCCGCTCAAGGCACAGAGTACCCCGCCGTCTCCAACCTGTTGGCGGATCTTCTTCACCGAACTCTCGATGAAGCGCTCCACGGTCCAGGTCGGTTGACAACCGCAGATGCGGAAGACGAAGTTATCGAGGATTTCCTTGCCCCGCGGGGTGTGCGCCACTTCAGGATGAAACTGAACACCGAAAAACCGCCGGCTGGGATCGGCAAAGGCAGCGATGGGGGAATTACCGCTGTGGGCAAGCACCTGCCAACCCTTGGGCATCGACGTCATCTTGTCCCCATGACTCATCCACACGCGCACCAGGTCTTTTTTGGCAAAGCCGCGAAATAGGTCCGCGTCGTTGTCGATTATCAATTCCGCGGGGCCATACTCGCGCTGTTCAGCGCGGGCGACTTCGCCTCCTGAAGCCAGGTTAATCATGCCCATGCCATAGCAGATCCCGAGAAACGGAACCGGCAGCTTGAAGACCTCTTGCTTAACTTTGGGCGCGTTTTCCTGGTAAACGCTGGCCGGGCCGCCGGACAGGATGATGCCTTCCGGTTTGAGCGCTTCGACCTTCTCGCTGGGAATGTTGAACGGGTGTATTTCGCAGTATACTTTGGCTTCGCGAATGCGGCGCGCGATCAGTTGCGTATATTGTGAACCGAAGTCAAGAACGAGGATCATTCGACTCTATAGTTTGGGGCCTCTTTCGTAATGAACACGTCGTGAACGTGCCCTTCTCTCAGGGCCGCGGCGGTGACCTGCATAAATCGAGCTTTGGCGCGAAGCGTCGCTACATCTTTGCAGCCCAGGTAACCCATCCCCGCGCGCAACCCACCGACGAGCTGATGGATATTAAAGGATAGCGACCCTTTGTAGGGCACCTGCCCTTCGATGCCTTCAGGGACCAGTTTCTTGGCGTCCTCGACATCGGCCTGGCCGTACCGGTCTCGACTCCCCTGCCCCATGGCGCCGAGAGAACCCATGCCGCGATAGACTTTATAAGTTCTGCCCTGGTACAGAATCGTCTCTCCCGGACTTTCCTCTGTGCCGGCAAAGAGACTGCCGATCATTACAGAATCAGCACCGGCCGCCAAGGCCTTGGTAATATCTCCTGAAAATTTGATTCCACCATCGGCAATGATCGGGATGTTCTGGCGTGCGGCGGCCTTGGCGCAGCTGCCAATCGCCGTGATCTGCGGCACGCCGACGCCGGATACGACACGCGTCGTGCAAATGGAGCCCGGCCCGACACCGACCTTGACCACGTTGACGCCGGCTTGGATCAAGGCCGTCGTTCCCTCGTCGGTGGCGACATTGCCGCCGGCGACATCGAGATCGAGGTAGCGCCGCCGAATCTGACTTACCGTATCGAGCACATTTCTAGAGTGACCATGCGCCGTGTCTACGGCGACCAGGTCGACTCCGGCTCGTACCAACGACTCCACTCGTTCTTCCCAGTCGGCGCCAACACCCACTGCCGCACCGACGCGCAACCGACCCCTCTGATCTTTGCAGGCATTCGGATATTGAATCTTTTTCTCAATATCTTTAACCGTGATCAGTCCCTTAAGCTCGAAGTTATCGTCCACCACTAAGAGCTTCTCGATCCGATGCTGATGCAAAATCTCCTTGGCCTCATCCAGACCCACGCCCGCCTTGACAGTCACCAACTTGTCTTTGGTCATAACTTCCGCGACCGGTCGATCAAGCTTCTTTTCGAAGCGCAAATCCCGATTCGTCAGAATTCCAACCAGTCGCCCATGCTTGGTTACCGGAAGCCCCGAGATGCGGTATTTTCTCATGATTTCCTGCGCCTCGGAGATTTTTTGCTCCGGGGCGACGGTGATCGGATCGGAAATCATTCCGCTCTCAAATTTTTTGACTTTCTCCACCTCCGCCGCCTGAGCCGCCACCGGCATATTACGATGGATGATTCCGATGCCTCCCTCTTGGGCCATGGCAATGGCCGTGCGCGATTCCGTCACTGTATCCATGGCCGCGCTGACGAGCGGGATATTGAGGGTGATCCGTTCCGTGAGCCGGGTCGAAACGTTGGTGTCTCGGGGCAATATCGAGGACTCGGCGGGGATCAACAGCACGTCATCAAAAGTTAAACCGACCGGCAGGACTTCTTGTTCTAACATCACTCACCTCTGAGCGAAGCTAAAAAAAAACCCAAGCCGGGGCCTGGGTTTTTGCGTAACTGGATTACACACAGCAACATAAAGTCTTATACCAGTAAAGATTTATCGTTACAAGATCAGCTCATCATTGTGACCCGAATTTCAATATGATAGCTACAAGGATCGTTATGCCGCTTTACGAATACGAATGCGCTAAAGGCCACCGCTTCGAAGCCATCCAGAAGGTCAGCGAAAGACCTTTGAAGAAATGCGCGCTCTGTTCCGGCGGCGCCCGGCGCGCGATCTCCCAACCCACCCTGCTCCACAATCGCGGCGTTCACGTCTTCGACCGCGTCACCAAAGACGACGCTCTCCGCAGCCGGCCCTCATCGCTCAAGTCGTTCAAGAAAGACAAATTCTAGACTGTTCAAAGCAGCAAATATCAAATCCTTGCCCCTTTTCCCGTAAGCCCGAAGTGACCTAACGGGGTATCAAACATTTACGAGAATTGATCTCAAAGCTGTCACCCCCGAATGTTTTTATCGGGGGTCCAGTCATGTTCTACTATGCTCACCATGACCCTGTGTTTATCGAAGGGTCAGAATTTCGTCTGGATTCCACTTCAACAAACTGCTGCCCCGTGCGGCGAGCCCAGCCGAGCTAGTGTCCTGTCCCAGTTAAGTATTTACAATACTACTTGTTTGTGATGTAATAGCGGCATGTTTACACGTGCCGCAGCTCTTTGCATTGATGAAGCC
>Ga0209874_1000111_pt1 | contig 20424 bp, 23 predicted proteins | sample GWRWN1_20_30_FD_187216 | JGI IMG/M metagenome (GOLD analysis project Ga0209874, IMG submission 187216) | Riverbed sediment microbial communities from areas with no vegetation in Columbia River, Washington, USA - GW-RW N1_20_30 (SPAdes)... | ecosystem: Environmental > Aquatic > Freshwater > River... | reverse complement strand
CTTGCGCGATGGCAAGGGCGAGATCGACGACATCGACCATCTCGGCAACCGCCGGGTGCGCTCGGTGGGCGAGTTGATGGAGAACCAGTACCGCGTCGGTCTGCTGCGCATGGAGCGCGCCATCAAGGAACGCATGAGCTCGGTCGATATCGACACGGTGATGCCGCAGGACCTGATCAACGCGAAACCCGCCGCTGCCGCCGTGCGCGAGTTCTTCGGCTCGTCCCAGCTGTCGCAGTTCATGGACCAGACCAACCCGCTGTCGGAGATCACCCACAAGCGCCGGCTTTCGGCGCTTGGGCCAGGCGGCCTGACGCGCGAGCGCGCCGGCTTCGAGGTGCGCGACGTGCACCCGACCCATTACGGCCGCATCTGCCCGATCGAGACGCCCGAGGGTCCGAATATCGGCCTCATCAACTCGCTCGCGACCTATGCGCGGGTGAACAAATACGGTTTCATCGAGAGCCCCTATCGCCGCGTGGTCAAGGCCAAGGTGACCGACGAGGTGGTATATCTCTCGGCCATGGAGGAGGCGCGTTACATCATCGCCCAGGCCAACGCCAAACTGGCGCCGAACGGCACCTTCACCGAGGACCTGATCGTCTGCCGCCATGCCGGCGACGTCGAGCTGATGCCGCCGGAGAAGGTCGACCTCATCGACGTGTCGCCGAAGCAGCTCGTGTCGGTCGCGGCCGCGCTCATTCCGTTCCTCGAGAATGACGACGCCAACCGCGCGCTGATGGGCTCCAACATGCAACGCCAGGCGGTTCCGCTGATCACCGCGGAGGCGCCGCTCGTCGGCACCGGCATGGAAGAGGTGGTGGCGCGCGATTCAGGCGCTGCCATCGGCGCCCGCCGCACCGGCGTGGTCGACCAGGTGGACGCGACCCGTATCGTCGTCAGGGCGACGGAGGAGACCGACCCGTCGAAGTCGGGCGTCGACATTTACAATCTGCGCAAGTTCCAGCGCTCGAACCAGAACACCTGCATCAACCAGCGGCCGCTGGTGCGCGTGGGCGACCAGGTCCAGGCGGGCGAGATCATCGCCGACGGTCCGTCGACCGATCTCGGCGAGCTTGCGCTCGGCCGCAACGTGCTCGTCGCCTTCATGCCGTGGATGGGCTACAATTTCGAGGACTCCATCCTCATCTCCGAGCGCGTCGTTCGCGACGACGTGTTCACCTCGATCCATATCGAGGAGTTCGAGGTAATGGCCCGCGACACCAAGCTCGGGCCGGAGGAGATCACCCGCGACATCCCCAACGTCTCCGAGGAGGCGCTCAAGAATCTCGACGAGGCGGGCATCGTCTATATTGGGGCCGAGGTGAATCCCGGCGACATCCTGGTGGGCAAGATCACGCCCAAGGGCGAAAGCCCGATGACGCCTGAGGAGAAGCTGCTCCGCGCCATCTTCGGCGAGAAGGCCTCGGATGTGCGCGACACCTCGCTCAAGCTGCCGCCCGGCGTTTCGGGCACCGTGGTCGAGGTGCGCGTGTTCAACCGGCACGGCGTGGAGAAGGATGAGCGCGCCATGGCTATCGAGCGGGAGGAGATCGAGCGGCTCGCCAAGGACCGCGACGACGAGCTCGCCATTCTCGACCGCAACGTCTATGGCCGCCTCAAGGACGTTTTGATGCACAAGGTCGTGGCCAAGGGGCCCAAGGGCATCAAGAAGGATGCCAAGATCACCGAGGCGCTGCTCGACGATGTGGCGCGCAGCCATTGGTGGGAGGTCGCGCTCAAGAATGAGAAGGCGATGGCCGAGGTCGAGGCGATCCGCCGCCAATATGAGGAGGCGAAGAAGAGGCTCGAGCAGCGCTTCGTCGACAAGGTCGACAAGCTCCAGCGCGGCGACGAGCTGCCGCCCGGCGTGATGAAGATGGTCAAGGTCTTCGTCGCGGTGAAGCGCAAGATTCAGCCCGGCGACAAGATGGCCGGCCGCCACGGCAACAAGGGCGTCATTAGTATGATCGTGCCGATCGAGGACATGCCGTATCTCGAGGACGGCGCGCCCATCGACATCGTGCTCAATCCGCTTGGCGTGCCGAGCCGCATGAATGTGGGTCAGATTCTGGAGACCCATCTCGGCTGGGCTTGCCGGGGCCTCGGCCGCAAGATCGGCGAGGCGCTCGAGGTCTATTACCAGACCCACAAGGCGAAACCGCTCAAGGAGATGCTGAAGACGATCTACGGCGACGACAAGACCGTGTCGGCGCTGAAAGAGGATCAGGTCATCGAGGTGAGCGAGACCTTGAAGACCGGCGTGCCGGTGGCAACACCTGTGTTCGACGGAGCGCATGAGGGCGACGTCACCGAGCTTCTCAAGGCTGCCGGTCTCGATAGCTCGGGCCAGGTGACCTTGTTCGACGGACGCACCGGAGAAGAGTTCGAGCGCAAGGTGACGGTGGGCTACATCTATATGCTGAAGCTCCACCATCTCGTCGACGACAAGATCCATGCCCGCTCGATCGGGCCTTACAGCCTCGTGACCCAGCAGCCGCTGGGCGGCAAGGCGCAGTTCGGCGGCCAGCGCTTCGGCGAGATGGAGGTGTGGGCCTTGGAGGCTTACGGCGCGGCCTACACGCTACAGGAGATGCTCACGGTGAAGTCCGACGACGTGGCCGGCCGCACCAAGGTCTACGAGGCCATCGTCCGCGGCGACGATACTTTCGAGGCGGGCATTCCTGAGTCCTTCAACGTCCTCGTCAAGGAGATGCGGGCGTTGGGCTTGAATGTCGAACTGGTGCAGCCCAAGCCCGAGGAACAACAGGCGAGGGCGAGACTGCCACGCCCGGCGGTCGAGTGAGCCAAGGCCGCTTGAGCGAATTGACTATTAAATGCGACCAACTACAGGGCGGGAAGACCGCCCGTTGGGAGACAAGAGAATGAACCAAGAAATCGTCAACCTCTTTAGTCCTCAGGTCCAGCAGCAGAACTTCGATCAGATCCGCATCGGCATTGCGAGCCCTGAGAAGATTCTGTCCTGGTCGTATGGGGAGATCAAGAAGCCCGAGACGATCAACTATCGCACCTTCAAGCCGGAGCGCGATGGGCTGTTTTGCGCCCGCATTTTCGGTCCGGTGAAGGACTATGAGTGCTTGTGCGGCAAGTACAAGCGCATGAAGTACAAGGGCGTCATCTGCGAGAAGTGCGGCGTCGAGGTGACGCTCGCCAAGGTCCGGCGCGAGCGCATGGGCCATATCGAGCTCGCCGCGCCGGTCGCTCATATCTGGTTCCTGAAGTCGCTGCCCTCGCGCATCGGTCTTCTGCTCGACATGACGCTCAAGGACCTGGAGCGGGTGCTTTATTTCGAGAACTACATCGTGCTCGAGCCGGGCCTGACCACGCTCAAGCCTCTCCAACTGTTGAGCGAGGAGGATTACCTCAAGGCCCAGGAGGAGTTCGGTGAGGACTCGTTCACCGCCTCCATCGGCGCCGAGGCGATCCGCGAGCTGCTCAAGGGCCTCGATCTCGAGAAGATCGCCGCCGATCTGCGCGTCGAGATCGCCGAGTCGACCTCCGAGCTGAAGCCGAAGAAGCTCGCCAAGCGGCTGAAGGTGGTCGAGGCCTTCATCCAGTCAGGCAACAAGCCCGAATGGATGATCTTGACCGTGGTGCCGGTCATTCCGCCGGAGCTCCGGCCGCTCGTTCCGCTCGATGGCGGCCGCTTCGCCACCTCCGACCTGAACGACCTCTATCGCCGCGTCATCAACCGCAACAACCGGCTGAAGCGGCTGATGGAGCTCCGCGCGCCCGACATTATTATCCGCAACGAGAAGCGCATGCTGCAGGAGGCGGTCGATGCGCTGTTCGACAACGGACGGCGCGGCCGCGTCATCACCGGCGCCAACAAGCGTCCGTTGAAGTCACTCGCCGACATGCTGAAAGGCAAGCAGGGCCGCTTCCGCCAGAATCTGCTCGGCAAGCGCGTCGACTATTCGGGCCGCTCGGTGATCGTGGTCGGGCCTGAGCTCAAGCTGCATCAATGCGGCCTGCCCAAGAAGATGGCGCTCGAGCTGTTCAAGCCCTTCATCTATTCGCGGCTCGACGCCAAGGGCCATGCCGCCACGGTGAAGCAGGCGAAGAAGCTGGTCGAGAAGGAGAAGCCGGAGGTCTGGGACATCCTCGATGAGGTGATCCGCGAGCACCCGGTGCTGCTCAACCGCGCGCCCACGCTCCACCGCCTCGGCATCCAGGCCTTCGAGCCGGTGCTGATCGAGGGCAAGGCGATCCAACTGCATCCGCTCGTCTGCGCCGCCTTCAACGCCGATTTCGACGGCGACCAGATGGCGGTGCACGTGCCGCTGTCGCTCGAGGCGCAGCTCGAGGCGCGCGTGCTGATGATGTCGACCAACAACATCCTGCATCCGGCCAACGGCTCGCCGATCATCGTGCCGTCGCAGGATATCGTGCTCGGCCTTTATTACCTGTCGCTCGCCATGGACAAGGAGCCGGGCGAGGGGATGATGTTCGGCAATGTGGCCGAGATCCATCACGCGCTGGACGCCAAGGCCGTGACCTTGCACACCAAGATCAAGGGCCGCTTCATCACGGTCGACGCCAAGGGCAAGCCCGTGTCGCAGATCTACGACACGACGCCCGGCCGCATGCTGCTCGGCGAGCTCCTGCCGAAGAATGTTGAAGTGAGCTTCGATCTCGTCAACCGGCTGCTCACCAAGAAGGACATCTCCAATACGATCGACGTGGTCTACCGCCACTGCGGTCAGAAGGAGACAGTGATCTTCTGCGACAAGATCATGGGGCTCGGCTTCGCCTATGCCTGCCGCGCCGGCATTTCCTTCGGCAAGGACGACATGGTGATCCCCGAGACCAAGGACGCCATCGTGCAGAAGACGAGTGACCTCGTGCGCGAGTACGAGCAGCAATATAATGACGGCCTGATCACCCGCGGCGAAAAATACAACAAGGTGGTCGACACCTGGACGGAGTGCACCGAGCTGGTCGCCAAGGAGATGATGAAGCGCATCTCGGCGGTGGAGCGCGATGCCAAGACCGGGCGGGAGAAGCCGATCAACTCCATCTATATGATGTCGCATTCTGGCGCGCGCGGCTCGCCCGCCCAGATGAAGCAACTGGCCGGCATGCGCGGTCTGATGACCAAGCCGTCGGGCGAGATCATCGAGACGCCGATCATCTCCAACTTCAAGGAGGGGCTGTCGGTGCTCGAGTACTTCAACTCGACCCACGGCGCCCGTAAGGGCCTTGCCGACACGGCGCTCAAGACGGCCAACTCGGGCTATCTCACGCGGCGTCTCGTCGACGTGGCGCAGGACTGCATCGTGACCGAGGACGATTGCGGCACGAGCGAAGGCATCACGGCGCGCGCCATTCTCGAGGCGGGCGAGGTGACGGTGTCGCTCGGGCAGCGCGTGCTCGGCCGCACCACCGCCGAGAATGTCAAGAATCCGTCTACCGGCAAAGTGGTCATCAAGGCCGGCCAGCTGATCGAGGAAGAAGAGATCGAGGCATTGGAGGCCGCGCGCGTGCAAGAAGTGCGCATCCGCTCGGCGCTCACGTGCGAGACCCGCAACGGCATTTGCGCCAAATGCTACGGGCGCGATCTCGCCCGCGGCACGCCGGTCAATCTCGGCGAGGCCGTCGGCGTCATCGCGGCGCAGTCGATCGGCGAGCCCGGCACGCAGCTCACCATGCGCACCTTCCATCTGGGCGGCGTGGCATCGGCCAAGGTGGTGGACCAGTCCTCCTTGGAATCCAATTTCGACGGCACGGTGAAAATCAAGCAGCGCAGCGTCGTCAAGGATTCGCAAGGCCGCCTTATGGTCATGGGCCGCAACACGGCCGTCGTCGTGCTCGACGAGGACGGCACCGAGCGCGCCGTGCACCGGCTGCCTTACGGCACGCATCTGCGCGTCGATGACGGCGTCAAGGTGAAGCGCGGCGACCGGCTCGCCGAGTGGGACCCCTATACCCGCCCGGTGCTGACGGAGATCGAGGGCGCCGTGGACTTCGAGGACTTGGTCGAGGGCGTGTCGGTCAGCGAGCGGCGCGACGAGTCGACCGGCATCACCAACAGCGTGATCATCGACTGGCGTGCGTCCCCGCGCGGCGCCGATCTGAGACCCGCCATGGTGATCAAGGACAAGAAGGGCAAGATAGGTAAGCTCAGCCGCGGCGGCGAGGCGCGCTATCTGCTTCCCGTCGATGCGATCCTGTCGGTCGAGCCCGGCCATCAGGTGATGGCCGGCGACGTGCTCGCCCGCATTCCCACGGAGAGCGCCAAGACCCGCGACATCACGGGTGGCCTGCCGCGGGTTGCCGAGCTATTCGAGGCGCGGCGGCCCAAGGACCACGCCATCATCGCCGAAATCTCGGGCACGGTGCAGCTCGGCCGCGATTACAAGAACAAGCGGCGCATCACCATCACGCCGGACGACGGCCAGGAGCCGGTCGAGTACCTCATTCCCAAGGGCCGGCATCTTGCGGTGCAGGAGGGCGATCGCATTGAGAAGGGCGAGTTCCTGCTCGACGGCCATCCTGCGCCCCACGACATCCTGGCCATCAAGGGCGTCGAGGAGCTGGCCAACTATCTCGTCAACGAGATCCAGGAGGTCTACCGGCTGCAGGGCGTCACCATCAACGACAAGCATATCGAGGTGATCGTCAGGCAGATGTTGCAGAAGATCGAGATCGAAGATTCCGGCACCACCGAGTACCTCAAGGGCGAGCAGGTGGACCGGATCGATCTCGAGGACGCCAATATGGCGGTAGAGGCGGCCGGCGGCAAACCCGCCACCGGGCAGCCGGTGCTGCTCGGCATCACCAAGGCCTCGCTCCAGACCCGCTCGTTCATCTCGGCGGCCTCGTTCCAGGAGACCACCCGCGTGCTCACCGATGCCGCCGTGAACGGCAAGGTGGACGCGCTCGAGGGCCTCAAGGAGAACGTGATCGTCGGCCGGTTGATCCCTGCCGGCACCGGCGGCACGTTGACCCGGTTGAATAAGATCGCCACCCATCGTGACGAGTTGATCCTCGAGGAGCGGAAGCGCGCCGCGGCGGAGCGCCTGGCCCCGGATGACGAAGAGGCGGCTGAGGAGGAAGCGTCGGCCTAACCGGAAATCAGAAATCGGAAGCCGGAAGTCAGGGGAGGGGGTGCGCCCTTCTGATTTCTGGCTTCTGACAACTGATTTCTGGTGTTGACGATGCGAGAATCAGCCTGATACAACGCGCGCACTTTCGCGGCAGGCGGTAGCCCAGTTTTGGTTGCCTTCGGGCGGGGGTTAGACGCTGCCGGACTAACCGGGATCACATCGGGGTCATGATCTTGGGGGTTTAGCCCTCCAAGGTCCTCTGTGTTGAGGCGCTGAAGGCGATGGGGGCAGGCCCCGCACTTCAGCTCTGGAAATGTGGGCTTTTGCCCGCGAGAACGATTGGACGAAAAAGGCAGCCATGCCGACGATACAACAGCTCATCCGCAAGCCGCGCCAGAAGCCGGTGAAGCGGAACAAGGTTCCGGCCATGCAATCCTGCCCGCAGAAGCGGGGGGTCTGTACGCGCGTCTACACCACGACCCCGAAAAAGCCCAACTCGGCGCTCCGCAAGGTGGCGCGCGTTCGCCTCACCAATCAGCTCGAAGTGACGAGCTACATCCCCGGCGAGGGCCATAATCTTCAAGAGCACTCGGTGGTGTTGATCCGAGGCGGGCGCGTCAAGGATCTTCCGGGCGTACGCTACCACATCATTCGTGGCGTGCTCGACACCCAAGGCGTAAGCGACCGCCGGCAGCGGCGCTCCAAATACGGAGCCAAACGACCCAAGTAATTGGGTCGTTTTGCGTATAGGAAACGGATCAGACGATATGTCGAGGCGGCGCAGAGCAGATAAGCGCGAAGTGATCCCCGATCCCAAGTTCGGGGACATCGTGCTCACCAAATTCATGAACTCCATCATGAAAGAGGGCAAGAAGTCGGCCGCCGAGCGGATCGTCTACGGCGCGCTCGACCAGATGGAGAAGAAGTCGAAGCAGAATCCGGTCGAGCTGTTCCATGAGGCGCTGCGCAACGTCATGCCGGCGCTCGAAGTGAGGTCGCGGCGCGTCGGCGGGGCCACCTACCAGGTCCCGGTCGAGGTGAGGCTCGACCGGCGCCAGGCGCTCGCCATCCGCTGGATCATCACCGCAGCGCGCGGGCGTAACGAGAACACCATGGTCGAGCGCCTCTCGGGAGAGCTGCTCGACGCCGCCAACAACCGCGGGACGGCGGTGAAGAAGCGCGAGGATACCCACCGCATGGCGGAGGCGAACCGCGCCTTCTCCCATTACCGCTGGTAACGAGTTCAAGGACCCTACGATGCCGCGAGCTACCCCCTTAGAGGACTACCGCAATATCGGGATCATGGCGCATATCGACGCCGGCAAGACCACGACCACCGAGCGCGTCCTCTACTACACCGGCAAGAGCCATAAGATGGGCGAGGTGCATGACGGCGCTGCCACCATGGACTGGATGGAGCAGGAGCAGGAGCGCGGCATCACCATCACCTCGGCGGCGACGACGGCCTATTGGAACGACAAGCGCATCAACATCATCGACACGCCGGGCCACGTGGATTTCACCATCGAGGTCGAGCGCAGCTTGCGCGTGCTCGATGGCGCGGTTGCTCTGCTCGACGCCAACCAGGGGGTCGAGCCGCAGACCGAGACGGTGTGGCGTCAGGCCGACAGATACGGCGTGCCGCGCATGATCTTCGTCAACAAGATGGACAAGATTGGCGCCGACTTCTTTCTGTCGGTGCAGATGGTGAAGGACCGTCTCGGCGCCAAGCCGATCGTGTTGCAACTCCCGCTCGGCGCGGAGTCGAGCTTCAAGGGCATCATCGACCTCGTCCGCATGAAGGCCGTGGTGTGGGACGACGAGGCCTTGGGTGCGAGTTTCCATGACGAGGAAATTCCGGCCGATCTGCACGATCAGGCCAAGGAGTATCACGAGCGGCTGGTAGAGCTGGCCTCCGAGGTCGACGAGTCCGCGACGGAAGCCTATCTCGAAGGCAAGGCGCCGACCGAGGCCGAGCTCAAGGCGCTCATCCGCAAGGGAACCATCAACAGCCTCTTCGTCCCGATCCTGTGCGGCTCGGCCTTCAAGAACAAGGGCGTGCAGCCGATGCTCGATGCGGTGGTGGATTATCTGCCGTCGCCGCTCGACGTGCCCCCGGTCAAAGGCATCGATGTCAAGAGCGGCGAGGAGACGACGCGCGAGCCGAAAGACGACGCGCCGCTTTCCATGCTTGCCTTCAAGATCATGAACGACCCGTTCGTGGGCTCGCTCACCTTCTGCCGCATCTATTCGGGCAAGGTCGAGTCCGGCACCACGCTGGTCAACACGGTGAAGGACAAGAAAGAGCGCATCGGCCGGATGCTGCTGATGCACGCCAATCACCGCGAGGACATCAAAGAAGCCTATACCGGCGATATCGTGGCGCTGGCCGGCCTCAAGGACGTGACCACCGGCGATACGCTGTGCGATCCGGCCAAGCCCGTGATTCTCGAGCGCATGGAGTTCCCCGATCCCGTCATCGAGGTCGCGGTGGAGCCCAAGACCAAGGGCGACCAGGAGAAACTTGGCGTCGCGCTTCACCGCCTCGCCCAGGAGGATCCCTCGTTCCGCGTCTCGGTCGACCATGAGTCCGGCCAGACCATCATCAAGGGCATGGGCGAGCTGCATCTCGACATCATCGTCGACCGCATGCGGCGCGAATTCAAAGTAGAGGCCAATGTCGGCGCCCCGCAAGTGGCGTTCCGCGAGACGGTCTCCAAGCGTGCCGATGTCGACTACACCCACAAGAAGCAGACCGGCGGCTCGGGCCAGTTCGCCCGCGTCAAGATGACGATCGAGCCCAACGAGCAGGGCAAGGGCTTCGAGTTCGAGAACAAGGTGGTCGGCGGCAACGTGCCGAAGGAATATATCCCGGGCGTGGCCAAAGGCGTGCAGAGCGTCGTCGAGTCGGGCGTGCTCGCGGGCTTCCCCATGCTCGACGTCAAGGTGACGCTCACCGACGGCGCCTATCACGACGTCGATTCGAGCGTGATGGCGTTCGAGATCGCCGCCCGCGCCGCCTTCCGCGAAGGCGCGCTCAAGGCGGGACCGAAGCTGCTCGAGCCGATCATGAAAGTCGAGGTGGTGACGCCTGAGGACTATGTGGGCGGCATCATCGGCGATCTCACCAGCCGCAGGGGTCAGGTGCGCGGCCAGGAGTCGCGCGGCAGCGCCGTGGTGATCGCCGCCATGGTGCCGCTCGCCAACATGTTCGGCTACGTGAACAATCTCCGCTCGATGAGCCAGGGTCGCGCGCAGTTCACCATGCAGTTCGATCACTACGCCCAGGCGCCGCAAGGCGTTGCCGAGGAGGTCAAGGCGAAATTCGCCTGAAGGGTCCGGAGGCCGGAAGGCCTGCCGTGACGAGTTTGTTTTTGTGTTGAAGGATGGAGAGCCAACATGGCTAAGGAAAAGTTCAAGCGGACGAAGCCGCATTGCAACATCGGGACCATCGGTCATGTCGATCACGGCAAGACGACGTTGACGGCCGCGATCACCAAAGTGTTGGCCGAGAAGGGCGGCGCGAAGTTCACCGCCTATGACGAGATCGACAAGGCGCCGGAAGAGAAGGCGCGCGGCATTACCATCTCGACCGCGCACGTGGAGTACGAGACCGACAAGCGGCACTACGCCCATGTCGACTGTCCGGGCCATGCCGACTACGTGAAGAACATGATCACGGGTGCCGCCCAGATGGACGGCGCCATCCTCGTGGTGTCGGCGGCCGATGGACCGATGCCGCAGACCCGCGAGCATATTTTGTTGGCTCGTCAGGTGGGCGTGCCGGCGCTGGTCGTCTATCTCAACAAGACCGACATGGTGGACGATCCGGAGCTGCTCGACCTCGTCGAGCTTGAGGTACGCGAGCTCCTCTCCAAATACGAGTTCCCCGGCGACGAAATCCCGATCGTCAAGGGCTCGGCGCTGGCCGCGCTCGAGGGCAAGGACGATGCGGTCGGCAAGAACTCGATCACCGAGCTGATGAAGGCGGTCGACGATTACATCCCGCAGCCCGACCGTCCGAAGGACAAGCCGTTCCTCATGCCGATCGAGGACGTGTTCTCGATCTCAGGCCGTGGCACCGTGGTCACCGGCCGCATTGAGCGCGGCATTATCAAGGTCGGCGAGGAGGTGGAAATCGTCGGTATCAAGCCCACCAGCAAGACCGTGGTCACCGGCGTCGAGATGTTCCGCAAGCTGCTCGACCAGGGCGAGGCGGGCGACAATGTCGGCTGCCTGTTGCGCGGCGTGGACCGCGAAGGCGTCGAGCGCGGCCAGGTGCTGGCGAAACCCGGATCGATCACGCCGCACACCAAGTTCAAGGCCGAGGCCTATATCCTCACCAAGGAGGAGGGCGGCCGCCACACGCCGTTCTTCGGCAATTACCGTCCCCAGTTCTACTTCCGCACCACCGACGTGACCGGTGTCGTGCATCTGCCGGAAGGCACGGAGATGGTGATGCCGGGCGACAACATCGCCATGACGGTCGAGCTGATCGTGCCGATCGCCATGGAGGAGAAACTCCGTTTCGCCATTCGCGAAGGCGGCCGCACCGTGGGTGCCGGCGTCGTGGCGTCGATCATCGAGTAAGGAACCAAGGAGCGCGCCCCTCAGGCGCGCTCCTCAATTTTGAGGCCATCGAGATGCAAAGTCAGAACATAAGAATCAGGCTCAAAGCCTTCGACCATCGCATCCTCGATGCGTCGACCAAGGAGATCGTCAACACGGCGAAACGCACGGGTGCGGAGGTGCGCGGGCCCATCCCGCTGCCGACCCGCATCGAGAAGTTCACCGTGAACCGTTCGCCGCATATCGACAAGAAGAGCCGCGAGCAGTTCGAGATGCGCACCCATAAGCGGCTGCTCGACATCGTCGATCCGACGCCGCAGACGGTCGATGCGCTGATGAAGCTCGACCTCGCGGCCGGCGTCGACGTCGAGATCAAGCTCTAGAGCGCGCGGGACGAGGCAAGGATTAGAGACCAATGCGATCAGGTGTCATCGCGCAAAAGGTCGGCATGACCAGGATCTTCACCGATGCCGGGGAGCACATCCCGGTGACGGTGCTGCGGCTCGAGCATTGCCAAGTCGTGGGCCACCGCACCTCGGAGAAGAATGGCTACACCGCGCTCCAGCTCGGCGCCGGACGGCCCAAGGTGAAGCGCCTCACCCGCGCCGCGCGGGGGCATTTCGCCGTGGCCAATGTCGAGCCCAAGCGGAAGCTGGCAGAGTTCCGCGTGAGCCCCGACAATCTGATCGAGGTGGGCGCGGAGATCACCGCCGACCATTTCGTCGAAGGGCAGTATGTCGACGTCTCGGGCACTTCCATCGGCAAGGGCTTTGCCGGCGCCATGAAGCGCCACGGCTTCCACGGCTTGCGCGCGAGCCACGGCGTCTCGGTCAGCCATCGCAGCCACGGTTCGACCGGCCAGCGCCAGGACCCCGGCAAGGTGTTCAAAGGCAAGAAGATGGCCGGCCATATGGGCGACGTGAATGTCACCACCCAGAATTTGCGCGTGGTGAAGACCGATCCCGAGCGCGGGCTGATCATGATCCGCGGTGCGGTGCCTGGCGCCAAGGGCGGCTGGGTGCTGCTGCGCGACGCGGTCAAACGCACGTTGCCTGAGACCGCGCCGAAGCCCGGCGCCTTCCGCAAGGTGGCGGGCGATCAGCCTAAGCAAGCAAAGAAAGCCAAGCCCGAGCAGGCGGCAAGCGCCGAGGCCGAGCCACAAGAGGGTGGGAGCCAAGAATAATGAAGGCCGACGTCACCACTCTCGACGCCAAGAAGGCGGGCACGGTCGAGCTTCCCGACGAATTGTTCGGGCTCGAGCCGCGCCCGGACATCTTGCAGCGCATGGTGCGCTACCAGCTCGCCAAGCGGCGGAGCGGCACGGCTCACGTCAAGGATCGCTCAGAGGTCAACGCGACGACCGCCAAGCTTTATCGCCAGAAGGGCACGGGGCGCGCTCGCCACGGCAGCAAGAAGGCGCCGATCTTCAGGGGCGGCGGCAAGGCGTTCGGGCCCAAGCCCAGAAGCCACGCCATCGACCTGCCGAAAAAGGTCCGCGCGCTTGCGCTCAAGCATGCGCTGTCGGCCAAGGCCAAGTCCGAGACGCTGATCGTGATCGACAAATGCGAGCTGAAAGAGGCCAAGACCAAGGAGCTCAAGTCCCGCTTCGCCAAGCTCGGTTTCGGCTCGGTGCTGATCATCGACGGTGCCACGGTGCAAGAGGCGTTCGCCAAGGCCGCGCGCAACCTGCCTCACGTCGACGTCCTCCCGGTGCAGGGCATCAACGTCTACGACATCCTGCGGCATGAGAAGCTCGTGCTGACGAAGGCCGCGATCGAGGCATTGGAGGCGCGGTTCAAATGAGCGCAACCACCGCATATGACGTGATCCTTTCGCCGGTCATCACCGAGAAGTCGAGCGCGGCCTCGGAATTCAATCAGGTGATTTTCAAGGTGCGACGCGATGCGACCAAGCCCGAGATCAAGGCGGCCATCGAGAAGCTGTTTGGGGTCAAGGTGCTGTCGGTCAACACGCTCACCCGCAAGGGCAAGACCAAGCACTTCAAGGGCATCAAGGGCCGGCAGCAGGACGTGAAGAAAGCGATCGTCAAGCTCGCCGAAGGCGACAAGATCGACGTGACGACGAGGATCTGACGAGGCCATGGCACTCAAGACCTACAAACCGACCACGCCAAGCCAGCGGCAGCTCGTGCTCGTCGATCACAGCCATTTGTGGAAGGGCAAGCCAGTAAAGGCGCTCACCGAGGGACTCACCAAGTCCGGCGGACGCAACAATCAAGGCCGCGTGTCGATGTGGCACCGCGGCGGCGGCCACAAGCGCACCTATCGCAAGGTGGACTTCAAGCGTGGCAAGCTCGGCGTGCCGGCAACTGTCGAGCGGCTCGAATACGATCCCAACCGCACCGCCTTCATCGCGCTTATCAAATATAAGGACGGGGAGCTCGCTTACATCCTTGCGCCGCAGCGGCTCGCGCCCGGCGACACCGTCATTTCCGATACGAAGGCCGACGTGAAGCCCGGCAACGCCATGCCGCTTGCCAACATGCCGATCGGCACCATCATCCACAATGTCGAGATGAAGCAGGGCAAAGGCGGGCAGATCGCGCGCGCCGCCGGGACCTATGTGCAGCTGGTCGGCCGCGATGCGGGCTACGCGATTCTGAGACTGAATTCCGGCGAGACGCGCATGGTGCCGGCAGAATGCATGGCGACCGTGGGCGCCGTCTCCAATCCCGACAATTCGAACGTCTCGATCGGCAAGGCCGGGCGCATGCGCTGGAAGGGGCGGAAGCCCGTGGTGCGCGGCGTGGCGATGAACCCGATCGATCACCCGCACGGCGGCGGCGAGGGCCGGACCTCAGGCGGCCGCCACCCGGTGACGCCGTGGGGCAAGTCGACCAAGGGCAAGAAGACGCGCTCCAACAAGGCAAGCGACAAGTTCATCCTGCGCAGCCGTCACCAGAAGAAGAAGGGATAGTTCACGTGGGACGCTCGATCTGGAAAGGCCCGTTCGTCGACGGCTATATGCTCAAGAAGGCGGAGAAGGCCCGCGGCAGCGCGTCGAACGCCGTGATCAAGATCTGGTCGCGCCGCTCGACCATCCTGCCGCAATTCGTCGGGCTCACCTTCGGAGTGCATAACGGCCAGAAGCACATCCCGGTGCTCGTCACCGAGGACATGATCGGCCACAAGTTCGGAGAGTTTGCGCCGACGCGGACCTTCTACGGCCACGCCGCGGACCGCAAGGCGAAGAGAGTGAAGGCACCGTAATGGGCAAGCCGCAGCGCGAACGGACGCTGAAAGAGAACGAGGCGAGGGCCGTCACGCGGCTCATGCGCGTGAGCCCGCAAAAGCTCAACCTGCTTGCCCAGCTGATCCGGGGCAAGAAGGTCGATCGCGCGCTCGCCGATCTCACCTTCTCGCGCAAGCGTGTCGCCAAGGACGTGAAGAAGACGCTCGAATCGGCCATCGCCAACGCCGAGAACAATCATGACCTCGACGTCGACGCACTGGTCGTGGCCGAGGCCTATGTCGGCAAGAACCTAGTATTGAAGCGGGTCCGCGCCCGCGCCCGTGGCCGCGCCGGCCGCATTGAGAAACCGTTCGCGCAGATCACCGTCATCCTGCGCCAAGTCGAGGAGCCCGCTTAATGGGACAGAAGGTCAACCCGATCGGGCTTAGGCTCGGCGTCAACCGCACCTGGGATTCGCGCTGGTTCGCCTCACGCGGCGAATATGCGCGCCTGCTCCACGAAGACTTGAAGATGCGCGAGCACATCCTTACCTCGCGCAAGCAGGCCGGCATCTCCAAGGTGGTCATCGAGCGCCCGCACAAGAAATGCCGCGTGACGGTGCATACCGCGCGGCCGGGCATTCTCATCGGCAAGAAGGGTGCCGATATCGAGAAGCTGAGGCGCGAGCTTGCGAGCATGACGGACTCTGAGGTGCATCTCAACATCCTCGAGGTGCGCAAGCCCGAGGTCGACGCCACGCTGGTGGCCGAGGGCATCGCGCAGCAGCTCGAGCGCCGGGTTGCCTTTCGCCGCGCCATGAAGCGCGCCGTGCAGTCGGCAATGCGCATGGGCGCGCTCGGCATCCGCATCAATTGCGGCGGCCGGCTCGGCGGGGCCGAGATCGCGCGCATGGAATGGTATCGCGAGGGGCGGGTGCCGTTGCACACGCTGCGCGCCAATATCGATTACGGCACGGCGCTTGGCCGCACCGCCTATGGGATCATCGGCGTGAAGGTGTGGATCTTCAAGGGCGAGATCATGGAGCACGATCCCATGGCCCAGGAGACCAAGGCGCTCGAGGCGCAGGAAGGCGGACGCTCAACCGGGCGCCGCGAACCCGCTCCGGCGCAAGGTTAAGAGCGAAAGACAAGGCTTAAGTCATGCTGCAACCGAAGCGTACGAAGTACCGCAAGGCTCATAAGGGGCGCATCAAGGGCGCCGCTTCGAGCGCGGTCACGCTCAATTTTGGCACCTTCGGGCTGAAAGCTCAGGAGCCTGCCCGCATCACGGCGCGCCAGATCGAGGCGGCGCGCCGCGCCATGACGCGGCAGATGAAGCGCTCCGGGAGAGTATGGATCAGGCTCTTCCCCGACGTGCCGGTGTCGAAGAAGCCGACCGAGGTACGCATGGGCAAGGGCAAGGGCACGCCAGAACTGTGGGTGGCGCGGGTGAAGCCCGGGCGCATCATGTTCGAGATCGACGGCGTCAGCGAGCCAGTGGCGCGCGAGTCACTGCGGCTCGCCGCCGCCAAGCTCCCCATCAAGACGCGCGTGGTCGCGCGCATCGAGGGCAAGTCATGAAGGCCCATCAAGTCCGCGGCATGACGCCAGATCAACTCGACGACGAGCTGATCAAGCTGAAGAAGGAGCAGTTCAATCTGCGCTTCCAGGCGGCGTCAGGCCAACTCGAGAACACGGCCCGGGTGAGACAGATCAGGCGCGACGTAGCGCGCATCAAGACGATTGCGCGGCAGAAGCCAGCGGCCGAGGTCGCGGTGAAGATCAAGGCTCCGGCAGAGCCGAAGGCGAAGCCCGCGGCCAAGACGAAGGCCAAGGCGGCTGCCAAGCCGAAGACGACGAAGAAGAAGACAACGCCGAAGGCGGCCAAGGCCAGAGCCAAGGCGAAGGCAAAAGGTTAGGACGAAACGATGCCGAAACGAGTTCTGCAAGGGGTCGTGGTGAGCGACAAGAACGAGAAGACCGTGGTGGTCCGCGTCGAGCGGCGCTTCACCCATCCTTTGCTGCAGAAGACCGTGCGGCGCAGCAAGAACTATCAGGCCCATGACGAGAAGAACGAGTTCAAGGTGGGCGAGATGGTGTGGATCGAGGAATGCCCCCCGATCTCCAAGCAGAAACGGTGGACGGTGCTGCCGCGCGAGCGGGCGGCGAGTTGACGGCGGGTTGAGAGTTAAAGGCGCGATGCCATGATCCAAATGCAGACCAATCTCGACGTCGCCGATAATTCCGGCGCTCGCCGTGTCCAGTGCATCAAGGTGCTCGGCGGTTCGAAGCGGAAATATGCCTCGATCGGCGACACCATCGTGGTGTCCGTCAAGGAGGCGATCCCGCGCGGTCGCGTGAAGAAGGGCCAGGTGATGAAGGCCGTGGTGGTGCGCACCGCCAAGGGCGTGCGCCGGCCCGACGGCTCGATCATCCGCTTCGATCGCAATGCGGCGGTCTTGGTCACCCCGCAAGGCGAGCCGATCGGCACCCGCATTTTCGGCCCCGTGACCCGCGAGCTCAGAGCCAAGAAGCACATGAAGATCGTGTCGCTCGCGCCGGAGGTCCTCTAGATGCCGAAGCTCAAGATCAAGAAGGGCGACCACGTCGTGGTCATCACCGGCAAGGACAAGGGCAAGAAAGGCGAGGTGCTCAAGGTGATGCCTGAGGAGAACCGCGCCATCGTCAAGGGCGTGGCCATGGTGCGGCGGCATCAGCGGCAGACCGCCGCGCAGGACGGCGGCATCATCTCCAAGGAGGCCGCGATCCACATCTCCAATCTCGCGCTCGAGGACCCCAAGGACGGGTCTCCGACGCGCGTCGGGTACAAATTTCTGAAGGACGGGCGCAAGGTCCGCTTTGCCAGGCGCTCGGGAGAGGTCATCGATGGCTGAGAAGGCCTATATGCCCCGTCTCAAGCAGCACTATAACGACGTGCTCAGGGACGCGCTCGTCAAAGAGTTCGGCTACGCCAACAAGATGCAGGTGCCCCGGCTCGACAAGGTGGTCCTGAACATGGGCGTGGGCGAGGGCATCAACGATGCCAAGAAGGTGACGGCCGCCGCCGCCGACCTTGGCCTGATCGCGGGGCAAAAGCCCGTGATCACGAAGGCGCGGAAGTCGATCGCCACGTTCAAGCTGCGCGAGGGCATGCCCATCGGCGCCAAGGTCACCTTGCGCAAGAACCGCATGTACGAGTTCATCGACCGGCTGGTGAACATCGCCTTGCCGCGGGTCCGCGACTTCCGCGGGCTCAATCCGAAAAGTTTCGATGGCCGGGGCAACTACTCGCTCGGGCTGAAGGAGCACATCGTCTTCCCCGAGATCGATTACGACAAGGTCGAGGATGTGCTCGGCATGGACATCATCGTGTGCACGACGGCGTCGACCGACGACGAGGCGCGCGCGTTGCTCGCGGGTTTGAATTTTCCGTTTCGCAGCTAGAGCGAGCCGCTTCTAGCGCGACAGGAGGACGTGAATGGCAAAGACGAGCATGATCGAGCGCAACAACAAGCGGAAGCGCCTCGCCAAGAAGTACAAGACGCGGAGGACGCGGCTCAAAGCCATCGCCGCCGACCGGTCGCTGCCGGCCGAGGAGCGGTTCGCCGCAAGGCTCAAGCTTGCCGAGCTGCCGCGCAACTCCTCGCCGACGCGCGTCCGCAATCGTTGCGATCTCACGGGGCGCCCGCGCGGCTATTACCGCAAACTCCGCATGTCGCGCATCGCGCTGCGCGATCTCGGAAGCCAGGGGCTGATCCCCGGCATGATCAAGTCGAGCTGGTAAGGACGATCGATGAGCATTAACGATCCCCTAGGCGATATGCTGGCCCGCATCCGTAACGCGCAGATGCGGTACAAGGCCAAAGTGACGACGCCTGCCTCCAAGCTCAGAGAGCACGTGCTCGATGTGCTGGCCGAGGAGGGCTATATCCGCGGCTACGCGCGGGTCGACTACGCCGGCGGCAAATCCGAGTTCGAGATCGAGCTCAAATATTTCGACGGCGAGCCGGTGATCAAGGACATCAAGCGGGTGTCGACGCCGGGCCGGCGCGTGTATTCCTCGGTCAAGGATCTGCCGACGGTCGCCAACGGCCTCGGCGTCGCCATACTCTCGACGCCGAAAGGCGTCATGTCTGATTCCCGCGCGCGGACCGAGAATGTCGGCGGCGAGATTCTGTGCAGCATATTCTAACGGAGCCAGTTCGGACGAAGGTTGACCCATGTCGCGCATCGGCAAGAAACCCGTGGCAATTCCGGGCGGCGTGACCGCCGCGGTGAATGGCCAGGAGGTCAAGGTGAAGGGCCCCAAGGGCGAGCTCCAGCACATGCTCGTCGACGACATCATTGCGAAGCTCGACAACGGCGAGATCGAGATCTCGATGCGCGAGGACACACAAAGGGCGCGCGCCATGTGGGGCATGTCGCGGACGATGGTCGCCAACCTCATCGCCGGCGTGACGGAAGGCTTCACCAAGAAGCTCGAGATGACCGGCGTGGGCTACCGGGCGTCGGTGCAGGGTCACAATGTGCAGCTGCAGCTTGGCTATAGCCACGACATCGCCTATCCCATCCCCCAAGGCATCCAGGTCGTGTGCCCGAAGCCGACCGAGATCGTGGTGACTGGCATCGACAAGCAGAAGGTGGGTCAGGTCGCAGCCGAGATCAGGCGGTTCAGGCCGCCGGAGCCCTATAAGGGCAAGGGCATCAGATATGCGGGCGAGTTCATCCTCCGCAAAGAAGGCAAGAAGAAGTAGCAGGACGATCACGATGGGCGCGTTGAAAGAGAGCTTTATGCGGCGGTCTAACCGGGTGCGTCACACGCTCCGGCGGGCGGCGAACGGTCGTGCGCGCCTGTCGGTGTTCCGCTCCTCCAAGCATATCTACGCCCAGGTGATCGACGACCAGGCGGGCAAGACCGTGGCGGCCGCCTCGACCCTCGACAAGGACCTCAAGGGCGCTCTGCCCAAGGGCAGCGACCTGGCGGCGGCCCAGGCCGTGGGCAAGCTCGTCGCCGAGAGGGCGCTGAAAGCGGGCGTCAAAGACGTCGTGTTCGATCGCGGCGGCTATCTCTTTCATGGGCGCGTCAAGGCGCTCGCAGACGCTGCCCGCGAGGCAGGGCTGAACTTCTAGGACTTCTGGAAAGGAATCGACGTGGCAAGAGGCCAACAAGGACGAGGCCAGCAAGGACGCGATGATCGCGAGCGCGACAGCGAGTTCGTCGACAAGCTCGTGCACATCAATCGCGTGGCCAAGGTGGTCAAGGGCGGCAGACGCTTCGGCTTCGCCGCCCTCGTAGTGGTCGGCGATCAGAAGGGCCGCGTCGGCTTCGGCCACGGCAAGGCGCGCGAGGTGCCGGAAGCCATCCGCAAGGCGACCGAGGCGGCCAAGCGCAACCTGGTCAAGGTTCCGTTGCGCGAGGGCCGTACCTTGCATCACGACGTGACCGGCCATCACGGTGCCGGCCGGGTCGTGCTCCGGGCGGCGCCTCCCGGCACCGGCATCATCGCCGGCGGCCCGATGCGCGCCGTGTTCGAGACCCTCGGCATTCAGGACGTGGTCGCCAAGTCGCTGGGAAGTTCGAATCCTTACAACAT
>Ga0209874_1000110_pt1 | contig 20551 bp, 20 predicted proteins | sample GWRWN1_20_30_FD_187216 | JGI IMG/M metagenome (GOLD analysis project Ga0209874, IMG submission 187216) | Riverbed sediment microbial communities from areas with no vegetation in Columbia River, Washington, USA - GW-RW N1_20_30 (SPAdes)... | ecosystem: Environmental > Aquatic > Freshwater > River... | reverse complement strand
AAGTCGGACATCTGCGGCGTACGCAACATGACATGCTCGGACTCGATGACCGGCCCAAGATCGCTCGGGGATGCGGTTCGCAATAACGCCATGGCTTTACAGCATTCCTCTCAGGCGGCCCTGGTGGATGGAACGGTGAATTTTTCCGCCACCCGGTCGAATCTTGCAACATGAAGAATGGACCCAACCGTGGCAAGGCTGGCCGGCGAAGCCAACATGCGCTGAATCAAGGCTTGCAGGTCTTTGGCCTGGACGTTCTCCACCTTCTCGATCAGCTCCTCGGTGGACAGCGGGCGGCCATGGATCAGGACCTGGCGGGCGAGCTGCTCGGCGCGCGCGCTTGAGCTCTCGAGCCCGGCAAGCAGCCCCATCTTGAGCTGGGCCTTGACGCGGGCGATCTCGTCGGGGCGGAAGCCTTCCCCGGCAGCCTTGACCAGCTCGTCGCGGATCACCGCGAACAGCTCGTGCGCGCGATCAGGGCCGCCAGCGGCGTGGATGGTGAACATGCCGCTGTCGGAAAGCCCGCTGGCGAAGGCATAGATGGCGTAGCACAGCCCGCGCCGCTCGCGCACTTCCTGGAAGAGCCGCGATGACATGCCGCCGCCAAGGGCGCCGGCGCAAATCTGCGCGGTGAAATAGTCGGCATGGCGGTAGGGCGTCCCCTCGAAGGCAAGCACGACATGGGTCTGCTCGAAGGGCTTCGCCGAGCGCCTGACGCCCCCTGAATATAGAGCACTTTCCGGTTCCGGCGCCGCGTCGGTATCGAAGGAGCCAAGCCAGCGCTCGGCCTCGGCGACGAGCGCCTTGTGATCGACGGCGCCGGCGGCCGCCAGCACCATGTTGGGGCCGTGATAATGGGTGGAAAGATAGGTGCCGAGATGGGCGCGCTTGAAGCGGCCCACGCTTTCCACCGTGCCGAGGATCGACCTGCCGACGGGCTGGTCGGGGAAGGCCGCTTCCTGCACCAGGTCGAAGGCGATGTCCTCGGGGGAGTCCATGGCGGCCGCGATCTCCTGCAGGATCACGTCGCGCTCGCGGGCAAGCTCGGTGCGATCGAAGCGCGGGGCTAGGATGATGTCGCTCACGATATCGAGCGCGAGCGGCATGTCCTTGCGCAGCACGCGCGCGTAATAGGCGGTGGAGTCGACGCCGGTCGCGGCATTGAGCTCGCCGCCGACCGCCTCGATCTCTTCGGCGATATCCTTGGCGCTCCGGCGCGCCGTCCCTTTAAAAGCCATATGCTCGAGGAAATGGGCGACGCCATGCTCGCCAAGCGCTTCGCTCCGGCTCCCGGCACCGATCCAGATGCCAAGGGAGACAGTCTCGACCTCGGCCATGGCGTGGCTGACCACCGTCAGGCCATTGGCTAGCTTTGACCGCTCAATGCTCACGCGCGCACCTCGGCCCGGCGCCCGCTTGAGGGCGCGCTCTTGCCCCGCGCGCGAGCGTGTGTCTCGATGAAGCTGGCAACGGCGCCCAATTCGTTGGGGAGGAAGGCGCAGCGCTCGTGCTGGCCGAGCCTTAGCCTTAAGCGCTCGGGTTGCTCGGGCACGCGGCCGCAAGCCCGCTCGACGGACTCAGGAAACTTGGCGGGATGGGCCGTGGACAGCACGACCATGGGTGCGGCTCCAAGGCCGCTCTCCGCCCGCGCCGCCGCCACGGCAACGGCGGTATGGGGATCGATAAGCATGCCCGTCTCGTCCAGGAGCCCGCGAATGGTCATCTCCGTCTCATGCTCGCCGATGGCATGGGCCGCGAACAGCTCACGCAGGCCGGCAAGCTCGGTCTCGTTCAGGCGGAAGGCCCCCGTCTTGCGCAGCTCCTCCATGAGCGCCCTCACCCGCGCGGAGTCGCGGCCGGCGAGCTCGAACAGAAGGCGCTCGAAATTGCTCGCAAGCTGGATGTCCATGCTCGGGCTAGAAGTGGCGATCACGCTTCTAGGCTCATAAACCCCGGAGCTTAGGGCGCGAACCAGAATGTCATTGAGGTTCGTGGCAATAACGAGGCGCGCGACCGGCAAGCCCATCGCGCGGGCGGCGTAACCCGCGAAAATATCACCGAAATTTCCAGTGGGCACGGTGAAGGCGACGGCCCGGTAGGGAGCGCCCAAGCTGACGCCCGCGGTGAAGTAGTAAGCGATCTGGGCGAGTATCCGCGCGAAGTTTATGGAGTTGATCCCGGTCAGCTCGAGCCGGTCTCTGAGAGACATGTCGCCGAACAGCGCCTTCACGATGTTCTGGCAGTCGTCGAAGGTGCCTTCGACGGCGATGTTGTGGACGTTCTCCTCGGTCGCGGTCGTCATCTGGCGCCGCTGCACGTCGCTGATGCGTCCCTTCGGATGCAGGATGAAAATGTCGATCGCCTCGAGCCCGCGAAACGCCTCGATGGCCGCAGCGCCGGTATCGCCCGACGTCGCCCCGATCACCGTCGCACGCGCACCTTTCCGTAAGAGCGCACGATTCATCAGCCGCGCCACAACCTGCATGGCGAGGTCCTTGAAGGCGAGCGTCGGCCCGTGAAACAGCTCGAGGATGAAGGTGTTCGGCGCGATCTGGCGCAACGGCGCGACCGCAGGGTGATGGAAGCTGCCATAAGCCTCCTCCAACACGGTTTCGAGGTCGGCAAGGCAGGGATCGCCTTCGAGATAGGGACGCATGACGCGATAGGCGGCGTCGGCATAGTCGAGGCCGGCCAGCCCGGCGATCGCGTCGGGCTGAAGCTTGGGCCAGGCTTCCGGCAGGTAAAGTCCGCCGTCGCGGGCAAGCGCGGCCAGGAGCGCGCCTTCAAAGGAAAGCGCCGGCGCTTCGCCGCGCGTTGAGACAAACTTCAAGACAGGCCTCTTTGGGCAAGAAATGGGGGCTTTGTCGTGGGTGACCCTAGCGGGCGGCGACTTCGCCCGCAACAGGACCAAGGCCTTATTCTAAGGGAGTCCGCGCCGGTAGAGGCTCCGCACGTAAAGGCCATAAACGATGAGGAGACAAGCGCCCAAGAGGAACCAGGTGATGGCGTATTGCAGATGGTTATTGGTGATCTCCAGCCGCGTCTGACCGCCTTCAGGCCAGAAGCCGGGGACCTCGCTCTTATCGGCCTCGAGGAAGAACGGCGCCACATCGATCGTGCCGGCTGGGAACATCGACCGCGCCATGCCGCCGAGATCGCGCCAGAACCAGCGATTGACCTTGGGCTCGTTGTCGGGCGTGAAGAGAGTTTGGGTTTCCGGGGACCGCGCGATCCCAGTGACGGTAACCACGTTCTCGACCTGTCCGGGGGCGCGGGCGGAGGGGTCTTTCAGCTCGTCAGGGACGAAGCCGCGATCGACAAGGACGATGTCGCCATCTTCGGTCTCAAGCGGCGTGATGACATGCCAGCCGACCCTCCCGTCCGAGACGGCGTAGAGATAAAGCTCCTTGGCGTGGTGGAAGCGGCCATCGACGCGGACGCGGTAATAGCTCGGATCGCGCCCCTGGCCAGCAAGCGCGACCGCGTCCTCAAGGGTGATGGGCGGCCCTTTGGTCCGCACTTCGATCTGCGCGATCAGCCCTTGCTTCCACTCAAGCCTCTTGAGCTGCCAGACCCCGAGGCCGATGAGCAGGGCAAGGCCGGCAAGCATAAGCGCGGTGAGCCCGACGAGGCCTTTCTGCTGCATCGCGGCCAGACCTTATTTGGAAGCGAGCTTGCCCTCTTCGGCCTTGTGCCTGAACTGGAGGGCGATGAGCACGCCCTTGAAGGACCGAAGCAGGACGAGCGGTAGGAGGATGGCGAGAGGCCCCCACAATAGGGCATGCAGCCAATAAGGCGGGGTGTAGAGAATTTCCGTGATCAGCGCCAAGCCCGTCACCACGAACCCGGTCACGAGGATGACGAAGACGGCAGGCCCGTCGCCTGAATCGGCGAAGCTGTAGTCGAGGCCGCAGGCATCGCACTTGGGAGCAAGCGCAAGATAGCCGGAATAAAGCTTGCCGCGGCGGCAGGATGGGCAACGCCCGGCGATCCCGGCCCATAAGGTCGAGCCGAAGGACGGAACGTCCCCTCGCTTCTGCCCTTGGTCCATCAAGCCTCCTCAAACGAAAAGGGGGCGATCCTTGAAGACCGCCCCCCGGATTTGCGCCAAACGCCGCTAATGCGCGTAGTTGCTGCCGGCTCCCCACACATAGATGCAAGTGAACAGGAACAGCCACACCACGTCGACGAAGTGCCAATACCAGGCGGCGGCCTCGAAGCCGAAATGCTGCTTCGGCGTGAAGTCGCCCCGCATCGCCCGGATCAGGCACACTGTCAGGAAGATGGTGCCGACAATGACATGGAAGCCATGGAAGCCCGTGGCCATGAAGAAGGTCGAGCCGTAGATGTGGTTGGCGAAGCCGAAGCCAGCATGGACGTATTCATAGGCCTGGCAGGTGGTGAACAAGATGCCGAGCACGATGGTGCAGGTGAGCCCCAGCACGAGACCTCGGCGATCGTTGTGGAGCAGCGCATGGTGCGCCCAGGTCACCGTCGTGCCCGAGGTGAGCAGGATCAACGTGTTGACGAAGGGCAAGCCCCAGGGATCGAAGGTGTGCTTGAAGCTGCCGAGGCCCGCGATATCGGTCTCCGCACTTGGGATGGGCGGCCACTGGCCGCCGAGCACCTGGGTGCGGGCGTAGGTGATCGCATCGTCGGGATAAAGCGCCGCATCGAAATAGGCCCAGAACCAGGCGACGAAGAACATCACCTCGGAGGCGATGAATAGGATCATGCCGTAGCGCAGATGGAGCTGCACCACGGGCGTCTCATAGCCCTCATGCGCCTCTTTGATGACGTCGCGCCACCAGCCGAACATGGTGAGGATCACCAGGAAGATACCCGGGATCACGTACCAGAGCTGTGGGTCGCCGCTCTTCTTCGACATGAAATAGAGAAGAGCGCCGATGGCGAGCGCGAAGGCCCCGATTGACCCAACAATGGGCCAGGGACTCGGATTGACGAGATGATAGTCGTGTTGCTTGGCGTGCGCGTCGGCCATAGTTCGCTCCTGTTCCTCCCAATGCCGAGGCGGCACGCCGCCTCATATCAATCACTATCCCGATTTGTCGTCCCCTGGCGCGGTGGCGCTGCCGGCCGCCTTACCGGTGGGGTAGAAGGTATAGGACAAGGTGATCTCCGCAATATTCTTGGTGTCCTCGTCCTCGACGAATTTGGGATCGACGAAAAATGTCACCGGCATCTCGATGCTCGCGCCGGCGGCAAGCGTCTGCTCCTTGAAGCAGAAACATTCGATCTTGGTGAAGTAGCGTCCGGCGAGCTCGGGCGCCACGTTGAAAATGGCGGTGCCCGTGACCGGGGCGCCTGACGTGTTGGATGCCTTGAAGAAGGCGAGAGCCGTTTCGCCGATCTTCACCTCGATGACCCGCTCGACCGGCGCGAAGGTCCAGGGCAGACCGCGGTCGACATTGGCGTCGAAGCGGATGCGGACGGTGCGGTCAAGCGCCTCACCTGGCGACTTGGCAGCCTGTTGCGGCACGCCTCCATAGCCGGTTACCTGGCAGAACATACGGTAGAGCGGGACGGCGGCGAAGGAGAGGCCGAGCATGGCGGCAACGAGCCCGACAAGCGAGAGCGCCACAACATGGTGACGGCCTTGCTTTCGCGCTTGATCGTGCCGGGGCGTCGTCATGCCGTTTGCCCTACCCTAGAGCGGCCGGTCGGCCACATGGCCGCCGAGCCTGACGATGGTGACGATGAAGAACAGTATTGCAAGCGCCGCCAGGATCCAGGCGATGGCCATGGATCGCATGCGTTGGCGGCGTTGGCGCTCCTTTTCCGCATCTTGCATCACGACGCCCAGAGGGGCGGCAGAGCGCCGCCGTCGATGCCGAAGCCCTGCTCGACGAGAATGACGGCGAAGAGCAGGAACAGGTAAAGCACGGAATAGGCGAAGAGGTTTTTCGCCGCGCGGTCGGCCTCCTCCCCTTCCCTTTCACGGTAGCAGGCAATCGCCAAGACCACGAACAGCGAGCCGAGCACCGAGGCCGCGGCGGCATAGAGCGTGCCGCCAAGGCCGATAATGGCCGGCACCATGCCGAGCGGCGCGAGGATGAGGCTGTAGATGAGGATCTGAAGCCTGGTGGCGTCGGGGCCTGAGACCACCGGCAGCATGGGCACGCCGGCTTTCGCGTAGTCGCGCGTCCTGAGCAGCGCGAGCGCCCAGAAATGCGGCGGCGTCCATATGAAGATGATGAGGAAGAGGACGAACGGTTCAAGGCTCACGCCGCCGGTCGCCGCCGCCCAGCCAATCATCGGCGGGAAGGCGCCGGCAGCGCCGCCAATGACGATGTTCTGCGGCGTCGTCCGTTTGAGCCACATCGTGTAGACGAAAATGTAAAAGCCGATGGTGAGCGCGAGCAGCGCCGCCGCCGTCCAATTGGCCATCAGCCCGAGGCAGATCACCGAGCCTATCGCCAGCACCGCGCCGAAGGAACGCGCCTCCTCAGGCGTCACGCGTCCGCGCGGAATGGGGCGCGCGGCGGTGCGCGCCATGACCGCATCGATATCGGCGTCGTACCACATGTTGAGCGCACCGGCGGCGCCGGCGCCGACGGCAATGCAGAGAAGCGCGGCGATGGCCAGCACCGGATGCATGGAGCCTGGCGCCGCGACGAGGCCGACAAGGGCGGTGAACACCACGAGAAACATGACCCGCGGCTTCATCAGCGCGACATAGTCGGCGACGTCGCCGCCGGTATCGGCTTCGACCGTCCCGGCTGTTACAGGAAATGCGACGTCGGCCATGCCTCACTCACTCAAATCATTTGCCGTGCGAGGCCGGGCGCGGATTGAGCCTCGCGGTAGCGGTTCCTCATTTGATGCGCGGTAGCGTCTCATAACTGTGGAACGCCGGCGGCGACGGCAGGGTCCATTCGAGCGTCGTGGCGCCGACCCCCCAGGGATTGTTGGCGGCGTGCTGCTTGCGTGCAAACGCCTGGGCAATGCCGAAGAGGAACACGATCAGGCCGGCAAACGAAATGTAAGAGCCGACCGAGGCGACGAAGTTCCAGCCCGCGAAGGCATCAGGATAGTCGGCAATGCGGCGGGGCATGCCGGCGATCCCTAGGAAGTGCATGGGGAAGAAGGTGAGGTTCGCGCCGATGAACATCAGCCAGAAGTGAAGCTTACCGACCGTCTCCGAGTACATGTAGCCGCTCATCTTCGGGAACCAGTAGTACCACCCGCCGAAAATAGCGAACACGGCGCCGAGCGACAGCACGTAGTGGAAATGGCCCACCACGTAATAGGTGTCATGCATGGAGCGGTCGACGCCGGCATTGGCGAGCACCACGCCGGTGACGCCGCCGATGGTGAACAGGAAAATGAAGCCGAGCGCCCATAGCATCGGCGTGCGGAACTGGAGCGAGCCGCCCCACATGGTGGCGATCCAGGAGAAGATCTTAACGCCGGTGGGCACCGCGATGACCATGGTGGCGAACACGAAATAGGCTTGCGTGTTCACGCTGATGCCCGCGGCGTACATGTGGTGGGCCCAGACCACAAAGCCGATCACGCCGATGGCGACCATGGCATAGGCCATGCCGAGATAGCCGAACACCGGCTTCCGGGAGAAGGTGGACACGATCTGGCTGATCATGCCGAAGCCAGGCAGGATCAGAATGTAGACCTCGGGGTGACCGAAGAACCAGAACAGATGCTGCCAGAGCAGCGGATCGCCGCCATGGGCTGAGTCGAAGAACGCCGTGCCGAAATTGCGGTCGGTCAGGAGCATGGTAAGGGCGCCCGCCAGAACCGGCAGCGACAGCAGCAGCAGGAAGGCGGTGACGAGGATCGACCAGACGAATAGCGGCATCTTGTGCAGCGTCATGCCCGGCGCGCGCATGTTGAAGATGGTGGTGATGAAATTGATCGCGCCGAGAATCGACGATGCGCCGGCAAGATGGATCGACAGGATGGCGAAATCCATGGCGATGCCCGGCGTGCCCTTGGTGGTGAGCGGCGCATAAAGCGTCCAGCCGGCGCCGACGCCATGCCCGCCGGGCATCCCCGGCATGAACAGAGAGGTCAGGAGCAGGGAAAAAGAGGCGGGTAGCAGCCAGAAAGAGATGTTGTTCATGCGCGGGAACGCCATGTCCGGCGCGCCGATCATCAACGGGACAATCCAGTTGCCGAACCCACCGATCATCGCCGGCATCACCATGAAGAACACCATGGTGAGCCCATGGGCGGCGACATAGACGTTGAAGACCTCCGGATCGCCGAAGATCTGCATGCCCGGATTCATCAGCTCGAGGCGCATGGCGATGGAGAGCACGCCCCCGATGATCCCGCCCACCAGGGCGAAGACCAGGTACATCGTGCCGATGTCCTTGTGGTTGGTCGAATAGACGTAGCGACGCCAACCTGTGGGGTGATCTTCGTGATGGGCCGCTTCGACATGGGCGTGTTGTGCCATGGCAGTCTTCCTTACCTTCTTATCCGTCTTGTCGGTCATTCGTTCCTGCGGTCACGAGCGACCGCTCCAGTCGCTCCGAAGAGTGGTTCTCCCTAGTCTTTGGCCGCAGCAACTTCCTTTGTGTCATCGCCCGCGGCGCTGGCCTTGGCCTTGGCGAGCCAATCGGCGAATTCAGCTTCCGAGACGACCCGGACGGCGATCGGCATGAAGGCATGATTGCGCCCGCATAGCTCGGAGCACTGGCCATAGAAAATGCCCTCGCGCTCGGCCCTGAACCAGGTGGTCTGCAGACGGCCCGGCACTGCATCGAGCTTGATGCCGAAGGACGGCAACGCCCAGTCGTGAATCACGTCGTTGGCCTTGACCCCCACAATGACGTTCTTGTTCACCGGCACCACGACCTCGCGGTCGACGGTGAGGAGCCGGGGCTGACCCTCCTTCAGGTCGGCCTCCTGCACCATGATCGAATCGAAGGTGATGCCGTGGTCCGGATATTCGTAGGTCCAATACCACTGGCTGCCGGTGGCGGTGATGGTGAGGTCGGCCTTGGGGAAGTCGTACTGGGCGAACAAGAGCCGGAAGGAGGGAATCGCTATGGCGACGAGGATCAACACCGGCACTACGGTCCAGGCGATCTCGATCGGCGTGTTGTGAGTGGTGCGGGAGGGCTCAGGATTGCGCTTCTCGTTAAAGCGGGCCATGACATAAACGAGGAGGCCGAGAACGAAGAGCGCGATCACCGTGATGATGATGGTGACATAAGTGTGGAACGAGTGGATCTGCTCCATGACCGGCGAGGCGGGAGGTTGGAAGCCCAACTGCCACGGCGCCGGCTGGCCATCCTTGGCATAGACCGGCCCGCACAAGGCAAGGATTGCCGCCGCGCCCAAGATCGTCTTGATTCGATCGAAGATCGCCATTCCTTCCACTCCTAAAACCTGCTCCCGAGCCCGTCGCTGATCTCCATCAAGGAAGGGCGGCGGACTTTCCATTGGGCGCGGGCGAACCAAGCGTCGCCTACGCCGCTTGATCGAAGCAAGGGCGGCGCGAAAGTTCAATAGCGATAAAAGGCGTCGCCCCCACCGTCGTTTTGCTGCCCAGGCCCCCGCGAGCATCGCGGGGCTGGAGGCTCTTTTCCGGTGTTCAAATCATAAAGGAAATAGATTGGCAACACTCATGATTCAGGGCGCCGCTGCGGCATATGCACGCTTACCGCGCGGGCTTTTCTGGCGCGGGAAGATTTCAAGCGGGGCTTTAGCGTCGAAATTTGGCCCCAATACTCGGCGATGGCGGTTTTCTATGTTGCGCATCTCCGCTTCACGATGCCTCGCCTCACAATCTAGTCTCTCACGAGGCGATTCGCGCTTGTATGCAAGGGCGCGCCGGTCTCTTTAGCACCATGGCTCAGATGCTCAGGTTTCTTTTTCTTGCGCCAGCCGCACTGGTGCTCGCCACGCTTGGCATCGGGCTCATGCTGGTGCTCGGCCTGGCAAGCCAGGCTGAGGCGCAAGGGGCGTCGCCCGAGGCAGCGCCGGTCGCCACGGGCCCCGGCAGCGTGGTGCGCGAGACCCATGGCGCCTGGCAGGTCTCTTGCCGTACGCCGCCGGGCGCCAAGGAAGAGAAATGCGCGCTGGTGCAAAGCGTCACCGCCGAGGACCGGCCGAATGTCGGGTTGACGGTCGTGTTCTATAAGGCGATCGGCGAGGACAAGAAGCTGCTCCGCGTGGTGGTGCCGCTCGGCGTGCTCTTGCCCACCGGGCTCGGGCTCAAGATCGACGGTCTCGACGTGGGCAACGCGCCGTTCCTCAAATGCGGCAAGCGCGGCTGCGTTGCCGAGGTGGTGCTGCAAGATGAGGTGATCGCCAAGATGAAGACGGGCTCGATCGCCATGTTCATCATCTTCGATACGCCCGAAGCCGGCATCGGCATCCCGGTGAGCCTGCAAGGCTTCGGCGACGCCTTGGCCAACATGAAATAGCCGCCTCAGGCGCAAAAAAAATCGGCGGCAGAAAAGGAGAGATCTGCCGCCGATACATCCGTCTTTGGGGGACGGACTAGCGTCCCTCCGTGCAGGGTAGCGGAAGGGACGGTGACTTGCCCGCCTATATGGTTAGCGGAGGGGAGTTTTCAAGGTCCGGTTATCTCTCTCACGAGGGGACATCAAAGCGCCTGCGTGTCGAAGATCTTGTCGATGTTGCCGCGCCAGGGGCCGGAAAAGTCGGACAGCAGGCGGTCGGCGGGAGAGCGCCCCTCCTCGATGATCTCGACCAGGGGTGCGAGCGCGATCCGCTCGTCCTCACCGTTGCCATCGAGTCGCGCGCGCCGCTGCAAGCCGCCAAGCGCCAAGTCGACCATGTCGCGGCCGACATCGCGGAGGTCACGCCCGCGAAACGGCGTCTTGAGTCCCAGGCGCGGCACCATGTCGCGTAAGCCCTGGCGCTCCTCCGTCGTCCAATCGGCGATGAGGGCAGAGGCGGAATCGAGCGCCGCTCCATCGTAAAGGAGACCGACCCACAGCGCCGGCAGCGCCAAGACCTGGCGGAACGAGCCGGCGTCAGCGCCGCGCATCTCAAGAAAGCGCTTGAGCCGCACGTCGGGGAACAGCGTGGTGAGGTGGTCGACCCAATCCTCGATCGTGGCCCGTTCGCCCGGCAAGGCCGCCAGCTTGCCGGCGAGGAAATCGCGGAACGAGGCACCCGCCGCGTCGATGTAGCGCCCGTCGCGATAGACGAAATACATCGGCACATCGAGGGCATAGTCGACGTAGCGCTCGAAGCCCATGCCTTTCTCGAAGACGAAGGGAAGCAACCCGGTGCGGTCGGGATCGGTGTCGCGCCATATGTCGGCGCGATAGGACTGATAGCCGTTGGGCTTGCCTTCGGTGAAAGGCGAGTTGGCGAACAGGGCGGTCGCCACCGGCTGAAGCGCAAGGCCAACGCGCATCTTGCGCACCATGTCGGACTCGTCGCCGAAGTCGAGATTGGCCTGCACTGTCGCGGTGCGGAACATCATGTCGAGGCCGCGGTGCCCTCGCTTCGGCATGTAACGCATCATGATGCGGTAACGCTCCTTCGGCATCGCCGGGGTCTCGGCAAGCGTCCATTTCGGCGAGAAGCCGAGACCGAGGAAGCCAATGCCGAGCGCGTCGCCGACTTCGCGTACTTCAACGAGATGTTGCCGCACCTCCTGGCCGGTCTCATGCAAGCTATCGAGAGGAGCGCCGGAGAGTTCGACCTGACCCCCTGGCTCGAGGCTGATCAACCCTCCCTTCGGGCAGTCGATGCGCCGCAAGCCGATGACCTTGCCCCTCTCATTGATTGCGTCCCAGCCGAAACGATCAGCGAGGCTGGTGAGCAACGCGCCGATACCGCGCTCGCCTTCATAAGGAACCGGCGCATGGCCCCGTTGGTAGAAGCCGAACTTCTCGTGCTCGGTGCCGACACGCCAATCGCTCTTAGGCTTAGAGCCCGCTTCGAGATAGGCGACGAGCTCGTCCCGTGACTCGATGATGGGGCTTTCAGGCCCACTCACCCGTGTCGACATGAGGAGAGCTCCGTTTGAGTTAGAGACGCTTCCCGCGCGAAGCGAGGCGGACGGGGCGCGCAAGGGGCGGCCTTTATGGCGCTCTTCGCGCGAGACTGACAAGCGCTCCTTATTGCCAGTCGCCAAGGACCGCGTTCACAAGAGCGAGAGCGGCGACGGCGGCGGTATCGGCCCGCATCACCCGCGGCCCGAGGGAAATAGGGAGAACGAAGGGCTTTGCAAGGAGCGCCGCCCGCTCCTCGCGCTCGAATCCGCCCTCTGGCCCGATCAGCACGGCAACGGGGCCTGACCGGCACGCCTTGAGCGCTTCGATGGGCGAGGCGTGCGGGGCGGCCTCGTCGGCGAAGATCAGGAGGCGCTCCGCATCCCATGCGCCGAGCAACTTTGACAGGTTCTCGGGCTCCATCACTTCGGGCACGCGCAAAATGCCGCACTGCTCAGCCGCCTCGATGGCGTTGGCGAGAACACGGCCGGTCTTGACGCGCTCGGCCACCGTGTGACGCGTGATCACGGGACGGAGCGCGCTGACCCCCATTTCCGTCGCCTTTTGCGCCATATAGTCGAGGCGGGCGCGTTTCAAGGGCGCGAACAGATAGTGCAGATCGGGCCCCCTATCTTGCGGGCGCGTCTGGTGCTCGATGCGAACTTGCGCCTCTTTCCGGCCGATGGCGCTAAGCTCGGCGCACCACTCCCCATCCTCGCCGTTGAACAGGAGGAGCCTTTCGCCTGGCTTGAGTCTGATCACGTTTCCGAGGTAATGCGCCTGGTCCTTGCCCAGCGCGATCTCGGCGCCGGTTTCAAGCCGGGACTTGACGAAGAGGCGCTGGAACTCGGAGGACATGGGCGGCTTATGCGAGCGAGTGAAGGGCGAAGGACTGAAAACACATGACACGTCCCATCACATGACACGACCCACGCCCCAAGGCAAAGCTGCCGCGGTGTCCGACGCAGGCGCCGGGAACTGGGTCGATCGCTTTGCGCCGGCGGCGCTTCTCCCCTATCTCAGGCTCGCCCGCGCCGACCGGCCGATTGGCTTCTTCCTGCTCGCTCTTCCCTGCTTCTGGTCGGTATCGCTTGCCGCGCGAAGTCTGGGCGAGGCGTATCCCGATCCCTGGCTACTCTTCTTGTTCGCCGTGGGCGCCATCGTCATGCGCGGGGCGGGCTGCACCTATAACGACCTCATCGACCGCGATATCGACGCCAAAGTCGCGCGGACGCGGGGAAGGCCGCTGCCGAGCGGACAGGTGAGCCCTCGCGCCGCCATCCTCTTCATGCTCGCGCTTTGCCTGATCGGACTTGCCGTGCTGCTCAGCTTCAACAGCTACACCGTGTGGCTTGGGCTTGGCGTGCTGCCAATCGTGGCGCTCTATCCCTTCGTCAAGCGGTTCAGCTACTGGCCGCAAGCCGTGCTCGGGCTCGCCTTCAACTGGGGCGCTCTTTTAGGCTGGCCTGCCGTGCTGGGGCGCCTCGACTGGCCGGCGATCGTCCTCTATGGCGGGGCGGTCGCCTGGACCATCGGCTACGACACCATCTACGCCCATCAGGACCGCGAGGACGACGACCTCATCGGATTGAAATCGACCGCGCTCAGATTCGGCCGCGCCACCAAGGCGTGGCTCGCCCTCCTCTATGGGCTGGCCTGGCTCGCCATCACCGCGGCCGGGCTTATGGCGCATGCCGGTACGGCGTTTCTGCTCGGCATGATGGCGGCCGCGGCGTATCTTGCCTGGCAGGTCTCGACGCTGGACATTGACGATCCGGAGAATTGCCTCGAGCGCTTCCGCTCCAACCGCAACTTCGGCGCCGTTGTGCTCGGCGCGATCCTCCTCGACATGGCCCTTGCGGCAATATTCTGAGTTGCGCGGCGACAGGCTAACGCGCGAAAAAGCACCGGGCCCCAGAGCTTCTTGCCCTGGGGCCCGGATGACGCCTTGCTGTTAGCTTCCCCCGGTTTGTTGGCTGCCTTGAGGCGGCCTTGATTGCCACGATGCTGCCATAGAAGTTCTCCGAAGCGCTTAACGGACGTTGTTAATGTCTGGTATGCGCCGCTTACCTGCTTACATGGTTTAGAGAACTCTTCCGAAAAGTTTAGAGAATCTTCCACCGCCCCAATGACCGCCATCAAGCCAGCCGAACGACCGCAATCCGCTCCGTCCCTCGAAGAAGATTACGCACTTCTTAAGGTGGCCGCGCGCGAGGCGGGCGAGCTCGCGCTCACCTATTTCCGCAAGTCGATCATCGTGAAACGGAAGATCGACGGCAGCGAGGTAAGCGAGGCCGACCTCGCGCTCGATGTGGCGCTCAAGCTTGCGCTTCACGTGCCGCGGCCAAGCTATGGCTGGCTCTCGGAGGAGACCGAGGACGACCCGGAGCGGCTCGAGCACCGCAGGGTATGGGTGGTCGATCCGATCGACGGCACCAACGCTTTCCTGCGTCATTTGCCGGAGTGGACGGTCTCCGCGGCGCTGGTCGAGGACGGGGTGCCGGTGCTCGGCGTCGTGTTCAATCCCGCCACCAAGGAGTTCTTCCACGCCATGCGGGGGAAAGGCGCGTTCCTCAACGACCAGCCGATCGCAGCAAGTACGAAGAGCACGCTAGACGGGGCGCTGCTCATCGCCAGCGGCGGTCTGTTCAAGAAGAAGATCTGGAAGGAGCCCTGGCCCGAGGTGAAGACAAGATGGGTGAACTCCGTGGCCTACCGGCTCGCGCTCGTCGCGGCGGGGGAAGCGGACGCCACCATCTCGCTCTCGGCCAAGTGCGAATGGGACCTTGCCGCCGCCGCCCTGATCGTCGAGGAGGCGGGCGGGACGATCACCGACCATCACGGTGAGGCGCACCGCTATAACCGCGCGTCCCCGCGTTTTTCGAGCCTGGTGGCGAGCGGAAAGGCTCTGCATCCGCTCTTGATCGAGCGCACGGACCGCGTAGACCTCTAGCGCTCACTGCGGCAAAATCGCGGAAAGGGTGAGGGGGAAAGAGCATGGCCGCAAAGGACGGCGCCAAGAGGGGCGGGCGGCAATTGCTTCACCTCGTGTTCGGAGGTGAGCTTACGTCGCTCGACAAAATCGAGTTCAGCGACCTCAAGGCGCTCGACATTGTCGGCATCTATCCCAACTATGCGCGGGCCTATGACGCCTGGAAGGACGCCGCTCACCGCACTGTCGACGACGCCCATATGCGCTACTTTATCGTGCATCTGCACCGGCTGCTCGACCCCGGAAGGGACCCGGGCGGAGAGGCGGGCTAGCGGCATAAGCGCGCAAGGTTTTTCGCCTTAGAGGCGCGAGCCGCTGCGTGCTAGAAGGGCAACTGACGGCCGGCAGCTCTCCGGCCGAGGCGCAGGAAATCGGGGAACCGCTTGAAAGACCAACTGTTCACGGACGCAAGCGCGATCACGCGGGGCGCCGACGAGCTCCAGGTCGAGTATACGACCGGCGAGATCGTGGTGCGCATCTGGCGGGAGCATTTGCGGCCCCGTCTCGGTCTCCTTCTGCTCGCCTCGCTTGCCATGCTCCTTACGGCGGCCACCACCGGCGCCATCCCCTTCCTTATCCAGAGGACCGCCGACGACGTGTTCGTCGCCAAGAACGAGCAGATGGTCTACTGGATCACCGCGGCAATCGTGATCGTGACCGTCATCAAGGCGATCGCCGAATATGTCGCCAACGTCACCGTCGCCTATCTCGGCCACCGCTTCGTCGCCGATCTTCGCATTCAGATGTTCGCCAGGCTCGCCCGCGCCGATTTGAGCTGGATCCAGACGGTGCATTCGGGGCGCCTGCTCTCCGGCTTCCTCAACGACGCCACGCTCATCCGGCAGACGGCGAGCCGCTCGCTCGTCACCCTCGGCGAGAACTACCTCAAGGTGGTCATCCTCGTCGGCACCATGTTCTACATGGATCCGCGCTTCTCGATCCTGATTCTGATCTTCATGCCATTCGCCTGGTTCGTGCTCTCCCGCCAGCGCCGCAAGATGCGAAGATCGACCACCAAATCGCTGCAGGAGACGGGCGACCTCTCGGCGCTTATCACCCAGACGCTCCGCGGCATGCGCATCGTGCGCGCCTACCGCCAGGAGAACAGGGAGGAGGCGCGCGCCGCCTCGGCCATCAACCGCGCGCTCGAGTTCACCATGCGCGGCACGCGCGCCCGCGCGCTATCGAGCCCCTCGATGGAGCTTCTGACCGGGCTCGGCTTCGCGCTCGCCATCTACTTCGCCGGCACCCAGGGTGTGCGCGGCGATTTGACCCTCGGCCACTTCATGGGCTTCATGACGGCGGCCCTGCTCATCTACGCGCCGCTCAAGGGGGCCGCTACCTTGCAGACGCAATTGCAGGAAGGCATCGCCGCGGCAAGCCGCGTGTTCGGCATCATCGACCGCGAGATTCATCTCAGCGAGGCGCCCGACGCCAAACCGCTGGAGCTCGAGCGTGGCGAGATCGAGTTCAGGAACGTGTCCTTCGCCTATGAGCCCGAGAACAAGGTGCTGAAGGGCGTAAGCCTCACCGTGCCGCCCGGCCGCACCGTGGCCCTGGTCGGGCCTTCAGGCTCGGGCAAAAGCACCTTGGTTAATCTTACGCTCCGCTTCTTCGATCCCGACCGCGGCGTGGTCGCGATCGACGGACAGGACATCAAACATGTCACGGTCCACAGCCTGCGCGACGCCATCGCCCTCGTTACCCAAGATCCTGTGCTGTTCGACGACACCATCCGGGCCAATATCGCTTATGGCGCAAAGCCGGTCGACGAGAGCCAGGTGATCCAAGCCGCCAAGGCCGCCGCCGCGCATGACTTCATCATGGGCCTGCCGAAGGGCTACGACACGAGGGTCGGCGAAGCGGGAGGGCTCTTGTCCGGCGGCGAGCGGCAGCGCATCGCCATTGCGCGGGCCATCTACAAGGATGCGCCCATTCTCCTGCTCGACGAACCAACCAGCTCGCTCGACTCGGAGGCCGAGGCCAAGGTGCAAGCCGCGCTCGAAGTGCTAATGCGCGGCCGCACCGTGTTGATGATCGCTCACCGCCTCTCCACGGTGAAGAAGGCCGATCTCATCTGCGTGCTCGATCAGGGACGCATCGTCGAGACCGGCCGCCACGATGAGCTGGTCGCCAAAGGCGGGCTTTATACCAGACTGCATCGCACTCAGTTCGGCATTGCCGGAGGGTATGCGGCGCCCTTAGCCGAAGAGGCGGACCAAGAGGCCGTCGCCGCGGCCGGCAAGTAGCAGCACCAGAAGCGTGATGTTGAAACGGCTGCAAGCATTGAAGCCAGCCATAGCCTTGGGGGGCGCCGTAAAGCGCCAACTGGGCTCTCGCCGACGCGACCGCCCGCGCTTATGCTCTTGCCGGAGCTAGTGACCCTGTGATCAAGCAAGAGGCCATCAAGCCTGGGCTGTCGCTCAAGGCCTATCGGGTGCTCACGCGCCTTGCGGCGCCGTTCGCGCCGCTGATCCTTGCTTGGCGCACGCGGCGAGGCAAAGAGGAACCCGGCCGGCGGCCTGAGCGCTACGGCCTGGCGAGCGCGCCGCGGCCTCCAGGCTTCCTCGCCTGGTTCCATGCGGCGAGCGTTGGCGAGGCGAACGCCGCGCTGCCGGTGATCGAGACCATCGCCGCCGAGCGGCCGGAGGTCCGCATGCTGCTCACCACCGCCACCGTCACCTCGGCGCGGCTGGCGCGCGCGCGGCTGCCCAGGGGCGTGCTGCATCAATATGTGCCGCTCGACAACCAGTCCTTCGTGCAGCGCTTCTTGCGCCATTGGCGTCCCGATCTTGCCGTGCTGGTCGAGTCGGAGATCTGGCCGAATCTCGTGCTGGAGACCAAGGGGCAAGACATTCCCCTGCTCCTCATCAACGGCCGCATGTCGGCTTCTTCCTTCGAGCGCTGGCGACGACGGCCGGGCATGAGCCGGCCGCTGTTCTCGGCCTTCGATCTCGTGCTCGCGCAGAACGGCAGCCTCGCCGAGCGCTTCGCCCAGCTCGGCGTCCACCGCACGCTCGATGTGGGCAACCTCAAGGCCGACGCGCCGCCGCCGCGTGCCGATCTGCACGGCCAGCGCAAGCTCGACGCGGCGCTCTCAGGGCGCGCGGTGTGGCTGGCCGCCAGCACCCATCCGGGAGAGGACGAGACCGTGACGGCGGCGCATCTCAAGATGAGAGCGGCGCGGCCCGATCTCCTGACCATCATCGTGCCGCGCCACCCCGAGCGCGGGCCGCTCATCGCCGAGCAGCTCAAGCTTGCGAACCTCACCGTGGCGCTGCGCTCGCAAGGAAAGCTGCCGGAGGCTTCGACCGACATCTATGTGGCCGACACAATCGGCGAGCTTGGCCTGTTCTATGCGCTTGCTCCGGTCGCCTTCATCGGCGGCTCGCTCGCCGACCGCGGGGGGCAGAACCCGGTCGAGGCGATCAAGCTCGGCGCCGCCGTGCTCACCGGCCCCAATTGGCAGAACTTCCGCGACTCCTATGGCGAGTTGCTGCGCGCCGACGCCTGCCAAGAGGTCAGCGATGCGGCAAGTCTCGCCGAAGCCGCGCTTAATCTGCTCGAGGACGCAAGCGCGCGGCGGGCGATGACGGAGCGCGCAAGCCGGACTATTGCCGCCATGAGCGGCGCGCTGCCGCGCACGCTGGCCGAGCTCGAACGCTACCTCCCGCCAAAGACGACACTGAAACATGCGTCGTGAGGCGCCGTTCTGGTGGTATCGCAGGAAGGGGGCGCTCGCCTCGGCGCTGGCCCCCGTGGGCCGGCTCTATGGCAGGCTGGTCGAAGCCCGCGCCGCGCGGGTCGCGCCCTACCGCTCGCTGCTTCCCGTGATCTGCATCGGCAATTTCACCGCCGGCGGCGGCGGCAAGACGCCGACCGCGATCGCCGTCGCCGCGCTGCTCGCCGAGCTCGGTGCCCGGCCGGCATTCCTCACGCGCGGCTATGGCGGTGCGAGCAAGGGGCCCGTACCGGTCGCGAAAGGTCAGAGCGCTGAGCAGGTCGGCGATGAGCCGCTGCTTCTCGCCGAAGTCGCGCCGACCATGGTCGCGGCCGACCGGGCGGCGGGCGCCGCGGCACTAGAGGCGACCGAGGCGGACATCATCGTCATGGATGACGGGTTCCAAAACCCTAGTCTTGCCAAGGATTTATCGCTCGTCGTGGTGGATGCCACCGCAGGCATCGGCAACGGCCTCATCATGCCAGCGGGGCCGTTGCGGGCGCCGCTCGATGCCCAGATGGCTCGCGCCTCAGCGCTGATCGTAATCGGCGACGGTGAGAAGGCGGCGTCTTTGACCGAAGCCTTCACGGCGCAAGGAAAGCCCGTGCTCAAAGCCAGGACGGTGCCGCGCCAGGACAGGCGTTGGCTCGGCGTGCTGCCGGTGATCGGCTTTGCCGGGATCGCCCGGCCTGAGAAATTCTTCGCCACGCTCCGCAACAATGGCGCGCGGCTGATCGATACGCGCGCCTTCCCCGATCATCATCGCTATCGTGAGCGCGATGCCCGCCGCCTGCTGAAAGCGGCGAAGGAGCAGAACGCCATGCTGGTCACCACCGAGAAGGACTTCGTGCGGCTCGCCGACGAGGAGGACACGGCGCTCGGCGAACTGAAGCACCGCTGCCGCCCCTTCCCCATCGCCGTCGAGTTCGACGACGCGGCGGCAGTGAAGGACCTTCTTGCAGCGGCAATCAAAAGACGACCTTAGACTCCTTCGTCATTGCCGGGCTTGACCCGCCTGCGCGGGCCGAAGCCTTACGGACGGAGGCGCCAGCCGTTGCTTCGGCGGGCGAAGGCCCGGCAATCCATTGCACTAGCGCCTCAACATGCTGAGACGGCATGGATGCCCGGATCAAGTCCGGGCATGACGATTCTAAATTACTCAGCAGGGGCGGCGTGGGTTTCGCGGAAGCGCTTGAGAGAGGCGGCGGCGTCGGCATAAGCCTCTTGCAGCTCAACGCTCCAATAGCGGAGCTCGTCGAGCGGGATGGTGCGTCCCGTCACCGCGCAGCGCACGAAGTCGCCAGGCGTCAACACCTGCACCTCGCCGTCGAGATATTTGAGCTTGGCCTCGCCTTTGAAGCCGATATTTCGTTCGAAGCGATTCATCAAGACTGAGTGGCCCGTCTTTTTGCGTTGTTGTCCGTCACCATAACCTCAAGCGATCACAGAAGGCCAGCGCGCTCTTTTCTTTTTGCGTATGATCTTGGCAAAGCCGCTCCCCCCGCTCCGGGTCATGCTTAGAGCAGACTCCCCTGCTTGTCGTCGCGGCGCCTAAGGGGCGCTTTCGCCTCGGGCTCTCTCTTGCGCTCGCTTCCGTCGGCATGAGCTCCAACATGGCCATCGGCGAACTCGATGTCCAGAGCCGACCCCGGCCTCACCTCGGCGGCGCGACGCAGCATCGCGCCATCGGCGGAGCGCACCAGAGCGAAGCCGCGCGCCAGCACATTGTGATAGCCGAGTGTGAAGAGAAGCTTCGCCTGGCCGTCGAGCCTCGCCTGCGAGCGCTCGAAAAACATTGCGACCGACCTCGCCCGCGAGCGGTCGAGACGGATCAGCCGCTCGCGGCCTTGGAGCGCGGCACGCGCCACGATA
>Ga0209874_1000109_pt1 | contig 20566 bp, 21 predicted proteins | sample GWRWN1_20_30_FD_187216 | JGI IMG/M metagenome (GOLD analysis project Ga0209874, IMG submission 187216) | Riverbed sediment microbial communities from areas with no vegetation in Columbia River, Washington, USA - GW-RW N1_20_30 (SPAdes)... | ecosystem: Environmental > Aquatic > Freshwater > River... | reverse complement strand
ACCACGATGCCGTCGAAAACCCCTGCCAGGACTTCCTTAGCGAGAATGTTTTCGTCAGACATCTCATCGTAGCCGTGGTCCCGATATCCTTACTTCCGTGCGCTGAACCAGAGCACGAACCTTGTCGAAGGTTCTACTCATGCTGATGAGAGTTTACCCTGAGCGCCATCGCCCCAGCAAGTGCAACAGTGGAGCGAGATTTTCGTCTTTTGGACGGAGAACCATAGGATGCGAATCGAGGAAGAGGTGTTTACACGGCTTGACGAAGAGCTAGAATCCTTTTGACCTTATCCGGAACATCGGCGACGCCTAAAAGGTCGCTGATAATGGCTGCGGAATCGGCGCCGGCTTGCCAGACTTCGGCAACGTTGGCCTCGGTGATGCCGCCGATGGCAACGATGGGGATCTTGACCGCTGCACGAACTCTGCGCAGCATTTCCAAACCGCGTGCGCTGTAGCCGGTTGCTTTCGTCGTGGTCCCGAACATCGGGCCGAAGCCGATGTAGTCGGCGCCGTCGCGTTCGGCTTCTCGTGCCTGTTCCAGTTCGTGGGTCGAGACGCCGATCATTTTGTCACCCATCAACTTTCTCGCGGCGTGGAGGGGTAAATCTTCTTGTCCAAGGTGCACACCGTCGGCCTCGCACGCAAGCGCGATGTCCACGCGGTCGTTGACGATCAGCCGGCAGCCATAGGAACGCGTGAGCCTGCACGTGACCCTGGCGAGTTGGAGAAAGTCTACGGCGGGCATCACCTTGGCGCGCAATTGAAGAAGCTTGATTCCGCCTTCCAAAAGCTCGCGGAGCACGGTCTCGTTGGCGCGGCCCTTGGATTGCTCGGGATCGAGAATGGCGTAAAGTGGCGGCGGCTGGAGCCTTCGTGAAGGCAGGGACATGAAGCGGTTAGCTGCTTTCTCTCTTGACCTCAATCCGCAGGTCGACGATCTTCTTGCGCAGGGTGTTGCGGTTGATGCCGAGAATCTGTGCCGCGCGGATTTGATTCCCGCGAGTTTTCTTGAGCGTCAGCTCAATCAACGGCCGTTCGATTCTCTCGATCACTAATGAGTAAAGATTATCCAAATCCACGTCGCCGGTTCGGCGAAAGTAGTCTTCGAGCTTGTGGCGGATAATCTCTTCGAGGGACAACTGATCCACCTCCAAGTTAGCGACCGCGGGTTTGTTCTGCAGGGTGAAATCTTTGGGAAACAGGATGGGGCCGGAGGAGAGCACGGCGGCCCTGATCAGCGTGTTCTCCAGCTCGCGAACGTTGCCGGGCCAAGAGTGCTCTTCCAAAAGTTTCTGCGCTTCCGGAGAAATGCCGGAGATCTGAATCCCCATCTCGCGGTTGATTTTGTCGATGAAGTAGCTGATCAAGAGTGGAATGTCGCCCCTGCGCTCACGCAACGGCGGCAGGTAGATCGGGATCACTTTGAGACGAAAGTAGAGATCTTCACGGAAGCGTTTCTCTTTGACCGCTCTCTCCAGGTCTTGGTTTGTGGCTGCCAGAATCCGAACATCGGCCTTCAACACGTCCCTGCCGCCGATACGGCTATACTCGCGATCCTGTAAGACTCTAAGGAGTTTCGTTTGCAGCTCCACCGGGATATCGCCCACTTCGTCGAGAAAAAGCGTCCCTCCCTCGGCCAACTCGAATTTGCCGATGCGTCGATCCAAGGCGCCGGTGAAGGCGCCCCTTTCATGACCGAAGAGCTCGCTTTCCAACAGGTCACGGGGGATGGCTGCGCAATTGATAGGGACAAACGGTTGATTCCAACGCGGCGAATTATAATGAATCGTCTTGGCGACCAGCTCCTTACCCGTACCGCTCTCCCCCTGAATTAAAATCGTGGCGTGGGTATCGACCACCTGCCCGATGGTCTTGTAGACCTTCTGCATGTTGGAGCTCGTGCCAATGATATTGACACCGGGCTCAAAACGTTTTTTCACTTCTTCTTTGAGCTCCCGGAAGTCCCGGCTCAACTTGCGGCTATCGATGGCCCGTTTGACCAGGACCAAGACCTCGTCAAGATCAAAGGGCTTGGTAATATAATCAAAGGCGCCGTTCTTCATGGCGCCAATGGCATTGCGCATAGTGTTCTGGGCGGTCATCAGGATCATCGCGGTATCGACGCCCGCTTCTTTGATTTCTTTCAACAAGGCCAGACCATCCGCATCGGGCAATTTAATGTCCATCAGCGAAACGTCGAAATGCGTTTCCGTGAGTAACTGGCGCGCCGTGTTACCATTGGCCGTGGTTTGCACCCAATAGCCTTCGTTTTCGAGGGCCTTCTTCAGCACAAAGCGCAACGATTCTTCGTCTTCCGTAACCAGGATCTTTCCTTGATCCATAATGCTAATTTGCCACCACCAGAGAAATCCTGAAGGTGGTTCCTTTGCCTTCTACGCTCTCGACGCGGATGAGCCCGCCGTGCTCCTTGACGATTCGATAGCAGACCGCGAGCCCGAGACCGGTTCCGCTGTTCTTCGTGGTAAAGAAAGGGGAGAAGATATGGGGCAGGTCTTCCTCTTTAATTCCGACTCCCTCATCCTCGATGTCCACCCAAATCAGCCGGCTGCGGTCGCTTCCTTGACCGCGGATGTGAAAGTCGGTTTCCACCCTTGTCGTCACGGTCAAGGCGCCGCCTCCGTTCATCGCTTGAAATGCGTTTTTCACCAGGTTGAGAAAAACTTGCGTCAGTTGTGCTCGGTCGCCGCGGATCGGCGGCAGGCTGGGATCGAAGCGTTTCTTGACAGTGATGCTCAGCTCGTTCGCCGCTTGCGTTTCCAGCAATAGAACATCATCCAAAACCTCGTGGATATTTACGGGCGCGAGGTCCAGTTTTGTCGGGCGGGAGAGATCAAGCAGCTGCTCGATGAGTTTGTCCACCCGATCGACTTCGCGAATCATGATGTTGGCAAATTCCAGCAACGATGAATCGCGATCCAGGGAGCGTTTCAACAACTGAGCAGCGCCCTTGATGCCTCCCAAGGGGTTGCGAATTTCATGGGCCAAGCCGGCAGCCAGGGTCCCGACCATGGCTAGACGATCGGCCCGTTTGAGATCTTCCTCTAGTACTTTCCGATGCTTCAGATCCCGTAGGACGAGGATGCTACCTAGAAAATTGCCGTGACGGTCCTGCAGAGGAGAAACCGTGAGGCTGACCGGCACCTTATGTCCCCAACGCGTCACCAGCTCACCTTCGCCCCGCGTGCTTTCTTGTCGCGGTGGCTGACTCTTCTTGACCAGTTCGATGAGCCAATGCTCCCGCTTGAAGAGTTGGATGACGGGTTTTTGTATAGCTTGAGACTCAGAAAGTTCCGTAAGCATCTCGGCAGCTTCATTGAAGTAAGAGACCTTTCCATCCCGATCCGCGGTGATGACGCCGTCTTCCAGGCCGGCAAGGATCTGCTCCCAGGAGATTTTGGACGGTGACTGTTTGCCGTGAAGGTTTAAGACTTTCATGCGAGAAACATGCGTGAATTCGGAAAATCATAGCAAATCTACCTCGGCAAGCAAACGCATCACCCGGCGGCCCTCGGGCCTTGCAAATGCAGCCGTCGCTGTGGTAAAAAATTCTTACACTTTAGGAGTTTACACTCGAAGTGGGCTTTGCCCGCTTTTTTTGTTTTTGGGACTTGGAATTCCGATGGATCCGACCTTAACGCGAGTCTGGCAGCTCGCGGCCCCGCTAGTCGAGGGCGAGGGAATGGAGATTGTGGATATCGATTTTCGGCACGAGGGAAGCCGCGGCGGGCGAGTGCTGCGGCTGTATCTGGACAAAGAGGGCGGACCCAACATGGATGACCTGAGCCGGGTAAGCCGGCAGTTGGGCGAGCTGCTGGACGCTCAAGATACGATTGATGGTGCCTATACCCTGGAAGTTTCATCCCCCGGCATCAATCGCCCGCTCAAGAAGCCGGCGCATTTTGCGCGATTTGTCGGCAAGCGAATTCGCGTTCGCACCCGGGATTTGATCGATGGCCGGAGATCGTTTCTGGGAATTCTGGGCCAGGTCGTGGAAGACAGTGTGATCTTAACCCAAGAAGGGAAATGTTATCAGATTCCATTTTCGATGATTGAAAAGTCGAATTACGAGCACGATTGGAGCGCTTAATATGCAGCAGGATCTCAATCGAGTCATTGAACAAGTAAGTAAAGAAAAAGGCATCGACAAGTCTATCCTCATCAGCGCTTTGGAAAATGCCATGATCTCCGCGGCCAAGAAGACTTTCGGTCATCAGCGGAAGATCGAGGCCCAATTCAATCCTGAGATCGGCGAGGTGGAGCTCTTCGAGGCCAAGACTGTGGTGGAAAACGTGCAAGATCCGGCCGTGGAGGTGACCCTGCAGGAAGCTCGAGAGGCTCTTGATCCGGATGCCGAGATCGGCGATGAGCTCCTGAGCAAACTGGACTCGAGCATGTTCGGCCGCATTGCCGCACAGGCGGCCAAACAAAACATTGTCCAGCGCGTTCGGGATGCGGAGCGGGAGATTATCTATAATGAGTTTAAGGGGCGGGAAGGACAGTTGGTCAATGGCATTGTGCAGCGCTTCGAGAAGCGCAACATTATTGTGAACCTTGGACGCACTGACGCCATTCTCCCAGAAAAGGAGCAGGTGCCGAGGGAACGCTACCGACAGGGGGACCGGATTCGAGCCTACATCGTGAGCGTGGAGATCACGAGTCGCGGGCCGCAGATTGTCCTGTCGCGCACCCATCCTGGCATGCTCACCAAGCTTTTTGAGCAGGAAGTTCCGGAAATCTATGAAAGTATCGTCGAAGTTAAAGGCGCGGCGCGTGAGCCCGGAGGCCGGGCGAAGATCGCCGTCGTGTCCAATGATCCGGACGTCGATCCGGTCGGGGCCTGCGTCGGCATGAAGGGAACTCGGGTTCAGGCGGTGGTTCAGGAGTTACGCGGGGAGAAAATCGACATCGTTCATTGGATACCCGACCAAGCTGAATATGTGTGCCGCGCCCTGGCTCCGGCGAAAGTTTCTAAGATTATCATCGATGACGACGAGCACAGCATGGAGGTTATTGTTCCCGATGATCAGCTCTCGCTCGCCATCGGTAAGAAGGGCCAAAACGTGCGCTTGGCGTCGCGCTTGACCGGCTGGCGGATCGATGTGCGTAGTGAAGCTGAGGCTGAAGAAGAGACACGCCAGGCGCGCCAGTCGATCGGCGCTATTCCCGGCATCAACGACTTTGCGGCCGAGCTCCTATACCAAGCCGGATTCAAGTCTGCCGAGGAAGTGGCCGACAGTGAATTGGAAGAGATCCTCGATGTCGAAGGTGTCAGCAAAGATAAAGCTGAGTCACTGTACAAGTCCGCCAAGGAATACGTAGCCGAGAAACGGAAGAAGGAACAAGAGGCGCAAGCCGCAGCACAAGCAGCGGCGGCCGCTGCCAGCGAAGTGCAGCCGGCGGAGGAAAAACAACCCCAAGAATCCTAGGTGCGCCTTTGTCGAAACGAGGCCATCGTCCGCAACGGACATGCCTGGGCTGTGGTGCGAGGGAAGAGCAGAATAAATTGATTCGCCTGATGGTTGGAGAGCAGGGTGAGCTGAAAATCTCTCGGTTGGCTAACGGTCGCGGTGGATATCTCCACCCGGCTGGTTCATGTTGGCAGGCTTTTTTGCGGAAAAAGAGTCTTCATCGGGCATTTCATGTTGAAATCGGCAAGGACGTTCGGGAAAGAATAATTCGAGAATTAAGGGAGCGATACGGGGAGTAAGAGATGGGAAAAACGAGAGTCCATTTACTGGCTAAGGAGCTTGGAATCGAGGCCAAGGATCTCATCGCCCAACTTGACAAGCTGGGAATCCGCGGCCGTAAGGCTCAGAGTTCTCTGGAAGATGATGAAGTAAATCGTCTGAGGGCGGCTTTAGCGGGACAGGAAAAGCCTCAGGTCCACGTTGGCGAAGAAAAAGTTGTCGCTGACCGCGTGGTGACGGCAGGGGACGAGAACCTTGGAGAAATTCAGGCTCGGGAAACGGTGGTGGAGCGCAGAGTTCGAGCCAACGTCATTCGTCGCCGTACCAGCCGGGTCGAAGTCGTTACACCGGCGGCTGAGAGACCCGAGGCGGAAGTCGAGTCCAGCCCGGAGAAAACACCCGGCTCAGCTATCGAGGAAACCACAGCGCCGATTGGACCTGGCGAGGAATTGCCGGATCAGCTTGAGCCTCAAATTGAAATTCCGGATCAGCTAGCGGGTGAGATGGAGGCGGTTTTTCACGAAGAACCGCCCAGCGTAGAGGAGATGACAGCAGAAGCCGCGCCTTCGGCGCAGCCGGTCACCGAAGAACCCGCTCCCACCGCGGCCGTAGAAGAAAAGCCGGCACCCGTTCAGGAGGCGCCCCGCGGTGCGCGGATTCTTGGCCGCATCGATCTTAGGCGAGCAACGAGAGTCGAGCCGGCGCCGACACCCGTAGCGCGGCGTCCGGTGCCCGGCGCGCCGGCTGCGCCCTCAGTTGTTCAAACAGAGGCTTTAAGACCTGCTGGGGATGGTGAGGTGGCAAAACCACAGGGAGCTGAAGGGGAGAAACCAGCCAAGGCGGGCCGCCACAAGAAGCGCGTCGTCAAGAAACAAGATGTCTTGGAGTTTCGCGAAAAAGAGCTCCGCTCCGGGCGTATCCCAAGGAAGAAGAGGGCGCTTCCTGGCAAAGAGCAAAGAAAAACCGAGATTACTGTCCCCAGGGCAAGCAAGCGCGTTATCAAGATTTCCGAAGTCATTACCGTGGGTGACTTGGCGCGTGACATGGGCGTCAAGGCTGGAGAAGTAATTAAGAAATTAATGGGGCTTGGGATGATGGCGACGATCAATCAGGTTTTGGACGCGGATACCGCGACCCTGATTGCTTCGGAGTTCGACCATCAAGTTGAAAATGTCGCGTTCGACGCTGATAGCGCTCTTGAAGTCGAGCACCAAGTGGAAGAACAGGAGACCGCGCTAACCCCGCGGTCGCCGGTGGTCACCATCATGGGTCACGTGGACCACGGCAAGACCTCGTTACTCGATTCCATTCGCAGCACCCATGTGACGGCTCAAGAGCATGGCGGGATTACCCAACATATCGGTGCGTATCATGTGCAGGTTGACGGCCGTAGTGTGACTTTCTTGGATACTCCGGGTCATGAAGCGTTCACCGCTATGCGGGCCCGCGGCGCACAGGTGACGGATATCGTCGTTCTGGTGGTGGCGGCGGACGACGGAGTTATGCCGCAGACAGTGGAGGCGATCAACCACGCGCGCGCCGCTGAAGTGCCTATCATCGTCGCAATCAACAAGATCGACAAGCCCGACGCCAACCTTGAGCGGGTCAAAAGGGGGCTCTCGGAATACGGACTCGTATCGGAGGACTGGGGCGGCGATACGGTTCTTGCGCCGGTATCGGCCAAGACCCAAGAAGGTATTCCTAATCTACTCGAAATGCTTCTGTTGCAGGCGGACATCCTCGAGCTTAAGGCCAATCCAAATAAACTTGCCCGCGGAACTATTGTTGAAGCAAAGCTTGATCGGGGACGCGGACCGGTGGCGACCGTACTCGTGCAAGAGGGAACCTTGCACGTCGGTGATGCTTTTGTCTGCGGTGCTTTCTACGGCAAGGTGCGGGCGATGGTCGATGATCAGGGACGCAAGGTTGACGCGGCTCCGCCGTCTTTCCCGGTGGAAATTCTCGGCCTGCAGGGTGTGCCACAGGCTGGAGATTCTTTCGTCGCGGTTACCGACGAGGCAAAGGCGCGGCAGGTTGCCGAGTATCGCCAAAGTAAGCAAAGAGAAACCGAGCTGGTCAAATCGAGTAAGGTTTCCCTCGAAGAACTCTACGATCAGATCAAAGCGGGTGATGTGCGGGAACTCCGGGTCGTCCTCAAAGCTGATGTCCAGGGCTCCGTAGAAGCTTTAACGGAAGCTTTAGGCCGGCTCTCCAGCGCCGAAGTCAAGCTCCGAGTGATCCACGGTTCCGTCGGCGGTATTACCGAGAGTGATATCTTGCTGGCGGCGGCTTCCAATGCCATCGTGATTGGTTTCAATGTGCGGCCGGAATCCAAGGGTGCCGCGTTGGCTGCCAAAGAAGGCGTCGACGTTCGTTTGTACACGATCATCTACGAAGCGGTGGCCGATGTCAGGGCGGCGATGGAAGGATTGTTGGAGCCGACTTACCGCGAGCAAATTCTGGGGCGCGTTGAAGTTCGCCAGATCTTCAATATCTCCGGAGCGGGTACGGTTGCCGGCTGCTATGTCGCTGAAGGAAAAGTCCAGCGCGGTAGTTTAGTGCGGTTGCTGAGAGATCAGGTGGTCGTGCACGAAGGCAAGCTAGGCAGCCTGAAACGTTTCAAGGACGACGCCCGTGAGGTAGCCGCCGGTTACGAATGCGGTCTCGCCATCGAAGGCTTTCAGGATGTCAAACAGGGGGATGTGGTCGAAGCCTACGAGAAAATCCCGGTCATAAGACGGATCGCGACCAGCGCCGGGGGACGAGAAGCGTCGCACGTGGGCAGGGGATAAGCGATAAGCCGACGTCATTACGAATCATCCGCCGCCTCAATGGTCGTGGGGGTTCTCAAGCTCAACCTTCTGCTCCCCGAGAATCACTCCTTGAAGGGGAAGCGAGGGGTGCTGAAAAGAATCCAGGCGCAGGTGGCGAATCAATTTAATATCTCCGTTACTGAATGTGGCGACCAGGATCTCTGGCAAAGCGCGGTCCTAGGCTTCGGCGTGGTCGGCACAAGTCAGCCAATCCTAGAAGCGACGCTCCAGAATGTCGTGGAATTTGTCGACGCTATGGGGTTGGCCGAGGTGGGACGGGCCGAAACCGAGTTCTATCATTGCTGACACTTAGTTATTGCGCATGGATTACCAACGTTCGGATCGTGTCGGAGATTTGCTGGTGGAGTTGATCGCGGAATTACTGAGAAAGGAAATCCGCGACCCTCGTGTCGGCCCGGTTACGATCACGGCTGCCAAGGTCAGCAAAGACCTGCGCCATGCGCGGATCTATTTTAATCTTTTCGGTGGCCGGGAGAATAAGAAAGAAGTGCTGGCAGGCCTGGCAAGCGCTACTGGATTCATTCGTTCAAGGATCGGCAAACAATTGAAGCTCCGATTTGTCCCAACCATCGAGTTTTTCTACGATGAGACTCAAGATGAAGCCCAGCGGATCGAAGATCTGCTGAAACAGGTCAAGCAATAGCGCCTTGCTTTCATCAATTTATCATCACGTTCCAGTGCAATCGTCGTGACGAAGAGTGATCTCGTGATGGATAACGGTCTCCTTTTGATCGACAAGCCAGCAGGCCCCTCCTCGGCTCAGGTGGTGCACCGGGTCAAGGTTCTGTTGCGAGCGAAGAAGGTCGGTCATCTAGGCACCTTGGACCCCTTTGCTTCAGGATTGCTGCTTTTAGGAATCAACGAAGGAACCAAGGTTGCTGACATATTCCTGGGCGCCCCTAAGAGCTATCACGGTATTATGGTCTTGGGAGTGGCAACCGATTCCCAAGACGCCACCGGAACTGTTGTGCAAGTACGAGCGGTGCCGACTATAGGAAAAGTCGAACTCAGAGATCTGGAACAGCAATTCTCCGGTGATCTGCGCCAGGTGCCGCCGATGTTTTCGGCGTTAAAAAGGGAAGGTGTGCCTCTCTACAGGCTGGCGCGCCAGGGCAAAGAAGTGCCGCGCGAGCCCCGGTCCATCAGAGTTGAAAAACTGCGACTGAACAAGTTGGGCAACCATGAGATCGAAATTGAGTTGACCTGTTCGCGTGGAACTTATGTTCGGACTCTGGCGGCTGACATGGGGAAATTTCTGGGTTGCGGTGCACATCTGAAAAGCCTTCGCCGCATCGCCTGCGGTCATCTGACGATAGATCAGGCGGTGACTTTGGACGAGCTTGAGCGGCTCGATCCAAGCATGGCGGCTCCTCTCTTATCTTTGGAAAAAGCCTTGCACCATCTTCGGGCCATTACCTGGGAAAACCAATTGCTGTCTCGACTCCGACTCGGGCAGCAAGAAATCTTGAGGCGGCTAGACAAGCCGGTCGAGGGCGAGAAGCTGGCTCGTATCCTTGATCCTCGCGGAGGGCTGGTTGCTCTGGTGGAGTGGATTGAAGATGTCCCGCAAGGCCGCTGGCGGCTCATTCGAATATTCAAGGTATAGGTACTCTGGTACTCTGGTTGACATCCCCGTTCTCAATCGGATAGTTTCAAAAGTCTGGAGCAAAACTTGTAAAGGGAGAAATTGACGCCATGAGTAATGTAGCAGGGACGGTACCCTCCAATCCCCATGTTCAAAAGTGGGTCAAAGATGTGGCTGCGCTATGCCAGCCTGACGAAGTTTTTTGGTGCGACGGATCGGAGGAGGAAAAAGAAGAGCTGACCCGAATCGCCTTTAAATGCGGCGACCTCATACCGTTGAATCAAGAAAAGTTACCCGGTTGTTATTTGCATCGCAGCGCGCTCAACGATGTCGCGCGCACGGAGAATTTGACTTTCGTCTGCACGCCGACTCAGGAAGAAGCCGGCCCCAATAACAATTGGATGGCCCCGGCCGAATCCTACGACAAACTATCGAAAATTTATGCCGGCTCCATGCGCGGGCGCACGTTGTATGTCATTCCGTTTCTCATGGGCGCCCCGGGCTCGTCGTTCAGCAAAGTTGGGATTCAAGTGACCGACAGCGTCTATGTCGTGCTCAACATGCGCATCATGACGCGCATGGGCAAGGTTGCGCTCGATCATCTCGGCGATTCCGGCGACTTTACGCGTTGTCTGCATTCCAAGGCCGACCTCGACATCGAGCGCCGCTTCATTTGTCATTACCCTCAAGATAATACCATCTGGAGTGTCGGCTCGGGCTATGGCGGCAACGCGTTGTTGGCAAAAAAATGCTTGGCTCTGCGTATCGCCAGTAAACTCGGCCAACAAGAAGGCTGGCTGGCCGAGCATATGCTGATCGTCGGCGTCGAAAGCCCGGATGGCGAGATCACCTATATCTGTGGCGCCTTTCCAAGCGCCTGCGGCAAGACGAATCTGGCGATGCTGGTGCCGCCAGCGAGCATGAAGGGCTGGAAGATCCATACCATCGGCGATGATATTTCCTGGCTGCGCGTCGGTCAGGACGGCAGGCTTTGGGCGGTCAATCCGGAGGCCGGCTGTTTCGGGGTCGCGCCGGGCACCGGGTCGAACACCAACCGCAACGCCATGAGGACGATCACGAGAGATACCATTTTCACCAACGTTGCGTTGCGACCCGATGGAACCGTCTGGTGGGAAGGGCATGACGATCCCGTGCCCAACAACGCTCAGGATTGGCGTGGCAAGCCCTGGGACCCCGAAGGCGGCCACCCGGCGGCGCACCCCAACGCCCGCTTCACGGTGTCGATCAAACAATGCCCGAGCTATTCTCCGGAGTGGGAAAAGCCCGAAGGAGTGCCGATCAGCGCGATGCTTTTCGGCGCGCGCCGGCAAAAGATGATTCCGCTCGTTTATCAATCGTTCAACTGGCAGCATGGCACTTTTCTGGGAGCGACATTGGCGTCCGAAACGACCGCGGCGGCCACCGGCGCGGTGGGTGTGGTGCGGCGCGATCCGATGGCGATGCTGCCGTTCTGCGGCTACAACATGGGTGATTATTGGAGCCATTGGTTATCGATGGCCAAGCGGGCCACCCATCCGCCGAAAATCTTCCGCGTCAACTTTTTCCAGCGCAATGAACGCGGCCGGTTTCTCTGGCCCGGCTTTGGCGAAAACTTACGGATATTGCGCTGGATCATCGAGCGCTGCAAGGGCGGCGGCGAGGCCAATGAGACCCCCATCGGGTATGTGCCCAAGGCGTCGAGCCTGAGCGGCGAAGGACTCGAAATTTCCAAGGCCGATGTCGATCAACTGGTGGCCGTCGACCGTGAGGCTTGGAAGAATAATCTCAAGAGCCAGGGCGATTTCTTCGATACCTTCGGCGATCGTCTGCCGGCTGGTATCAAGGAAGAACACAAAGCGCTCGCCAACCGGCTCAATAGTTAGAGGGAATCAATCATGCCGAGGGGACATCACGATATCGGCGGCCTGCCCGGTGCTGGTGCCATCGATCAGACTGAACACGAACTTTCTGATTGGGAAATCCTCGCCGACGCGGTCAATCAGGCGCTGGGAGCCAGAGGGATAAAGCGGACCGACGAAATGCGCCGGGCACGGGAGGAGATGGATTCCGCGGCCTACCGCGAGATGACTTACTACGAGCGTTGGATTGCGAGCATTGAGGCTATTCTGATCGAGAAGAATATCCTCACGAAAGGGGAAATCGACCGGAAACTTGCCGAATTCGAATCTAAGTGGGGCGAGCCGTGAATTTACCGGCCGGTAAGTTTAAAGCAGGAGACCGAGTCACAGTAAAATTCGAAGATCGACCTGGTCACATTCGTACACCCTGGTACATCCGCGGCAAGACCGGCTGGATTGAACGCGTCTACGGCGATTTTCTCAATCCCGAGTCGCTTGCCTTCGGTCGCGATGGCTTGCCAATGCGAACACTCTATCTCGTGGCGTTTAACCAAGCCGATGTCTGGGGAAAGCCCGTGGGCTCCAAGGATAAAGTCCTTGTCGATATTTACGAACATTGGCTAGATCCCGCATGAGGAGGATAAAACCATGAGCGAAGGTCACGATGGTGGCCAAACGCCCCAAGATCATGACCACGAGCACCCGAAGCATGAACTCAGCCACTACGCCAAACGGATCTATGCGATCCGTGACCTTTTGCTTGAAAAGGGTGTAATCACAGAAAAAGACATTCAGTGCCAAGTCGAATACCAGGAAGCACGCTCGCCGGCCAATGGCGCCAAGCTCGTCGCCCGTGCCTGGGTTGATCCGGCCTTCAAGGCTCGGCTTATTGGCGATCCCAAGGCTGCCTGCGCGGAGATGGGGATTGATGCTGCCAGCATTAATGAGTTTGTGGTTTTGGAGAATACCGAAAAGGTGCGCCACATGGTCGTCTGTACTTTGTGCTCTTGTTATCCAAGGCCGATTCTGGGCCGGCCCCCCGATTGGTACAAGAGTTTCAACTATCGTCAACGGGCAGTGAGCGACCCGCGCGGCGTGATGCAGGAATTCGGTCTTGTGGTGCCTGACGACGTGGAAGTGCGGGCTCACGACAGTACAGCCGACATTCGCTATCTGGTTCTCCCCTTGAGGCCGAAGGGTACTGAAGGATTGAGCGAGACCGAACTCGCTAAACTCGTGACTCGTGACAGCATGATCGGCGTCATGGACGCGTTGCCTGCATTGCCGCCCTCCTGACTCAACCCCACGTCATTACGCAGTACGCCTAACTCGCCTTGCTCGCGGAGATCCCGAATGGCAAAAGGGGGATTTCGGGCGGCTCATTTTTGACAGATTAGTATACCCACCTTATAATTAGCAGAATCGATTTGCCTTTATCCGTGGCCTCGCGGCGCGGTTTAAGCCTTTAAAGGGAGGCCATGCAAAGTGCCCGCTGTAAGTTACTCCGAAATCCTTCGTGTTATCGGCCAAGATCTGGAAACCCGAGGCATAAAAGCCTTTGATATCCAGGACGAAGGGGAAAGGATTTTCGTCCAGTGTGGGTACCAAGACCCGCCCGCCGCAACTCCGGTAACGCTCTACTACACTCCTAGAGACATTCAGGAATTGAGGCTGCAGGGAGAAGAAAAGAGGGGACAGCCTTCAGGGCAGAGAGATTTTTTTACTCTTTCTCAGACCTTGAGAGCCATCGGTGGACATGTCGACCAGCAAAAGGCGCGCTTGATCCGCCTTTCCAATAATGATTGCCCCGGAGCCGATGTTGTGTTTCGCATTGAGTACGAGACGCGAGAAGGAGAGCACGTGGTGGACGATCGCTCGGGGTCGGCGATCTACGACTTTTGTGTCAACATGTACAAGCGCAGGGGGAAATTAGCGAGGAACATTTGGCGCCCCTGAGCAGAGGGTCCCCACAAGCTGTCGATCGTAGGCGGAGGAAGTAAACGTTGGACGATTCAATCGATTATTATTCTCTCCTGGGCTTGGAGCAAAAAGCAACTCCAGACGAAATCAAACGCGCCTATCGGAAATTGGTGTTCCAATATCATCCCGATCGAAATCCCGATAAGCCGGAAGCCGCCGAGAAACTGAAACAAATCATGGCGGCTTACGACGTCCTTTCAAACGAAGAAAGCCGCGCTCAGTACGATAAAGATAAGGGGTTCCAGAATGAAAGGGGCGCTGATGGTAAGAAGGGCCCAGGCAACGGGTCTCATTTCTCCTATGAATTCAAGCAAAGATTGGAACCGGAACCTCAGTGCCCCACTTGTTCGATAGCAGGCATGGATCACGTAATCTCACGCAAGTCAGGAAGTGGCACGGGGCGGGGGAAGCAGTTCATCACCAGCCCGTTTCAAGTTATCTTCTGCGACCAGTGCGGTCACGTGTATGGCATCACGGGCCATTCCTAGCAAGCCGCTGAAGTAGAGACTGGAATAGTCGAATGATGGATACAAAAGAGCATACTCAATACCTCCGAACTCCTGCAACCAGAGTTTCTTAGTAACCGTGAGTGTCCTGTCTCCGAGCTCGATTAAGAAGTCGGCACGCCCCATTAGTTAGTCATTGCCACGGAGGCGGGAATCCAGCTCTCCTCCCAAGCCTAACCCGAGGCAATCCCCCATCACGGAGGGCGCAGCATCGAGGTACATCAAATTGGATTCACGGGCGTAGCAGATTAGCTACACCCCGCCGCTTTCCGTCAACGCCGACCGCGGTTTCGGTCCTAAAAATTCTCCCGTCATTACGCATACTTTCCTAAAAGCCCGCGAAACTACGAAATTGGCATTTCGCTTGCCATGTGCTTGTTAGGAACAGCGTATTGAAAAAACCGTTCCCAAGGTTTCAGATCCGGGCAACGATTTGAACATTTTGAACCGCTTGAACTGTTTGAACGGCACGGTGGCCACGTTAGGCTTGACAGCCGATGGCCACTGGTGAAATAAGCAGGGCGTTTACTTTTCTCCCAGCCGGACAGGGTTGCGTACCAAGTTCGATCTCCATTTCCATAACCCAGCCGGTTCGTGAAGTTTGTGCTTTTAGATTGCCGATCCTACGGCGTCGCTCAGGACAGCTTTTCGATGGAGCCTCCAATTCCCTCGACACTTTGGGCTAGGGTGAGGAAAATTCATGAAGAATAAGATCATCACTCTTGCGCTTTGCGCCATGCTCTTTGCGCTTTGCTCATCCGCCGACGCGCAGCAGCCGAAGAAGGTCCCGCCGATAGGATACCTAGCTCTAGGTGCTTTCACTTCCACCACTGCGACCACCCGCCGCGAGGCATTCCGGCACGGTCTGCGCGAGCTTGGGTATGTGGAGGGGAAAAACATTGTCGTTGAGTGGCGATCTGCAGACGGAAAACTCGATCGCCTCCCCACGCTCGCGGCCGAGTTAGTGCGTCTCAAGGTAGAGGTCATCGTCGCGGCTGCTTCGTCAGTAACCCGTGCTGCCAAGGAAGCGACGACCACGATTCCTATCGTCTTTGCGCAGGAAGGCGATCCCTTTGCAAGCGGCTTCGTCGCCAGCCTTGCGCGGCCGGGCGGGAACCTTACTGGATTATCAGCTCTCGCCCCGGAGCTAACCGGCAAACGGCTGGAGCTTCTGAAGGAGACTGTTCCTAGGCTCTCCCGCGTGGCCGTCCTCGGGACTTCAACCGGCTCAGGCTACGCACAAATGTTAAAAGAGAGCGAAGTCGCCGCAGGGGCGTTGAAAGTGAAGCTTCAAAATCTAGACGTTTCAGACCCCAAGGATATTGAGACCGCATTCCGAGCCGCAAGCAAGGGGCGTGCTGAAGCAGTCCTTGTGCTGGGGGGGCCCGTGCTCGCAACTCATCCAACACAGGTTGTCGACCTCGCGGTAAAGAGCCGGCTTCCAGCGATATATAACTTTCCAGAATTTGTGGAAGCTGGTGGGCTCATGACCTACGGCGTGAGCAGTCCCGACTTGCACTGGCGTGCCGCTACCTTTGTGGACAAGATTCTCAAAGGCGCGAAGCCCGCCGATCTCCCGGTGGAGCAGCCGAAGAAGTTCGAGTTCATCATCAATCTGAAAGCCGCGAAGCAGATCGGTCTGACGATTCCGCCGAACGTGTTAGTGAGAGCGGACAGAGTGATTAAGTGAGGCAAACTATACGCATGTTTAGAACTCTCAGCATTGGGGTGGTATTGCTGGCCTTCTATCTGGCGAGCAGCTGCGGGAACACTCTGAGCACAGCGGCGGTCGTGGAGCGCCCAAACTTCCTGATTATCATAACGGATGACCAGCGCTACGACACATTGGGCCCTTTCATGCCACGCACTCAGGCCCGCATCTTCAATGAAGGTGTCCAGTTCACGAGGGCGTACGTCACAACCCCGCTCTGCTGCCCGAGCCGTGCCAGTATTCTCACTGGAATGTACGCCCACACACATGGCGTGCACCTCAATTCAGATAGGTTGGTGAAAGAGACCTTTGTAGAGCGCCTGCACCAGGCGGGCTACTTTACCGGGCTGGTCGGAAAATATTTAAACTCGTGGGATGGCTCCGCACGGCCGGAGTTCGACTTTTGGGCGGCCTTTGCTGGCGGAGGTAGCCGCTACTTCAATCCCCGCTTGAACATCAACGGCTCTTGGAACGAGCACCAGGGCTATATCACGCATATCCTGCGCGACTTCGCCCTCCGTTTCCTCGACGATGCTGCCGCAAAGAAGCAGCCGTTTGCGCTTATATTTGCGCCCAACGCCCCGCACGCGGCGTTCGATCTTGTTGCCGGTGTCCCACCTCCCGGAGTGGCCCCTGACCCAGCTCCCGGAGACGAGAGTCTTTATAAAAATCTAGCTTTACACCGGCCACCCAGTTACAACGAGCAAGATCTATCTGACAAGCCGAGATGGCTGCAGTCAGTGCCATCTTTAACCCCTACGCAGCGGGAGTTAATCGACATCGTCCGGCTCAGGCAGTTGCAGACGCTGTGGTCACTCGATCAAGCGATCGGCGCTATCGTAGATCTGCTGGAGCGTCAGGCTCGGCTCGACAATACCGTGATCTTTTATATCAGTGACAACGGCTTCTTCTGGGGCGAGCACCGGCTGCGCGAGAAAGACCGCGTCTATGAACCGTCCATTCACGTGCCGTTTGCGCTGCGCTACCCCAAGATCGTGCCCCGAGGGCGGCTGGAGAATCGTCTGGTTGCCAATATTGATATCGCACCCACAGTCTATCAGTTTGCCGGGCTGGCCATTCCCACTGAGGTGGATGGCCGCTCGCTCGTGTCGCTTTTGCGGGGGCAAGGCAACTGGCGCGATGATCTGCTCATCGAGGGCTTTGAACGGAGCGCGCCGTACGCGGCCATACACACCGGGCAATATGTGTACATTGAAACGAAAGGTGACCGGTCGGAACTTTACGACCTAGAAAAAGACCCCCATCAGCTTGAGAACCGGATCAACGATCCCGCTTATGCCCGAGTCATGGCGGAGATGAAAAAGCGACTCAAACCTCTTGGGCCGTAGAACATGCGCGGGCTTGATTCAAGAAGAAAAGAACAAGGAGGCCGTATGTACAGCGTGCTACGCCATTTATTTGCGCTTTTGATGTATTTGGTGGCGTTGAGTCCGTCAATGCTTTTTGCGTATCCCAGCGTCTATCCGACCGGTACGACGATCTACAAGCCTGACAAGGCCTGGAATGGCTATACGATCCACCCCAACCGCGAGGGTGCGGTTGTGATCGACATGAACGGCAACGTGGTGAAGCAGTGGAAAGGACTCGACGGCGGCGCCGGTACCGGCCCCTACAGGATCCTTCCAGGTGGATTTGTCATGGGGAGCCGGGGCCCGAGAGGCACGCCTCACCAGGACGCGACTGAGCTGGTACAGCTCGATTGGGACGGGAAAGTCATCTGGAAGTTCGATAAGGCGGACGAAGTTAAAGATCCTGGGAAGGAAACAATCCGGATGGCGAGACAACATCATGATTACCAAAGAGAGGGGAATCCAGTCGGGTACTACGTCCCCGGCATGGATCCTTTAGTCACTAAAGGGAATACCCTGATCCTGGCTCACAAGAACCTGAAAAATCCTAAGATCACGGACAGGCTTTTGCTTGACGACGTGATTTATGAGGTCACTTGGGACGGAAAGATTGTCTGGGAGTGGTTATTTAATGATCATTTCGAAGAATTGGGGTTTACCGAGGAAGCCAAGAACACGCTATACCGCCATCCGGATTGGAGTGATCGGCGGGGAGGCGCGGACTGGCTGCATATCAACAGCATGTCGACCCTCGGTCCCAACAAATGGTACGACGCGGGAGACCAGCGCTTCCACCCCGACAACATTATCTGGAGTTCCCGGAATGCCAACATCATAGGTATCACCGACAAGAAGAGCGGCAAGATTGTCTGGCGGGTGGGACCGGACTACACCGCGACCCCGGAGCTTCGGGCGTTAAGACAGATGATTGGGCAACATCATCCCCATATGATCCCCAAGGGACTCCCTGGTGAGGGAAACATTTTGGTTTTTGATAATGGCGGCTGGGCCGGATACGGCGCTCCGAACCCGATTTCTGTTACCGGTTTCAGAAACGCGCAGAGGGATCATTCCCGGGTCGTCGAGTTCGATCCCGTGACGCTCAAGATTGTTTGGGAGTATTCAGCGGCTGCGGCCGGATATCCCACGCCGGCTGCGAATTATCGGTTTTACAGCGGCAACATAAGCTCAGCCCAGCGACTTCCTAATACAAACACCCTCATCACGGAAGGTAGGACTGGACGCATCATTGAGGTGACTCGCGATCTAGAGATAGTTTGGGAATACGTCAGCCCATTCTTCAGCACTCCAAATCCGAGGCTTAAACCGGAGAACACCATCTATCGCGCTTACCGAGTTCCCTACGAGTGGGTTCCGCAACTTAAAAAGCCGGTGGAAAAGGCCGTGATCCCACCCGACAACTCCCAGTTTAGAGTTAGCCCGTAAGGTGGTTTTTTGGAGATCGGAGTTGGTCATGGATAAAGGGATTCAGTGGGTCGAAGGGAGGAAATGAACATGACGCTGAAAACGGTCAGTATCATCGGCACACTCGCTCTCGGAATCCTGTTGGCGCCGCTTTCAGCGCTGGCGCAGCAGCCGGCGAAAGTCTCCCGCATAGGTTTTCTATCGACCGGAGTTGCCGGGCCCCACGTCGAGGGATTCCGGCAAGGCCTGCACGAGCTTAAATATGTTGTGGGCCACAACATCGCCATCGAGTACCGATGGGCAGCGGGGAGAGATGATCGGCTCCCGGACCTCGCGGCTGAGCTGGTTCATCTCAAAGTCGACATCATCGTCTCCACGAGTTCGTCAGCGGCCCGCGCTGCTCAGCAAGCGACCAAGACGATTCCTATTGTCATGGCGGTCAGCGGCGATCCGGTTGGGACCGGGCTTATTGCCAGCCTGGCGCGGCCGGGCGAGAACATCACAGGGTTGACCATCCTTTCCCCGGAGCTAAGCGGGAAACGGCTGGAGCTGCTCAAGGAGGCTTTTCCCAAAGTCGCGCGCGTAGCCGTGCTTTGGAATCCGGCCAGTCCGGACAAACAACTCGATTTCAAAGAGACACAGGCCGCGGGCCGTGCATTGGGCGTGCAGCTTCAGTCTCTGGAGGTGCGGGGCGCAAAAGATTTCGACAAAGTTTTCCAAGCCGCAACCAAAGAGCGCACACAAGCTGTCATAACGCTCTCGGACCCCCTGACCGGTAGCCAAGGAAGACGGATTATGGACTTCGCGGCTAAGAGCCGGCTGCCGGCGATGTACGGCGACAGCGCGTTTGTGGAGGCTGGCGGCCTCATGGCTTACGGGCCGAACATTTCCGATCTGTACCGGCGCGCTGCATTCTTCGTGGACAAGATCCTAAAAGGGGCCAAGCCCGCCGACCTCCCCGTGCAGCAGCCTACTCGGTTCGAGCTGGTCATCAACCTCGACACAGCCAAGAGGATCGGCCTCACGATTCCGCCAAATGTGCTGGTACGGGCAGATAAGGTGATCAAAATGACCGAGAGCAGGGAACAGGAACCAGAAATTAGCTATTGAGAAAACAATGGGTAAAAAAATCGTTCTCTTCGTACTGGCCAGCTCAATTCTGCTTTCTCTCCATCTCGCCGACGCGCAGCAGCCAGGGAAAATTTTCCGCATAGGTTACCTGGATTCAAGCACTGCTTCCGGTAGCGCGGTTCTCGTGGACTCGTTCCGGCAAGAGTTGAGCAAGCTTGGATGGATTGAAGGAAAAAACATCACCATCGAGTATCGGTTTGCCGAGCAAAAGTCAGAGTGCGGGCGGACAAAGTTATTCGGTAAGGCGTAACGCGCTAGGCGGGTAAGGAAATTCTGCATTTTGGATTTAGATTAGGGAGAAGAAAACAGGGATAAGAAATTCTGAAAAAACTCGCTGGATTATTCCGCTGAGAATCGGCAATCTAAAATCCAAAATCGGAAGCCTAGTGCATAATGCCGCCGCCTTCTACGACGAGCAATTGTCCGGTGACGAAATCGCTGTCAGAGCTCGCCA
>Ga0209874_1000107_pt1 | contig 21023 bp, 23 predicted proteins | sample GWRWN1_20_30_FD_187216 | JGI IMG/M metagenome (GOLD analysis project Ga0209874, IMG submission 187216) | Riverbed sediment microbial communities from areas with no vegetation in Columbia River, Washington, USA - GW-RW N1_20_30 (SPAdes)... | ecosystem: Environmental > Aquatic > Freshwater > River... | reverse complement strand
TTCGGGAAGAAGCTCCGTCAGCTCCTCGACCGCCCGTGGGTAGTCCGCAAGCTCCACGAAAGCCAGTCCTCGCTGCAACCGGATCTGCAGTCGCAGGGCGTCGTCCTCGGCCAGCTCGAGCGCTCGCGAGTACAGGTCGACGACGGCGCCCTGGGCCCAGCCTCGACGGGCAGCATCGGCGGCCGCGAGCAGATACGGGATGGCACGTGCAGGTTCGCCCGCCTCGCGCCAGTGATGCGCGAGGATCGCGGACAGCGTCTCGCTTGCGCCCACGATCGTCTCCTCGATGTGACGGGCAACAGCGCCGTGGCGGTCGCGACGTGTCGCTCGAGGCACGGTCGCGTAAGCGACCTCACGAATGAGCATGTGCTTGAAGGTGTACTGCGCGTCGCCCGAGAGCTGGCTCGACGAGTCGCGGCGGATGAGGTCACGCGACTCGAGTACGTGCAGCGCTTGGTCGACGTCCTCGACTCCGCCGATCGATTCCAGGACGCCTCGCCAGAAGGTCTTCCCCACGACTGCGGCGGAGAGCAGGGCGTTCCGGGCATCAGCGGGGACTGCATCGATCCTTGCACCGATCGCCTCCCGCACGGTGACGGGAAGATCGTCGCTCTCCCCGAGCTCGACGACCGACGCCGCAAGCTCCTCGAGGAAGAGCGGGTTTCCCCCGGCCACTTCGACGAGCCGCGCGAGGTCGGGAGAGCCACCTCCGGCCGACCGAACCAGGTCCGCGGCAAGGGCTCTCGAGTCCGCCGGCAGCAACGGCTCGAGCGTGATGGTGGTCTGCGCGACGAGCCCGCTCCCCCACGTGGGCCGGGAGTCGAGCAGCTCCGGACGCGCAGCCGCCACGAGCACCACGGGTGAGTCGCGGACGTGCTGAGCGAGGTATTCGAGGAGGTCGATCTCGCTGCTCTGCGCCCAGTGGATGTCTTCGAACACGAAGACGGTCGGCTGTGCGAGGCCTGCGCACTCGATGAAGCGTCGCGCGGCGAAGAACAACAGCCGGACCTGGGTGACGTGGTCATCGGGAGCCAGGCCGAGGAGTAGCGCCAGATAGCGCAGCGTCTCGGCAGCCTCCGGCTCCGGCAAGAGCTCCTCCACCGCGAGCCGGAGCTTCTCGCGGGCGACCGCAGATGAATCGGAGCCGAGGATGCCGCTCGCGTTCTGGACGAGGCGTGAGAACGCCTGGTAGCCGACCTGCTCCTCGTAGGGCAGGCAACGGCCGCGCAGGATCCGCCCACCCTCCTCGGACACGATCGCGAAGATCTCCCGGCAGAGACGGGTCTTCCCGATGCCGGGAGGACCCACCAGCGTGACCAGATGAGGCCTGCGTTCCGTCAGCGCTCGCGTCCAGAGCGAGCGCAGTAAATCGAGCTCGCGTGCGCGCCCGACCAGCCGTGTCGCGCCGACGGGGCGCTCTGCAGGGGCAAGTGACGGCTCGACGGCGAGCCACGCGCCCACAGCATCCGCCTTGCCCTTGGCCTCGATCGGCTCGAATTCCTCGTAGCGAATTGCATGCCGCGTCGCCCGGTACGTCTCGGAGCCGACCAGGAGTCGACCGGCGGGCGCGGACGATTGCAGTCGCGAGGCCGTGTTGACGACGTCGCCCGTCGCCAGTGCGTCACCTCGCGCCGCGTTCACCGCGACGACGGCCTCGCCTGTGTTCACTGCCGCGCGCGCCGCGAGCTCGAGCCCATGCTCCCGGTTGAGCTCTTCGAGCCCGGCCAGAATCCGCAAGCCCGCGCGTACCGCCCGCTCCGCATCGTCTCCATGCGCAACCGGGGCGCCGAACACGGCCATGACGGCGTCGCCGATGAATTTCTCGAGCACGCCGCCGTAGAGCTCGATTCGCTCCTTCGCCTCTGCGTGGTAGACCTGGAGCGCGTCGCGCACGTCCTCCGGATCCGCGCGATCCGATTGCGCGGTGAAGCCGACTAGATCGACGAAGAGGACGGATACGAGCTTCCTCTCCTCCCGGGGCCGCCCGGAGTCGAGGCGGGCGGCGCAGCTGTTGCAGAACAGCGCGCCGGCCGGATTTTCTCGGCCGCAGGTGCGGCAGCGAATCGAGGTCTCGGCGGAGCTCACGCTCGTAAGTGTCCCTCAGACAAGGCGCCGCTCCAAGAAGATGGCAAGGCGGGTGAGCGGGAAGGAGATGAGGAAGAACACGACCATCACGGCACCGTAGATCTCGATCGCGTGGATCTCGCCGATACCGGCCGGCGGTGGCGACGTGATGCGCTCGACCTGCTGCTTGCCTGTGGTCAGGAGTTCGCTGGCTCCGATCACGGATGCGAGCGTCGTGTTCTGGATGATGCCCACGAGCAGGCTGACGACCGGGGGAAGGAGTCTGCGGAAGGCCTGCGGCAGGATCACGAAGACATGCCGGCCGACCCAGCCGAAGCCGAGCGCGGCGGAGGCCTCGTGCTGCTCCCGCGGAATCGACTGCACCGCGCCGCGGGTCGCCTCTGCGATCTGCGCGCTTCCCCACAACGACAGCCCGATCGTGGCACTCGTGAACGGGTCGAACTCGAACTGATGCCCCGCCACGGGAAAGACGAAGAAGACGATGAAAATCGTGACGATGATGGGGAGACCGCGCCACACCTCGACGTAGAGGCGGATCAGCGCGCGTGAGGGCAGGAAGCGGATCGTGAGCAGCGTCCCGAGCACGACTCCGACGACCGCGCTCGCGACAAGCGAGAAGGCGGCGATTCGGAGCGTTCCAGGCAGCCCGACCTCAAACATGTACCTGGCCGTCGGCTCGACCCAGTCCGGCAGTGTGACGAAAAGCATCTAGGCGTTCTCCGGAAGCGCGAGGTGCGACTCCAGCAGCCGAATCAGCGCCGAGAGGGTCCACACGAGCGCGAGGTAGACGACGCCGAGCACGAAGAACGTCTCGAGCGTCTGGAGCGTGCTCGAGTTGATGTCGTACGCCGTCTTCGTCAGCTCGGGGTAGCTGATGACGTACAGGAGCGCCGTGTTCTTGAGCACGGCGATGTAGGTGTTGATCGACGACGGCAGTGCGATTCGACCCCCGATCGGGAGCGTTACGTTCAGGAAGGCCTTAACGCGGCCGAAGCCGAGCGCGAGCGCCGCCTCGCGGTAGCGATAAGGGACGGCCTCGAAACCGGCGCGGAAGTTCTCGATGTTGAAGGCGCCGCCCCACACCATGATGGAGAGCCAGGCGACCGTGAAGGGCGTCAGCGTGATCCCGACCTGAGGGAGCGCGAAGAACAACATGAAGATCTGGACGAGGATCGGCGTGTTGCGGATCACCTCGACGTACACAGCCGCCAGCTGGCTGACGACGGGGACGCGGTGCGCGCGCGCCGCGCCCAGGACGGCGCCGATGAAGAACGCGCCCACGATCGCGATCGCGGCGACCCCGAGCGTGCGCCCCAGACCCGCGAGAAGCACGTCGAAGTTCTCGCGGACGAACTCGACTGGCTCGAAGAGGACGGCGACGGCCATGGGAGGAAGGCTGAGGCGGCCGCGTCCGTTGGACGCGGCCGCCTCAGATCACGTCGTTACGGACACACCGTGTCGATGCTTGGCAGGCTGGCCGAGCGGTAGGCGAAGTTCTGCTTCGGCCTCAGGATGTTGCCCGAGAAGCTCCTCACGAAGCGCGGTGCGAAGTGCGCGCGCAGAATCGGCAGGAACGCGTCGCGGCTCTTCATGATCGCGAGCCGCGAGTCGACCCATCTCTTCATCGCCGTGAAGCCCTGCCTGATGCCGATGCCGTACGGAGCGACGAGGAAGACATCGTCCGTCATCTGCAGGTTCGGATCTGTCGCGGCGATCGGAGCGAGGACCGTGTCGTCCCACATGACTGCGTCGGACCGCCCCTGCCTCAGCCGCAGCACCGAGGCCGTGACACCGTCGGTCGTGACCACCTCTGTGCCCTGGAAGCAGCGAGTCATCCAGCGGTGATAGATCGACGAGTCCGTCGTGGCGACTCTCTTGCCTCTGATGTCGTTCAGGCCCCGAATCTGCGACCCGTTCGGGACGAGCAGCCGGCCGCTCGCCCTGTAGTACGGCCGCGAGAAGTCGATCCGCGTATCACGGTCCGACGTGTACGTGAACGTGGAGATCACGAGGTCGGCGCGGCCCGTGGTCAGAAGCGGCTCGCGCGCCGCGCTTGGCGCGCATTCGAACGTCACGCGGTTCGCCCGCCCGAATGCGAACCGCGAGAACGCGCGGGCGATGTCCACGTCGAAGCCCGCATTCTGCCCGCGGATGTCGACGTAGCCGAACGGGGGCGAATCGCACTTTACACCGATGATCCAGCGCTTCCGCTGCCGCACCTGCGCGGGTAGAGGCGGGAGCGGCTTCGGCTTCGGCTTCGCCTTCGGCTTGGCCGCTGGCCCCGCCGCGGTCGCCAGCTTGCCTCCCGGTGCGGCCGTGCCCCACGCCGCGAAGGCCGCCGCCGCGAGCACGAGGCCCGCGAAGACGATCGTGATGCGTTTCATTCAACCCCTCCTTCTTCGATGGTCAACTCTTCCAGAGAATCCGCCAGCTGGAGCGTGCTCGTGCGGCGCAGGAACCGCCGGGTCCGCTCCGCCTTCGGTCGGTCGAGCACGTCGACTGGATTCCCCTGCTCGACGATCTTCCCGCCGTCCATGAAGATCAGCTCGTCGCCGACCTCGCGGGCGAACTGCATCTCGTGGGTCACGACGAGCATCGTCATGCCGTCGCGAGCGAGGTCGCGCATGACGACGAGCACCTCGCCGACGAGCTCCGGGTCGAGCGCCGACGTGACCTCGTCGAACAGCATCACGTGCGGGCGCATCATCAGCGCGCGAGCAATGGCGACGCGCTGCTGCTGACCGCCCGAAAGCTGGTGCGGATAGCTCTTTGCCTTGTCGGCCAGGCCGACCTGGTCCAGCAGCTCCCCCGCGCGCTGCTCGGCCTCCTTGCGAGGGATCTTGCCGACGCGCCGCGCGGCAAGCGTGAGGTTGTCCATCACCCTGAGGTGCGGGAAGAGGTTGAACTGCTGGAAGACGATCCCGATTCGCTGACGGACCGCGTCCACCTTCGCACCCTTGCGAGTGATCTCCTCGCCCTCGAAGAAGATCCGGCCGCTGTTGACCGGCTCGAGCAGATTCACGCAGCGAAGCAGCGTGCTCTTGCCGCTGCCGCTCGGGCCGATGATCACCATCGCCTGGCCTGCATTGACGGTGAGGTCGATTCCATCGAGCACGACGTTGTCGCCGAAGCTCTTGTGCACGTCGTCGAGGCGCACGACCGGAGTCGTTCCGCGCGCAGGCTCGATTACCGCCGCCCCTGGACTTTGCCCCGCCACCCAACCCCTTTATACGCGTTTCGGCCCGTACGCTCAAATGCAGGCCGTCGCTAGGGTCCTCCGCGTGGAAGGTCTTTCGGAGCTGATCCGCTCACGCCGGACGCACAAGTCGTTCGGCCCCGAACCCGTGCCGCCGGCCATGCTCGACGAGCTGCTGGAGCTCGCCCGTTGGGCGCCGAACCACCACCGGACGAATCCGTGGCGCTTCCGCATGGTCGGGCCGGAGACGTTGGCGAGGCTCAAGGAAGCCGCAGGTCCGGCGGAGGCGCCGAAGCTGGAGCGCGCGCCGACGCTCGTCCTTGCGTCGGCGAGCTTGAGCGGTGACCTGCAGCAGGACGAAGAAGACATCTGCGCGACCGCGGCCGCGATCTACGCGGTGCTGCTCGGCGCCCACGCACGCGGGCTCGCGGGTTACTGGCGGACGCCGAGAGTGCTGCGCACGAAGGCGGGCCGAGAGGCCGTCGGCCTGCCGGACGGCGAGCGTTTCCTCGGGCTGATCCATCTCGGCACGCCGCGGGGCAACCCCCCGCCGCCCGAGCGCGCGGATCTCGACTCGTACCGCTCGTTCCTGCCGTAGATCGCGAACCGTAGGTACGGTGGAAGCCGTGGCCGACCTCTCCGCACAGAATGCCGCTCACGACGTCGTGTGCCCGCACTGCAAGAAGACGTTCACGGCCGAGCTGATCGCCGGCCAGACCGAACGCCACCGCGGCTTCAAGTGTCCGCACTGCAAACTCTTCGTGCCGGCAGACCGCGCAGCCAACAGTCGATAGCGCTAGTAGCTCAGAGCCACTAAGTCCTCCCATCCCTCGTTCAAGGGATGGAACGGGCTTGCCGATGAGGGTTGCGTGGCACTCGACGTCGCTGCTTCGCGCACGGACCGGGAGGCTCCGTCAGCTCCTCGCGCGCTCGCGCGCGTGGCTTCCGTGCCCGCTTGGGTCTGGCTCACGGGGATCGTGCTCGCGAGCTTCGGTGGCCGCCTGCTCGCGGCCGCCGGCAGGCTGACTCCCTACTACCTCCCCGACGAGTACATCTATCCCTCGCTGGCCCGCAGCTTCGCGGAGCACGGCCGTCCGCTGATCCGCGGTGCCACGGTCCACTTCCCGGCGCTGCTCGACCCGATCGTGACCGCGCCGGTGTGGCTCTTCACGAACGACCCGCTCACCGCCTTCCGTGTCACGCAGGGAATGCACGCGGTGTTCTTTTCGCTCGCGGCGATTCCGGCCTACCTCCTCTGCCGACGGCTCGATCTGCCGAAGTGGATCGGGATCACGGTCGCCGCGCTCGCGGTCGCCGTGCCCGACGGCGTCTACTCGTCGACGATGCTCGCCGATCCGCTCGCCTACCCGCTCGTGCTCGCGGCCGTGTACGCCGGTGTCTGCGTCGTCTCCGATCCAACCGTGCGCGCGCAACTCGGCTTCACGGTCTTCAGCGCGCTCGCGGTCGCCGCCCGCATCCAGTACGTCGTCGTGCCACTTGCCGTTCTGGGGGCCGAGCTCGGCGCAGATCGCTGGAACGTCCTGCGGTCGATGCGGCGGCTCTGGCTGGCACTCGTGCTGCTCATCGTCCCGCCGCTCGCGCTGGTCGCCACGCTCGGCTCGGACCGTTTGTTCGGCGTCTACGCGAACGGCGATCGCGCGATCCACCCGATGTCGGTCATCCACTGGGTCGGGCGCGAAGCGATGCTGCTGACCTACTCGAGCGGCTGGGCGATCGTCCCCGGAGCACTCGCCGGACTCGCGCTCGCGCTGTTTCGGTCGCGCAGGCGCGCCGAGCTCGCCTTTGCCGTGACGACGCTGCTGCTCGCGTGCGGGCTGCTCCTCGAGGCTGCCCAGATCGCCGACACCGACTCCCAGCGGTTTCAGGAGCGCTACCTCTTCGCCGTCCTCCCCCTCCTCGCCACCGCGTTCGGCCTTTACGTCAAGCGCGGACTGCCCTGGCGGATCCCGGTAGGGCTGCTGTCAGCGGCGCTGCTGCTGCTGGCTGCTCGCGTTCCGCTCTCCGGCTACGCAGCCGCCCACAACAAGGACGACTCGCCGACGCTCTGGGCCGTGCTGCGCCTCGAGGGGCTGCTCTCCGTCGGCAACGGCTCGCTCGCGGTCGCGCTTGTCGCCGCAGCCTTGTCAGTGCTCGCGGCGCTCGTCGCCTTTCGAAAGCTGCCAGCGGCGGTCGCGCTGCTCGCTGCCGTCGCAGCGGGCTGTGCGCTCTCTGCCGGCGCGACCTCGTTCGACCAACGGACGAGCAAGAGCCTGCGCAACACACTCCCGGCCGACGTGCGGTGGGTCGACCACGCACGGCTCGGCGCCGTCGACCTCGTTGCGCCGCCGGGCTCGCGCAAGGAACAGTCGTGGGAGCAGCTCTTCTGGAACACATCGGTCAAGCGACTGCTGCTGCTCGGCAGCCCGCCGATCGACCAGTTCGACGCCAAGCGAGTTCGCGTCGCCCCGGACGGGCGACTGCTCGTCGAGGGCCGCACGGTGCGCCGCCCGCTGCTCGTCCAGACGTACGCCTCCACGGTGCAGCTCACCGGAGTCGAGCGCGTGCGTCACGAGCTGATCTTCGACCTCTATCGCCCGGCGGGCACACCGAGACTCCGGCTGCTCGCCGCCGGCCGATACGCCGACCGTTGGCTCGCTCCGAAAGGCGCCGTCACGGTCTGGACGAAGCAAGGAGGCCGGCTCGAGCTCCTCCTCTCACTGCCCCGCGACACGCAGGTGACAACCATCCACTTCACCGCCCGTGGCGTCGATCGCGCGGTGCGAGTTCGCCCCGGGCAGCGCATCCCGCTCACCTTCCGAGTGCCGCGAGGCGGTGCCTGGAGCCTCCACTTCGCAAGCTCTCGCCCCGGCTATCTAGGCGAACGCGCCGTCAGCGTGATCGCCGAGAAGGTCTTCTTCCGCGTTCGTGCGGCAGACCCACCCAAGGGCCGGAGGGTAAGCGACGCGAAGCGGCTTAGCCGCAGGCGGACTGACTTGGGTCGGGACGCTTCAGCGCCCCGGCCCAAGCGGTAGAGAAACAATCGCCGACCGCACCCCAGTAGGAGCCCACGGGCTCCGCCCGTGGGCGTTACGCGCGAAGCGCCGTACCCAAAATCGTCGCGAAAGCGAAGCTTTCGCGACGAGGTTAAACGCAGTCCTTGAGGCCCTGGGCCTCGGGCAGGGACTCGAGCTTCTTCAGCGTGTTGTTCTCGATCTGGCGGATGCGCTCACGAGTGACGCCGAACGCCCGGCCGACCTCCTCGAGCGTGCACGGCTGCGAGCCCGAGAGCCCGAACCGGAGCTCGATCACCTGACGCTCGCGTTCCGGCAGTGCCGACAGCGCGTGCTCGACGTCCTCACGACGGAGTGACAGGGTGGCCGTGTCGAACGGCGATTCGGCGGACTCATCCTCGACGAAATCGCCGAGCTCCGACTCCTCTTCCTCGCCAATCGGTTTCTCGAGCGAGACCGGTAGCTGCGACATGCGCAGGATCTCGCGCACCTCGTCGGTCGTAATCTCGAGCTCCTCGGCGATCTCGTCAGGTCGCGGCTCGCGCCCGAGTCGCTGCACGAGCTGCCGCTCGATGTGCACGACCTTGTTCAGCTTTTCCACCATGTGGACCGGGATACGAATCGTGCGCGCCTTGTCCGCAATCGCACGAGTCACCGCCTGGCGAATCCACCACGTCGCGTACGTCGAGAACTTGTAGCCCTTGCGGTAGTCGAACTTCTCCACCGCGCGGATCAGGCCGAGCGAGCCCTCCTGGATCAGATCGAGGAAGCTGAGGCCGCGGCCGAGGTACGACTTCGCGATCGAAACGACCAGCCGGAGGTTCGCCTCCGTCATCTGCGTCTTCGCCGACATGTCGCCGCGCTCTATGCGCTTGGCGAGATAGACCTCCTGGTCGGCGGTGAGCAGCGAGACCTTCCCGATCTCGCGCAGATAGAGCCGCAGCGAGTCGAGTGACGGCTCGACGCTCAGGTCGAGCTTCGGGCCCTTCTCCTCTTCCGCTGTGGGGAGCTGCTCGTGCGGCGGATGCTTGTGCGTCTCGCCTTCCAGCAGCTCGACCCCGTGATCCACCAGGTACGTGTAGAAGTCTTCGATCTGCTCCTTCGTGAGCTCGACGTCTTCGAGCCCTGCTGCGATCTCGTCGTAGTTGAGAACGCCCTTCTCGAGACCTTCCTGGACGAGCTTCTGCAGCTCTTCAACCTCAGGAAGGGAGATTTCGACGGTGAGCAACGGCGGCTTACCTCCCGGCTTCCTCGCGTAGGTGGACTGGGAACTCGTTCGTCTCTACACGCAAAAGAGCCGGACACCCGACGCCTCCCGGCTCACCCTCTCGCCGTCCGGATATTACAGAGTTCCGTCGAAAGCAAATAGCGATTTTCCTACGACCTTGTTCACGCCGAAATCTCACCGACGCGTTCACCGCGGCTGTTCTCGAGTGGGACAACGGCAAGTTCGCCGAGATCAACCTCCAAATGGCTTAGAAACGCTGCCGCAGCCGGGCCGAGCGCTCGTCCGTTGCCGTCCTCCGCCTTCAACGCCACACCGAGTCCGTTACCGGACGCACAAAGCAAGCCCTCTGCGCCGCCCTTCGCGATCCAGTCAGGCAGCGCCTTCATCAACCGCGTATCGGACGCGAGCGGGCCTCGGATCAAATCTGGATAAGAACGCATGCCCGCCGCGACTCGATCACCGCCGTCGAGTTGCGAGAGTCGCGAGAACGCATGCGCCATCCGCTCGAGCGTGAGTGCGAACGTCAGGACGCCGCAACCGTCGACACCCGTCGGGATCTCGTCCTCTGGGACCTCGGCCGCCTCGGCGTGCACCGCCAGCGCCTCGCGCTGAACACGATGCCCTTCGAGCCGATAGCCCTCGCTGCGCCAGCCTTTCGCCCGACAGACGGCAAGCATTCCCGCATGCTTGCCGGAGCAGTTGTGCTTCAGACGGGAGGGCGGATTGCCTTCCGGCCCGCACTCCAGCTCGTCCTCCCGGCCCGGCGCCTTCGCGAGCAAGGCCTTCACTGCGGTGAGCTGCGCAGCGTCCGCCAGATGCGAGGCGGACGCGATCGCCAGGTCACGCTCGTCGACGTCTACACGCGCACGCGCGAGCGGGATCGCCTGCAGCGGCTTGGAGGACGACCGCATGAACGCCACCAGGGCCCGATCGCCCGCCTCGGCGACGACTTCTCCGTCCTGCACCGCCACGGCATGAACGCGGTGCACCGCTTCGACGACGTCCCCACGGCGGACGGATACCCTGAGCGGCTCCATGCGCTGGAGCCTAAAGGTCCTTGCCTGAGCTACCGGAGGTAGAGGCCTGGCGGCGCGCCCTCAACGATCCTGTTTCGTCGGCGCCGATCGCGAAGGCCGGCCCTGCGCACGTTGCGACGCTGAAGACCTTCGACCCGCCGCTCTCGGCGCTCGAAGGCAAGCGCCTCGAGGGCGCCGAGCGTCGCGCGAAGCGGCTGCTGTTCCCCACTGAGGACGGCGAGCTCGTCGTGCTCGTGCACCTGATGACTGCCGGTCGCTTGAAATACCTGCGCTACGGAGAGCGAGGCCCGAAGACGCCCGCGTTCCGGCTGTTGTTCGAAGGCGGGTCGCAGCTCGTGCTCACGGAGGCCGGAGCAAAGAAGCGGGCCGGAGTGTGGCTTCTGAATCCCGAGGAAGCGGAGCGGGAGCTCGCGCATCTAGGACCCGAGGCATTGGGGATCGGCGTCGAGCGGCTCGCCGAGATCTGCGCGGGTGAGTCGCGCCGGCTCCATTCCCTTCTGCGCGACCAGCGCGTGATCGCGGGGATCGGCCGCGCCTGGGCGAACGAGATCCTTCATCACGCCAAGCTGTCGCCGTACGAGCTCACGCGCGAGGTCACACCGGAGCAGGTCGAGCAGCTGGCCGAGGCAATCGACGCCGAGCTGGCGCGCGGGCTCGATCTGCGTGAGCGGGGCGCGAACGACAAGCGGACGTATCGGGTTCACAACAAGCTCGGCGAACCGTGCTACGTGTGCGGTGCGCCGATCGCACGCGTCGACTTCGAAGAACACACGATCTACTACTGCCCGGACTGTCAGACCGGCGGCCGCGTCCTCAAGGACCGGCGGCTATCAAGATTGCTACGGTAGCGATGTCGGACCTGCTCCAGGCGCTTTACCGGGGGGAGACCGATCGGGTCGAGGAGCTCCTCGCCGCCGATCCCACGCTTGACGTGTTCGAAGCGGCCGCAGTCGGGAGGACCGATCGTCTCCGCGAGCTCCTCGACGAGGATCCCGAGCGCGCGAACGCGTTCGGGGACGACGGCTTCCATCCGCTCGGGCTCGCGTGCTTCTTCGGCCACGTGGACGCAGCGCGGCTGCTGCTCGAGCGCGAGGCCGACGTGAACGCGCTGTCGCGGAACGAGCACGTGCAAACGGCTGCGATCCACGCCGCTGCCGCGGCGGAGGGAAAGGACGAGTCGACGCGCTACGAGCTGGTGAAGCTCGCGCTCGAGCACGGCGCAGATCCGAACCTCCCTCAGGGCGGCGGCTTCCGGGCGATCGATGCCGCACGGCAGAACGGAGACGCCAGGGTCGAGCAGCTACTCCTCGAGCACGGCGCTAGGCCCCTCTAGGTCGCCCTTCTTCCCACGCGTCGAGCAGGCTCTCGACGTGCCGGCGCTGCTCGGCCGTGAACGGCACGCCGGCGAGTAGGCGCCGCACTTCGGACGGATCGTCGTTCTCGACAGCCGCTTCCAGATGCTCGCGGTCAGGCGTCGGCTGCTGCAGCTGACGACGAAGCCAGCGCAGGAGGCTCACCTGGGCCGCGCGCGTCATTCAGGCAGGCGCACCCTCAGCGTCTCGCCCTCGACCTCGACCGAGCCGCCGAGGGCGCGGATCACCTGCACGGCGACCGCCGCGCCGAGGTCGCGAAGCTCTTCGCCGAGCAGCACCGGGCCCGACGAGGTCGTCACCGGCGAGACCGTGAGCGTCGCGCCGTCGACGCGCAAGTCAACCTGCTCCAGGCCGCCGTGCCGCAGCGCCGCCTGAGCGAGGGCGGACACGCCGCGCTGGGTCGCTTCTACGTCGACCTTAACCTCGCCGCCCTCACCGCTGACCGCGACCCGCTCCTCGCCCAGCTCTTCCGCGGCGCCGCGCGCGAGCTCGAGGACACCGATGGGCTGGAGGTTGGGCTCGTAGCGTCCCGCCTCGATGCGCGCGGCGAGGCCGAGCTCGTCGAGCAGCTCCCCGAGCTGGCGTGACGCCTCATCGATCATCTCGAGATACCGCTGCTTCGGCTCTCCGAGATCGCCCATGCGGACGAGCGTCTGTGCGAAGCCGTGGATCGTCGCCAACGGCGTCCGCAGGTCGTGCGCGGCGAGCGAAACGAGGCGCGGGAAGATTGTCTCGGCATGCCCCACTGAGCGGACTGACACTAACCTGTGGCGTAGATGACCGAGTCACGCCACCTCCTGGACGATCTGCAGGCCTCGACACCGGAGGTACGGCTCGGCCTCTCACGGGCCGGTGTCCAGGGCGTCTCGAAGGCGATCCGCCTCCGCTGGGGTGGGGCCGAGAAGCTGATCTCCGCGGAGATCGACTGCTTCGTCGACCTCGATCCCCGGCAAAAGGGCGTCCACATGTCCCGGTTTCCGGAGCTCTTCGAGGAGGCGATCGACGAGGTCGTGATCGGCGAGGCCTTCCTTGTCGAAGAGCTCGCCGAGCACATCGCGCGTCACATCGTCGCGCGTCAGGCGGCCGGACGGGCGGAAGTGCGGATCTCGGCGCGCTACCCGTTGGAACGCCGCACGCCCGTGACCGGGCTGGCCACGCAAGAGATGATCTCGATCATCGGCATCGCAGCCGCCTCGCGGGCCGGCGTGCGACGCATCGTCGGCGTCGAGGCGACGGGGATCAACGCCTGCCCGTGCGCACAAGGACTCGTGCGCGGGAAGGCATCAGAGCGCCTGCTCGAGGCGGGCTTCGACGAGCCGGACGTCGAGCGGATCCTCGAGCTCGTCCCGATCGCCACGCACAACCAGCGCGGGCGCGGGACGCTCTACGTCGGCAGCGAGCAGCCGGTCAACGCCGAACAGCTGGCGTCGATCGTCGAGGGGTCGATGAGCTCCCCGATCTACGAGCTGCTGAAGCGGCCGGACGAGCTCTTCGTCGTCGAACACGCCCATCTGCAGCCACGCTTCGTCGAGGACTCGGTGCGGATCTCGCTGCAGTCCACGCTCGACCGCTACACGGAACTCGCGGACGGCGACTTCCTCCTCGCTCGACAGCTCAATTTCGAGACGATCCACTCACACGAGGTGCTCGCCGAGCGCTACGGCACGGTCGGTGAGCTGCGCGCGGAGCTACGCGGTGGCGAGCCGGCCAGCCGTCATTCGGAGCTACGCGAGTGGCTCGCGGGCTGACGGCTGCACTTTCGCCCGCCGTTTGAGGCGGAACCGGTTCTCCGTCCCGGCTCGAAGCCGCGCGATGTTGCCTCGGTGCAGCACCAGCACCGCTAACGCGGCACCGGCGGCGAAGCTGATCACCGGCCAGGACTCGCCCAGTAGAGCCGCTGCGACCGGTAGCGACGACGCGGCCACGATTGACGCGAGCGACGCGTAGCGGAAGAGCAGAAATACGACGATCCACACGCCCGACCCGACCGCACCGACGACCGGAGCGACACCGAGGAACGCGCCGCCGCACGTCGCCACCACCTTCCCGCCGCGCTGCCAGTGCAGGAACAGCGGCCGCCAGTGGCCGAGCATCGCCGCCGCGCCGGAGAGGACGCCGGCGAGGTCCGACACGACGAGAGAGGCGACCAGCGCCGGCACGAAGCCCTTCAACGTGTCGAGCAGGACGACCGTCAACCCGAGCTTCCAGCCGTGCACGCGCCAGACGTTGGTCCCGCCGATGTTGCCGCTCCCTTGCTTGCGGATGTCGTCCCGCTTGACCAGGAGGACGAGCCAGTAGCCCCACGGCATCGAGCCGAGGACGTAACCGCCGAGGACAAGCAGCGCGGTCGTCATTTGAGCTCCTTGGACATGAAGACGCTGCGCTCGGCGAAGCCCAGAGATCTGTAGAGGGAGCGCGCGGGGTCATTGCCGCCCCAGACATTCAGGTCGATGCCCGGCAGACCCTCGTCGCGGACCTCGGCTTCGAGCAGCTCCATGGCTCGACGTCCAAGCCCTTGTCCTCGAGAGCCTTCTTCGATGTAGATGTCGTAGAGGAACGCACGGGTGGTTGTCAATCCCGGGGGCGGCCGCTCCGCCCAGAACAGATGGCCCCTGCGCTCACCTGTCGCTCCATCCTCGAGCAAGTAGATCCGCTGGTTGGGCTTCCTGCGGCCGTCGGGAAACAAGGATGCATGGTCGGCAGACGCCTTGTCCTCGGCGTCGTCCTTCGACATGCCGGCGTCGGCGACGAGCGTCCTCACGTACTCACCGCGGAGGGCAGCGATGAACTCCGGGAGCTCTTCGTCGCGAAGCGGCCGGAGCCGGATGTCCATGCTTACTTCGGGATCTGGTACTTCGACACCCAGTCGTCGATCGCCGACCAGTCCAGGTTGTCGAAGAACGCGTCGATGTAGGACGCACGGTCGGTCTGGTAGTCGAGGAAGTAGGCGTGCTCGTAGACGTCCAGCGCGATCAGCGGCGTCGCGTTCCAGATCGGGTAACTGTTCTGAGCGTCGCCGACGTAGTTGAAGAGGCGTCCCTCGTCCCAGTCGTAGGCAGTCCACGCCCACCCGCGCCCGGCCATCCCGGTCGCCTTGAGATCGGTGCGCCAGTTCTGTACCGACCCGAAGTCCCGCTCGAGCAGGTCGCCGATCAACCCACCTGGATCGCCTCCACCACCGCCGAGGTGCTCGAAGTAGATCTCGTGGTTCTTGATCCCACCGATCGCGAAGGTCAGGTCGACCTTGAGCGCGCGAATGTCGGAATACACCTGGTTCGCGCTCGCCGTGTCGACCTGGTCGAGCCTCGCCAGGATCTCGTTCCGCTTGTTCACATAGCCCTGATAGAGCTTGTGGTGCGCCTCGATCGTGGCGCGCGAGATGCCGTCGAGCTCGTATAGCTCCGGCTTCAGCTCCCTGGCGGTGATCTCCTCGAACTTGAACGCGAGCGACGTCATCGTCCCCTCTCTCGACTAGGCAGGCGCGCGGAGCATATCCTCGGGTAGGAACCCACCAAGGAGCCAACGATGCCCTACGAGGTACCCCCACTCCCGTACGACTACAACGCGCTCGAGCCGACGATCGACGAGCAGACGATGCGCCTGCACCACGACAAGCACCACCAGGCCTACGTGGACAACGCCAACAAGGCGCTCTCGGGGACCGAATGGGCGGACCGGCCGGTCGAAGCGGTGCTCGCCAACCTCGAGATCTTGCCGGAGGACATACGTGCCGCGGTCAGCAACAACGTGGGCGGCCATGCGAATCACACGCTGTTCTGGGAGATCATGAGCCCGGACGGCGGCGGCGCACCGTCGGGTGACCTCGCGCACGCGATCTCGTCCGTCTTCGGCGGGCTGGAGGAGCTCAAAACTGCGGTGAATGACGCCGGCGTCAAGCGCTTCGGCTCAGGCTGGACCTGGCTCATTCACGATGGCACCGAGCTCGCCGTCGTCTCGACCCCAAACCAGGATTCCCCGATCTCGAACTCGGACACGCCGATCCTCGGCATCGACGTCTGGGAGCACGCCTATTACCTCAAGTACCAGAACCGGCGACCCGACTACCTGGCGGCCTGGTGGAACGTCGTCAACTGGGAGGCCGTGCAGGAGCGGTACGAGCAAGCGATCTCGTCGTAACTCGAAGGGAGCCTCGCGGCTCCCTTCGTGCATCGGTTCTGAGAATCTGTCTAGCGCTTGACGACCGGCTGCGTGCCGCTCCACGAATCGATGTAACCGGGCGGCATCTCCGTCGCGGGCATGTAGATGCGAATCGACCAGCGGCCGCGCGGAATCACCGAGCGGACGAAGCGCATGCCCATGATCCGGCCGGACTGCTGGCCCAGCTGCAGCTTGCGGACGTTGATCCACGTACGGGCCAGCGTGAAGCGCTGCAGGTAGACGAACCTGCCCGCAAACGACTGACCGGCGGTGACGTAGAAGTGGAAGTAACCGCTGCGTGACACGAAGGGAAGCTTGATCATCGGCTGCACCTGAACGATTACTGAGCTCTCCCGCCCGCGCCACTGCGCCTGGTAGGTCGTGTTCAGCTGGGGCGTCACGGCGAAGGAGAACGCTCCGTTCGCCGTCGTCTGCAGCGTTGCGATCACCTGCTTCGTCGTCTGCCCGGCCGGCAGCTGCACGATGGTCACCGTCTCGCCCGCGCGGTTGTTGTTGACAGTTCCGCTCAGGGTGGCCTGGCCGCCGAACTTCACGACCGGCACCGACGTGGCCAGCGTGACCTGTGGCGGCGCGCCCCGCACGGTCACCGTCCCACGAAGCGTCGGGTGCAGGCCGTCGTGGTAGCGGAAGGTGCCGCTGTTCCGGAAGGTGAACGTGTAGCTCTTGCCGGGACCGAGGATCGGCGAGGCGAACTGGCCGCCGTTCGCCACGACCTGATGGTCGATCGTGTCGGTGTTCTTCCAGGTCACCGAGTCGTTCAGGTTGATCGTCACCGACGCTGGGACGAACCCCGTACGTTTGATCTGGATGCTCGTGGTTGCGCCTGCGGCCGGCCCGGCCAGCACGAGGGCCAGAGCCGTCACCACGAGCGGGATGAGCCTGCGCATCGTCGAACCCCCTTGATGGAGCGTCTGCAGAGCTGTTTTCCCCTTGCGTCAGATCCGACGCACCAGGCCCGTTAAAGGTTCGTAAGCGTTTTGTGCTGCAATCCAGGAGACGTGGAATCCCGTAGAGATCCAGAAGACATGGGCGTCAGTGTCGCTTTGCCGGGGTCAATGCCGTATAGCGCTCGCCGTGAGCCGATTGGCGGGGCCGCCGTCGAGCGTTACCGCGGTGCGAGCGATGGCGATCTGATCCGGCGGGTCGCCCGCCGGGATGCCAACGCCTTCGAGGCTCTCTACCGTCGCTACGCGCGCCCGGTCTTCGGCCTCGCCCTGAGACGGCTCGGCGACCGAATGCGCGCCGAGGACGCCGTCCAGGAGACCTTCACCGCCGTCTGGCGTTCCGCACGCACCTACCGGGCTGACCGGGGTGCCGGAGCCCCATGGCTGTACGCCGTGGCGCGGAACGCGATCGTCGACCGGTCGCGGAACCGCAGCGACCTGCCCGGCGAGGTGCCCGACGCACCGACGGCGGAGCCCGGGCCGCAAGAGCGGGCCGAGAAGTCCTACGTGTCGTGGCGCGTGCATCGTGCGCTCGAAGAGCTCCAGCCCCACGAGCGCGACGTGATCGAGCTCGCCTACTACGGCGGTCTGTCGCAGAGCGAGGTCGCCGACTTCCTGGGCATCCCGCTCGGAACGGTGAAGACGCGGACCAGGTCAGGGCTCGGGCGCCTGGCGGACGTGCTCGAGGGAGAGTTCCAATGAGGCGAGGACCGGATTTCGACGAGCTGATCGGGGACGACCTCCCGGCCGAGGAGCGAGCCCGCCTCCAGCGTGCGCACGACTTGCTCGTGCAGGCGGGCCCGCCGCCGGAGCTCGACCCCGAGCTCGACGCCGTCCCCTGGCCGGATGAGGCACTCGGGCCGATCTTTGGACGGAAGCGAAAGCCGGCGGGGCGGCGACGGAGGCTCGTGCTGGGCGCGGCGTTCGCCACCGCGATCGTGCTCGGGATCTTCCTCGGGCAGGCGACGAAGGACGACTCGTTCAAGGCGGAGCGGACCGTCGCGCTTCAGGGCACGGAGCTCGCGCGCACCGCATCGGGCACGCTCGAGGTCGGGAGGCGGGACCGGCAGGGAAACTGGCCGATGAAGTTGCGCGTCAAGAACCTGAAGTGGCTCCCCGACGGCGGCTACTACGACCTCTATCTGACGCGCGGCGGCAAGCCGCTCGTCCTCTGCTTGACGTTCAACGCCCGCGACGAGACGGTCCTCCGCTTCTCGGCGGCCTACCAGCTCGATCGCTTCGACAGGAACGGGTGGGTCGTGACGCGGCAGCAGCGCGATCACCACGAACCGGATCAGATCGTTCTGAAGCCGGCGGTCTAGGGCGCGATGCGATCGCGCTCTACGAATGCGGCGTGCGTGATCGGCATGAGGCGCTCGAGGAACAACTCCGCTGCCGCAGCGTATTGACGAATCTCGTACTGCGCCGCTTCATGATTTCGCAGTGAACAGAAGTGCATGAGGCTGCGCGGGTTGCAACTCCAGTAGTACTTCGTGTAGGTCGAGAGCGGAAGGACCGCGCGCGCTACCTCCTTCGCGACCCCTTGCTCGAGCATGCGCTCGTAGGCCTGGAATGCGCGAGTTGCGTTCTCCTCGATTTCGCGCCGCGCCTCCTCGCGGACGAGCTCGTCCACGGGCTCGAACGAATATGCGCCAGGCTTCCCGACCTGGGTCCTGACGAAGTCCGGGACGTAAAACTCGGGCTCCATCTTCGAATAGCGGCCACTCCACTCGTTGTAAGAATGGCCCGCCCGGTGGCGATGGTGCTCGCGGACAACGAACAGCGGCGCCTTGACGACGAAGCGGAAGTAGCCATGCTCGAAGGGACTTCCGTGTCCTTCACGCATCAGGAAGCGAATGAGCCCTGCGTCGCGCTCACTCATCTCGTCCGACGCCTGGTTGAACGAGACGCGCGCGCCGTTCACTACGGCGAGATCGGAGGCCAACGCTCCGTCCAGCGCCACGAACCCGTGATCGAGGACGCCTATGGCATCCTCGGTTATGACTCTGTCAGTGGTGGCCATCGATGAATCGAGTCTAGCCGGGGTGCATGTCGGCACTTCCGGCTGGTCCTATCCGTCCTGGAAGCCGGACTTCTACCCGGCCGGCACGAACTCGAAGGAGTTCCTCCGTCACTACGCGGGACGATTCTCGACGGTCGAGCTGAACACGACCGGCTACCGCCTCCCCGGCGAGGAGCAGTTCCGTCGGTGGGCCGAGCAGACGCCGCCGGGCTTCCGATTCGCGCCGAAGCTCGCGGGCAACCGGCCGCGTTTGCTACAGGAGTTCGCAGGGCGGGTGAGCGAGCTCGGCGACCGGCTCGGGCCGGTTCGAGTCCAACTGATCAGCGCGCGAGACGAGGGAATGATCGAGCTGATCCTCGGGTCGCTCGATCCAGACTTCCGCGTTGCCTTCGATCTGGCGCATCCGTCATGGGACGGAATCGAGCCGCGGCTCGCGGAGGCCGGAGCGGTGCGCGTCAACGATCTCGAGCATGAGGCGCCATTCCGCTACGTCCGCTTCCGCGATCCGCCGTACTCGGGCGAGCAGCTCCAGACGTGGGCGGGGAAGCTACGGCATGTTGACGTGCCGGTGTTCGCGTATTTCCGTCACGAGGAGCAGCCGACTGCTCCACGGTACGCCGGGCGCTTGCTCGAGCTACTCGGTCAGTGACTGCATCTCTTGCCGCCTGCGGTGACCGTGTCCTGCAACGTGTTCTGTTGGCGCTCGTACGCGACGTCGGCGGCGTTATCACGGTTGTAGTCGTGTAGCCCTAGGAGCGTGATGCTCACATCCGGCGTCACCCCCGGGCCGATGGCCGTCAGACGGTACTTCTCGCCGTTGCCCGAACCGCGTGACGTGAATGGATAGAAGCCGTAGCAGAAGGCGCCGGTCGGGCGGTGAGCGAGGAAGCCGTTCTCCCGTCGCCAGCCCTTGCCGTAGCGTGAGTTCAACGTGTCGACATAGATGTTCCGGCCGTAGCTATCGGTGGGCGAGCCCACCCGCGTGGCCGAGAACCCATGGACCGGGCGACCGGCATACGTCAAGCGTCCGAACAGATGGTGGTAGCGGCCGCCGTAGACCCAGTCCGTCCAGGCCTCCAGCGTCGCGATCGCTCCGGACCAGTGCGACAGGTGTAGCTCCCATGTCCCGAGCCCAGCCCGGGCACGGCCGTCGAAGTTGGGCAGTGTCCGACGCCACGCCTGGAGTGCCCAGTAGGAACCGTCGGGTGCCGCACAGGCCGCGACCTGAAATGCGAGCCTCGGGCCGTCATAGGCCCGGCACGCACTCCTGAAAGAGCTCCAGTAGCGGCCCGAGTAGTCCTTCCGGAAACGCACCTGCGGCCTGCCTTGAGTGGGATGGCGCGCGTTGATCGCGCCCCAGGCGCGAACGTGATGCGTGCGTCCGCGAGCGCTATAGCTGATCAGGGCCTGTCCCTTGTCGTCGACTGCAAGCCTGACGCCCCGCGCGTTACGGTCAATAATCTCGGAAGCCTGGGCGAGTCCGGCACCGGACAGGACGACGAGGAAGGCGGCGAAGACTGCGGCGGTCTTCATCGGTCACAAAGTACCCGTTGAAAACCGATCCCAGTCTCCCTCTTTCGAGGGAGATCGCCAGCTCAGAAGCGGGCAGCCGCGCCCAGATGACGCTCGAATGCGCCCGTTTCCACGATCTCCGCGATCTGGGCAACCGTGTAGCGAAGCTCGTCGTCGGTGTTGTAGAAGTGCGGCCCGAAGCGCAACCCGGCGTCGGGACGGAAATCGCAGATGATCTGGCGTTCTGCAAGCTCCTTGTGAACAGCTTCGAACTCCGGCGTGCGCACCGTGATCGTGCCGCCGCGACGAGAGGGGTCGCGGGGACTGCCGACGTCGAGGCCGGCGGCGTCCAGCAACTCGATCAGCAGCTGCGTCTGCCGCACGGAGTGCTCGCGGATCCGCTCGACGCCGATCTCCTCGATCAGGTCGTAGCCG
>Ga0209874_1000106_pt1 | contig 21134 bp, 25 predicted proteins | sample GWRWN1_20_30_FD_187216 | JGI IMG/M metagenome (GOLD analysis project Ga0209874, IMG submission 187216) | Riverbed sediment microbial communities from areas with no vegetation in Columbia River, Washington, USA - GW-RW N1_20_30 (SPAdes)... | ecosystem: Environmental > Aquatic > Freshwater > River... | reverse complement strand
GAGACTGCTCATAGCAACGGATCGATGATGACCTTGATGGAATCTTGGCCACTAGCGGTGAGTTGAAATCCGAGACCCGCCTCAGCCAACGGCAAGCGATGCGTGATCATGTCGGCGACCCGCACCTGGTGACTCCGGATCAGTTCGATGGATTCGACAAGATCCTGCCCGCTCCCTGCGTAAGATGTTACCACTGAAATCTCGTCGCGCCAGAAATCAAAGAGCGGTATCGGTACGTCGACGCCGGCGGCGGTCGGCGCGAAGAAAAGCAACGTTCCGCCGCGATCGATGCACTTGACGGCCTGTTGAATGGCCGGCATGGCGCCCGTACAGACAATCACTAAATCCGCTAACCGACCATCGTTCAAATCACGCAGGCGCGCTGGCACGTCGTCCGTTCCATGGATCATCCCATCGGCGCCGAACTGAATGGCCGCCTTGAGGCGAAAATCGCTGATATCCGTGGCGATAATCCGCGCGGCCCCGCGGGCTCGGGCAAGCTGGATATGCAGCAGGCCTGAAATGCCGCTGCCGATCACCAAGACGGTTTGGCCAGCGGTCAACCGCGCGAAACGCTGCGCGCGGACGACGCAGGCCAAGGGCTCGATAAATGAGCCCTCGTCAAATGTGATCTCGTCAGGCAAGGGGAACGTACCTAACTCAACGTTGATCTTGGGCACTCGAACGAACTCAGCAAATCCTCCGGGATCGAAGTGGGTGGTCCGCAATACGTCGCAGACCGATTGATGACCGGCCAGGCAGTAGCGGCACTTTCCGCAGGGCACGTGATGGGACGCGAAGACCCGGTCCCCAGGGTGGAAATCTTTGACCCCTTCCCCCGCCTCTCCGACTTCCCCGGCGATTTCATGACCCAAAACCAGCGGGGCTTTCTTGATGCGGTACCACTCCATCAAGTCGCTGCCGCAAATCCCGCTCGCGCGGATGCGCACCAGCAACTCACCGGGCGCGATCTTCGGAACGGCCATCTCCTCCAGGCGTACGTCCCGGTTATTGTAGTACATGGCGACGCGCATCGAATCAGCGCCGTTTCGAGTCTCGAGTCCCGTGTCCCGCGTTGGGTTCAAGCTCTTTGCCATTACTTTGTCTTCTGATGGATGTCTTATATTTTGGACCTCTAAGGCCTGATTGACGTAGATAACTCATTAATCCACCGATTTTGCGACCGGTGTCACGTGCTAGTTTTTCTAAGCGGCGAAACTCCTCGTGGTTAATGTAGCCCTGATCTAATGCAACGTACAGATGCGAGATCACTTCGCCGACGGAACCTTTAGCGATAGCCAGGAACTGTTGAAATTCTCCAGAACCGCTTCTTTCGAACCCCTCAGCAATGTTCGCCATAACTGAAACACTCGCATCTGGGATCTGTTTTTGAAGACCAAAATCTTTGGCGAAAGGCGACTTCTTCGAAGCCCCATAGATCTCAAAAGTGAGTCGCCTAGCCATCTGCCAGCTCTCAATTTCCTCAAATGTTTGAAACGTTGCCACAAACAATCCTCAGTTTCGTCTTACAACACGAGACGCGAAACACAAGACCCGAGACAGCCACCTATCCCGCAGCCCGCTTCGCCATCGTCCCCTTCTCGCTTTCATAAATCCTGAACGCTTCCTTCACGGAAACATTTTCGTGCACAATGGCGCGAACGGCTTTGATCATTCCCACCGGTGAATCCGACTGGAAGATATTCCGGCCCATATCGACGCCCACGGCGCCGCCTTTCACGGCATTGTGGGTTAGCTCCAGTGCCTCGGTCTCCGGCGTCTTTTTGCCGCCGGCAACGATAACCGGAATCGGGCAACTTTCGATGAGCTGCTCGAAATCGTCACAATAGTACGTTTTGACGATGTGAGCCCCGAGCTCCGCCGCAATGCGGCAGGCCAATCCGAGATAACGGACGTCCCGCGCCATGTCTTTGCCGACGGCCGTCACCGCGAGCACCGGAATTCCGTACTTCTCCCCCTCGTCCACAAGCTTGGCGAGACTGACTAGAGTTTCCTTTTCAAACTCCGATCCCACGAAGATCGAAAGCGCCATGGCGGACACGTTGAGGCGAATACAATCATCGATGGAAACCGTGATGTCTTCGTTGGAAAGCTCCTTTAGGATACTGGTGCCGCCGGAAACGCGAAGCACGACCGGTTTGTTGGCCTTGGGGTCGACGGAAGTACGCAGCACACCCCGAGTCAACATGATCGAGTCGGCGTGAGGCAGCAGTGGTTCGATGGTCTTTCTGGGCTCTTCTAAACCACTGGTAGGGCCGAGAAAGTAGCCATGGTCCACGGCGAGCATAACGGCTCGGCCGTCTTCAGGCGTAATGATCCGAGCTAAACGATTTGCCATTCCCCAATTCATAGACATTTCTCATCCTCCTTCGTTCTGACTTCAGAGTCAGCAAAACTTATCATAAAACAGCACGGGAATCTAAACGGTTTGAGAATTCAAAGACGAGCGGAGATAACGAAAAGCCAAGCTGCCGACAATGCATATTCCACCGATTAACGTCGCGCGCGACGGCAATTCCCCTACGATCAACGCTACCCAGAGTGGATTCAATACCGGTTCGATGAGCACGATCAGCGAAGCTTCTTGAACGGAAATCTGCTCTAACCCCTTTGAGAAGAGCCAATAGGGAATCCCCAGTTGAACGACTCCCATCACGGCGACGATCCAACCTTCCTTTAGGGACAGTGACAGCTCTGATCCAACCAACGGCAAGAGAATCAGACAGCAAACCAGGTTGTTGAGAAACGTCAGAGTGCCTGGATTGAACTCTTTTAGAAAGCGAAGGCTTACCATGTAGATCGAAAAGAGCAGACCGCTCAGCAGTGCGATCATGACCCCGGCAGCATCGGGCTGGCCGGCGCTCCCGGCGCAAATCACGGCGATCCCGAGCATACCCAACACTAGCGCGATCCAGCTCGCCCCGGTGATCTTCTCACCAAACAAGAAGTGGACGATCATAAAGACAAACATCGGCGCCGTGTACTGCAGGGCGATGGCATTGGCCGCCGTGGTAATTTTGTTGGCCGAAACGAAAGCGCTGATGGCCGCGGTATACGCAAGTGCTGCGACCAGCAGCGCAACCCTGGGGACAGCGATACTCCTTCGAACGAAAAATGCGAAAAATAACGACGCGAACAAACTCCGATAGAAAACGATGGTCAGCGGAGGGATAGAGAGAAACTTGATAAAGATGCCGGCGAGGCTCCAAAGCACTGCAGCGAATAGCAGGGAAAGCCTCGCACGGCGCAGATGTTGATCCGAAGCGGTGATCTCGTTAAAAGCCGTTGCGGGACGCGACACGCGAGATTCGAGCTAACTTGATTGGGAAGCTTTTCCGCCGTCTTCGGAAACTACCGAGAGTTTTAACGGCACGCTAAGGTCGGCGGAAAGACGGATTGGAATTTCATACTCTCCGAGGGTCTTGATCGGCTCATCAAGATGGATCTTGCGGCGGTCGACATTGAGACCTTTTGCTTTTAGGGCTTTTTCGATTTGGATGTTGGTAACGGAGCCGAAGAGCTTGCCCTCCTCGCCGGTTCGCATCGGTATGATGAGCGAAACGCCGGCCAGCTCATCACCCACTGTTTGCGCCTGCCTCATGATCTTCTGCTTTTGATCGGCAACAAGTTTCTTTTGGTGCTCGAATGTTTTGATATTTTTCTTGTTAGCCACCAGCACCAAACCGCGCGGTAAAAGGTAGTTCCGTGCATAGCCATCGCGCACGCGGACGACTTCACCGATTTTACCCAGATTCGTGATGTCCTCTTTCAAAATAACTTCCATATTCTCCCCTCAAGACGCCTGGCTCGGATTCAAATTATTCTTTTTTAAACGGCGAAAATCACCCCACAGGTCAAACAAACCGAGAGCCGCGACTAATAGCGTAAAGATTTGTTGAAAAATGATGAGTATATAAGTCGCACTGCGCAGAAATCGAGGCACATTGTTCTTGTGGAAAAAAAAGGCCACGATGGCGAGCCCTTGAATAAAGTAGCAAACACCGGTCACTAAAAGAACGTTCACCGCAACGATCGTCACCACCTCGCTCGCCGGCACAAAAAAGGCAAATCCACACGCAATCAGCGCCCAAACCAACTGTTCCGGACATTTCCACTCCCGGAACGTCGCAACCGACAACCATTGAGCCCGCCGATCCGGGAACCGCTTCCATAGAAAAAGGATATTCAGCAGGACGACGAAACAAAGACTTACGAAAAGCAAGCCAGGGAGAAGCTGGAGCATTTGCTCGACGATTTCCGGGATCTTCTCTCTAAAGAGATTTAAACTCTCTTGGGGGAAGCCCATTTTTTCATGAACTCGTAAAGCAACCGTAAGGTTATCCGTTAGGCTGCCACGAAGATCTTGAGTCATGGCTCCCCAGGAGCCGTAGAAATGAAGCAATACGCCTGCGGCCGTCGCAAGCATCGCAGCTGCAACTCCTGTGACCAATAATTCGACGATGCGAAGCCGTCCCAACAGCCACAAAAGTAAACCGACCATGACCGCGAATACCGAATAAACAAATCCCAATGCTTCCCCCGCAAACACAAACAAGCTAATCATAGCCGCGACAAGGACTGCCACTCCCAAGCCTGCACCGTACTTGAGGCCGAATAAAAGTACCGGCTGGGGAACAAACGGTATCAGAATCACGCCCGCTGCAGGCAACAGGACACCGGCAATGAGAAGAAAGACCGTGGAGGCCAAGGCCAGAAAGAATTTGATGATGATTTCTAGCCGCTGCATATCAAAACGGTTGGCGAAGATAATTAACTATTGGCGGTGGTAAAGGGGAGTAAGGCGACGCTACGGGCTCTTTTGATCGCCGTCGTCAGCAGCCTTTGATGACGAGCGCAGTTGCCGGTAATTCGACTCGGAGTCATTTTTCCACGCTCAGTGACGAACTGCGAAATCATCCTCACGTCCTTGTAATCGATCCTCAGGGTTTTATCGGCGCAGAAACGACACACTTTACGCCGGAACATCGGCCGCCGACGAGGACCCCCTTTTTCGTCGTCTGTTCTCTCCCGATACGGCCTCGCGCCCATTTCTCTCTGTGCCATAGATTTACCTACCTCACTACCAAATAACGGCTGTCACCGCCCGTTGAGAAGTCATTAAGTCCGGGGTTCGGATTTTGCGGCTGCTGCCTCGGCGGGTGCTCGCTGCTCTTCCGAGTGGCTCTTCGCAGCAGGTTGGTTCTGGGTCTCTTCGTCAACACGGACAGTAAGATAGCGTAAGATACCATCAGTTAGCCGCAAGTTGCGTTCCAACTCCTCCACCGCTCGGGCCGACGAGCTGTATTGCAAAAGCGTGTAAAATCCCTTTGCCTGCTTGTCAATCCGATAAGCGAGATCACGCAGGCCCCATTCATCGACATGAGCGACAGTGCCTTCCTGCCCTTCGACGACTTTTTTGAACCTCTCAATAAATTCTTTCATCCTCGTCCCCTTTTCGGGATGCACCACGAAAAGAGTTTCATAAAGTGCCACAGTTCTTATACCCCCCACGACAATTTTTGTTCTGTATCATAAACACAGCCCCCTGGCGTTTACAATGAGCTTAGTGCGCACGGTTAAACTGTTCCATGGCCCGTTGTCCACCCTCCCGCAGCAAACATACCACCGCTTCAGAGGCCCGTGAAACTACCTCGTCGAGTTGCTCAATCTCCTGCAAGGTAAAGTTTTCCAACACGAAATCAACTGGGTCCATACTGTCGGACGGCCGCCCGATTCCTACACGGACTCTATAAAACTGGGCTCCCGCCAGGCTTTCCATAATCGAAAGGATGCCGCGGTGGCCACCTGCCCTTCCCGTGGGCCGGATCCGTATACGCCCAAACGCCAAGTCCAGATCGTCATAGATCACAATCAAATCTTCAGGTGCTGATCGGAAATGGCCAAGCAGAGCCTTGACCGATTCGCCGCTACGGTTCATGTAGGTCTGGGGCTTGACCAAGAGAACCCTTTCTCCATCGTTCGACCACTCGCCGACCAAGGCATCGCAGAGCTTTTTTTTGATCGTAACCTGGTTCCGCCGCGCAATTTGATCGACGATCATAAACCCTAGATTATGCCGCGTACGCGCGTACTTCTTGCCGGGATTCCCGAGACCCACGACGAGTTTCACTAATCGGTTCCTGAAGACCCTGGTGAAGCAACTGCTTAGCCTGGATTATTCATGCTCAGAAGAAAAACTACAAAGCTGTGTCGATCGAGCGGTACAGAGACGAACCGCTTCACTGTCGTCTTTGGCGCTTGGCTCGCCACTCGGATTTTTCCCAGGTGTTCGCTCCACAAACTCAGTTTGCAAGCCGCTCCAAATCACAGGCCCATTGCCTTCGCTCCGGAGGGCTCGCCCCTCGATCGCTGAATAATCCGCCTTAGGACTCCTCGCCACCTTCCTTTTGCTCTTCCGGCACCTCTGGCGCGGCTGCCACTCCCTCCGCTACTGCCGCGGCCGGAGTCGGAGCCTCTTCAACCGACGGCGGTACGACGGTCACTAAGGCAAAATTCGTTTCATAGATCGCGGTTACATCCTCAGGTATCTGCAGGTCTTCGATGTGAACTGCATCCCCGATATCCAGCGCGCTGACTTCGACGTTGAAAAATTCTGGTATATCCATAGGTAAACATTCGACTTCGACTTCGCGCACGATGGGTTGCAGGATGCCACCGCGGACAACACCAACCGCCTTGCCCACGAAGTGAAGGGGCACACGCACCTGGATCTTCGCCGTAAGGTCGACTTCGTAAAGATCCGTGTGAATAACATCTCCGGTGATCGGGTGGTATTGCATCTCCTTAACCAAAGCCACTTTGGCGGCCAATGCAGCTGATCCGGACTTCAGCCGGACCAAATGCGAACCTTCGAGTCCTGCGACACGGCTCGAAAATTCCCTCTTGTTAAGTTCCAAAGCAACCGGCGGAGTCTTGGGGCCATATAGAACACCGGGAATCTTTCCGGCACGGCGCAACCGGCGAGCCTGTCGTTTATTGCCCACTTCCCGCGCCTCGGCTTCAATTTCTAACGTTTCCAAAAGAACTTACCTCCTATTGTATCGTTACTCGGATCCGTTCAGACGAACAAAGAACTAATGGACTCTTCGTCGTGCGTGCGCCGAATCGCCTCGCCGATGAGATGAGCCACGGACAATACTTTGATCTTCCGACAGCGTTGCGCGTCAGCCGCTAAAGGAACGGTATTGGTAACAATCAACTCCTCCAGCGGCGATTCCTCGATGCGCTGAATCGCGGGTCCGGAAAGCACGGCGTGCGTACAGCAGCCGAGAATTTTTTTTGCGCCTTCCCGCTTCAGTGCATCGGCAGCCATCGTCAGCGTGCCGGCAGTATCGACCATGTCGTCGAGTAGGATCGCGATTTGATCTTTAACTTCACCGATGATGTTCATCTCCGCCACCACATTGGGGCCGACTCGGCGTTTATCAATGATCGCTAGTGACGCATCCAACCGCGTCGCAATGGCCCGTGCCCGCTCTACTCCGCCGGCATCCGGGGAGACGATGGTTACTTCATTGTGGTTTAATTGTTTCTTCAAGTGCTGCAGCAAGACCGGCGTCGCATATAAGTTGTCCACGGGGATATCAAAGAATCCCTGAATTTGCCCCGAATGCAGATCGAGGGTCAGCATTCGCGAAGCTCCTGCGGTCGTCATTAAGTTGGCGACCAGTTTTGCGCTGATGGGCACCCGGGGAATAACCTTCCGGTCCTGACGCGCATAGCCATAGTAAGGGACGACGGCCGTGATGCGCGTCGCGGACGCCCGTTTGAAAGCATCCAACATGAGCAAGAGTTCCATCAAGTTGTTGTTCCCAGGAGCCGACGTGGACTGCAAAACAAACACATCTGTTCCGCGGACATTTTCCTTGATCTCGACCTTACTCTCGCCGTCACTGAAAGTTTCCACGACCGCTTTTCCCAACGGGACCTTGAGGTACTGACTGATCTCCTCCGCCAAAGGCGGATTGGAATTTCCGGCGAAGAGCTTCAGTTCGACAGTGTGCTGGCTCATGGTCTCGAAATTATTCCTTCGTCACCGTTTTCGCAACCATTTTGTGTTCAGCCCGCGGCTCCGATCGGCGCCAATTTTATCCAGTCCAATGGGTACTAAAATGAGTGGCGCCGTTCGCTCATGAACGGCGCCACTCAAAATCTAGCTCTATGGTACTGTCTTACCGGCCTATGGCTAAGAAACTGGCTGGGCGGGAAGGATTCGAACCTTCGATACCGGATCCAAAGTCCGGGGCCTTACCGCTTGGCGACCGCCCACCCCGAACTCCTACAAGAGCCGTTCAAGCGCCCGGGCATGATATCCGCTCATCCACTTCCGAGAGCCCTTTGGCTCCCCCCTTCAGCAACAACCTTCTGGTATTCCGCGATTATTTTCTCTTCGATCATCTTTCGAGTTTCGTTATTGATTGGATGAGCGATATCTTTGTAGGTCCCGTCTTTGCGTTTCTTGCTGGGCATCGATACGAAATACCCCGTGGTGCCGCGTATAATCTTGAGGTCTCGGATCACAAAACAGTGATCCAGCGTGATCGTTACGTAAGCCCTGAGTTTCTCTTCATCCACAGGAAAGACCCTAACCTCGGTAACCTGCATAGGGACCCCCTTTTGACGCAAGCCAGTTGCATATCTGGCAGTTGATTTTGACGGGCTTCTGTCGTGACTTATCTAGTTTAAAACACGCACTAAAAAAGCCTGAACCTCCCTCTCTTTCCGCAACCGGCGAAACGCTCGCTCCGCGCTTCGCTTTGATGGAAAAACACCGAACACCGAAGAGCCACTTCCCGACATAAGAGTTCCGACGGCACCTTGCCGAGCCAACTCTTCCTTGAGTAATCCGATGCGAGGATAACGGCCCATGGTAACCGTTTCAAGATCGTTGACGAGTAGTTTTCTGAGGTTCGCAGGACTCCCCAGCGAAAAATTAATGCTAGTATTTACAATAGCTTTTGTCAACTTACGGGGCAGGTTCCGATATACCCACGCGGTTGAAACCGGGAAATTTGGATAGAGAATGATGAGCCAAAGTCGCGGCGTTCCACGCAACGGAGTCAAGCGTTCGCCGATCCCACGTGCCCGGGCCGGAACTCCTTTAACGAAGAATGGCACATCCGCGCCTAGAGCGGATGATATTTTTTCTAGCCGTTTCAACGTGTAGCCGAGGCGAAAAAGTCGGTTTAGACCGATCAACGTTGCTGCAGCATCCGTGCTGCCACCACCCAACCCCGCCCCGATAGGAATCCGCTTGTGAATGCGAATCTGCACAGACTCATTGATGCCCCTCCCGTTCAATACAAGTGACGCTGCTTTGTGGGCTAGATTTTGTCTGCCCTGAGGAACCAGGGGATCATCACAAGTCACAATTAAACGCTCCTTCAGCCCCGTCTTTTTTCCGATCTTTCCCCCTTTATTAATAATGATCTCGTCGTAAAGCGATACCGGAAGCATAAGGGTGTCAAGCAGGTGGTATCCATCCGCTCGCTTACCCACCACGCGTAGCCGCAAATTGATTTTCGCCGGTGCTCGAATCTTCACGCGCCATTAGGTACCATAGCTTTTTCTCAATTGCGAAGGACCGTTTGAAATGAAATTTGAGACGGCAAACTTTTTGTCCGTCGCGTGGGAGGCGGGCGCGGCGGCAGGCACTTTGATTCGCGAGCATTGGCAAAAGCCAAAAAGCATTGATTACAAGGGCGCCATCGACTTAGTCACTTCAGTGGATCGGGAATGTGAGCGGCGAATCGTTGAAGTGTTACGAAACCATTTTCCCAACCATTCCATTCTCGCCGAGGAAGAAACCGATTGGGTTGGAACTCAAAGCCATCACCGCTGGATCATCGATCCGCTTGATGGAACGACGAACTTTGCTCATAGTTACCCGCAGTTCTGCGTTTCCATCGCTCTGGAATGCGATGGCGAAGTCATCCTAGGTTTGGTTTACGACCCCTTGCGGGGCGAGTGCTTCAAAGCGGTCAAAGGTGAAGGGGCTACTCTAAACGGCGGCTCCATACGGATTTCTGGGGTGAAGGAGTTGGATAAGGCGCTCCTCGCCACCGGCTTCCCCTATGATCAACGTGAAAGCGCAGATTTCTATCTGAGCTTTTTCAAGGCGTTCATGACCCGCTCTCAGGGCATCCGGCGCAACGGCTCGGCGGCTCTGGATCTTTGCTATGTGGCTTGCGGTCGAGTAGATGGATTCTGGGAACTGAAGCTTCGCCCCTGGGACACGGCGGCGGGCGCCCTGATTGTTGAGGAAGCCGGCGGCAAGTTGAGCGACCTATCCGGGAATAGGTTTTCCATCTGGGGAGAGGAAACTCTCGCCTCCAACGGCGCCATTCACGATGAGATGGTCAACGCTGCGCTGGCCGCCACAGTCCCGCGCAACTCGTTGACTCAATCCTAACCCGGTGATACTACAAGTTTCACCGCGCCCGTAGTGAAAAGGATATCACGAGGGTCTCCGGAACCCTAAGTCCGAGTTCGATTCTCGGCGGGCGCACCAGCCAAACGCTCGCTGATACAATCCGTCAGCAACCCTGGGCAGCGTTGGTATCCGACAACGGCGAGAATCTTGTACAAACCACGTTCAGGACGCACGCGCAGCAATCACGCTTTGTCGCGCGCCTTAAACCGTGATGGTCCGATGTGGAGGAATGAGATCATTGGGTAGCGGTTAGTCGAAATGATTGCTGTGAGCCCACTGAGTCCAAAGAGTCAAATCTTACCTTTTGCACGCAATCCTTGGAGACGTGCCAAAATCAGATCCCCGAGATTCTCCGCCGGAAAATGATCCGGGACTGCCACCGGCTCGGCTCCGAGATTTGCGAGGCGCTCGTTGAGCGCCACAAGGTCAGAGCGCGTCTGGCGGTATTCGTCCATTGGGGTTCGGCAATTCAGAATGCTCCGGTCGATATGGCGTAAACAATCTTGCAGAATCGACATTTGCTGTTCCGACAGGGTTCGTAGCCGTTCGACTTCTTCCTGAACAACCTGCTCCGCGACGGGACGGACCCCTGCTTCGATTTGCGCCTGCGTATTGTGCCGCGCGCGCATTAGCCTTCCGTAGGCCTGCTCCTATTTCATGAAGTCCTTCCCTAGACCAATGCCCGCGCCACTTTCATTGCGGCTAGACTATTGATGAGGAAATAGTGCTTCTAAACTAACCGGAGGTGGCTTGAGGGGTAAGTCACCTTTTTCCGCCAATGAAGCGAGCCGTACAGTTGCTCGATATGACGACCTGGGGCAGCATGTACGGCTCCAAGGAATGATATAGTGCAGCTACTTGCCGGCCATAGCACTTGCTTTCGAGTCATTATCGCCGTTATCCGATAAACTCATCGACTTGCTGGACACTAGTTCCAGGACATCGTTCCTGCTGAATCTCCAACTCCGGCCGATCCGATTGCCTGGAATCACTCCCCGCTCAGCCAACTTATAGACGGTCTTAAGATGGATCTTGAGCAGAGCGGCCACTTCGGACGGGGTCATTATCTCTTCCATCCGTTTTGTTCTCCTTCCAACACTTGAAGTACTGCTATTTTCCTATCAAGATCACAGGGGAGCACAACCCGTGCCAATTAGCCCAAGGCCGCTCCCGTAATACCTAAGACACCATAATTCCAAAGAATTCCATGGCGGGTAGAGAACTCTAGGTAAGCACAATAAAGCGAAGCGAACCGCCTGACATGGACAAAATTGGCCAATCATTACGGTTTTCGGCCAGTTGATAGGGTTGCTATTTCGCTAGGCAAGGCCGTCACTCCCAGTTTACAACCCGGATTGAAGGGAGAGTAACGGTCTATGGGAGCGCTAATCTTGTCTTACATTCGCTCGGGCATGCCGTGCTTGCACGGCGGCAAGTTGTTTCTCCCACTTCGCAGAAAATCGCTTTCGCGTATCGCTGCCGATCTGACTGACATCGGGGAATCGATCACGCCATTCATAGGGACGAGTTGCCTCGATGATCATTCGTGAGTTGTGGCCCTTCTGGCCGGGAGGAATGATGGGATCGAGGGGACCACTCCAGGTACGGCGCAGTATATCAACCGAGGTGGCAGGATCCGAGCGCGTGGCGATAGCCCAGACCACTTCATTTAGATCGGTGATATCGATGTCCTCGTCCACAACGACCACGTACCGGCCCAGATAGGCGCCGGCATGGCACTGGCAAGCCACTAGAGCAGCCTGTTTTGCATGGCCCGGGTAACGCTGTTTGATCGCCACCACGATCATGAATCGTTGCGCCGGCGGAGGGAGATAAACACCACGGATGTCCGGAACGCCGGCCTGCTCCATGCCGTTCCATACTGTGGCCGCCCGCAAACAGGACCGATACATGCCGTGAATAGTTGGCTTGAAAGGCGCAGCGCCACAAATGATCGGATCGTTGCGATAGTATAGAGCCTTCACTCGCACGAACGGCTCGGCGCGCTGGGCGCTGGCATAATAGCCAGGCCACTCGCCAAACGGGCCTTCTGGCAACGATTCCCCAGGAATGATTTCTCCCTCGATGGCGATTTCAGCTGTGGCTGGAAAGCGCAGTCCGGTTAACGGCCCTTCCATAACTTCTATGGGCTGACCAAGCAGCCCCCCGGTCCACTCATATTCGTTAACTCCGAAAGGAACGGCCTGAGACGCCGCGATGAACAGTAGCGGATGTTGGCCGAACACCATTGCAACCGGAAAGGGCTTTCCCGCTCGCATCGCCTTCTCGTAGTGCATTTTGCCATGCTTGCCCGGAGAGATATAAAGACCCACCTTGTCCTTGTCGTGCAGCATCACTCGGTAACAGCCCACGTTTTCCACGCCGGTCTCAGGATCGCGCGTGATCACGAGATGAGCGGTTCCGAGGTAACGGCCACCGTCGCCTTCATGCCAACGCGGCACCGGAAACTTGAGCAGATCAATCTGGTCGCCCCGCTCGACATTTTCCATAACGGGACCGGTGGAGACGATTGTCGGTTTGATCGGCTGAAGCGCCCGTAACTTCGCCCGCAAAGCATCGATCAACGGAATCGTCTTCAGATCCGTCGGCAGGTTTAGTGTCAGCGCGGTACGTTCCAGAGTTTCGAGCATATTGGCGAGAACACGGCGATTGGGATCGTAGCCGGGAACTGACTCAAACATGACCGCCGGCGGAGACGACAGCCGCTCCAGGATGATCTCGGTCAACGCCCCGATCTCCAGGTCCCAGTCGGCACCGGAGATGTGCTCCAACTGTCCCAGCGCTTCCACATTGTCGAGCCAATCACGAAGGTCGCAAGCATTCGCCGCTTCATTTGTTTTCATTTCAGGCTTCGCCATACAGAACCTCCCTCAATCAGGTACAGGCATTACTCTGTTAGATTCACGGTACTGGCATGGAACAACTCTTCCGGCGCAATTTTTCTCGCGCTGATTCCTTGAGCGTAGCAATACAAAAGGAACTTATCGAGCACGCGCCGATTTGCCTCCAACCCGTAAGCCCAGGGGTCGGTCTCAAACACTTTTCTCTCTTCGTCGAGAGTTTGGTTCGGCCAAGCTTCGACGAGGCTGGGAATCGCGCGGCGCCAGCGCTGCGCCCAACGCTTTGATTCTGAGAAAAGGCGAAACAGTTCTGCTGGCAATTCCGGATGTCTTTCTGCTAAGTCCTTTCTTAACGCCATGACGTGCATAATCGGCAGGATTCTTGTCTTCTGAAAATAGTTCGCCTCGACCTCGCGAGGGTTTTCGAACAATCTTTTGATCTCATGGTTTGCCAACAGGAGAGTGAGCTGAGCCTCCGTCACGCCAAGCGCATCGACCTCGTCGTCAAACAAAGCTCGACAGGCGCGCTCCGAGGTATCCTTCCCGTTGCTCTGGATCCATTGAATGGCCGAACCGTCGCGCGGCGCCACGGCAGCACCAGGGTCGGAGTCATCCCAGTGATGCATGGAAATGACGTACCACTGGGTATCCTTTGCTGACACGCCATATTCATCGACCAGCGTGCCGCGGATCCAGATTGCCGCGGTCTGCACCCAGCGCGGAAAGCCGATTCTCTTTCCCGTCAGCTCCGCCGGACTTTTGATGCCCGAGGCTTTTCGGCAAAAGATAAACCCATGCCGAAACATCCGGGATGGAAAAACCGGAATCCCAATGAAGTCCGCTTGATCCCTCGAGGTGTAATAGACCAGTTCGCCAAGAGACATCTCCGAGACGTCATATTCTCCCTTGAACATCCCCGCGAACATTAGAGGAACATCTTCAGTCTCGATGATATCGAAGTCGAACCCCGGTATCCGCATCTGACCGCGCAGGATCGGTAGCACGCCGTCATAGGCGCGGCTGGCGAGCTTAATCTTTAGGGGAGGAGCCATCGACAGTTTGATGATCCGGGTCGGTACGAGTGAGCCGGCATGAGATTTTAGTTTTCCGCCTCTTCCCGATAGAGCTGAAGCCCTTCCATCACAGGTCGATCATTGATGGAAAAGAGAATCGACTCGTCATCCGCAAGATTCTCGTGAGAATGCCACTGCCAAAGCGGAATGACAAAAGAATCACCCTGCTTCCATTCGAGGTGACCTTCTCCTACCGCAGTCCGGCCTCGTCCTTTGAAAACGTGGTAGAGCGCCGTGCTGGTATGTCGATGGCTCTTGGTTTTCTCTTTAGCTTTAAAAAGCTGAATCTCACACGACATCGTCGGGTAAGTGAATCCAGCCGTGACCGGATTCACGTAGCGCAACAGTGCGCCTTCGTAAGGATCCCGGTCGCCGTCGCTCATGGTCTTGAGCGCTTTGTAGGTCTCCTTCCAGGCATAACGAAAGGGAACGCCGCGCAGATGGTCCTTGTTTTCCTTCGGCGAGCGCGCAAACCCCAGACGGTTGAGGGACTCACCGGTTTGGCGGGTAATCGCCTGTTCATCTTTTTCGTAATCCTCAAAGAACAAAACGTTCAAAGACTGGATCAGCGGTCCATCCAGCCCGTCGAGCCAGATAATGGGATCTTCGGATTCGTTGTGGTGATCATGCCAGGTCCAATTGGGCGTGAGGATTAGGTCGCCTTCTTCCATGGGAAATTTCTCGCCGTCGACTGCGGTATACGCCCCTTTCCCCTGCACCACGAAACGGATCGCCGCCATGTTATGGCGGTGCGCCCGCGCAACCTCGCCGGGATTTACGATAGAAAAGGTGAATTGAAGGGTATGAGAGGTCGACTTGATTGGAAGATGGGGACTCACGAGCCGGATCGCACGACGTTCCGCCTGTTCGATACCGATGGTCTCGCTGGCCTTCAACAAGCCGTCAAGGAGCGGTTCCCACTTCCAGAGATACGGCGCCTCGGACGAATGCGACGGAACACGCGTCTTCCAAAAACCGGAGAGTTGGTTTTTCTCTAATTCGCTGTCCAGCTCGGCAAGCTTCATCGGCTTTCTCCTTTACCATCGAAATCAGGATACTTTCGACATCGCATGAGCCATCCCGCCGAAATAGGCGCGATGGAGATCCATCGATTCTTTGGCGGTATCGAGAACGTCTTGTTCCCTGCCGGGTACAACGTATTTCTCAAGCACGTCAATAAACATGTCCGAGTGTTTCACATCGGCCTTGCTGTGCGCCGTAAAATTAGGCATCTGTCCGTCGCTGAAGTTCAGATCCCGCTTCCAGATTTTGTAAAGCCGGGTGCAATTACCGCCGCCGAGGTCGCCCAGCAGCCGGTCGTCGTTCGTCCATTCCGCAATGGTCGAAGCGGCGATCGCTTCCTGCCACGACCGATTCCGTGCGATCCAAAACCAGCCATAAATCGCCGCCTTCGTGGTTGGCAGAGCCTCAGCATTGAGAACTTGCTCCACGCTGAGTCCCAGCTCCTTTCCCTGGCGAAAAATTAGATCCAGATGGCCGGCTTTCGAGTGCTCGTCCTCGACCAATTCTTCGTGCTCGTGCTCCATGATCCGTTGCTTGACCTCGAACTCCGGGCAATTCGCCGCCACCTGGGGCCAAAAATTTCTGCGCTGGCGGACGTAAATACCCAACTGCAACAGATAAATCCTCGCCCGCTCCGTCGTCATCTCAATCGAGTAGAAATGTTGCATCTCCGGCGAAAGAAACAAATCCCTAACGCAATCCCCCAACTTTTGTCGCCATTCTTGTGGTTTCATGAACTTACCTCCAGGTCGAACCTGACTTAGATGAAAACTTCTCACGTATCCAAATTCCACTCGCTCCCTTAGCAGTAACCGATCCCTCAAATCCTTGTCAAGGAGCCCTGGAGCCCGATGCCTCTACCACAAAATCCGCGTTGCCCAGATACAAGTCAGCGCTTATGGTAAACGGATGGTCTAGCGGCCGGACCTCAGGCTGAAGCAGAATACTCTGATATACTTTTTCCGGAATCGATCGACTGGGAGAATTGCCGTCGACTCGCTCGGGCATTCGACCAGCGGATATGTGGTCTGCATGAGCGAGCGGCGCAATCGCCACAGTCGAATGGTGGAAATCAAACCTGTCCGAAGGTCTTCCGCCAAACGTGACTACATGCTTAGCCCAATAGACTTTCCAAAACTTTCCGCGACACGAAGATCTTGGATGAGATTTCCTTTGAAGCCGCCGACGGTGAACTTTGTGTTCTAGTGGCCCGCAGTCTCTGAATTCGAAGGCGTGAGCAAGGCCAACGGAAAACTCTGAAAAGCGCTCGCGAGACGTAAGAGTTTTCTCTGTTTCGAAAGAACTTTTAGCTCTTCGCCCGTAAGGATATTAAGCCAGCATTCGGGAGCGTCCTGGGGCAGCACGAGGGCACTGGAACCCCATGTCTCCTCACTTAAGGGCGGCCGTTCTGCTTTGAGGAGTTTCGTGATCAGCCGCGGTACCGCCACCACAGCCCAGGCCTGACCCTTCTGCCGCGCAAAAGCGCAAATGCGATCTCGGCTTCCATCAGAAGCATCGATTGGGATATAGTTTCCTTCTTCAAACAGAGACCTTTGGGAGCGGCGGAAACTTAAACCCTTGTAGGTTACGTAGAGCTTGATCTTACCGTCGACCCAACGGGTAAGCAGATCTTGAATCAGCGAAGCACGGTCTTCTTTCTCCCGCTGCCTTAGTTCTTCGAGCAGCTTTTTCCGTTTGGCGAAGTCCACCGGTCGGCGGTTATCGGGATCCACCAGGCTAAAGTCCCAGAGTTCGGTCCCTTGATAGAAGTCCGGGACTCCAGGCGAGGCGATCTTTAGAAGCGTCTGCGAGAGAGCGTTCAACATGCCCGGGTAGGCGACCCTCCGATGGAAGCGCATGAAGTCGCTTAGAAACCTATTCTCCGGCTCGGCAACCAGCACCTCTTTCACGAACTTGTCCATTGCGCGATCGTAAGCCTCATTTGGGTTAACCCAGCTGGTGTGGACTTTGGCTTCCTTGATGGCTTTCTGCATATATGCGGCCATGCGCTCCCGAAAATCGTCAAACTCCTCGGCAGTACACGATTCAGGAGGCCAGGCACCGACCAGGGCCTGGTAAAACAGGTATTCATCGTTGCTGTCGGGCGCAAGCTCGGCATCCGCTTCTGATTTTTTGTCGGCGTTGAGCCTGCTCCAGCGTTCCAGGGCTGTGCCCCATTCCGCAGGGATCTCAGACAGCACGTTAATACGGGCTCGAACATCCTCGCTGCGCTTGGTGTCGTGGGTTGAGGTGGCGAGCATCGAGTGAGGCCAATGCCGTTGGCGGTTGGCGTTCTCGCGATGAAACGCCTCCACCGACAGCCCGAACTGCTCGGGGTCGCCTCCCACTTCGTTCAACGAGGTCAAGCGGTTATATGCGTAGAATGCCGTGTCCTCCACAGCCTTGGCCATCACCGGTCCGGTAAGTTGTTGAAGCTCCATTACAAAGTCGATCACCTGTGGCCGGTCCTCGGCACGAAAATGTTGCAGGTTTCCAAGCAGCAGTGTGTCCTGGATAAAGTCGAAGAGCGCCCGTGCCGTCCGAGGGTTCCGCCTCTTGGCCTCTGCCACGGCGGCCGCGATATATTTCTGGTCTCTTTCTGACACCGCGCCCGTGGTCGCATTGTTGTAGGTACGATAGACGGCAAGACAGGCAATGACCTCGCGAATAGCAAAAGTGAGGCTGTTGAGTGTGAAGTCTCGATAGTGACGGTTTCTCTCGGAGATGCGATCGAGTTGATGGCTCAGGGAGTTGATCTCGCTGGCCAGGGAGATCAACATGATCATTTTTTTGGTCGAGTTGATCAGATTGCGAAAGTCTATTTTTCTCCCGATGAAGTCTCTATAGATTTTGTCAACGGCTTCGCGGTTGGCAGCCTCGACGAAGATGCCGTTGACGTTGTTCAACAGGTCATAGCCGGTTGTGCCATAAACCGCCCAATCCTCGGGCAGCGATTCTCCTTTTGAGAGAATCTTCTCGGCTACCACATATAACGGCCAGGAAGGCGCCTGCATGCGGCTTGGATTCAGTGGTTGGATCGTCTGCGAGGCATAGCTTTGCTGGAGCTGGCGGAAATAAGCCGCCGGGTCCCAGAGGCCATCCGGGTGATCCACACGTAGGCCGGTCGCTTTTCCCTCCGCAAGAAACCGCAGAATGAGCTGGTGAGTAGCCTCGAAAACCTCGGGTAATTCCATGCGAATCGCCGCCAATTCATTGATGTCGAAAAACCGGCGGTAGTTGATCTCTTCCCCGGCGACCCGCCAGAAGGCGAGGCGATAAGGCTGTTCTTCAATCAATCTATCGAGCAGATCAAAACTCTGGGGCTCGCCCGCCGTGCCGTTGAACTCCCGCAGGGCCGTGTCAATGGCGCTTCTCACTGGAGGGCTGGCCTGGACGAGCGAGGCGATGCGCCGCTTGATAATCTCTTTCTCCCGATTACGTTCTTCGAGCTTTTCCGGGTTCGATTCGGTACGCAGCGGAAGGTAGCTTATGGCGGTCAGGATGCTCTGGAGTTCTTGCAGCGACTCATTGTCTTTTCCCAAGGTTTCCGCCAAGGAGTCGAGCCGATGTCCAAGGATATTGCTATAGCTGTGCGGCGCCAACGGAAGCTTGGTGTCGTAATAATAGATGGAAAAGGCGCCGTCCTCATAGGCCAGCCGTAGTTTGCCATCTTCCAACACGTTGCCATACTGGTCCTCCAGGATAGGGAGCAGCACCTTATTTTCCAGCTGCGGATTCACCGGGTGCCAGTCGATGTCGAAGTAGTCCGCGTAACTGGAGCTGGGGCCGTTCTCAAGGACATCCATCCACCAAGCATTGCAGGTTTGGCCGATAACCATGTGATTGGGCACTATGTCAAGAATAAGCCCGAGGCCGTGCTTGCTTAAGGTTGAGGTGAAAGCCTCGAAATCATCCTCGCTGCCCAACACAGGGTTCAAATGATTGTGATCGCAGACGTCATAGCCGTTGTCGCTATCGGCGGGAGTCTTGAGCAGGGGCGATGCGTAACAGTCGCTGATCCCGAGGTCATGGAGGTAGGGCACGATGGCCTTGGCATTGACGAATTTAAAAGCGCGGTTGAACTGAAGCCGGTATGTGGCCGTAGGGATACGCATAGAATTTTTCTATCAGGTTGGACGCCTGCTCGCCAGCATCGTCGCGATCCGCGAGAGGCTGAAAAATCCCACCACGTCCGTGACCGTCGTGAGAATGATCGAAGACGATTGCGCCAGGTCTTGGCCGCAGGCGGCGAGAATCATGGCAATGATCGGGCCGGATGTATCCATGGCGATCATCGAGATGATCATCGATCGGACAGCGATTATACGCTGGCAGGTATCTTCCTTTGCCGATATTCCTATCGCTCGCCAACCCTTCGCCGGCCATAGTCGCGAGAGACGTTTGGCTCCGCACGGTTTAGTTCAACCCGTTTATTCCCCTTTGCTACTGTCGGGATTATTCCGGAACTTGCTTGCTTCAGGCTTTGGGGATAAAAGGCTGTACGTTAGATTTCAATCGGAGGGGTTATGCGCTTCTTTGCCGTATTCCTAGCCCTATCGCTCACGGCCTGTGCCACCCGGCCAGTTTCCATTTATCAGGCGTCCGCAGTGCCGTCCTCCCGTATCCTGGCACCGCAGTGGTTATCTCAAGCCCAATACACGGGCAGCCTCATCATCAAGCGTGACACTGGTTTCATGGGTTCGGCTTGCACAATTCGGGTGTTCGTAGATACGGTGCCAGTTGCAGATCTCGCACCATCGGAAAAGGTCGAACTTTTCGTTCCTCTCGGTGAGCACGTTGTCGGCGCTACTCCGACCGGCACTCTTTGTGGTGGTGGCACTTCTGAAACAGCAGTTGTTATTCGTCCTGAGAGTCAAAAGATTCTGCGTATTGCCAGCGGTCAGAGCGGGGACATTTACCTTCAGCCAAGCGCGTTCTGAATCCGGTGCGGTGTTTGGCGATAAGTTTTCCATCTGTTTTTGTCCGGCTGGGTTGCCGCGCAGAAGGATCGAATTCAGAAAGAATCGCGGCTCGCGCGTATGGGAAGAGAAGTTGAAGATTTGATAGCGAGCGGAGTAATCACCGCGAGTCGAATGGTGGGGCGGGGGGAATCACATTATTAGTGTAAGTATTGGTGAGTTGTGAAAGTTTTCAGTTCAAAAATTACACGGTGCCCCCAAAGTTGCCCCCACGCCGCTGCTTTTTGCTTATATTTGTGCCCGCCTGCTCTTCTGCGTGCACTGATTCATACTAGACGTCTTCCGCGATCTCCTCAACATCCGGTCTTTCGATTCTCGTTCGGCTTAAGAACTCCATGTATAATCTCACCGTCTCGTTTAGTAGCAACGGAGTGTAGCTGTTGAACGTCGTCATTAAATATCGTGTCCAATATCATGACGCCATACTACAAAATCTTCCCTGACTTGCATACTGTCTCATCGAGCTGCGCTACCCGGAGGCTACATAGATTTGAGTAAGTAGCGGGAACAAGGTAGCAAACGCATTCTTGAACCGAGCAATTGCAACGGATTTTGAACCGATAATTTTGGACGGCGTTTTCTTATGGAAAAACCGCGTCGCCGTGTGTTGGCTTTCACATTAAACCGACAATTTCTTGCTGATTATTTTGATCGATTTGAAAAGAGAAATGCCGGGGCGGGTGTTGCCGTCCCGGCATTTTTATTTAGACCAATTCTGTAGCGG
>Ga0209874_1000105_pt1 | contig 21197 bp, 27 predicted proteins | sample GWRWN1_20_30_FD_187216 | JGI IMG/M metagenome (GOLD analysis project Ga0209874, IMG submission 187216) | Riverbed sediment microbial communities from areas with no vegetation in Columbia River, Washington, USA - GW-RW N1_20_30 (SPAdes)... | ecosystem: Environmental > Aquatic > Freshwater > River... | reverse complement strand
GGTCGCTCTTGGCCTGCTCGAGCTGCAACTGCAGGCGCAGCCGCACGTCGGCCGGAAGGTCGCCCTTCAGCTGCTCCGTGGCGCGAGCGATGAAGAGCTTGAGCTTGAGGATGCGCGCGCGCTGCTGCTGCACGGCCTGCTCGAGGTCGCGGATGGACAGATGGCGCTCGATCACGGTGCCGAGCCCGGCGAGCCGCATGAGCGCGTCCTCCACTCGTGCCACGGGGACACGGAGGACGAGATCGGCCTGCCCGGGGCGCCCCGGCCCAGTCGCCTGCTCCAGCGAGACGACGTAACCGCCGTACGAGCGTGCCACGCGCATCGCCTCGTTCGCCTGATCGGACAGAGCGTCGAGATCCTTCACCCGCACGGTCATCCAGGCCTCGTAATCCTGGAGGCGACCCGCGCTGGGCACGGGGAGTGGCGAGGCGAACGGGGCCGCCGGCTGTGCGGTGGTGAACGCCTGGTCTTCGGCTCCAGACTTTCCCTGCGCCCGCTCGAAGGCCGCCCCACTCTGCGTGACTGCGGCTTCGCGTGTCGGCTCCGAGTTGAGCACTCCGTGAACGACCGCGGCCGTGACGAGGCCGAGGACGCACGCAGGAGCGAGCACGAGGAGCGAGCGGCGCCAGTGCAGGCGAGGCAGCCTCGCCCAGAGCGTCCTTGACGGTGCTGGCTCACCGAGTGCGCGAACCTGCTCGCGGACGTGCTCGGATGCGGCGGTCGGCAGTGCCCGCAGGTCGCGCACGAGCTCCTCGAATTCGCGCTCGAAATCGGTTGTGTCAGTCGCGGGCATCGTTCATCAGCTCCTCGAGTCGTTTCAGGGCCCGACTCAGCCGAGTCGAGCAGGCGGTTGCACTGATCCCCAGCACACGTGCCGCCGTCGGACCATCCAGCTCCAGCAGGACGCGCAGCGCGACTACCTCACGTTCCGACGGGGACAGCTTCGCGAGCGCTGCCTCGAGCGCGCCCGGGCCGATCGTCGTCTCTTCCGATTCGGGGAGATCGCGCGCATAGCGCTCCTCGCGGCGCTGGCGACGCTCCTCGGTTCGGAAGTGGTCGAGCGCGGTGTTGCGCGCGATCCGGCAGAGCCATGCGCGTGGCGTCCCACGCCGCGGGTCGAATCTCCGCCACATGCGGAACGCCTTCTCAAACGTCTCGCCGGTCAGGTCTTCCGCCACGCTGCGGTTCCCGGTCAGGAACAGCAGGTAGCGATGGACAGAATCCAGCTCGGACTCGGCCACCGCCGAGAAGGTCGGACGGTCGACGTGCAGGCCCGACCACGAGGTCGTCACTGCGCTCACGACCTCCATACGCCGCCGCACGACTCGAGTGTCACATGCGGAGTGCTAGCAGGGGCCGCCGGCGGCGGGGCCCGCCGGACCGGCGAAGTGCTGCACCGAAGCGCGGATTCCCGACTGCAGGCAGTAGGAGGTGGCGTCCGCGCGAACGAGCGTGACGCCGAACGAAGGCGGCAGAGCCGCCCCGGCATAGGTTCCGTTCTCGGCGTGGAACAGGGCCAGCTCGGTCGCGGCCTGGGTGAAGTTGATCGTCCCGACTGCAGCGGTCGCCTCAGCCTCCGCGTTGCGTGCCGTTTCGGACGTAGGGCCGTTCTGCTGCATGCTCATCGCCATCAGGACCGCGACGATCGCGAGCGAACACACCATGGCGACGAGACCGAGGCTGCGACCCATGGCTGCAGGTATCGGGCTTGGCGGGTTCGCGCTTGAGCGAGCACCGGACGCGCCGCAGCGCGCCCGGTGTTGCCTAGTAGTTACTCAGCCCAGCTCGCGTCAGCGATGACCAGACCGTCAGCGAGATCCCATGCTGGAACCAACGCCGGCGCCGCAACTTCAGCCGGGGAGCTCGAGTTCTCCGCGCCCCTGGACTTGCCAGGAGTCGCCGACGCCGTTGCGGGCACCGCGAACGCCGCGATTACCGCAATGAGCGCAACGATTCCCGATACTCGCTTGCCTGATTTCCTGTTCGCCATCTCCACTTCCCTCTCGCGCAAAGCGCGTACTAGCCGCCGCAGTTCGAACAACTGCGCCCACTCTGTGACGCGTACAGATGCGTTGCGTCCCCCGTCCGGGGGAGGAACGGGCGCGATTCACTCATTCGAGGGATGGCTGCACTTCCGTGGCAGACCCACAAACGAGGGTACCAACGATCGCGCGCAAGAAAGTAAAGGCGACGGCATCTCAGCTGGGGCAACACCTTCCATGGCCGGGCCCCGACGACAGGCCGCAAGTCGCCGGGGCCCTATTTCTTTGCTACCAGGGGAGATCTCGGCCTAGCAGCGCGGCGAGCCGCCGGTTCGGCTCCTTGAACTCGTGTTCGAGCCGCTCCCGCGCTGCAGGGCTCATCTCGCTGTAGTCGCGCGCGAAGATGCGCGGGAAGGAGCTCAGCTCGTGCGGCCGGACGCCGAGGAAGTCGAGCGTCCGGGCGTAGCTCGCGGCCGGCTCCTCCAGCAGGTCCTCGCTGATCAGGACCAGCAGCTGCTCGTGCGGGAACGCCGCGAACCAGCGCTCGAGCTGCTCGGCGTAGTTGCCCCGCGCCGCGTACGTGTAGTTCCACCACGCGTGGCTGAAGTAGGACGGGTCCTGAGCCATCCGTTCGAGCTCGCCGCGCATACGGTCGCCCTCCGCGTCGAGCGCATCCTCGAACGAGAGTTCCTCGCGACCGAGGGCGACCTCGTGTTGGTAGTGCGAGAACGCACGGTCGACGGGGTTGCGGAGGACAGCGATCAGCTTCGCCTCAGGCATCAATGCGGCGACCCGTTCGGCGGCGAGCGGATGGAACAGGTAGCTGGGGCTCGCCTCGCCGACAAGCGGCCACTCGCCATAACATTGCTTGACGGCCCACAGCCGTGGCCTTGCCGGCAAGTGTGCTCGATACCACGCGTCGCCTCGCGTGTAGTGGAGGTCGAAGAAGCTGACCTCCTTGAACGACGGCCCAGTGATCCCGGGGTGCCAGCGCAGGTAGGCGTACAGCGCGGTCGTCGCAGCTTTCTGCGCGCCGATGATCAGAAAGTCGGGTAGGGGCCGTAGCGGCGCCGTAGCGCGCCCGTATCCTCGGACACCACCACGCAACACCCGTCGCACCGGGGTCGGAATCTTGGGCACGAGCTCAGCAGGCAGACGTCGGAACTGCACAGCCCCATTCCACCATCCCGCCGCATCGTGCGGTCTACCCCGTGATCGCAACCTGAATGAAACGCTCCATCATCGGCGTCACCTGCTCCGGCACCTCGAGCTGATGGAAGTGCCCTGCGCCGACCGTCACACCGAAATGGAGATCGGGCTTGAACGGAAGGAGCCGAGGCGGCTCGTTGCTTCCTCCCGTCTCTGAGCGCAATACCAACAACGGCACTGTGCACGACGCCAACGCGGCGACACCCTTCCAACCAACGACGCCATGGATTCCCGCCGCGGCCACGGTCAGAGGTACCGAGCACATGGTTTCGACAATCCAGCGCTTTCGATCCGCGTCGTCGGTCGTGGGGAAATCGGCCTCGATCCACGCGCGACGAGCCGCTTCGCCATCGGGACCTTCGAGCTCCGCCGCGAACTCCTCGTAGACCCTCTGAGTCTCGGGCAACGGGTTGATCGGTCCGGGATCAACGGCGACAACCGCCAGTGGCACGGACGGGTGCCGGGCAGCGAGCTCGATCGCGATCATGCCTCCGAGGCTATGGCCGACGATGATCGGCCTCGAGATCTCGAGCTCGTCGCAGAGCCAGGCCACGTCGTTCGCGAGGGTCGGGATGTCGTAACCGTCCGTAGGCTGGTCGCTGTTGCCACATCCGCGCAAGTCCAGCGCCGTCACCGTGTGGGAAAACTTGAAGTGGTCGAACTGCGGCTTGAAGAAGGTGCGGTCGCAGCACCAGCCGTGGACGAACAGAAACGGCGGATCCCCGCTTCCCTCTCGCTCGTAGAACAGGTTGAGGTCGTCCCGCTTTGCGTACGGCATGAGCCCTCCTTCCGGCAACGCACACCATCGTCTTGCCGCGTCTCATCCTCTCACCTGTCGCCCGCTGCGATCCGTACGATGAGCGCGTGCTCGATCGGCTGAGATCGATGTTCAAGGGCTCTGAGCCTGCCGGTCCGCCGGAGACCCTCCGCACGTTCGGGCCCTCCGACCGCCCGATCACCGAGAGCGGGATATCGACCGACGAGGGTGGATGGCGAATCGAAGCGCGCGAAGCGGGCTCCGTCCGTCTATTCGAGTCCGCCGAGTCGGTTGTCGAGCCCTGCGTGCTGACCTACCGCGCGGAGCTGAAGGCGGCCGACGTGGAGGGTGGCGCGTACCTCGAAATGTGGTGTCGCCTTCCCGGGCGCGGCGAGTTCTTCTCGAAGGGCCTTCACCAGAAGGCCAGCGGCACGGTCGGCTGGTCGTCTTACGAGGTGCAGTTCACGCTCAAGGCGGGTGAGCGCCCTGACCTGATCCGGCTCAACGTGGCGTTCGACGGCCCCGGCACTCTCTGGGTCCGCAACGTCGAGCTCCAGCGGACGCCCTTGCGCTGACTCGGTAGGCAGGAGATCCGGCGACTCGATTCAGGCAGACAGAAGCGGCGTTTGCGCGCCGTGCCATTGAAGTCCCAGCGCCGTGAATCGCTCGACAGCGCGCTCGAGCAGCGCCTTGTCATCATTAGCGACACCCAGTGCCCGGAGCCCGAACGGCTCGAGGTACGGACAGAGCAGAACACCCTCGGCCTCCTCCTCGACCTCCCACGCTCGCCCGAGCGCGACCAGTCCGTCTATGCGGGCTGCCGCCGTGGTGAGCGAGGGACGACCGCGAAGCGCTTGATCTTGTAGAGCACGTAGCAGCTCGTCGACGAGCCCGAGCTCTCCGCGGCTCAGCGCCAAGCGGATCCTCGGGCCGGCGTGATCGCCGACATAGCCTTCGAAGCCGAGCTCATCGGCGGCGCGCTCGAGTCGCGCAGCCTCGCTCGCGTTGCCCAGCTCGGCGCAGGCGAGTGCACAGACGAGGAGGCAGAAGACGTTGTCGGAGCATGGCGTGTCGACATTGGCAGCGACGCGCGACTCGGCATCCGTCTGGAGATCGCGGATGACCTCCCAGCTACCCGCAAGCTCGTCGACCCGCACGCGGGCCGCGATCCCGTGGACGCGATGGTGCGGCGTGAGGAGCGAGTTGATCTCGTCATTGAGCCGAGCGACCCGTCGCGCCTCGGCGAGGCGCCCGAGCGCGGTATTCACGACGAGCGCGCTCCAGAAGATGTCTGCCCGCTGATCCGGGTCGGAGACTTCCGGAAGGAGGCCGAGGCGGCGACGTGTTGCATCTTCCGCTTCCTCGTAGTCTGAAGACCCCAGCGCCGCCAGCGCGCGCGCTCAGAGCGTACGATCGAAGGTCGACGGCACCGAGCTTTTCAGCGATCGCGGTGGCCTCGCGAAGGTCCTCACGAGCTCGAGGGTCGAGTCGGTGCCAAAACCCGCGCGCCAGGAGCGCTTCCGCCCGTGCGCGCGTGTCGTCCCGCGCGAGTTCGAGAGCACGCTCGATCCAGACGTCGACGAGCTCACGATCAGGATTGCGCTTCCACATCGCCGGCCGAAGCGCCGTTTGCAGAGCCAGCGCTGCGTGCATCTCAGCCACCACCTCTGGATCCTCAGTCGCGTCGGTCGCGTCGATCGCGAGGAGCATCGCCGTCCAGAACCCCTCACCGTCGTGCTTCAATGCGCGCGCTCGACCGATTGTTCGCCAGACGCCGGCCCGCTCCGCGTCATCGCGGATGAGCGTTAGAACCCGCTCGAGCAGAGCCAGTGCGTCGTCGATCTCGTAGCGGCCAATTGCAAGTTCGGCGGCACGGCGAAGCCAGGTCGCGGCCTCGTCCTGCAGACGCTGTCCTTCCTGCGGCTCGCCCAGCCACGCAAGGTTGAAGGCGTCAGGACTGACCGCCTCGGCGTAATGATGCGCCAGAAGCGGAGCGTGCTCGTCGCGACCCGCGCCGAGGCGCTCGAGCCATTTGGCGAACCGCGCATGCAGATGCGCGCGTCTTGCCTTCGGCACGCTGCCGTACGCGACCTCGCGCGTCAGCGCGTGCTTGATCGCGTACTCGCGCTCGCCCTCCAGAGTTGAGTCAGGCCGCCGTCGTATGAAGCCGCGGCTCTCGAGTACCCGAAAGTCCGGCGTCACGTCCGGCAGTAGCTCGTAGACGGCGCTCGTCCAGAAGACGCGCCCGATGACAGCGGCTGCCTGGAGCGCTTCCTTTTCCGGTTGGTCGAGCAAATCGACACGTGACGCAAGCGTCGCGTGCACCGAATCGGGAATGACAAAAGCGTCCGGCAACGACGTCGCCGTCCACCCCGCGCCGTCCGGCCGAAGTACGCCGCCGTCGATCAAGGCAGCGAGCAATTCTTCGAGAAAGAACGGATTACCCTCAGCGCGAGCGAGCACCCCTTCGCGGACTGTCGGCGGGAGGTCGGCTTCCAGCAGTTCCTGAAGGAGCCGTTGCGAGTCGCACCGAGTCAGGTGATCCAGTTCGAGCAGCGTCCCGCTCTCGGCGAGTCGGGCGCGCCAACGGTCTGGAAGATCCGGCCGAGCCGTCGCCAGGACCATCAGCGGCGCCTCCAGATCGCTGATGATGCGCTCCAGGAGGCCGAGCAGCGGCTCCTCACCCCAGTGGAGATCCTCGAGCACGACCAACAAGGGCTGCTCGCGTCCGAGTTCACCGAGCAGTTCGACCCACGCCGTCTGCAAGCGCTCGCGGGCCGCCAGGGGATGGAGGTTTCCTGCGACGTCAAGGCCGAGCGTGAGACCGAGGATCGGCCGCGCTCCGAGCCGTTCGAGCACCGTGGCGGGGGCGTCGCTCTCCAAGAGGCCCAGAGTCGAGCGCAGCATCTCCGCGAACGGCGCGTACGTGATCCCGTGGCCGTAGGAGGGGCACCGGCCCACCATTCGCACCGGCGGCGGGGTCTCCGCGTCGAGCCTCTCCCAGAGGCGCCAGGCTAGAGCCGTCTTGCCAACACCCGCCTCTCCAACGATGGTGAGAAGCCGGGGTCTGCCGGCCGCGACTGTCTGACGATACGCGTCGAGCAGAGAATCGAGCTCGCCTTCTCTCCCGACAAACGCTGTACGCAGGCTTCCGAAGCCCCGAGCACCTTGCGCGTCAACCTCGCGAATGAGGCGGCGACGAACAGCGCCGCTGGATCTTCCCTTTACGGCGATGGTCTCTGCGTCGGAGAACTCGAATCCGATCGCTGCCGAGGCTGTCCGCTCGCCAACAATGATTTCCCCGGGTGCAGCGGTCTGCTCGAGCCTTGCGGCGATGTTCACGGCATCGCCCGTGACGAAGGAACTGCCCTCGCGGGCGCGTCCGACAACAACCTCGCCGGTGTTGACGCCGATTCGTAGGGCGAGCTGATCGCCGAACAGCTCGCGCAGCTTGCGGAGCATCCCCACCCCCGCACGCAGCGCGCGTTCGGCGTCGTCCTCGTGTGCGGTCGGCGTGCCGAAAGCCGCCATGACGGCATCGCCCACGAATTTCTCGACTGTGCCGCCGGCCGCTTCGATCTCGGCGCTCATCGCTTCGTAGAAGCGATCGAGCATCGCTCGCGTCTGTTCGGGATCCTGAGAGCCGCCGAGCTCTGTCGAGCCCACTAGATCAGCGAAGAGGATCGTCGCGATCTTCCGCTCCTCTGTCGGCGACTGAGACGTGGTGGGAGCGGCGCAATGAGGACAGAACCGAGCTTGTTCAGGAACCGACCCTCCACATCGAGAACAAGCAGTCACGGCCATCAGTTTGACCGAGGAACGCCTGGAAGTACACGTGTTTGGTCAGGCGTGAACTCCGCCCCGACGCGGAATACTCTCTACGTACGCGTCGTTACACGACGCGTCGAGAGAAGGAGACAGAAATGTCCTACGGAATTCTGTTGCTGAGGCTGGTGGTCGGGCTCGCGTTCGTCGGACACGGGACGCAGAAGCTGTTCGGCTGGTTCGGCGGCTACGGACCGAAGGGAACCGGCGGGTTCTTCGCGTCGAAGGGTTACCGTGCCCCGGTCTTGATGGCCGTCGTGGCCGGCCTGTCCGAGGTAGCCGGGGGCACGCTGCTGGCGCTCGGCCTCGCCACGCCGCTGGCCGGCGCGCTGCTGGCGACCGTGATGATCAACGCAATCGGCTCGGTGACATTCAAAAGGGCTTTCATGCTCGGTTCAGAGCTCGAGATCGCCTACCTGACGATCGCCGTGTCGCTCGCGGCAATCGGGCCAGGCCGGTTCTCGATCGACCGCGCGATCGGGTGGGATGACGACATCTCCGGCGTCTGGTGGGGCGTCGGCGCGCTCGGAGCAGCGCTCGTCGTCTCGCTCCTGACGTTGACACTGGGGCGCACCCGGCCTGTGGGCGAGCAGGAGCCCGCGGTGCAGACGTAGATGCGGCCGGGCGCGGGTCGCTCCCCGCGCGCCCTCGTGGAGATGGGCTCGTCCGAGCACATCGTCAGATTAGGATTCTTGATCGGGCTAATTACTGCGATTCGTAGCCCAGGAGCCATCGCTCTGATTGGCGGGATTGCGGGGGTCACTGGCGGCGTCCTGGGTGCTCTGGCAGGCGGATGGGCTACATACAAGATCGAAACGCAGCGTCAGTCGTTTCAGCGGCGGCGTGATCTACGGGCCGAGCTACGCGAGCGCGAGCGTGATCTCGCTGGGGTTCGGGGCACTGCTCGGGTCTGGGGCACGAAGCTCGACGATCTTCGGCATCTTGCCCATAGCTACTGCAATAACCCCGAGTACCCCCCGTGGTGGCTGGACGAACACGACGTGGAGACCTCAATGTCGGTGGACGACATGAAAGCAGTGGCAGCCGAACTTTCACGCGCAGAGTGGGAGTTGATCGACGTCGCACTCTCCGCGATCCGAAGCGTTCAGGGGGCCCGCGTCGTGTATTGGCAGGAAAATGAGGAGCTGCTGCCTGGGAGCCTCGACGAGGATGATCAGCGGCGCGTCGACAACGCATTGAGCCGGCTCGATGAAGCGATGACGGTGCTCGCTGATCTGTCAGAGCGATCCCCCCGACTGTCCCGCTTCGGCGAGGACTTGATCACGTAAACCGCGCCGGTAACGCACAGTGGCGTGGTCGGACGTCCTTGCGCCGATTCGAACGTGCGCCTACGCGACGGCTACTCGGGGAGCCAGCCGTCGCGGTACACGGTCGGCTCGCGACGCGGGAGTGCGGCGTACGCGACGTCCCCATCCGTCGTTTCCTCCTCGACGCTCGCGCCGTGGCGCTGCGCGACTTGGTCGACCTGGAAGCCGAGCGAGTCGCGTTCGCGCGCCCCGATTGCGATCACGAGGCACGGACCGCTTCCTGCCCCGATGATCACGTGCTTCACGTTCGGCGGGCAATGCACGAAGTCCCACGCGCGCAGTTGCCGCTCCTCGCCTTCGATGATCAGAACTGCTTCGCCCGAGACGACGAGGAAGTCCTCCTGATCGGCCTCCCAGTGGTACATGGCCATCGGTTCGCCCGGCCTGAGCACAAACGGATTGACGCCGAGCTGTTCGAATTGCCGCTCGCCTTCGAAATCGTCCCCGACGACGCAGACGGCGCCGCGGCCGTCGACGTGACGCCACTCGGCGTCGCGCATGTTGAGGACGAACCATCCCTCGCCCTGCGGGACGAGCCCGTGCTCGGTCTTCTCCAGTTTCGACTCGGGAACCATGAATGCAAAGCCTGCCGTAACCGCTGCGTGCAGCGCAACGCCTAAGCACCCGTTTAGCATGCCGCCGTGCGCGAGTTGCAGACAGGCGTTTGGCACTGGGAGGCACCGCACCCGGAGTGGAAGCCGGGACAGGGATGGGACCAGATTGTCTCGTCCTACGCGATCGGTGACGGCGACAGTCTGCTGCTGTTCGACCCGCTGGCCGCGCCGAGCGAGATCGAAGAGCTCGCGGCCGGCCGCGAGACGGCGATCGTGCTGACCTGCCCGTGGCACAGGCGCGACGCCGATAGCCTGGCGGAGGGGCTCGGCACTGTGGTCTACGTGCCGCCGGCGGACGAGGGCGACCCGAACCCGGTCGAGGGACAGGTGTTCAGGGCCGGCGACAGGTTGCCGGTCGGGGTCGAGGCGTTCCCGGGGATGGAGGCGAACGACCTCGTGCTCTGGATCGCGAGCCGCCGTGCGCTCGTCGCCGGCGACACGCTCATCGACCGCGGCAACGGTCTCGAGTTCCCGACCGACTGGGCGAACAAGGATGTGCCACCCGAGCAGATCCTCGAGGCGCTGCGCCCGCTGCTCGAGCTGCCGGTCGCGCTGGTGCTCCCGACTCACGGTGCGCCGACCGACCGAGCCGCCCTCGAGCGCGCGCTCTCCTGACGCCCGAACCGGGCTCGCGGGCCGGATCGTCGCTGTTACAGTCGACGCGGGCGCGCTCACTCCAGCTTGGAGCCGCGCGGGCTCAGTCGATCGTAGTGATGTAGGCACCGATCAGGGTCGCCGTCTGCTGGTCGACCCCGCCCGCGCGCCGGTCCGCGTGGTCCTGCTGGAAATGCGCAAACGCAGCTGTCGAGGCGATCGGGTTCAGCTCGTCGTCGCCATGGTTGTGGAACGACACGTGCACGAACGAGTCATCCGCAAGCCGGAGAACTATGTAGCTCACGTTGCCAGGCTTGGCAGCCGCGAGCTCGTCAAAGACCCCTTCGACTCGTCGTTGGTTCTCATTTGCCGCCTCAGCCGACTGCATCGCGTAACGCGTTACCAGTCTCTTCTCCATGGATTACTCCTTTCACGGATGCCCGAGCGCTGCGGGTTGAAACACGCGGCGTGAAGACAACCTAGCGAGCTTCTCTGATAAGAGGGCGGCGGCCTGGGCGAGTGTTCGGGCATGTCCCCCGAGCGGGCTTTGTTACGCACTCATTGGTTCATTTGTTGGTGCATCGGATTACCACCGGGGATCGTGAGACCCGGGATCGCTTCGGGCGCTGTGAACAGGAGCACGCCGAGCGCGAGAAGAATTGCTGTTGTCCCGTAGGTCGCTACCCGGCGCCACGGGACGGTCTTCTCGGCCGCGATCAGGCCCGCGACCACGGCCATCCAAGTGATGCTCATAACCCCGAGCGCGAAGAGCGACGCCATTAGTGCCCAGCAGCAGCCGACGCACCAAGCGCCGTTCCTGATGCCCATCCGCACGGCACCCGCCCGGCCGCCGCGCCAAGAGCCGAGTAGAAGGCCCAGAGGGCTGCGGCACTTCCCCAAGCAGACGTCCTTCAGCGGCGTCAGCTCATATACCGCTGCGAGGACGAGAGTTCCACCTGCCACCCATCGCCCTGCGCGATCCCAGGCGAGCACATCGCCCGCGACCCGACGCCCGCTGACCGCAATCGAAAAAGCGAGCACGCCGGCACCGGTCCACGTGACGAGATAGCCGGCCGCGAAAACGAGCGGCGAAAGCGGCGACCGCTCGCTGCCCATACGCGAGTAGAGCGCGACCGTCGGGGCGACCGACGGGAACATCATCGCTGCCATCATCACGACCCAGACGCACAGGAACCAACTCAGCGTTCCGAGGCCCGTCCAGGGACCATCGTCCATCCCGCGCATCTGGTCGACCGTCCACCACCAGCCGCTAGCTGCGAGGGCGAAGAGCAGGGTGATCAGGCCGAGCCGGGCGCGTGCCGCCGCAAAGGCCGGCGCGAGGCTCGTGCCCGGAGCACGTTCCTGCGCCGGCGCGATCACGTCTTCAAGCCGCCCAAGAGAACTCCGATGTCGAGAGACCTGTCTTGCCTTCGTACTCGATCCCGAAGGCGTTGATCCGTGAGCGGGTCGCCTCTGCGATCGTCAAGTCAGACGCCACCGGGTGGAACATGCCGGCAAAGCGAACTGGCTCTCCGGTCTCGATACCAAAGGGCACGATGTCCTCGATCTCGAAATCGATCGTGTCCCCGACCCGAACGCTGTGGCGCACGCCGTCGTCTTGCACCTCGATCGCCGCTCGCTCAACACCCAGCATCTCCCCGATCAGCGGCGCGAGCGCCGCCATCGGCCCGCCAAGTTGGCCGCCGAAGACCTGTGTGAGCTTGTCTGCCTGCTCATCCGTCGCGCGCTCGTCGATGAACATCCCGAGGCGCCAGTTCCCGTCCGTCATCACCTTCGGCGTGTCCGCGATCGCTGCGACCTTGAGCCCGCCGATGTCAGTGCCTTCAATCTCACCCTCGCGAATGTTGAAGACGAGCGTCACGCGACAGAAGTCGTAGGTCGCGCCATGGTCGAACGAAGCGTTGCACGGGCAAATCAGATCGCACGAGCACGTTTCGACGTAGCTGCCCTTCAGGTTCCAGGACATCGAAAACCTCCCATGTATATAAAAAGCCGATTTTCAGAACCAGGTGAGGCGGCGCCCAGCCGACCCTAAAACATCCGAGCCGTCGACGGGGAAGAGGGGGTTCGCATGCGCCAGGTTTCAGGAGTGTCCTTTGACAGGGTCACCGATGTCGTCCTCGTAGGATGAAGATCGCCCAGATCGGCCATGGAAGGAGCCACCATGATCAAGGAGTTCAAGGACTTTCTCTTCAAGGGCAACATCGTCGAACTCGCGGTCGCGTTCGTCATGGGCCTCGCGTTTGCTGCGGTTATCAACTCGTTGGTCAACAACCTCGTCATGCCCATCGTTGCCGCGATCCTCGGCAAGCCCGACTTCGGGAACCTCACATTCACCATCCACCGATCCGTCTTTCACTACGGAGCGTTTCTCACCGATCTGATTCAGTTCGTTGCCATCGGAGCCGCAGTCTTTTTCTTCATCGTCAAGCCTGTGCAGATGATGCTCGCCCGAAGTCGCAGGGAGCCGATTGAGGAGGGCATGCCCGACGAGGAGCGTCGCCACCAGGAACTGCTAGCCGCGCTGCGCGCGAGCAACTAGCCGACCAGCGTTTTCCGCGCCCCTCGGCTCCTCCACTGGCAGCGGCCTAAAGTAATTTCGGGTCCCAGACGTCGTATGAGAATGGGACGCACCGGTGCAACCTTGTTGGTGGCGACGGCAAGGCAACCATCTTCGGTGTCGCAGCGCACGAGGTCGCGGCGGTTAAGGTCGAGCTTCGCGACGGGCGAGTCGTGGACGCGCCGCTCTATGACGCCCCACGGGACCTGAGGGCTGATGTCGCGTTTTTCATCGTTCGGCTACCCATTCCGAACCGTGGGCCTGGCTTTGGGCCAGGCGTAGGCAGCCCCGTTCGCGCCTACAGCGCCTACGACCGCGAAGGCCGGCTGATTGAGCGTGTCGAGGACTAGCCCTGTCCGTGCCAGAGGCCAACTACCAACCACGCTAGCCGGCAAGCTCGCTTGCACCAGCCTTTCGGAATGTCGCCCGAACCCGCTCTTCTAGGGCTGTGGTTCATCCGGCGGCGAGCTATCGCAGCTACTCGATGTTGTCGAGGAAGCTAAGCACGCGTTGCTTGAGCAGCGTCGCGGCACTTTCGTCGTAGTCGGGCAGGCTGTTGTCAGCGAACAGATGCCGATCCCCGGGATACAGGAACAGCTCCGCGCCCTCAATCGTCTCGAGTTGGCGCGCGGCGTCGAGGTCTTCCAGCGCCCACTCGTCGGCCTCCATCATGTGGATCTGCAGCGGGACGCCCTGCGGCCACGCGCCCCCGAACTCCGCGGTCGGAAGGGCGGCGGAAAATAGCAAGGCGCCCTTGGCGCCGGGACGCGTCTGGGCCAGCATCTGCGCCGGCATCACCCCGAGCGAGAATCCGCCATAGACGAGTTCGTTCGGCAAGCTCTCGGCGGCGAGTCGACCGCGCTCGAGGATCGTGTCGAACCCGACCTGCTGCGCGTAGCCGACCCCCTCGTCGAGCGCAGCGAACGTCTTGCCGTCGTAGAGATCCGGGGTGTGGACCGTGTGTCCGGCTGCGCGGAGCTCGTCGGCGAACGCAAGGAATCCGGGTGTCTGTCCCTGTGCGTGGTGAAACAGCAGTATCTCGCCCATCACGGCATTCCTAACACGCCCGGAAGATCTTGAAACAACGAGGGGTGTCGCCCACGGTCAAGCCGGCGGCCCGGCACACCCATTTGAGGAGGGAGGTGCGTCGCGTGCGCCAGTGTTCGGGAATGATGCTAGAGCGGAGGGATGGGACGCTCGAACGGGGGCAGACGAGTCCAGCCTTCCTGCTCGAATAGATGGATCATGGGCTCGTTTGTCGCCGGGGTGTCGCAGAAAATGCGCCAGACGCCGTGGCTCACGAGCACGCGAGTGGCGCGGCGGAGCAGCAACCGTCCGATTCCCGCACCTCGATGAGCCGGGGCGACGCCCATGTGGTAGATCGTCGCCTCGTCAAGGCCGTCGCGTGAGCACCCCTCATAGACGACAGGCAGAACGAAGCCTGCTGCGCGCTCGTCCACCATCAAGACGTGCCATCGCCCAGGCAAGTAGCTGAACCCGGACGCGAGGGCGAGAATACGTCGAGCCGCCTCCTCGGCGCCGAGCCTATCGACTGCATGGCGATCCTCGGGTCCAGGCGAGTTTGTGAGAACGTCTGCGACGAGCTCGACCGGCTGTGGTGCCCCGCTCCCGCTTAGCCAACAAACACCGTCCTGCAATGCATCTTCGGACGGTGCGGTCTTCTCAGTCCACTCGAACGGAACCTTCAAGTAACCCGCCTCCGTCATCGAGAAAACCGTACTCGCTGACGACGCGCGCGTCGTCTGGGCCAGCGTGCGGGAATGTCGCTTGAGCTACTCCACCAGGAGACAACCACCGGCTATGGCCGCGGCGCGCCGTGCTCGAGCTGGCGGTCGTAATCGTCCTGGTCGTACCGGCCTTGAGACTCGACGACGAGGCCATCGTCGCCAAACCTCCACTCCTCGAAGCCGGAGATCCGAATCGAGTTTCCGGTACCGCTCGGTCCCGTGTTCGTGCCGGTGAAGGTCCAATGGTATTCCACCGTCTCGTCCTTGAAGACGAGGTCGTCCATGAACACCTCGATGTCCGGGAAGGCGGAGATGAACGAGCGCGCGACCTCCGTTACCTCTGTCGCCTCGCCGCCGTTGATAGCGATCGTCCCGCCCGGTACATAGTGGGCTGCGACCCGCGCGGGATCGTGGCTGCACCACGCATTCGTGTAGCTACGCGCGAAGTCGCGCACACGAGCTTGATCGAGTGCCATCTCTGCCTCCTGTTGTAACGACGTGCCAGTTTTGGCGCCATCGCGACCCTAATTGCCGGACGAGGGCGAGACAACAGCCGGCTGGGCCAGCGTTCGAAAATGTCATCCGGCGAGCGGCCTTGGTACGCATCGTCGCCGCCCGTTAGCGTCGCGCTGTGCGCGAGCTACAGGCTGGACTTGGCACTGGCAGGCTTCGGTCGCGGCCTCGAGATCCCGCAGGAGTCGCTAACGAAGGGCGTTACGCGCGAGCAGGTCGTCGAAGGACTGCGGCCGCTGCTCGCGCTGCCGGTCGAGGTCGTGCTCCCGGCGCACAGAGCACCGACAGACCGTGCCGCGCTCGAGCGCGCGCTCTCCTGACGGCTGACGTCCATCCCGTCGCCTGGGCGAGTGTTCGGGAATGTGACCCGAGGCGGGCTCTCGACTGGCGAACGGCTACACGTCCTCGTTCAGCAGTTCACGGGCGATGCGCCAGCGCCCGTCGGGTTCTCGGCGCCAGACCATGAGAAAGCGTCGTCGCACCGTCGGGGCATCCGAGCCGTTCGGCCCGCTCACCCAGGTGGCATGCCCCAGCGTCGCCGCGAAATCGCCCGTTCCGAGCGTTGAATCCGCAACGATCTCCATCGAGGAGATGCTGATCTGTGGGGCGGCGGCGAGGAAGGCGCTCCGTCCTTCGATCGCCGGCGTTCCGGGCCCGACGAAGATCGCATCTTCCGTGTAGAAGTCCACCCAGGCCGTGAGATCGGGAGACTCGAAAGCCTCGGCAAGAGCCTCCTCAGCCGCCCGGATGGCGGAGATGTCGGAAGTCGAAAGCGCCACCAGCTCGCGGAGAGGCTACTCCGGACGAGCGCCATCCGTACAGGCGAGCGGTGGCTCGCGTGGAGATGCCACATTCCGATGTGCCAGTGTTCGGGAATGTCCCCGAAGGCGCTCGGTAGACGGGCATGATTCGGTCCTGATGGAGTCCCCTCCCGACCTGGAGACCGGTGGGATAGCGCCAGGCGAGTCCATGACCGGGACGGTACGGTGGTTCAAGAACGAGAAGGGCTACGGTCGCATCACCGGCGACGACGACTACTTCTACTTCGTCCACTTTTCCTCAATCCAGGTCGAGGGCTACAGGACGTTGGAGCCGGGTCAGCGGGTGGCCTTCGAGTGGCAAGGCGGCCGAGCGGATCACAATCGCAAAGTCGCAGAGAACGTACGCCCCGTGGACTAGCAACAAGCGTCTCCACTGCGTCAGTGTTCGGGAATGTCCCTCGACGGAATCGGCGAGGGTGCTAGCCGCGGTCTTGGCCTTCGGGGCCGCGGAGCGGCCATCCAAACTCTTGTTCGTCGATCAAGCAGTCACTTCGCGGCTTTCTTCTTCGCCGCTGGTTTCGCCTTGGCCCTATTGAAGTCCACCCCCGCCCGAACGAGCACCTTCAACGAACTCTCGTTGACTTTATCGCCCTCATAAAGGTCAATCGTGCGCCATTTCTTGCCCTCAAGCCCGCTGTTGAACAACTTGTTCGGGTCGGGAAGGCTGGCGCCCTCGTAGAAAGTCAGCTTTACCTTGTCTTTGAAAGCATTGGCAAGACAGACGATGCCATGGTCGGAAAAGACCGGAGCGCCCTTCCATTTCCATTCCTCGACAATCTCCGGGTCAGCTTCACGGATGATTCTCCGCAGGTTGGCCAGCATCTTCCCTCGCCAGTCGGTGAGCCCTGCAATCAACTCGTCAATTTGTTCACTTGCGTTCATTGCTGTTCCTCTGGAAGTTTCTCCCACAACGCTACCGTAGCTCTCCAGCACCGAGCGCGAGAACTCCGGCAGCTCGTCGAGCAGAAGCACGCCGCGGTGGGCCAGCGTTCGCGAATGTCACCCGAGCGAGACGACCGGCGCGGCTACGTCGAGAGCGCGCGTCCGGTCGCCACGGCGAGGGCGGTCTCAAATTCGTTAGCGGTGATCCGAACGACGCCCGTTTCGAAGTCGGCCCTGGCATTCTCTGCCGGGTCGATCTGCGACAGCACGGCACTCATCGGCACGGGCGGGTCCCATTCCTCGACCTGAGCCAGCAACACACCGCCAGGGGAATCGCCGGGGTACACCTGTGCCTCGGACGGTGTCCAATCATGGACCGCTGAGGCGAGCTCGGCGCGGCCGATGAACGTCCGCTCGGGTGCGCCCAGATAGACGAGGATGAGGTCGCCGGCGGCAAGCGCGTTGCGGTGCGGCTCGTCTGCGTCGATGCCCCACATCCTGACCCGCAGGAATCCGGTGGCCCGTTCGCGCAGCGCTGGACGTGGCGCTGCGTCCCCCCTTACGAAGTTGAAAAGGTAGTGCGCCACCCCACCAGCGTACCCTGGACATCGCAGAGTCTCCGCTTACGCTTCCGAGGAGGTGCAGCGTCGCCTGGGCCAGTGTTCGGGAATGTCCCTTGAAGGGGCTGGGCTTACTGCGTACTCGCGGTACCCACCGCCGCGACCTCCTCCGCGGTCGACTGCTCCCACTCCGATCTGAGGAGCGCGTACTCCACGTCGCCCTGCTCCTCGCCCTCGATGTAGTCGGGCCACGGCTGGTGAAAGATCCGCACGAACTTCAGCCCTGCCTTCTGCATCACGCGTCGCGACGCGACGTTCACGACCATCGTGGATGCGACCACACGTTGAACCCCAAGCTCGGCGAAGCCCTTATGGATTAGTGCCCGTGAGCCTTCAGTGGCATAACCCTTCCCCCAGGCCGATCTGCGGAGCCGGTAGCCGAGCTCGACCTCGTCCGGGGCAGCACCTTCGGCTGGTCGAAAGTGGAACCAACCTACGAATCGGTTGGTCGACTTCTCTACGGCCGCCCAGAAGCCGTACCCTGCGAAGCGCTCGTAGTAGTCGAGGAACGCCGGCAGAAGCTCGTTCTCGATCTCGTCGCGCGCCGTCGGCCGACCGCCGTTTATGAAGTGCATCACGTCCGGATCGCTGTCGAGTTCGACAAGGTTCTCGACGTCCTCGTCGGTGAACCGCCGCAGCTGCAACCGCTCGGTTTCGAGAAAGATCTGCATCGACGGGATTCTGCCGCATCCAAGAGCGGGCCAGGCTCCTCCGGAAACGGCCCATGCGTCCTGGCTGCAGGTCTACCCATATCGGTGATCCAGGACTGGGCGCTAAGCCGCTGGCTCTCTCTGACTTGCGCGAAGTGCACGTAACCGCAAGCGCCCGCCCGGCGGAAGAATCAATCTCCAGCGACACGCGCTTGCCATGCGCCAGTGTTCAGGAATGTCCCCCGAGCGGCCATAGACTCGGAAGTGTTTCTGCCGGTGAGGCCTTGTCAGCTTCGCTTGGCGTACTCGCCGAACTCGCCGAAGTCCACGGCCACGCACGGCTGGTCGCCAACAACCCACGCATCGTGACCCGGCGGGCAAGCGAAAACGTCGCCCGGGCCGACCTCGACCTCAGTCCCATCGTCCATCCGAATTCCCATGCGGCCGGACATGACGTAGGCAAGATGCGAGACTTGGCACGAATCTGTCCCGGCAATCGGCTTCACGTTGTTCGACCAGCGCCAGCCGGGTTCGAAGGTGCCGCGACCAATCGTCTGGCCGCCGATCACGAGTACGTCCGCCTTGCCGTTTCCTTCAAAGGGCCGTACTTCATCGGGCGAGTCGAAGTTCTTGACTTCGGTGCCTGGCATTGCTTCCTCCTAACCACGAGCGAATGAACCGACGAGCTCGACCCTACTACCTCTCGCCCTCTGTCGGCCTTGAGCTTGGCCACGGAGTGCCGCCGAAGCGAGATAGGTCTTGGCGCCTCTCCTCAGCTGCTGAGGGTCCACTGAAGCGGCGGAGTGCACCCCCGCGCTGCGCCAGTGTTCAGGAATGTTCCCCGAAGGCGCCGCCTGGCTGTGGCCCGCTCGCTTCCGCGCGTTTCCGGGCGACCGGCCTGCAGGACCGGTTTAGCCCGTCAGGCCGGTGGTGCGGGAGTCAGGCCATGACGGCGCATGACTTCGCCGATCATCTCGACGTCCGGCGGGCCATCGCCAGCAAGGACGTCGGCGACATCCCGGAAGTAGCCGGAGCCCAGCAGACCCGGACTGATGACTGCGAGGAAGCGGGCGTCAACGTCGCCGCCGTTACTGAATCCGTGGATCACGCGCCGAGGTATGAAGAGTGCCTCGCCAGGGTTCAGGTCGGTACGCCCGCCGCCGACGGTAAACGTAGTGACGCCGTCCAGCCCGAAGACGGTTTCATCGAAGTCGTCATGGCTGTGCGGCGCGGGCATGCGTGCATTAGCGGGGACATCGCACTCGAAGACGCTCACACTGCCTCCGGACTCGTCTGCGTCGACGTGAAAACGGACGGTGAGAGCTCCGACCTGGATCGGCTCGGCAGCGATGTTAGGCATGAATGATGAACCCCTGGTTTGAGGGCGTGCTGCGGAACACGGAGCGTAAACGACAAGGAGCCCCTGGCGCGATGCCCGCGGCGTGCGCCAGTGTTCGGGAATGTCACCCGACAGGCCAGGCTTCCCGCAACGCCGATGCCGCGACATCCAGTTCGTTGCGAGACCGCACCCGATAGTCGGGCGGCAACCGCAAACCGAAGCCGTCACCGTTGAACCGCGGAAAAACATGCATGTGGACGTGGAATACGTCTTGTCCCGCTGCTTCCCCGTCCGCCAGGAATAGGTTGACTCCTTCGCACCGCAACCCCGAATGCCGGAGTGCTGCTGTGGCAAGCTGCGCAACCCGGATCATCTGTGCTCCGTCGTCGGGATCAAGATCCGCCAGGAAGCGGGCGTGGCCGCGGGGCGCGACGAGCACGTGGCCGGGCGTCAGTGGCTGAATGTCCATGAACGCCACGGTTCGTGGGTCTTCGTGAACGACGCTCGCCGCGATCTCCCCAGCGATTAGACGGCAAAAGACACAGTTGCCCGGCGCCTGCATCAAACGATCCTACGACTCCTCCGGTGGGCAAACAGCCGACCCGTCGCCTGCCCCAGTGTTCAGGAATGTCCCCCGAACGACGTGTACGCCGGACGGGCGACCGATGAGTCTTCGCCTCGAAGGCGGTCTAAAGGAAGCATGATCCTCTTACACGTAGCGATGTCTCTCGACGGCTTTATCGCCGGCCCGGGCCACGACATGTCCTGGACAGGCGGAGCCGAGTACGACACCTCCAGCCAGCTCGCGGACGAGGTCGCGCGTTCAACCGGCGTCGTGCTGGCCGGCCGCGGCTGGTACGAGGTTGCGAGCGCAGACGAGGGCGGCGCTGTCGCTGGAATCTACGGCGGGGCTTGGTCAGGACCGGTTCTCGTTTTGACGCATCATCCGGAGCGGCTCGCGTCCGACGCAACGGTGGAGGCGGTCTCGGACCTAGCGACTGCGTTGGCGCGCGCCGAGGAACTCGCCGACGGTCGAGCGGTGAGCATCTTCGGTGCCGATGTTGCTCAGCAGGTGCTGGCGCTTGGTCGGCTAGACGAGATCGTCGTGCAGATCGTCCCTCTCATACTGGGAGATGGGGTGCGGCTGTTCGGCGAGGTGCCGGCTCCCCAAGTCAGGCTGGAGCGCACGTCCGTCGGTACGAGCGGGACGCTGACGGACATCCGCTTTCGAGTCGCCGGGCCGCCGATAAGCGAGTCCGGGCTCGATGTCATTAGCGACGGCCTCGACAGGTTTTCGCGACACTCCCTAAACCGCGAGGAGGTCGAACTGTCACGGCTCGGAACGTGCCCCTGAAGACTTCCTCATTGACGCGGAGGATGAGTCTTTTCTTTAGTCGATGACGAACCGCCCGACGGCTCCTGCCAGAGGAGATCCGGACAGACCCGACGCGGCTTTAGGAGAACGCCGTTAGACAGAACGCTCCGCTGCGCGAGTGTGCGGGAATGTCGCTTGAGCCGCGTGGGCGGGAACCTTCAGTCGTCCGATGCCAGCTCGAAACGAGCGATAACTCCTTCGTCGCCGCCCTCGCGCACCGGGCGTTCAGGATGGCGTGTCGCCACCCAGGCAACTCCCCGCTCCGGGTAGGCGACGACATCTGGGAACCGCTTGGTCGAGATGCCAAGCATCCTCACAGGCTCATCCGTGGGGTTCGAGAAGGTGTGCAGCCCGTCCCG
>Ga0209874_1000104_pt1 | contig 21254 bp, 22 predicted proteins | sample GWRWN1_20_30_FD_187216 | JGI IMG/M metagenome (GOLD analysis project Ga0209874, IMG submission 187216) | Riverbed sediment microbial communities from areas with no vegetation in Columbia River, Washington, USA - GW-RW N1_20_30 (SPAdes)... | ecosystem: Environmental > Aquatic > Freshwater > River... | reverse complement strand
TTCAAAGGTGGGTCGAAAGTCTTTACCGTCCATCCTCGCCGACCGTGTAACTCACCTTGACAATAACTTCAAGCTCCGAGTAATATCCGCCTACTTTTCGTACCGGACGGATACGGTACTAGTGAAGGCAGCTACGAAATGAGTATGGTGTCCTTCAGTAAAATCACAGGCCATATCCACCCGCTTTGGCGCGACCGACCAAGCCGCGGGATATGCTATAGGAAATGCAATCCGTGATATATTAAATCCACGGATGTTGAGCCGCGTGCGCGGAGGTCGAACCGCGTAGAACCTTGGCAACGTTGTAATCATGGCCGATCTCATTCAGGTCAAGAACCTTCAAACCTCTTTTTTTACGCCTGAAGGCGAAGTACGGGCGATCGATGGGGTTAGTTTCGACATATCGGAGGGGAAAACGCTCGGTCTGGTGGGTGAGTCCGGTTGTGGCAAGAGCGTGACGTCGCTCTCGATTATGCGTTTGATCCAGTCACCGCCGGGGAAGATCGTCGGTGGGGAGATTTCCTATCGCGGCCGTGATCTGCTCAAGCTGAGCAACGAGGAGATGCGCAAAATCCGCGGCAACGAGATTTCTATGATTTTTCAGGAGCCCATGACCTCGCTCAATCCGGTTTTTACCGTCGGTAATCAGATCGGGGAGGCGATCCGCCTGCATCAGGGGTTGGGCAAGAAACAAACGCGCGAGAAGACCATTGAAATGCTTCGGCTGGTCAAGATCGCCGATCCGGAGTCTCGCGTGGATTCTTATCCTCATCAGTTGAGCGGCGGGATGCGCCAACGGGTGATGATCGCCATGGCACTGTCCTGCAATCCGAGTCTCTTGATCGCCGACGAGCCGACAACGGCGTTGGATGTAACCATTCAGGCGCAGATCCTAGAGCTGATGAAAGAGCTGCAGCAAAAGATCGGCATGGCCCTTTTGCTGATTACGCACGATCTCGGAGTCGTGGCGGAGCAGGCCGACGAGGTTGCGATCATGTATGCGGGTAAGATCGTTGAACGCACGAGCGCGCAAGCGATCTTCGCGCGACCTTTTCATCCCTACACGGTGGGTCTGCTCAATTCTCTGCCCGGCACGGGAGACAAAAAGAAAAAGCGCCTGGATGCGATCCCGGGTGTCGTCCCGAGTCCGCTGCATCTCCCGAGCGGCTGTCGATTCCGCGACCGCTGCCCCAGGGCTGCCGGGCTCTGCGCTGATGCGGAGCCTCAGCTGATAGAAAAGCAACAAAATCATTTTGTCGCCTGTCATTTCCCTGAAACCGGGCAGCGGGTCGGCACGCAAAATTGATGGCTGCGAATCGCTATGAGCCTGTTAGAAATTCGTGATCTCAAAAAACATTTTCCGGTGGGCGAGGGCCTATTCTCACGCAATAAGGGTGCGGTCAAGGCGGTGGACGGTGTGAGTCTGAGCGTGGAGGAGGGTGAAACCTTAGGCATCGTCGGCGAGTCCGGCTGCGGCAAGTCGACGCTGGGACGAACCATTCTTCGGCTCATTGAGCCGACCAGCGGCGAGGTCTATTTCCAGGGGAAAAACCTGCTGGCTCTGTCCCAACGCGAACTCCGCGATACGCGGCGGCAAATGCAGATCATTTTTCAGGATCCCTATGCCTCTCTGAATCCGCGGATGCGCGTCGGCGATATCGTCGGCGAAGGTTTGGAAATTCACAAACTCGCGAGGGGCAGAGCCAAGCGCGACCGCGTCAATGAATTGCTCCATCAGGTGGGCCTCCGCGAGGATCATTACAACCGTTACCCCCACGAGTTTAGCGGCGGGCAGCGCCAGCGCATCGGTATCGCGCGCGCCCTGGCCGTGAACCCTAAATTTATTGTCTGCGACGAGCCGGTCTCTTCGCTGGATGTTTCGATTCAGGCGCAGATCATCAATCTCCTGCAGGAGCTGCAGGAGAAGATGCACTTAACCTATTTTTTCATTTCCCATGATCTAAGGGTGGTCGAGCACATCAGCCATCGAGTAGCGATCATGTACCTCGGCAAGATCGTCGAGATCGCCAAGAGCGATACGATCTATCGGGACGCAAAGCACCCCTACACGCGCGCTTTGCTGTCCGCGGTTCCCGTCCCCGATACCAGCCGGAAGAAAGAGCGCACCGTTCTTCAAGGCGACGTTCCCAGCCCGGTCCATCCGCCTTCCGGCTGCAGTTTTCATCCCCGTTGTCCGCATCGCGAAGCCGTCTGCGACCAGAAGGAACCGCCGCTGGAGTTCGGCACAGACGGTCATGGGGTCGCCTGTCACGTGTTCGGCCCAGCAAAACAAAACTGAAAAATTCCGTTACCCAGAAAATGATTTGCCACTACTTGGCGACCGGCCATTTGTCCAGGCTTTGATTCCAGTGTCCTGTCTCAAAAGTTCACCGCATAAGCTGACGTCTCCCTTTCGTCATTACCGCGAAAGCGGTAATCCAGTTTTCTTTGTATTTTCCTGGATTCCGGTTCGCGCTAGCCCGGACTGTGATCCGGGGTTCGCCGGAATGACGGCCAACCTTTGTTGCGAATTTCAGGGACACCACGCTATCGTGGAGAGTATCAATCCATTTAGAAATGTAACTCTGCGGTAGTTTTTGTTTTAGCGATGCATACAGGATGTGAAAGTTTTTTCTATCGTGCCTGGAGTTTGTTTTTTTCATGGGCTAAGATTTTTGTTTGAGCTGGAGTCCATGAGGCGTGGACTGCGGTGGTTAGATTTATAAATGATGCATGATGACTGCTTGGGTTTTGGATCGCTCGATACGGGTACTAGCGTTCGCGCTGATTTTGCCTTATCATTTGCAGCTTGTGCCGCGATCTTGAGAAATCCCCACGGTTTCGTCCGAGAGATTCGAGTTATAGCGAGTTATAGATGGATGTGATTGACGGTACGCTATCATTCGGAAGAGAGTATGTTTTGCCGAAAGTAGCTGAAACGGATCTTGCTCGTTGGGTCGCTTTGTCACGGGTGCAGGGACTCGGGTGCGTCAGTTTCAAGAAACTAGCAGGACACTTTGGAGATCCCACGGAGGCATTGTCGGCGTCGACCGCAGCGTTGGCTGAAATTGCGGGGTTGGATCAGAGTGTCATCGACGGGCTGCGCAATTTTTCGGCGTGGGATGAGGCCGAAAAGGAGATCATCAGGGCGGAAAGAGCCGCTGTCCAAATAGTGCCGTTTACAGATTCGAGTTACCCCGCGCGTTTGCGGATGATTGCGGATCCACCGCCCTTGCTTTATCTGAAAGGAGAGATCCGCAGGGAGGATGAAAAAGCTGTTGCTGTAGTCGGCTCGAGGAGCACGAGCGATTACGGACGCAGAGTGGCGCGAGATCTGTGTCGGGGTCTGGCATCATTGGGCTTTACCGTCGTGAGCGGGATGGCGCGTGGAATCGACGGCACGGCACATGAAACGTCGTTGAATGCCGGAGGTCGAACCATCGCAGTTTTGGGTTCGGGCGTCGACCGCATCTATCCCGCTGAGCACGATAAACTCTATCGCCGGATCAGTGAAAACGGCGCCATCATTTCAGAATTTCCGATGGGCACGCGGCCGCTGGCTTTCAATTTTCCCGCCCGCAATCGGCTGATCAGCGGTTTGTCCCTGGGTGTCGTAGTGGTGGAAGCGACAGAGAAGAGCGGCTCTTTGATTACGGCAGCGTTGGCTTTAGAGCAGGGGCGGGAAGTCTTTGCCGTACCCGGCGAGGTCAGCGCGAGTCGCAGCCGCGGCGCGCACCGGCTGATCCGCCAGGGGGCTAAACTGGTAGAGACGGTGGACGATATTATGGAAGAGATCGCGCCGCAGCTAATGGTGCGCAGCGGCAAAGTGGTAAGCGCGCCGAGGCGTACCCTTCCGCAAAACCTCGGCGATGAGTTTCAAAGGATTTTCGGCTTATTTCAGGAACGACCGCTCCAAATCGATGAAGTCATTGAGAGCAGCGGTTATTCGCCGTCGAGGGTTTCGGAAATTTTATTGGAACTAGAATTGCAAGGATATCTCAAACAGCTCCCCGGAAAAAAGTACACGACGGAACAGTAGAATCTCAAGCTACGAGTGTTAAATTTAAGGACTGAGTGAATCATTATGGCGGCGAAGAATCTAGTTATCGTGGAATCACCTGCCAAGGCGAAGACCTTGGAGAGATATTTAGGAAGAGATTTTCAAGTTAAAGCCTCGGTCGGGCATATCGTTGATCTGCCCAAGAGCAAATTAGGCGTCGATATTAAGAAAAACTTTGCGCCGGACTTTCATGTCATCCAGTCAAAGAAAAAAGTCATCGACGATCTAAAGAGGGCGGCCAAAGGGAAGGAGAACATTTATCTCGCCTCCGATCCCGACCGCGAAGGCGAAGCCATCGCCTGGCATATCGCTGATCAGGTCGCCAAGAATCATAAGCGGGTTCACCGCGTGCTGATCAACGAGATTACGCGCCGGGCGGTTCAAGAGGCGATTGCCAAGCCCCTCGAACTCGATCGAAACAAATTCGATGCCCAGGTCGCGCGGCGCATTTTGGACCGCTTGGTGGGTTACCAGATCAGCCCGCTTCTCTGGAACAAAGTTCGGCGTGGTTTAAGCGCCGGGCGAGTCCAATCGGTTGCGGTGCGGTTGGTCTGTGAGCGCGAAAAAGAGATCCGCGCCTTTGAGCCTCAGGAGTACTGGTCGCTCACTGCGTTGTTAGAGGGGCGCTTGCCACCTTCATTCAAGGCCCGCCTGGTTCAGTGGCAAGGGAAAAAAATCGGCAACAAAACGTTCCGGCTTGAGAACGAGCCGAGTGTCCAGGAGATCGTCAAGTCCTTAGACGGGGCTTCCTGGGTTATCGGCGAGGTAGAAAAAAAAGAACGGCGCCGGTATCCGACCCCCCCATTTGTCACCAGCAAGCTGCAACAGGAGGCGGCGCGCAAGCTGGGTTTCCAGCCTAGGCGCACGATGCAGCTGGCCCAACAGCTCTACGAAGGCATTGAGCTAGGCAGCGAAGGTTCCGTCGGCCTCATTACCTACATGCGAACGGATTCCACACGGGTGTCAAACGAAGCGCTCAACTCCGTGCGCCATTTCATCGAAGGACAATACGGTAAGAATTACATTCCCGGTAAGCCGAACACATATCGATCTAAGAAAGGGGCGCAGGACGCGCACGAGGCGATTCGTCCGACGGCGATGGAATACACGCCGGAACGGGTGCGGCGCTATCTGCGGCGCGATGTGTTCCAGCTTTATTCTCTCATCTGGGATCGCTTCGTCGCCAGTCAAATGGTTCCGGCCTTGTTCGATCAGACGGCATTTGAGATCCCCGTCAGAGAAGCCGTGTTTCGCGCCACCGGGCAGCAGATCAAGTTCGATGGCTTCATGAAGGTCTATATCGAAGGACGGGACGAACGCGTGGCGCAGGCCAACGGCGCAGACGAGGAGGGGGACGAGGACGACAGTCGCGAGAATGAAGGCATGTTGCCGGACCTGCAGAGGGGAGATGTTTTGAAGCTGCTGTCCATGGATCCGCGGCAACACTTCACCCAACCGCCGCCGCGCTACACCCAGGCTTCGTTGATCAAGGAACTGGATGAAAATGGCATCGGCCGTCCGTCGACCTACGCTACGATCATTTCCAACATTTTGGACCGCGAGTACGTTGTCCAAGATGAACGCCGCTCGCTGGCGGCGACGGAGCTCGGATTTCTGGTCACCGATCTCTTGGTGGAGAGTTTCCCGGATATTCTGAACGTGGAGTTCACCGCCGGGATGGAGACTGAACTGGACAAGATCGAAGAGGGGAAAGAGGCTTGGACGAAAGCGATGAAGCGCTTTTATACCCCCTTCTCGCGGGATCTCAAGAAGGCTGCGAAAGAGATGCGCGACGTCAAACGCCAAGAAGTGCCGACGGACATCGCCTGTGAAAAGTGCGGCGCCATGATGGTGGTGAAGTGGGGCCGAAACGGCGAGTTCTTGGCCTGCCCGCGTTATCCCGAATGCAAGAACACCAAGAATTTTAAACGCAACGACAAAGGCGAACTCCACGTCGCCAAGGAAGAAGAAGTCAAGGAGACTTGCGAGCAGTGCGGCCGGCCGATGCAGCTGCGCTGGGGGAAATACGGCAAGTTTCTCGGCTGTAGCGGTTACCCCGAATGTACGAATATCCGGCCCCTCGAGAAGCCGGTGGATCTCGGCATCAAATGTCCGGAATGTAAAGAAGGCAATCTGAAGGAGCGAAAGTCGCGCCGGGGAAAAGTCTTCTACGGGTGTGACCGTTATCCGGAGTGCAAGTTCGCTTCGTGGGATCGTCCCGTGGCGGGCCCTTGCCCAGATTGCAACGATCCGATTCTGGTGGAGAAGGTCACCAAGCGCGCGGGGCGCACCCGCCGTTGCCGACAAAAAGAGTGCGGATATTCGATCCAAGTTGCCGAGTAAATCGTGGAAAAAATCGTCCGCATAATCGGCGGCGGACTGGCAGGCGCGGAGGCGGCCTACCAGCTTGCGCGCCGAGGCGAGTGTGTCGAACTCTACGAGATGCGGCCTCACAGAATGACCGAGGCCCATGCCACGGGGAACTTGGGCGAGCTGGTATGCAGCAATTCTCTGCGCTCCAGTCTGATAACCGCGCCGGCGGGCGTGCTTAAAGAAGAAATGCGACGGTTGGATTCCCTGGTGATTCGAGTGGCGGAGGACAATCGAGTGCCGGCGGGATCTGCGCTGGCCGTGGATCGTGAGTCGTTTGCGCGCGGCCTGACTCAGGCCGTCGAAGCGCTCCCGAAGGTCCGGATCCATCGTGAGGAAGTAAAGGACATTCCTTCAGGCATCGTGATTTTAGCCACGGGCCCGTTAACATCACCGGCCTTGTCGCAGCAACTGGTGTCACTATTAGGATCACAGCATCTCTACTTCTACGACGCGATCTCGCCAATCGTTTCTGCGGAGTCGATCAATCTAAACGTTGCCTTTCGCGCTGCGCGTTACGAGAAGGGCGACGATGATTACCTCAACCTGCCGCTGACGAGGGACGAGTACTATCGTTTCATCGACGCCTTATTGACTGCCGAGCGCGTGCCGACCCACGGCTTCGAACGGTTTGTGCCATTTGAAGGTTGCATGCCCATCGAAGAGATAGCGGACCGCGGCAAAGAAACATTGGCATTCGGTCCCATGAGAGCGGTGGGGCTGATCGATTTGCGAAGCGGCCAGCGGCCTTATGCCGTGGTTCAGCTAAGGCAGGAGAATCAAGAAAAAACCCTCTATAATCTCGTCGGTTTCCAGACCAAGATGACCTATGCAGCGCAGCGGCGGGTTTTCGCAATGATTCCAGGACTGGAAAATGCTGAGTTCGTTCGACTCGGCAGTTTACACCGCAACACTTTCATCAATTCGCCGCAGCATCTGTGTCCCACATTACAATGGCGACAAAGGTCAAACTTGTTCTTCGCGGGGCAAATGACTGGAGTAGAGGGCTATATCGAGTCGGCCGCGACAGGTCTCGTGGCGGGCGTCAATGCCGCGCGGTTAATCGCCGAAGAGCCACCCGTTGTTCCGCCGCCAACCACAGCCCTGGGGGCGCTGCTGCGCTATATCACGGATCCGGAGCGAAAAAGTTTTCAGCCGATGAACGTGAACTTTGGTTTGCTCCCGCCCCTATCGGAACCCCTTCGTAAAAAAGCCAAAAAAGAAATGATGGCGCGAAGAGCGCTGGCGGATATGGAGGCCTGGGTCAGAAACACTGAAGGGGGTGAGGTATTCGTTCCATTGGATGCCGACCCCAACGTGCCCTCGGCGGTCGCGCGATGATTGCCCGGCGCTTTGCGTTCATCGATATCGGTACCAACACGATTCTCTGCTTGATCGCCGAGCTCAAAAACGACGGTAGCTTTGATGTCCTTGACGATCTCGCGGAAATCACGCGACTAGGACAAGGTGTCCACCAGACCGGCCGCATCAGTGCGGAAGGAGAAGAGAGAAGTCTCAAGGTTTTGCAGTGGTATCTGGAACGTTGTAAACGTCTCGCTGTCGAAGAAATCAGAGTGGTGGGCACCAGTGCTCTAAGAGGTGCTCGCAACAGCGGTGAAGTACGAGCCCGGTTCAAAGGGCAGCTCGGATTTGATGTTCGCGTCATATCGGGCGACGAGGAGGCTGCGTATTCTTTTCTAGCGGTTCAGAAGGGACTTCCTCTCGACCGCAGGGAACTGTTGGTTGTCGACGTCGGCGGCGGGAGCACGGAATTCATCCGCGGTAATGCGGCCGGCGTGGTCGAGGCCGTCAGCATCAACGTTGGCTCGGTGCGGCTCACCGAGCAATTTCTCCATTCCGATCCGGTACAAAGCGAAGAGTGCGAGAAGATGGTGGTCGCCATTGAGAAAGAGCTGACGCGATTGCCAAATCAATGGCTAAAAGATGGTTCTATTTTGACCCTCGTAGGAATTGCCGGTACCTTTACGACCCTTTCAGCAGTCGAGAAAAAATTGCTGTGCTACGCCCACGGTGAAGTTCACGGCAGCCGCTTGACTCTGAGCGAGGTTCGGCGGCAGGTAGCGCTTTTTCAAGGCAAAACGATTACGGAGCGCAAGGCGATCCCCGGCTTGGAGCCCAAGCGAGCCGACATCATTCTCGCTGGGGCGTGCCTGATCGAGAGGATTATGACTTTATTTCACTCGGAGCGGGTAATCGTAAGCGACCAGGGTGTGCGCTATGGCTTGCTTCATGAATGCTTAAAAACATCGCAAATAACTGTTGACATTTCCCGCTGAATTCGGAATTATTTCCCCTTGTTTTTGTATCGCTGGACGCGCTTCAATCAAAATCAAGTTGCTAACTCGCCAGGAGGGAGGTGAAGGCAAATGACCAAAGGCGATCTAATCGACGTGGTGGCCAAAAGTGCCAAACTTAGCAAACGAGCGGCAGAGGACGCGGTGGACGCAACCTTTGAAGGCATCTCCCGAGCCATCAAAAAGAGCAAACGTTTTCAGGTTCCCGGTTTCGGGACATTTACAGTACGCTCGCGCAAAGCACGCAAGGGAAGAAATCCCCAGAACGGCGCTATCATCAACATTAAAGCCAGTCGAACCGTAGGATTCAAACCCGCCCCCACTCTAAAGAAAGGGTTATAGTATTATGGTAAGCCGTTAGAGGCCACCACGGGGAACCGGGTGGCCTTTTTTTTGTGTGGCCCTTGATGAGGTTCCAGCGGGCACGTACAATAAGCGAAATCCGTAAAAGTCACGAGCCATTAAGAGAGAGGTCATGTCACTCAAGACTGAGAAGATTTGGTTAGACGGAGAGTTGGTTCGTTGGGAAGAAGCGAAGGTCCACGTTTTGGCTCATGCTCTCCATTACGGTACCGCTTACTTTGAGGGAATTCGTTGTTACGCGTTGGCTGATGGCCGCTCCGCGGTGTTTCGTTTGGAAGAGCATATCCGTCGCTTTGCCGACTCCGGTAAGATTCTGGGTTTTCCGCTTCCCTACACGGTCGAACAACTCCAGCAAGCGACGTTGGAAGTGATTCGGGCGAATCAGCTCAAGGAATGCTACATCCGGCCCTTGGCTTTCGTGGGTTTGGGTGAGATGGGGCTTTATGCACCGAATAATCCCATCAACGTTTGCATCGCGGTTTGGCCATGGGGGGCTTATCTCGGGGATGAGGGAATTAAGAATGGCATCCGCGCGAAGGTATCCTCATATACTCGCCACCACGTGAACGTGATGATGACCAAGAGCAAGGCGTCGGGGAATTACATCAACTCCGTATTGGCCAAAACCGAAGTCAAGAAAGCGGGCTACGACGAAGCGATTATGCTCGATGCCGAAGGTTATGTCTCGGAAGCGAGCGGAGAAAATATCTTTATCGTCCGCGACCGGAAGCTAAAAACGACACCGCTCACATCGATCCTCCCGGGCATCACCCGGGACTCCATCCTGATCGTCGCTCGTGACAAAGGCTACGAAGTGGTCGAAGAGCGCTTTACCCGTGACGAGCTTTACACGGCGGATGAAGCTTTCTTTACCGGAACCGCTGCTGAGCTGACACCTATTCGCGAAGTGGATGACCGTCAAATCGGTGCCGGCTGTCGCGGTCCTGTCACGGCCGATATTCAACAGACTTTTTTCGACGTTATCAAAGGTAAGGACAAAAAGTATTCGAAGTGGTTGGCCTATCTCTGACGATTTTCTTGACGAAGGCGTTAGCCGCTACCCGGTTCCGTTCGTTTCGCTTATCGTCTAAGTGACCAGCTGATGGCTGAACTTCGAGATCCAACGTTGCGGGTGACCATGCTCCCGCGCGATACCAATGCGCACGGGACTATCTTCGGCGGCGTAATCTTGAGTCACATCGACTTGGCGGGCGCCATTGCGGCCTCTCGGCAAGCGGCGAGGAATTTCGTCACCCGAGCGATGCGAGAAGTTGGTTTTATAGCCCCGGTCTACGTCGGGGACGTCGTCAGCTTCTATACCGGTGTGCTCTGTGAAGGAAAAACCTCCGTGACTATCCAAGTGATCGTCGAAGCCGAGAGAAGCAAAGAACCGCGACGACGAGTCAAAGTTACGGAAGCCGAGGTAGTTTACGTAGCGGTGGATGAAGATGGCAACCCAACTCCAATTAGGTAAAACGATAGGGCAACTCGTGATTGTTCTTTGGATGTTTTTTCTCTTGCTGTTACCAAGGGTGGAAGTTTTCGCCCAGGGTAGCTTATCGAAAACTGGTAGAGTCGGTTGCCCTAATTGCGCCAATGATGGCTCGCCGATTTCCCGGTCGTTGCAAAAGGCCGACGAGCTATACGCTGCCTTTAAACCCAAGGAGGCGCTTGCCGAGTTTCTGAAGGTCCTCGATTCGGATCCACAAAACGCAGAAGCGCTGTCTAAGATAGCTCGAGTCTACATTGATTTCGGCGACGTGATTCCGGAGTCCACGCCTGACTGGGAAGCGAAGAGACTGAAGCAATACCAGATCGCTGAGCAGTATGCTCGCAAGGCGGTCAAGGCGGATCCGAGCGTGGTTTGGGGCCATTTCTACGTAGCGGCCTCTCTGGGGAGCATGGCCACAGTATCGCCGGTCGCCAAGCAAATCGATATGGCGGGAGAGATTCGCGGCGCCATTGAGAAGGCCATCGTCCTCGATCCCCAAAACGGCTTTGCCTACCATGTCTATGGCGTCTGGCACCGCAAAATGGCAGAGATCGGTAAGACGAGCCGCATGTTCGCCTCGGTCATTTACGGCCGATCCATACCCACCGGTAGCATGGACAAATCCATCGAGTATTTGAACAAGGCCGTCGCTCTCAATCCTGCGGTTATTGCCAGCCGGCTGGAGCTGGCGCGGACCTACGTAGCGGTAGAGAATTGGTCTTCGGCGCGGAGTTTTCTTGCCTCCATTGCGGGACTCCCTATACAATTTTCCGACGACGCCAAGCACAAACAAAAGGCCGAACAGCTCCTCGAAGAGATCAAGGCGCGCTAGCACACTAGGCGGATTCAGTTCTCTTTGAGAAAGGCCGGGGGGTCTTTCCCATCGTCGCTCCCGACAAAACATCCGGTGATATGCTCTTGCGATCCATCATAAGATCAGCGTCACCCGCTTCGCTGAGGATGTCGGTAGCGAACCCTTCCGGCGTTCTGTCAATAAAAATCAAACCATTTGCACCGCCACCGACCTTTCGGTAACTATGAGCACTAGGATGAACCGATCCGTGCGATCCGTGCTATTGTTGCTCTCTCTTTCTGTTTTCGCCGGTTGTGGCAAATCTTCGAGTTCGCCGAAAGTCCTGCGCGTCGGTTTCGTGCCGGCGGAGAATGCCCAGCAGGTCATCCAAAATGCCCAGCCCATCGTTGATATTCTCCAAAACCGCTTGGGTATGGAAGTGCAACCTTTCGTTGCAACCGACTATACCGGAGTCATTGAGGCGCTGCGGGGTAATAAACTCGATATCGCCTTTTTGACGCCGGCTTCCTATGTGCTGGCAAAAAATGAGGCCAACGTTAGAGTCGTGCTCAAGTCGGAGCGCAAAGGTTCGGCATTTTATTATGCCGCCATTATTACGCGCGCCGACAGTGGCATCAAAAGACTGGAAGATCTGCGCGGAAAAACGTTCGCCTTCGGCGATCCGCTTTCCACTTCAGCCAACGTCTTTCCCCGTAAGATGTTCCACGAACATGGGATTGATCCGGTGCGGGATTTCAAACAGATTCTTAACTCCGGGGGCCATGACGCTACGGTTCTGGCGGTGCTCAATCGCAAAGTCGACGCCGGCGCCACCTATGCGAACTCTCCGGGCAGCAACGACACCGCTTGGATGCGCTATTTGAAGAATCCAGAGGACGTCAAGAAGATCCACGCCATCGCTTTTTCCGAACCGATCCCGGCGGATAATCTCGTCATCCATGCCAGCCTGGACGATCGACTCGCGAAGAAAATTGAAGCGATCTTTTTAGAGTTGAGCCATGATCCGAAGGGCAAGAAGATGTTAAGGGATCTCTATCAAATCGATGGTTTTGTTCCGGCGACGGATAAAGATTACGACTCGGTTCGTCAGGCCTTTGCCATCGCGGGTATTCCGATCAAGGAAGCGCTCCAAAAGAAGCAACCGTGACCATCCTTGAGATCAAAGATCTCCACAAAACCTACGGTGCTAAGACCGAGGTGCTGCGGGGTATCAATTTCCAGATCGAACAAGGTGAGTTTGTCTGCATCATCGGCCTCAGCGGCGCGGGAAAATCGACCTTGCTGCGCTGCGTGAACCGTCTCATCGAGGCGAGCTCCGGCGCCGTCCTGGTGCCCCGCGCGCTGTCGGGAGTCAGTGCCGACGGCGCTAAGGTGGATGTTCTAAAGCTCAACGCTGAGGAGCTACGTTTGTTGCGCCGGAAGGTCGGCATGGTGTTCCAACAGTTCAATATCGTTAAGCGTCTCTCGGTGATCGAGAATGTTTTGTCGGGGGGGTTGGGTTACCAGCCGGGGCTCAGAAGCGTGCTGAGGATATTTTCTCGGGATGAAAAACGCCGGGCCTTGACAAACCTCGAGCGGGTCGGTCTGCTTGATCATGCCTACAAACGCGCCGACCAGTTGAGTGGGGGGGAGCAGCAGCGGGTGGCGATCGCTCGAACCCTGATGCAACAGCCGGCCATCATCCTGGCTGACGAACCGGTCGCCAGTCTTGATCCTCGACTGTCCAGGGTTGTCTTAGATATTCTAAAGCGGGTTTGCCGGGAGGACGGAATTACCGCCCTGGTCAGTCTGCACGCCTTGGAGCTGACGCGGGAATACGCCGATCGTATTATCGGACTGAAGCAAGGACAGATCTTCTTTGATGGCCGGCCGCGGGACTTGACCGATGCCATCGTCGATTCAGTCTATCACGGCAGAGATCAATGAGCTCAGCGAGAATTTACTCCTGCTCGATATCCAGCATGCGATCTAAGGCGAGTTTACCGGGTCCGGAAAGTAGGAGAGCAATACTCATGGCCAATAGGGCGAGATTGAATTCATAGCCATGGCCCTTTCCAGGAGTAATCGACCAGTTCAAGAAAAAGCCATTCATAAGATGGACCTTGATAATTGCCGCAACCATGTCGGCGGCGAGCCCGGCGGCGGCGATCCGGGTGAGGAAACCAATGAGCACTGTGAGACCGCCGAAAAATTCAGTGCCCACGACGATCAAGGTTAAATAGGATGGCACGCCCAGGGATCTTTCGAAGGCTTCGATGGTTGTTTGAAGTCCCGGCCCACCCCAGATGCCGAAGAGTTTTTGACCTCCGTGGGCGATGAAAATGATGGCGAGTGCCAGGCGGATTACAACTGGAGCCCACGGTAGAAGCTCTCTAGCGTTCGTCGGAAACATCTTGGCCTCCTTTGGTACGGCGGCGTGCAAGTCCTCTATACCTTACCGGAGCCTGGATTTTAAACTTGCGGTTTGGGTGCCGGCACCCGGTCGCCTGAACTTTATTGCTGCGGTGACGATTCCTGGGTTTTGGTTGACCCATCGCCGGGCGACAACTTATCGGCGCGACTTTATGCATTGCCAAGCAGAGGAGGGATGACCGTTGGCTCAGCAAACCATCAGAGAAGGTGAGAGGGATATCTTTCTTGAGGCCCCACCGGCGCCAAGGCGGGGAACAAGATTTTTCGTTATCATCGGTATCGCTTTACTGCTATTGGCGTGGTCCTTTCAAGGGGCAAAGCTCAGGCCTGGGGAACTGATTCAAGGCATCCCACAGATCGCGGTTACCGTAGGCCGCATGCTGCCACCTGATTTTTCCAAGGTGACCGATGCCAAGAGTTATTTTTTCCCAGATAATCTGTCGCTGACGGAACTCTTGCTGCCGTTGCCGCTCGCCGCATCGCAGGCGCGCAGCAAACAGCGCTGGTGGGACAATACGTTCCCGCAAACCGTTGTGGGCGCCACTTTGGAGACTGTGCAGATGGCCTTAGCCGGAACGTTCCTCGCGTTGTTTGTCGCCTTTCCCGTCGGTTTTCTCGCCGCACGCAACACCACGCCGCATCCGCTTGTTTACCATATCGTGCGCGGGACACTAAACTTTCTGCGCACCATTCCAGACCTCGCGCTTGGCCTTGTTTTCGTTGCGGCGGTGGGTCTCGGCGCCTTTGCCGGCACGTTGGCCTTGGCGATTCACACCGCGACCGTGCTCGGGAAGCTCCTTTCGGAATCGGTGGAGAATATCGATGAAGGCATCGTCGAAGCGATCCGCGCCACGGGAGCCGGCTACGCCCAGATTCTTTCCTTTGCAGTACTGCCACAAATATTGCCGGATCTGATCTCGTTCACGCTGTATCGGCTGGAGACCAATATTCGTGCCGCGTCGGTTTTAGGCCTGATCGGTGCCGGCGGCATTGGCTACTTGATGAGCACAAGTTTTCGGACGTTTCAGTATCAAGAAGCAGCCGCCATCGTCGTTGTCTTGATCGCGCTGGTCATGTTGGTGGACACCTTGAGCTCCCGTCTTAGAAACTTGGTCGTGTGAAGCGCCTCTCATGGACTTTATTTTTTCTCTTATGCTAATGTCGCGCAGGAGAAACAACTTTGATGATCCGCACCGTAGGTCTAGTGGCCAAATATCAGGAACCCAAAGCCGCCGATATGGTGCGCTGGTTGGTGCCGTGGCTCAAGCAGCGGGGTAAAAAAGTTTTAGTGGAGAACGGCATTGCCCGCACGGGGGCAACCTCCTGTACCAAGAAAAAGATGGCGACCAGGGCTGACCTGATCATTTCTCTGGGCGGTGACGGAACACTGCTCAATATCGCGCCCCTAGTGGAGCGGCCCGACGTACCGATTTTGGGCGTGAATTTGGGGGGGCTCGGTTTCATTACGGAAGTCGCCGTGGACGAGCTTGAGTCCGTTGTTACCAAAGCGTTGGAGGGTGACTACGAAGTCGAAAAACGGATGACCTTGGAGATCCGCGTTCACAGCAAGAAGCGGAAACCTTACCAATTTCGCGTGCTCAACGACGCGGTGATTGCCAAAGGCGCCCGTAGCCGTATCATCGACCTGGAAACCTATGTCGGTGACGATTACCTCTGCACTTACCGGGCCGACGGATTGATTATATCCACGCCCACCGGTTCGACCGCCTATTCTCTTGCCGCGGGCGGACCGATCCTTGAGCCTACGTTGAGCGCCATCGTGGTCGCTCCAATCTGTCCGCACACTCTGACCCATCGACCTATCGTGGTCCCCGGCAACGCAGCGATCCATGTCACTTTGCGCTCCTTCGGCGATACCGTGATTCTCACTCCCGACGGACAGCCGGGCGTGAGGTTGAATAACGGCGACAAGGTCGAGGCGTGCGACTACGGCCTGCCGGTTTCCTTGATCAAGGCTCCTTCGCGAAGCTACTATGAGATCCTGCGCGATAAACTGAAGTGGGGCGAGCGGTAAGCTGGCTTCAATATGCTGCGTGAGCTTCAAATCAAGAATTTTGCGGTGATTGACCAGGCAGCGCTGGAGCTGGGGCCGGGACTGAATGTTCTCACCGGTGAAACCGGGGCTGGCAAGTCGATTATTCTCAATGCCCTAGGGCTGATCTCCGGCGGGCGCGCTACTTCGGACGTGATCCGGCACAATGAAGAAGAGGCGACCGTGGAGGCAATGTTTGATGACGTGCCGGAAGGGGTCAAACAAAAACTCCAAGAGGCAGGATACGGGACTAACGACGAGCTCATCATCAGACGGGTCGTCAGCCGCTCCGGAAAAAATCGGATCTACTTGGGCGGCAGTCTCTGTCCACTCAATTTATTGTCGGACCTCGGCCCTTCCATTGTCCACATTTACGGCCAACATGAGCACCACACGCTGCTCAAACCTGAAACCCACCTGGGTTTGCTCGATGCCTTCGGAGGCATCGCCGCGGAAGGCGAGGAGATGAGCCAGAAGTTTCACGCGCTGGCAACCGCAACGCAACGTTTGCAGAAAGCGCGCGAAATCCTGGAAAAGGGTAAGAAGGAAGAGGAGTTGCTCGCCGTCCAAGCGGAAGAGATTGCGCACGCTCGTTTGCGGCCGGAGGAGGAAGGAGAGCTTCAGGCGAAGAAAAATATTTTGCTACATGCTGAAAAGCTTTACCAAGGCTGTCTGGAGGGCGAGGAGCTTCTGTATGAAGGTGAAAACGCTCTGGTGAGCCGGCTGGGACGGTACGGCAGCAAGCTCCGCGAGTTGGCCAATATTGATGACGGCCTGCAGCCCACTGTCGCGCTGCTCCAATCCGCGCTGGCGCAGCTGGAAGAGGCCAACGCGGAACTCCGCCGTTACGCCGAACGGGTCCACTTCGAGCCTGGCGCGTTGGAACAGGTCGAGGACCGGCTAGCGGAGATTCACCGGCTCAAAAGGAAATACAACGGCACCGTTGAAGAGATCCTCAGGATGCAAGCCGAGGCGGTCAGAGAGCTTCAGGCGCTCGACAGAAGTGAAGAAGAAATCTCGGCTTTGGAGAGGTCTTTCGAGACCGCCCGCCACGCGGCCTGGGAAGCCGCGAGCGCGCTATCGGTCAAGCGGCAGCGCGTGGCGAAGCGATTCAAAAAGGAGATGGAGAAAGAGGCAAAACAATTGGGGATGCCCGATACCGTCTTCGAAGTCCATTTCATCGATTTGTCGGACGCTGAGGACGCGCCTCCCTTCATCCTTGCGGGAAAGAAACTCGGCGAACTAGGGAGCGACCAGGTCGAGTTTTGCTTTTCGCCGAACCGCGGCGAGCCGCCCAAGCCCCTCGCTAGAATCGCCTCCGGCGGCGAGCTTTCCCGCTTGATGCTGGCGATCAAATCGCTTGCGCTCACAGCCGGTGGGAGTCCGACCCTGCTCTTCGATGAAGTCGATGCCGGTATCGGCGGCGGCGTTGCCGAGATTGTCGGGAAAAAACTCAAACAGGTCGCTGCCTCCCACCAGATCCTGTGCGTTACCCATCTGCCGCAGATTGCGGCTCTGGCTGACTCGCATCACATCGTACGCAAAGAAGTTGTCAAAGACCGGACGTCAACGACGGTTGACAAGCTCAAAGAAGGCGAACGAATCGAAGAGGTAGCGCGCATGCTGGGCGGCATCAAAATTACTGAGAGAACCCGACGCCATGCCGAAGAAATGGTCAGGAGCAAATAAGAGCGGTACTTTCACTTGCCCCCTCGCAATGCGCCGAAAATAAAAAAACCCCAACTAAGCTTTTTGATTTGTTTGGTGGAGCCGATCGGGATCGAACCGACGACCTCTTGAATGCCATCCGATTTCAGGTCGTGACTACAGCCTACCAAGAACAGTAAAGCCCAAGAATCTAAGGACAAGCGGTTTTCTTTACTTGGACGATATATCCACTTGCCTACGTTCGTTCTCGGACAAAAGGCGGACAGTTATCGAGTTTGTCCGCTTGATACGTAGTTCAAGAGGTCTATCTGAACCCCTTGGACTTACAGCTATTTTTTACTCCTGTCCGTGAATTGTCCGTCTCTTTTCGAGAAGGAGACGGCAATGGAAAAAAGACTGAAATGTTTAGTTTGCCAGCATGAGAAGTGTAGCGAGTGTGTTGACTGTGCAGAAGATCGCGGAAAGCTCGGATTGTGGATTACCTGCTGCCGATGTGGGTTTGGTGCCGTGGCTTCGTTCTGGCACCCGGAAGCCTTCGAGCAAATCACGCGGGTGTTTTCCGGTTCTGGTGTTTGCCAGTATTGCCGGCACCTGCGCTGCGAAACGTGCGAGCCTGACTTATGGCCGAATCTAGCTGACGGCTGCTGTAGCTGTCTGGCTCGCGTGAAACAGCGAGCGCATTGGAGGGTTGTTTAGTATGGCCTACCGGCTAAAAACCTTCCGAGTGCAATTTGTCGCAGAACCCGTTGAATTTCCCGCAGGTTTGCCGTGTAGAGCGTCGGCGGATGTCGAACGGGTAGCGCGGGCGATTTACGCAACGCTAGACGCTGACAAAGAGCATTTTCTTTTGCTCGCTATGAACAACAAGAACCGCGTAAACGGTTTCAAGGTTGTCTCTACCGGAAGCCTTACGGCGTCGCTAGTCCATCTACGCGAAGTATGGCGAACGGCGCTTCATCTTTGTGCGGCTGCGGTCGTTTTTGTTCACAATCATCCGAGCGGCGACCCAGCACCGAGTCAAGAAGATCAAGAGATCACTCGCAGGCTGAAAGAAACCGGCGACATGCTCGGCATTCGCGTGCTTGATCATGTCGTGCTTGGCAATGATCGGTTCTTCTCGTTTACTGATCGAGGGTTGCTATAGCGCACTCTCACGTCTCAAACTCCCACCAAACTGCACCACGTCGGCGGCACCCTACCCCCGCCATCGCCCCCCCAACCCTATCATCTTGATGTACATCGTGGCTCGAACTGGACTTGTGATTTTTGAAAACCCAAATGGCACAATAGCGCAGCCGACTGCAAACGAACTAAGCCCTTCACTGACACTCACTTTAGCGTCATTCATCTTGCGGTGTGGTCGGTGTACTCTTAGGCTCTAGTGGCTTCTTCGCGAGATCATCTGGTATCTATGATGTGATTCGCCTTGAGCTTACTGGTTAGAAGTGAAATTCACGCTGAGTCCACGCGAATGCTGTGGCGTGCCACTGCATGTGTGCATCTGATCTGTAAGACTCCACCACGTGTGTCCCCAGAGTTTACAAGTTGCACGTTGAGTAGTGTGCAAAGATGCAAAGAGTTTAGTGACGTTTAGCACTCGGCTTGTACACAAGCCTTGGCTAAAATCAGGAGACTGCCTTGACAAGTTCTTGAAAAACCATCACAATCCGGCCAAAATTCGAGACCCTCGCGAACGGATATGCCGACTAGAATAGGTATATTTTGGTCGTCGTCCATTTCTATATTCTTTAATTTTTCTATATACTCTTAATCTAATAACGGATAGTGTTTGACAGCACTTATACGAGATGATTAGAAGTGTCAGAATACGAGAATTCGCTTAGGCCGACACATGGCAGAATTAAGAGTACCTGAAAGATATAAGGGCGGACTGACAAAGCTCCTTAATTTGCCTAATGACTCTGTCAAGAAGTTAATTAATGCAGTGGAGGGAGTCCGGCCGAAACTTTTTGTTGATGATCTCTCAATGGAGCTAATTTCAAAGGTAAAGGGAGTTTCGCATGATGATATTGCCGCGATTATCGACGCTCTCGTGAGCCTATTTTCTGTTGGGACGCATCAGGATATTCGGCCAGAAGAATTGGCAGACCAAGTTGTCGAAGCAATGGTAGAGGCTAATATCGGAGATTTGCAACTTTCGAGAGAAAAGCAAGAGTTGTTTAGAGAACGGCTTATCAGGCTTTTCAAAACAGAAACGCTTGTGGTCGTTGCAAAAGCTCTTGGCGTATTGCAAGGTAACGAAAATAATTTTTGTAGCGCACGCATTCTCACAGATATACGTCCAGTTTTCGGTTCCGACCCAGGCGTTACTCCGAACGCAGCCGTTATCGTGCACATGCTCAACCTGAGTTATCATCACGAGGGTGAAATTAAAGAATTTTACGTCGCAATGGACAATGTTGACATACAGTCACTAAGAGAAGCACTTGATCGTGCTGAGCTAAAAACCCAAAGTCTCAAAACTGTAATTAAGACTGCGGGTGTTACGTACCTTGATCGAGAAGAGTAAACCATTGACATGATAGAATTTGTAGCAAATGAAATAGCAGAATCGAAGAAAGCACAGTCTTTCCGTGGACGCCAAACTCATATTGCCTCGTGGCGTAAGGAACTTCCGAGTAGATGGCTTTGGTATGATAAAGAACGCTCATACTATGATCATTTACGCACGAAGGCTCACAGGAGAGTTGGCTGTGCATCACCGGTGCCAGTTTCTCGGCATCGGTTTAGTGCCCACACGTATATACCGTCTGCCATCCGTAATCTCAGAGAGGTGATTGAATCGTCACGGACGATCTTGAAATTGCAGAATGACTGGGACGAACAAGGGAGTCCTGGTTATTCTGGTTTTACTTGGAAGCGTGTTGAGAAATTTTTGACCGACAATGCATTACAGTTGTGGCGACGCCATAAAACATGTTTTGAGCCTCCAAGAGTTCTGCCTGGACCTGACGGTAGTATTGATCTTCATTGGCGAACACCCAAGCGAGAGCTTCTGATTAATGTGCCAGCTAGTTCGACAGAACAATTATCGTATTATGGAGATGATATAGCGGAAGGAACCGAAAACGCCATAAGAGGTAAAAAATTAGATACCCCTGCCGATGCTGAGTGGATTTTTCTGTGGCTGATGAACTAGGTGTCACTTGGGAGCGCCAAGACATCCCTGATATAGATTTATTGTGGATGCGCGTGCATAGGATGTGGTTGGGTGCTGATGGAAAGGTTTTTCCTGGGGCGTTCAAGAATAGGCCAAGCGATAAAGATGGAATGTCCACAGATTGGCAGAAGTATGCCACCCCTGAGCAGACACGGAATCGAGCGAAGACTCCGAAAGATAATGCCGTGATTCAATTTGTCGTTGGGGCGGTCCGCAAGGTAGCCGATCAGACCGTTGTTCACACGCCTGATCGTGCAACTAACAACCGGGCGCATACTGACGTGTATGGTGAAAAACATACGGAGGCCCGGCTCCAACTTTCCCGGATATACACGCCAGTGATCTCCGTAGAGCCGTGATTCCAGCAATCCAGGTGATTTAGAATTTCCAGAGGTGCATCGTAGGATGCCCTTCCTTCGTTTACCCAGTACAACACCCCACTTTGCCTGTTTTGCCCCGCGTACTGGCGTGGTTTGGCCGCCTATCTCTGGCGGATCGTACTCTGACCTACCCCCTAGCCAGCACT
>Ga0209874_1000102_pt1 | contig 21303 bp, 19 predicted proteins | sample GWRWN1_20_30_FD_187216 | JGI IMG/M metagenome (GOLD analysis project Ga0209874, IMG submission 187216) | Riverbed sediment microbial communities from areas with no vegetation in Columbia River, Washington, USA - GW-RW N1_20_30 (SPAdes)... | ecosystem: Environmental > Aquatic > Freshwater > River... | reverse complement strand
ACGCTAGCCAGTGATATCACTGGCGGTGTTACTTACCGACGGATTGGCATCACCCACCGAAAAATAAGTGTCTTAACGCAGGCTCACCGCAAGGACACGTTGTTCGGCCATGAACAAGGGGCGTTTACCGGCGCGCACCGGCGCAAGACGGGCAAGATCGAACTGGCCCATGGCGGCACGATCTTTTTCGACGAAATCGGCGATGTTTCCCAGGAACTGCAAGCCAAGCTCTTGCGGTTTCTCCAGGAGCGCGAGTTCGAGCGGGTGGGCGGAGTTACGCCTATTCCCGTTGATGTCAGGATTATAGCCGCCACGAACCGCAATTTGGAGCGTTCCGTCAAGGAAGGGCGGTTCCGTGAAGATCTCTACTATCGCCTTAACGTCGTGGCGATTCATCTTCCGCCTCTGAGAGAGCGGAGAGAAGACATAGCTGCACTCTCCCAATATTTTCTCCGCAAGCACTCGGCGGCGATAAGCAAAAATATCACGGGGATATCCGAGGAAGCGCGGAGGAAACTTGAGGCCTATGATTGGCCCGGCAATGTTCGCGAGCTGGCCAACGTTATCGAACGAGCGGTCGTGCTCGGCGCGGGCCCAACCGTCACGTTAGAAGACTTGCCCGGCCGGATCGCTGCTGGGTGGACGACACATACTCCGGAAGTGCTGTCGTATCGGGAAGGACTGAATGCGGCCAGAAAAGAGTTAATCTTGAAGGCGCTTGCCACGACCCATGGAAAGCGTTCCGCCGCTGCCAAGATACTTGGCCTTGAAGCTAAATATCTCTTTAAACTGATAAAGTCCCTTCGAATCGAATGAATTTTTGTTCGCCACTTGATGAGCAGTTTCTACAAGAATCTTAAGACCACATCGGCGGTACGGTCTCGATCTCAAAACTCCATCTCCGTCTCACATCCCTATTTCTGGGCGCTGTTTATTCTTGTGGGGGATGGGAAGTGAGACTGCTTCCTTGACTTATTCCGCTGTTCGTAAAGAATAGCAAGTCAGTGGTTGAGAAGGCCTATGTCCAGATGGTCACTAGCCAGGATCGTATCCGGGTTCGGTTCAAAAAGGACCGAGGCAAAATCACGGCGTTTGTTGTTCAGTATGAAACGCTTGTGAAGGATCAGTCGATGGCTATTGTCCGCTATGACACAGCGCATGGACAGCCCCACACGGATGTCATGAGCCCGGACGGGACAAAGGAAAAGAGGTTGCTGCACTTCCCAAATTTTAGCGACGCCTTCTCTTACGCACAGGAAGATGTGAAGGCCAACTGGGAGCTCTACCGAGAAAGATATTTTCGGGAGGGAACGAAGTGAACAAGAAGAGTTTCGCCTATAAGAATATTGTCCTGAACACGGAATTTAACAAATATCTCGTCGAGCATCCCGAGGTGGCGGACAAAATTCCGGACAATGCCCTAGTAGTGCTTCTGCCGGAGGATGATCCGGCTCTGTGTCGCAAGAATCTGGCTCTGGCCCGCCGCCAAAGGGAAACAAATCAACCGGTTGTTCAGGTGAGAATCAAGAAACTAGCTCCTCCTCCAAAATCGCGTCTGGTGCAACCGCGACTTAAAATAGCTCTCTAGTCTTCCGTTGGTCGTCCTGCCTCGCCGTTTCATAGTCTTTGCACTCTAAGTTTCTTGATTTGCGTTGAAAAAGTGAGCAGAATTTTTTGGTCATTATGGATCTTCGACGGAAGGTAACAGTATTCATCAAGAGACAGGGGCTGCTGTCTCCCGATGACCGGGTTTTGGTCGCCGTTTCCGGCGGGCCGGATTCGGTGGCACTGCTGCGCCTGCTCTACGACCTGCGGAAAGAACTGGAGTTGCATATCGAAGTCGCGCATTTGCAGCACGGGATTCGCGGCGAGGAGGCCCAAGAGGACGCGCAGTTTGTGGCGGAGTTGGCGGCAAAGTTGGGTTTGCCGTTCCATCTTAAAGAAGTGAACCTCCGCCAAATCAAATCGGCGGCTGGAAAAGGCAATCTCGAGGCGCTGGCGCGGGCGGAACGATATCGTTTTTTTGCAGCCGTGGCTCGCGAGGGTAACCTCGGCAAAATCGCAACGGCGCATACGCGGGATGATCAAGCGGAGACGGTGCTGATGTGGCTCTTACGCGGCTCTGGCTTGAAGGGTTTAGGCGGGATGCCGCCGATCCACCGGCTCGATGGAACGAACATAGAGTCGGCTAGCGGCCTTGTCGTGATTCGTCCGTTGCTCGGCGTTTCCAGAGCCGAGATCGAAGCGTACTTGAATGAAAAGCACCTGGCCTTCCGGCTCGATCGCAGCAATCAAGATCCCAGCTTCTTGCGCAACTGGATTCGCCTAAAGTTGATTCCTCAACTAAAAGAAAAAATGGATCGGAATTTGCCTTCGAGATTGGCCCAGCAGGCAGAGTTAATCCGAGAAGAAGAACAGTTCTTGGAGCAGCTCACGCATGCTGAGCTAGACCGAATTCGAACACCCGAAGGAATTGATCGTCGGGCATTGCTCAAATACAACAAAGCCCTGCAGCGACGACTCTTGCGCCTCTGGATCGAATCGATGCGGGGTCACTTGCGCGGCTTGGATTTTCAGCATGTCGAGGCGCTTTTGGATCTGATAGCGAATGGCCCTCCGCAAGGGCGTCTTTCGATTCCTGGAGGCTGGCAATTGGTCAAGGAGTATGAAACCCTCAGGCTCGACCAGCAGGCTCGAAGGATCAGGCAGCAATGCGCTTGTTACAGCTATGACCTTCAGGTTGGAGAGGATTTGCACATTCACGAAGCCGGGTTGATAATTCAAACCCGAGAAATTTCACCGCCGCTTCCGAGACTACCCGATAACTTCACGGAAGCTATGTTTGATGTCGCCTCTCTGGCGGCGGATTTGACGCTGCGCAACTTCCGTCACGGCGACCGCTTCCAGCCCCTCGGCATGGCCGGCCATAAGAAAGTGAAGGAACTCTTCATTGAAAAAAAACTACCGCTATCGATTCGCGCGAGTTTGCCGCTTCTGGTGCTCGGCAATGAGGTTATCTGGATCCCCGGATACGGTAGAAGTGCAGTCGGCAAGGTTACTCTTGCAACCAAAGCGATTTTGCATCTCAAAGCAGTTCCTGTTCGCAATTGAGTATATTGATCTAACTGCTTGGGTGTGTTAGGCTTTTCATGGTTTTCAGATACGGAGGATTGGGTTGAGTCAGTCATCAAAACACATTGCCCTTTGGTTGGTTCTGGCGCTGATTTTTCTGGTGATCTTCAGCGTTTTCAGTAAACAGCATGGCCGCGAGCCTGAGATTGTGTTCAGCGATTTCATGAGTTCTGTCGACCGGGGGGAGGTCCAGGAAGTCATTATCCAAGGCCACAACATTCAGGGTAAGTATAAAAACGGTGAGCGATTTCGAACCTTTGCGCCCAATGATCCCGAGTTGGTGAAGTCGCTGCGGGAGAAGAATGTTAAGATCGCGGCAAAGCCCGAAGATGAATCGCCCTGGTACATGGTGCTGTTGCTTAACTGGTTTCCAATGTTGCTTCTCATCGGCGTTTGGATTTTTTTCATGCGCCAGATGCAGGTGGGTGGTGGCAAGGCGATGTCCTTTGGCAAGAGCCGCGCGAAGCTGTTAACCGAGAACCAGCATAGAATAACGTTTTCCGATGTGGCCGGTGTGGAAGAAGCCAAGGACGATCTTCAAGAGATCATCGCGTTCCTGAAAGATCCGAAAAAATTTACCAAGCTTGGTGGGCGGATCCCTAAAGGTTGCCTTTTAGTAGGGCCTCCAGGAACCGGTAAAACGCTATTGGCGCGGGCCATCGCCGGCGAAGCAGGCGTGCCGTTTTTCAGCATTAGCGGTTCAGACTTTGTTGAAATGTTCGTCGGCGTGGGCGCGTCGCGGGTACGTGACCTTTTTGTCCAAGGCAAAAAGAATGCGCCGTGCATTATCTTCATCGACGAGATCGACGCGGTCGGTCGTCACCGCGGAGCAGGGCTCGGCGGGGGCCATGACGAGCGCGAACAAACGTTGAACCAATTGCTAGTTGAAATGGACGGTTTCGAAGCCAATGAAGGCGTTATTCTTATCGCGGCGACTAACCGGCCCGATGTTTTGGATCCGGCGCTGCTCCGTCCGGGGCGATTCGACCGAAGGGTCGTGGTGCCGCGGCCGGATGTCAAGGGTCGGGAAGGCATCCTGCAGGTCCACACGCGCAAAGTCCCGTTGGCCCCCGATGTGGATGTCAGCGTGCTCGCGCGGGCCACGCCGGGATTTGCCGGCGCTGACCTGGAAAACCTCGTGAACGAGGCGGCGTTGCTGGCAGCTCGCAATAACAAAGAAAAGGTCGACATGGGCGACTTTGAGCTCGCTAAGGACAAGGTCATGATGGGCGCGGAGCGCCGCAGCATGATTATCAGCGACGAGGAAAAGCGTAATACGGCTTATCATGAGGCCGGCCACGCGTTGGTGGCGAAACTACTTCCGGGAGCCGATCCGATTCATAAGGTCACCATTATCCCGCGTGGTATGGCGCTGGGCTTGACGCAGCAGCTGCCGATGGACGAGAAGCATACTTATCCCAGGGAATACCTTCTTAACAACCTCGTGATTCTCTTTGGCGGACGTGTGGCGGAAGAATTGGTGCTCGAACACATGACCACCGGCGCGGGCAACGATATCGAAAAAGCAACGGATCTAGCGCGTCGGATGGTGTGCGAATGGGGTATGAGCGAAAAACTGGGACCCATGACCTTCGGCAAGAAGGAGGAAGAGATCTTTCTGGGCAGAGATTTTACTCAAAAAGTCGATTACTCCGAGAACACGGCCATCGAGATCGACGCCGAGGTCAGACGCATTATCCAAGAGAGCTACCATCGGGCTAAGGATCTGCTGAAGACCAATCTCCGGTTGCTGCATAAGGTAGCGGAGATGCTACTCGAAAAAGAGGTTTTGGACGGCTCGGAGATCGATGCCATCGTTAGGGAGTTTGGCGGGAACGGTGGAGACCCGCTTGCCTCTTCGGTCGCCGCAGCCATTGCATAGGGTTATTTGCTAGCTGGAATGAGCTAGCTCTCCGAACCTCCTCTCTCCATCCCAAAGTCTCTCTGGTTCTTGTCGTGAGCCGCTTCACAGTGAGCGGTTTGCGGCCCGCTTCAATCCCCGGTTGAAAAGTATCGATGGGTTAATTCATGTCCGAAACCAACTTTAATAACGCAAACCTCTCGGCTGGCGATTTTGCAACAGGATTGGACTCAATGCATGCCAGCGGTTGCGTGATTAAAACTCGACACGGCACGATGGACGCAAGGCGGCGGACCCTCTTGATAGGCATCATCAATGTTACTCCCGACTCTTTCTATGATGGCGGAAAACGGTTGGATCCCGACAAAGCGGTGGCTGATGGTATAGGCTTGGTCGAGGCGGGCGCCGACGTTATCGACATCGGAGGAGAATCTACGCGCCCCGGGGCAAGAGCCGTATCCGTGGAGGAAGAACTGCAACGGGTTCTGCCTGTCATCCGAGGACTCCGCCGGAACGTAAACGTACCCATTTCCATTGATACGTACAAAGCACAGGTTGCCCAGGCAGCGTTGAGTGAGGGTGCCGACATCGTCAACGACATCAGCGCGTTGAGGTTCGACCCTCAGATGGCGGTCCTTGTCGCCGCAGAGAAAGTTCCGGTTGTAATCATGCACATGCAGGGGACACCGCAGACCATGCAGGCAGAACCTTGCTATAATAACGTGGTTCGAGAGGTGCAGGATTTTTTGACAACGCAAGTTCACTTTGCCATTGAGGCCGGAGTGGAACGGGGGAATATCATCATCGATCCCGGCATCGGCTTCGGCAAGACCCTCGATCACAATCTGACTTTGCTCAGAGGCCTGTCGGTGCTCGCGTCCATGGGACAACCGTTACTGGTAGGCGCGTCACGCAAAACGTTTATCGGGAAAATCCTCGGGGTTGAACCTGAGGAACGATTGGAAGGCAGTCTCGCTGCCGCGATTGCCGCCGTGTTCGGCGGCGCCCATATCCTTCGGGTGCACGATGTGAAAGAAACTCGCAAGGCCATTCGTGTTGCCGATGCAATCCGCTTCGGTGTGCCGGGACCTGAGAGGTGATCCCGTGGCTGAGATGATCGGTCAACTACGCTGGCAAGACGGGGTCGATCTCGGGATAATCACTTTCCTGATCTACCGCTTGCTGCAGATCCTGCGCGGCAGCCGCGCGATGCAGATGGTCACTGGCTTGGCGGTGATCATGGCGGCTTTTGTTCTTTCGCGCGCCTTAGGGCTGTTCACCTTGAATTGGATTCTGGATAATTTTCTTGGATCGATCATCTTAGTCATCATCGTTATCTTTCAAAGCGATATCCGCCGAGCGCTCACACGGGTCGGCACCGCGCCGCTTTTCGGCGCCGAGCGGATCGTTCAACGGCGCGACGATATTATTATCGAAGACGTTGTCCAGGCGGCGATGGTGCTTGCTGAGAAACGCTTTGGTGCGTTGATCGTTTTGCAACGCGAGGTGGGGTTGAATGAATACATGGAAATCGGCACCCGTCTGGATGCCCGAGTCAGCCGAGAGTTAATGGAAAGCGTCTTTCTACCCCATTCACCCATTCACGATGGCGCTCTCGTGATCCAAAAGGGCAGGGTCACAGCGGTTCGCTGCCTGCTGCCGCTGAGCACGAATCCGAACTTGAGAAAAAGTTGGGGCACGCGGCATCGCGCCGCCATCGGTGTCACAGAAGAAACGGATGCCGTAGCTATTGTCATTTCGGAGCAGGAGGGCACGGTGGCTCTCGTAGTCGGTGGTAACGTTACCGAGAACATTGACGGTACGAGACTCAGAAACGCCCTGCGCGAGCTGGTCGGATCATGAAATATCTGTGGGACAAAATTGTTTCGCTTGCGGGGAGCAATTTCGGACTCAAGGTTCTCGCGATCGTTATCGCCGTGGGACTTTGGGTCGCAGGCCATCGGGACGTCGAGCGAGCTGTCGAGGTGCCGGTAGAGTTCCGCAGCATTCCCTCCGACCTCATGGTCATGGATAACCGCGTAGACTACGTGGTTTTGCGTTTAACGGGCCCCCGCACTTTAGTTTCCACCCTGGATGCGGGGGACCTTAAGCTCGGCTTGGATCTCGATGGCGCGAAGCCCGGTTCCGTAAGCTATCCACTGGGCCCCAGTTCCTTCAGCATTCCTCGAGGCGTGACGGTTGCACGGATTACTCCACCGGTCATTCATTTACGGTTGGAACCGGTACTCAGACGGGTCCTGCCGGTGGCGGTGCGGTTTGTCAACAAACCTCCTGCCGGTCAGAAGATCGGCGAAACATCGGTGGAGCCTGGACGCGTTTCGGTTCTCGGGCCGGCGGAGGAAGTGCGCCGCCTCGTGTCAGTGGAGACCGTTCCCATCGATCTCGAGGACACCCGCAGCACTATGAAGCGCAAGGTCAGACTCTCGACGGATGGAAAGCCGTTTTCGTTCTCTCCTGATCAAGTAGAGGTTGCGATTACGTTGGAAGAGGAGGAAGTCAGCCGTGCTTTTAGCGGTATTGACGTGCAGGCGAAGGGGTTTAAAGGACAGTATAACGTGAGCCCACGGTCGGCCTATCTGCGAGTCTCTGGTCCCAGGCACATCATTGAAAAGCTCGAACTTGGAACAGAGCAGGTTTATTTGAACCTCAAAGGGTTGGCTCCTGGGGAACATTCCGTACCACTGAGTGTTAGTTTACCGTCTGAGGTGAAAGTAACGGAGCAAAAGCCCCAGCGATTTAAAGTCCGAATCACAAAGGCCGGAGTTTAAGTATGCTGACGTAAGAAGGAGTTAACATCGATGTCTCAACCAGAAGAGAAAAAAAATAAACCCGAACGCCGTCTCTTTGGAACGGATGGTGTAAGAGGGGTAGCAAACCAGGAGCCGATGACATCGGACATGGCGCTGAAGCTGGGGCGAGCGATTGCCCGGGTCTTGCAGGATCCGGTAGCGCAACCCGGTAACGGATCGGGCCGCCGGAGGTCTCCTTCGCTAACGAAAATACTCGGTGGTGACACGGAGCACCGCTACAAAATACTTATCGGTAAAGATACCCGCCTGTCCGGCTACATGCTGGAGACGGCACTGGCTTCAGGTATCTGTTCCATGGGGGCCGATGTGCAACTGGTGGGGCCCATGCCCACGCCGGGCGTTGCCTTTCTCACCCGGAGCATGAGAGCTGATGCGGGCGTGGTGATTTCGGCTTCCCACAACCCGTATCAAGATAACGGCATCAAATTCTTCTCGTGGGATGGCTTTAAACTGCCGGACGGAGTCGAGGCACGGATGGAGGAGATGATTTTCAACGGCGAGACGGAACAAAACCGACCCACGGCTTCGAAGATCGGCAAGGCTTTTCGAATCAGCGATGCGGTGGGCCGGTATATCGTGTTTCTAAAAAACAGTTTTCCGCGTCATCTCACTTTGGAGGGGTTGCGGATTGTAACCGATTGCGGTCACGGCGCTGCCTATCGTGTTGTGCCGGAGGTTTTATCGGAGCTGGGCGCCGAGGTAATTCCACTGGGTGTTCAGCCTGACGGCGAAAATATCAACCGGTGTTGCGGCGCCCTCTACCCGGAGACCGCCCGAGACGTTCTATTGCACAAAGGTGCGGATTTCGCGGTGTCCCTGGACGGCGACGCGGATCGCGCGATGTTCGTCGATGAAACCGGTGAAATATTGGACGGTGATCAAGTCCTGGCCATGTGTGCGAAGGACATGCAAGAGAAGGGAACCCTCAAGCAGCAAACCGTTGTCGCTACGGTGATGAGCAACCTCGGCCTGGAGATCGCGCTGCGGGATCTTGGGATTAAACTGCTGCGCACCGAAGTCGGCGACCGATATGTTGTCGAGCAGATGCTGGCCGGCGGACACAATCTGGGGGGCGAGCAGTCGGGCCACATCGTCTTTCTGGATCACAACACCACCGGCGACGGGGCGATTACCTGTCTGCAAGTATTGGCGCTGTTGATGGAAAAAGGAAAACGGCTCGGCGAGCTCAAAAAAGTCATGACCCGACTGCCCCAAGTGCTGATTAATGTCCGAGTGAAAGAGAAAAAAGCTTTGGCTACCATGCCCCGCGTCCAGCAGACGATGACAAAGGTCCAAAAGGATCTCAAAGAACGGGGAAGAATGCTGGTCCGGTATTCTGGCACCGAGCTACTAGCGCGAGTGATGCTAGAAGGCGAAAACGAAGACAAGGTCAAACAGATGGCGGGCGAGATTGCCGAGGCAATTCGCGCGGAAGTAGGGGCATAATCCGTGATTCGTTTAGGCGTTAATGTCGATCATGTGGCGACGGTGCGACAGGCGCGCCGCGCTGCGGTGCCGGACCCGGTGGAGGCGGCGTTGTTGGCCGAGAAGGCCGGCGCCGATGGGATCACCGTGCATCTCCGGGAAGATCGGCGGCATATCCAAGAGCGTGACGTCGAGCTAATGCGCCGACGACTAGGTACGAAGCTTAATTTGGAGATGGCTGTGACTCCGGCCATGGTGGCATTGGCGGAGAAGTTACGACCGGATGACGCGTGCTTCGTTCCGGAGAAGAGAGCGGAACTCACCACCGAAGGCGGTCTCGATGTCGCGGCGAACAAACAAAAAATTCTGGCCGCGGTCAAACGGCTTCAGGATCGAGGCATTCATGTAAGCCTGTTTATTGATCCCGAAAGGAGTCAGATAGAAGCCAGCAAAGAGGTCGATGCTCACGCAGTGGAGATCCACACCGGAACGTATTGCAACGCGGCGGAAACGGAACGGGAAAAGGAGCGGGATGCAGTTGCCGCCGCGGCGGCACTTGCCCATAGTTTGGGCTTGGAAGTTCACGGCGGGCACGGCCTCGATTATGATAATGTTCCACCCATCGCTACCATTCCGGAGATCGTCGAACTCAACATCGGCCACAGTATTATCGCCCGCGCGATTATCGTCGGGATCGAACAGGCGGTGCGCGAGATGAAGCAACTGCTCGCTAAAGCGAGAGGATAACCGGTTCAAATCGTTCAAATGGTTCAAGACGTTCAAAACGTTTGAACGGAGCGGAGCGGTTGAACGATTTGAACGTCTTGAACGTATGTTTGTTGTTACCGCTGCGCAGATGCGTGAGATGGATCGCTTGACGATCCAGAAGTACGGCGTCCTTAGTCTCACCTTGATGGAGCGGGCAGGAGAGGGGATAACCAAGGCGATTCTCGAACGCTTTGAACGGGCCGCAAAAAAAGGCGTTTTGGTAGTTGCCGGCAAAGGTAACAATGGTGGGGATGGGTTGGTCGTCGCCCGACTGCTCAAAAAAAAACGCATTCCTTCCGAGGTTGCGCTCCTCGCGCGGAAAAACGAACTGTCGCCGGACGCCGCTCACAATCTTAGAGCTTATGTAAGAGTTAGAGGAAAAGTTACTGAGATTGCAGAAGCATCTTTGGGTCTGCTCAGCGAGCGGATGCGCGGCAAGGGATTGCTTGTGGATGGGATTCTCGGAACCGGGATAAAAAAAGCTGTAAGCGGCCTCTACGGTGAAGCCATCACGCTCATGAATGCTTCCGGGATTCCGATTGTGTCAGTCGATATTCCTTCCGGTCTCGATACGGATAACGGGACGCCGCTGGGTGTCGCCGTTCAAGCGGAGATGACAGTTGCCTTGGCCTACCCAAAGCTCGGTGAGGTTATTCATCCCGGCTTGAATTATGTCGGTGACCTGGCCGTGGCAGATATCGGCATCGATCCCCGCGCGGTTGAGGAAGTGTCTCCAAACACCGAGCTTTTGGAACGAGAAGAGATCCGTTGGCTGGTTCCCATTCGGGAGCCGGATACCCACAAGGGGACCTACGGACATGTGCTGGTAATGGCAGGCTCGCGGGGGAAGACGGGCGCGGCGATTTTGGCCTGCCGCGCGGGGATGCGAAGCGGCGCGGGTTTGGTGACCTTGGCGGCGCCGCGATCGCTGAACGATATTTTTGCCAGCACTTTGGTCGAAGTGATGACCGAGCGGCTGCGCGATAACGCCGCTGAAGAAATGGAACCGCTGGGCGATGAAGAATGGCGCCGTCTGTTGGACCGAAAAAGTTCACTGCTTTTTGGCCCCGGCATCGGAGTTAATGACTCGACGCGGAGCGCGCTCCGCTGGCTGCTGCGGAATCTGGAGATTCCCTGGGTAATCGACGCGGACGGACTCAACAATCTGGCAATGGAAATAGATCGATTGCGCAATGCGAAGACTCCGCCCATTCTCACACCTCATCCGGGGGAGATGGCCCGGTTAATCAACAAGGACACTGCGACCCTGAGTCGAGACCGTGTTGGCGCCGCTCGCTCCTTTGCGATGCAGCATCGCTGTCACGTCGTGCTCAAGGGTGCGAGGACGGTAATCGCGACACCGGAGGGCAAGGTATTCATCAATCCCACCGGTAATCCAGGAATGGCGAGCGGCGGAATGGGCGATGTTCTCGCCGGTATATTGGCAGCGCTTTTGGGCCAAGGACTTAGCCCTGAAAATGCGATGAAGCTTGGAGTTTATCTGCACGGATTTGTGGGTGATCGTGTGGCCGCGGAGAAGGGTCAAATAGGGCTGATAGCATCGGATATTATCGGGGGCTTGCCGCCAGGAATGCGGGCGTTGTCGATGGCGGCATCGTAGTCCTCGAATTCTCGATAAAAATATATTAGTTGTGCTGGTGGGGCTCATGGTCTGATGGCTTCGTGGAGTGTTTTGACCCGTTTGCCCCGCCAGACGATGAGTTGGGGAAGCAGGCTCGGTAGACTGCTGAAAGGCGGCGAAATCATTGCTCTTATTGGCGAGTTGGGGGCTGGCAAGACCTGTTTTGTTAGAGGTGTGACGCAGGGCCTTGAGATAGGCAAAGAGGCCTGGATTCGAAGCCCGTCCTTTACTTTGATAAACGAATACCACGGCCGGTTGGCGGTTTATCACATCGACCTTTACCGGGTCGAGACTCGAGCTCAGTTGGAAGGACTCAATCTTCGCGAGTACCTATATTCGGACGGCGTCAGTTTGATTGAATGGTTCGAACATCTGCCGGCCGACGAGGCGGACGAATACCTCGAAGTCAGGGTGGCGTATGTCGATGGCAATCGACGGCAACTAACGTTTAGTCCGCACGGTCGACGGTACGAAGAAATCGTCGAAGGTTTAAGGATTTAAAAGGCTTGAAAGTTCAAAGGGCATCGGTTGAATGGAAAAAGCAATGGCGTTGCTAGTCCAGAAATATGGCGGGACATCGGTAGGAACGGTTGAGCGAATCAGGCATGTAGCGGAGAAAATTCGCGCCGCAAGGCGGGCCGGCAATGAAGTCGTGGTCGTAGTCTCTGCTATGGCCGGCGAGACCAATCGGCTCGTCGCCCTGGCGCATGAAATCTCCGAGATGCCGGACGATCGCGAAAAGGATGTCCTGCTGGCTTCCGGTGAGCAAGTCTCCATCGCTCTATTGAGCCTCGCGCTAAAAGAGGTAGGGCAGCCGGCGCGGTCCTTCTTGGGTCATCAGGTGAGGATCGAAACCGACAATGCCTATGGCAAGGCTCGCATCAGAAACATCGATTCCACGAAAATAGTGCAGTCCTTGCAAGCCGGCGAGGTGGTTGTGGTTGCGGGCTTCCAGGGCGTCGATGAGGACGATAATATTACCACCCTAGGGCGGGGCGGGTCGGATACCAGCGCGGTTGCCTTAGCGGCATTTCTCAATGCCGAGGCCTGTGAGATCTACACCGATGTCGAGGGTGTTTTCACCACGGACCCGGGGATCTGTCAGAATGCGAAAAAATTGGCCCGTATCTCTTATGACGAAATGATCGAGCTGGCCAGCAGCGGGGCTAAGGTGCTGGAGATTCGTTCCGTTGAATTTGCCAAGAAGTTTTCGGTTCCGGTGCATGTCCGTTCGACTTTCGCCGAGGTCGAAGGGACGTGGCTGGTGAAGGAGGATGAGAGTATGGACGACGTGTTGGTTTCCGGCGTCAGTTACGACAAGAATGAAGCGAAGATCACGCTGGTGCGCGTGCCGGATCGCCCCGGGCTTGCGGCGCAGATTTTTGGCCCCATTGCTGATGCCCACATCGTCGTCGACATGATTATACAGAACGCCAGTGAAGACGGCACCACGGACTTGACTTTTACCGTATCCAAAACGGATCATAAAAAAGCATTGTCCATCGTCGAGCAAACACTGCCCGCCTTGAAAGCCAAAGGAGTAAGAGTCGATACCGACATCGCCAAAGTTTCCGTGGTCGGAGTGGGGATGCGCACCCATGCGGGGGTGGCAGCCAAAATGTTTGAAGTTCTGGCGCGGGAAGGAATCAACATCGAGATGATTTCAACCTCGGAAATCAAGATTTCCGTCGTCATCGATGCCAAATATACCGAACTGGCGGTGCGCGTGTTGCACGATGCGTTTATCGGGAAGCAGGAGAATGTATGAAAGACGTTTTGCTTTATGACACGACGTTGAGGGACGGCTGTCAAGCGGAAGACATCTCTTTTACGCTTGAGGATAAGCTGCGCATTGCCGAGAAGCTGGAGGAGTTGGGCATCGATTACATCGAAGGAGGTTATCCGGGCTCTAACCCGCGCGACGCCGACTTCTTCAAGCAGGTGAAGAAGCTCAAATTGAAGAATGCCAAGATCGCATCCTTCGGCACCACCAGAAAGTTTGGCGCCAAACCATCGCAGGACATTAATCTCAAAGTGCTTCTCGCCGCGGACACTCCGGTGGTGACGTTAGTCGGCAAGGCTTGGGATCTGCACGTGCGCGATGATTTGCGCATCAGCCAAAAGGCGAATCTGGAGATCATTGCCGATTCGATTGCCTTCATGAAGAAGCGCGTCGATGAAGTGATTTTTGACGCCGAGCATTTCTTTGACGGCTTTCGCGACAATCCGGACTACGCGTTGGAATGCCTCAAAGCGGCGCAGGACGGCGGGGCGGATTGGATCGTGCTCTGCGAAACCAACGGCGGACGACTGCCGGGCGATATTCACGAGGCGCTCACCCACGTGAACCGGCTGATCAAAACGCCGCTCGGCATCCACTGCCACAATGACGGCGAGCTGGCGGTGGCCAATACGCTCGCCGGTGTCGAGACCGGGGCCACCCAAGTTCAAGGCACGATCAATGGCTTTGGCGAGCGTTGCGGCAACGTCAATTTGATTTCCGTGATCGCCAACTTGCAGCTGAAGATGGGCAAGAAGTGCGTCACGCCGGCGCAGTTGAAAAAGTTGCGCGATGTTTCGCAACTGTTTTACGAGCTGGCGAATATTCAACCGAACAAGCATCAAGCGTATGTCGGCGATAGCGCCTTTGCACATAAGGGCGGGCTACATGTTTCGGGGGTGCTCAAGAACCGCGAGACCTACGAGCATATCGATCCGGAACTGGTCGGCAATCGCCAGCGGGTCCTCGTCTCCGACCTCTCGGGCCGGAGCAATATCGTGTACAAAGGCAAAGAGTACGGTATCGATATGAGCAACAATGATACCGTTAAGGAAATTCTGCGCCGCACCAAAGAACTGGAGGGTCAGGGCTACGAATTCCAAGCCGCGGAAGCGTCGTTCGAATTGTTGATCCAAGAAGCGCTCGGCCGGAAAAAGAAAAATTTCAATCTCGTCGGCTTTCGGGTCATCGACGAGAAGCGCAAAGAGGGCGAGCCGCCGATTTCCGAAGCGACCATCATGGTGCAAGTCGATGGTGTGATGGAACACGCCGCGGCGATGGGCAACGGTCCGGTGAACGCTCTCGATCAAGCCTTGCGCCGGGCGTTGACGAAGTTCTATCCGTCGCTCAAGCAAGTGGAGCTGTTGGATTACAAAGTCCGGGTTCTCTCGACGGGAGAAGGGACCGGCGCGGTGGTGCGCGTGTTGATCGAGTCGGGCGACGGCAAAGAGCGCTGGGGCACGGTCGGCGTGTCACATAATGTCATCGAAGCGAGCTGGCAAGCGTTGGTGGATAGTATTGATTATAAGCTTTACAAAGATTCACGGCGCCGGGCCAATTAGTAGAAAAGGAGAGATGGAGCAATGGAGTAAAGGAGGGATCGGAGGGGCAATCCGACCAGTATTCCAATACTCCAACACTCCAACGCCGCAAGTTCTCCGCCATGTGGCAAACCCTTAAAGAAGATATCCAAGCGGTCTTCGACCGCGACCCGGCGGCGCGGTCGACGTGGGAAGTCGCCATTGCCTATCCCGGCTTTCACGCGGTCCTGATTTACCGGCTCGCGCACTGGATCTGGGAGCGGCGGCTCACCACGCTCGCGCGGTTCGTGAGCCACGTTGGCCGCTTCCTCACCGGGATCGAGATCCATCCTGGAGCGAAAATCGGCCGGCGCTGTTTTATCGATCACGGCATGGGCGTCGTGATCGGAGAGACGAGCGAGATCGGCGACGACGTGACGATCTACCAGGGCGTCACACTCGGCGGCACGTCGACGGAGCCAATCAAGCGCCACCCCACAATCGAGGACTCAGTGACGATCTTCAGCGGCGCGGCCGTCCTCGGGCCTGTGACCGTCGGCCGCCACAGCCGGGTGGGCGCCGGCTCCGTACTGGTGACCTCGGTGCCACAGCATTCCACGGTGGTCGGCATCCCAGGCAGAGTGGTGAAGAGCGAGGCGAGGCACACGCCGGCGGGCAAAGCGATTATCGACCTCAACGCGGCCGACCTGCCCGACGTCATCGCGAAAGCGATCGGCAGTCTCGCAGACTATGTTGAAAAATTGGAGAAGAAGGTGGATGAACTGAGCGCCCGCCAAGGCGGTCTCGAGGAGAAAACCGCCGAGGAGAGCGAAGTTTTAAACAAGGTAAAGGAGCTATTGAAGCATACGGGAAGTTGATGAAGGCAAGAGGCGTGAGGGGGGACTCGTTACTCTCGCTTCCTGTCTCACGCTTCGCGCCTTTTCAGGGGTAAACATTGATGCTTACGAGACGAGTTAAAGTCGTGGTCGCTATGAGCGGCGGCGTCGATAGTTCCGTCACCGCCGGCCTGCTCGTGGAGCAGGGCTACGATGTCCAGGGCGTCTCGCTGCGCCTGTGGGAAAGCGATGACCTTGGCCCCCGCAACTGCTCCGACCATCGCGGCGCCCGGGAAATCGCGGTGCTGCTCGGCATTCAACACACCCTCTTGGATCTTCGCTCACAATTCGTCGAGACCGTGGTCAGACCGTTTGCACAGGATTATCTCCGAGGGCACACGCCGAATCCGTGCATCGCCTGCAACCGCGATTTCAAGCTCGGCAGGTTGCTCAGTTGGGCGAAAGAGCGGGGGGCAGATTATGTTGCCACGGGACATTATGCCAGGATTATCAGAGCTGAAGCGGGCGGGCGTGTATCCCTCTGCCGCGGCGCGGATGCCAGGAAAGATCAGTCGTATTTTCTCTTCGCGCTAAGTCACGACCAACTGGAGCACACGTTGTTTCCGCTCGGTGAAATGCAAAAGAAGGACGTGCGCGAACAAGCGAGAAGGCTGGGTCTGCCGGTGGCCGATCGTCAGGAAAGCCAGGATATCTGTTTCGGCGATTATAAGGCGTTGGTGGAATCCTATGCGGGTAAGAACGAGCTTAGTGGCGGTGACGTGGTAGACCGGTCGGGAAAGGTGCTCGGCCAGCACGCCGGCATTCATGGCGTTACCATCGGGCAGAGGAAGGGGTTGGGAATTTCAGCATCTCGGCCGCTCTATGTCGTGGATATCGAAGAGGGGTCGAAGCGGGTGGTGGTAGGCGCTAAGGACGATCTCGGTTGTAAGGGGCTTATTGCCGGAAATATCAACTGGATCGAGTCGTCTGACGAAGACGAGATCGCGGCCGAAGTGCAGATCCGCTATCGGTCACCGGCGATTCCGTGCGTTGTCCGGAGAACGATTGAAGGAACCTCCGAAGTTCGTTTCACAGAAGATTTTCCCGCGGTTACGCCGGGACAAGCGGCGGTCTTTTATCGTGGCGATCGGTTATTAGGGGGCGGGTGGATCACGCGAGTGATCCGCTAGCCCGCGGCGCGATTACAAATCTCAAATGCCAGATAATTTGAAATGTGAGATTTGAGATTCTTTGCGCAGCAAAGACATGAAGATAGCCATTACAACCCTGGGTTGCAAAATCAATCAGTATGATTCTGCAGTCATCCAAAACCGCTTGGAAGAAAATCATTCGTTTGTCTCGTTTGAAGAGCCGGCGGATTGCTACATTATCAATACCTGCACGGTAACCGACCGCGCCGATTGGGAGGCGCGGCAGTTGGTGCGGCGCGCAAAGCGGTTAAGCCCGGGTGCAAAAGTGTTGGTGACCGGTTGCTACGCGCAAGTTAACCCCGCGGAGGTCGCGCGCGTTCCGGGTGTTGACTACGTTGTCGGCCTCAATCGTCTGGACGATCTACTCCAGTTCGTTGACTTTCCCAAAGATAGTGATGTCAGGGTTGCTGTCGGTGATGTGAAAAGAGAACGTGGAGTTCCGGTGCTAGGGACAAGAGCGCTGCCGGGGCACACGCGGGCCTTTCTCAAGATTCAGGAAGGCTGCAATTATTCCTGTACCTACTGCATCATTCCCACCGCCCGTGGCTTGAGTCGCAGCGTGACGCCTCGCGAAGTTCTGGAGCAGGTCCGCATGCTTGCCGATGCCGGCTACAGGGAAATTGTTCTGACGGGAATCCATCTAGGAAGCTACGGGCAGGATCTCACAGCCAAAGTCGACCTCACCGCTCTAGTGGAAATGATCGCCCAGAGCCGATTGATCCCGCGACTTCGCTTGAGCTCACTCGATCCGCGCGAAGTGCCGAATCGTTTGCTGGATCTCATCGCAAGTTCCGATGTCATCTGCCCGCACCTCCATGTTTGCGCGCAAGCCGGTGATGACGAAATCTTGAAATGGATGCGGCGAAACTATGACCGAGCCTATTACCGCGAGCTTCTGATGAAAATTCGTGAGCGCTTGCCGGACGCTGCTTTGGGCAGTGATATTATTGTCGGCTTCCCAGGCGAGACGGACGGAGCATTCGACCACTCGCTGGAGTTCTTTGCTGCTTTACCGCTGACTTATTTTCACGTTTTTCCGTATTCTTCTCGGCGTGGGACGGTTGCGGCTTCATTACCCGATCACGTGGGTGGCGAACTTAAGAAGACACGTGCCCGTAGAATGCGCGAACTGGGCGCGATGAAGAAGAGAGACTTTTGTCTTCGCTTTCGGGGTCGGAGGGCGTTGGTGTTAGTGGAAGAGAAAATCGATCGGGCCACTGGCTTGCGTCGGGGATTCAGCCGAAACTATCTGCCGGTCGTGGTATCCGGCTGCGGCAACCTTGTTAACTATGAAATCGAGGTCGAAGTCGAGGGGTTTGAAGGGGGATGGCTCCGGGGGACTCCATTGGAGATTGCTCCGGCCCGTGTCCAGTGCCATGACGCGTTCGCATCTGACGCAGGCTAGCTTGAAGAAAGAATCACAGCTAGCGCAACTGGAGAAGGAGTTGGGATACTCCTTCTCGGATGCTTCTTTGCTTGTTCGTGCTTTGACCCATGTTTCTTACGACCGTGAAAAAAGCTCAGGGCACAACGAAGTGCTGGAGTTTCTCGGCGACGCGGTCTTGGATCTTGCCATCAGCGATCTCTTGATCCGCAGTTTTCCAGAGAAGAGCGAAGGAGACCTGTCCAGAATGCGCGCGGCACTGGTGAATTCCACGGTACTTCCTGAAAAGGCCGCCCTGCTCAACATTGGTCCATTGCTTCGCCTGGGCAAAGGTGAAGAGCGCAGCGGCGGCAGAGACAAACCCTCCATCTTGGCGGGTGCCTTCGAAGCGCTCCTCGGCGCAGTTTACCGGGACGGCGGCTACGAAGCCGCCCGCCGTCTCGTCGAGCGGTACTTTACTGCCGATGTCAATGAGAAAAGCCTTGGCCAGCAAGATTACAAAACCCGGTTGCAGGAGATCAGCCAGATGCTGTTTCACGCCCCGCCCAGCTATGGTCTGGTTTCCGAGAGCGGTCCCGACCATGACAAGTGCTTTGTTACAGAAATAGCCGTAGGCGGCAAAATGCTCGGCAAGGGAGAAGGGAAAACCAAAAAACAGTCAGAGCAGGAAGCCGCGAAGCAGGCGCTACACGAACTACAAAAGACCGGCTTACCGGACACCAAAAGCTAATCCGGATTTTTTTCAATCTGCAATTTTCGAGTGCCGGCGAGGACTGATGCCCAACCTCACCACTGACGTGCTAATCGTAGGCGCCGGAGGCGCCGGGATGTACGCCGCCATCGCGGCGGCCCGAAAAGGCGCGTCTGTCCTTCTTCTCGACAAGAGTCTCGTGGGTCGCGGCGGCGCCACGGTCATGGCTCAAATGACCGTGGCCGCAGCCATCGGTCAGCAAGAGCCGGACGACTGGACGATTCATTTTGAAGACACTCTAAAAGCCGGTCGAGGTCTTTGCAACGAAGAGTTGTCCGCGCTTCTCTGCGAGGAAGGTCCCAAGCGCATTCTCGAAATGGAGCAATGGGGCACGCGCTGGGCGCGGGAGAACGGCCACATCAAACAAGAAATGGCGCCAGGCCACAGCCATCGTCGCTGCTGCTACGTCGATTTTCTCAACACCGGTCCGGCCGTGGCGGCCACGTTGCGACGCAAGGTCGGCGAGATCAGTGAAATTCGTCGTATCAGTAATGTGACCATCATCGAGATTGTCACCAAAGACGGCCGCGCCCTGGGGGCCGTGGGTCTCAACGTGCTCGACGGCGAAGTCGTTACGTTTCAAGCCAAGGCGGTCATACTGGCCGCCGGCGGTTTAACCAAGCTCTACGCGCGAAACAGCGCATCGGCGAATATGGGCGGCGAGGCGTACGCCTTGGCGTTGTGGGCCGGCGCTGAGCTGGTGGATATGGAGTTCGTGCAATTTTTTCCCATCGGCCATCTGGCGCCCCGTTTGGTGGGCATGGATCCGATCATGTGGGACCCGTTCCGCTACAAGCTCGGCGGAAAACTGCTGAACGGCCAATTCGAAGAATTCGTCGATCGCTATGGGGGCACGGACTTCGGTCAGTACACCGCTACGCGGGATTTGGCATCGTATGCGATTCTAAAAGAAGCCGAAGCAGGCCGGGGATCACCGCATGGCGGCGCTTACCTCGACTTTCGCCATATCCCTGAGAACCAACTTCGGGCGGCATTCGGGCCGGTGATTGATCGCTTGCTCCTGAACGGCATTGATCTTACGAAAACGCCGGTGGAGGTGGGACCCATGGCCCACTATCATATGGGCGGGGTGCGAGTGAACAACCACATGGAGACGCGCATGAATGGGCTCTACGCTGCCGGGGAGGCGGTGGGCGGCGCCAACGGCGCGAACCGACTGTCAGGTAATGCGATCACGGAAGCGTTTGTATTCGGCGAGCGCGCTGGCTCATCCGCAGCCGAAGCGGCGCAACATCTACACGTGGATTGGGAACCTGAGTTAGCTGCGGCGGCGTTCGAGCGCCTGAACGCATTGAGGAGTAGGCAATCGAGCGATGGCGTCAGGCCAGTCGCACTTCAAGCGGAGCTGCAGAATCTCATGTGGGAAAACGCCGGGCCGTTTCGCACCGGTGCAAAGCTCGCTGCCGCGCTGGCGCGCATCCAGCAGATGCAAAGGGATGATCTGCCGAATGTCACAGTGACGGATGAAACTGTGTACAACCTAGACTTACTGGACTGGTGCGAGTTGCGCGCGATGTTGACGACAGCAGAAACGGTCGTGAGATCGGCCTTGGCGCGTAACGAAAGCCGCGGCGCGCACCAGCGGGAAGACTTTCCAGATTCCAACGAGTCGATGCTCAAGAACCAAGTAGTGGAGTTGAGGAAGGGCGAGATCGTGTCTCACTGGACCGCTCCGGTTCAATTGCATCCAGGCGGTAAAAGCCATGGTTGACCGATCGATTAAAAAGGCGGTTCTCCGCGTACGGCGTGGTACTGCAAACGACGAGGGCCGTTATAACGACTTTGAGGTTCCCTTTGAAGAAGGCATGTCGGTTCTCGATGCGCTCCGCTGGATCCGCGTAAATCTCGATAGCTCGCTGGCGATCCGTTACAGTTGCATCAATGCCAACGCATGCAAAACCTGTATGGCCCTAGTTAACGGCGAGGTGGAATACACCTGCATTGCGAAACTGACCCCAGGAATTATCACTGTCGAACCGCTTCCCAAGCGGCCGCTGATTCGTGATTTGGTCACCGACACGGTGCCGGAAGAGGAAAAACTTTAGCAGGCTGCTGAAAAAGACTCATATGCTTCGTTGCGCTCGACCGATTTCGCGTCAACGTACAAGAAGAGTACGCCTCCGCTCATCGATCTTCGCGCG
>Ga0209874_1000101_pt1 | contig 21315 bp, 23 predicted proteins | sample GWRWN1_20_30_FD_187216 | JGI IMG/M metagenome (GOLD analysis project Ga0209874, IMG submission 187216) | Riverbed sediment microbial communities from areas with no vegetation in Columbia River, Washington, USA - GW-RW N1_20_30 (SPAdes)... | ecosystem: Environmental > Aquatic > Freshwater > River... | reverse complement strand
ACCGGAAGATTTCGTCAATACAATCTCCCAGTATAAAGTAATGAGATAAGTGGACCGTCGGTTCCGGCATTCTCAGAGTCAAACTTATTTGCATCCAGCCCGAGCCAGGGGTTTTCCTCAGAACTTCATACCCAGTTTCCCGGATAAAACGGTTAATCAGAGAAAGTCTAAAGCTGCCTTCGCGGCGATACACCAAAATCCCTTGACAAGTCTCTGGAGCGGTAAGACAATCGCTGCCGTCCAATAAACATGCGCCGTGATCTTACGGCGGCGGGCTTACTCAACAGCTGGAACTCGGTTGCGTCTTTTTATGTCGAACAGGAGGGACACATGAGAGTCAAGGCTACCATTCAGGTAAACGGCAGGCCTTTACGAAGGGCGTACGTCGAGCATCTCGTCTTCGGTGTCGGTGCAGAGATGTACATGACCGATCTCGAAGGCCGGATTCGCGACACGCATTTCGACCAGGGGATCGACAGTCTCACGAACAACGCTGACATCCGCGTGATCTGCCAGAATCCCATCGTGAGGGTCCTCGATGGCAACCGCGCAAACATCGGCGTCTACCAGGACAAATCCATCGTGGATGGCGCCACGGTCAATCTAGACAAGAACGCGGAACAGGACGACTACTACGCCATCCTCAACCGCGCCCACATCGCCTACGAGGTTGTCTTCCGGCCGCTAAGTTTTTTTCGCAATCTTCCCGATCCCGACTTTCCTCTGGGCCGCAAGCCATCCCTGCGCAACACCCGCGACCAGGCTCGGCGCATCGACCTCTCTTTTCCCGACCAGTTCCCCAGTCCTCTCGCTTTCGTTGAACCCAAACGACTGGTCGACAACTTTCCTCTGATCCACATCAAGGCACGCACGTCTGACGGCCGGCTCTTCGGTGAAAACGGTTCGGCGCCGACACTCATACCGGGCGAGCTAGCCCACGCCTTCCACTTCTCATTTCTGAACGAAGCGAAGCGCGGACGGGCTCAAGACAAATATATAGAGTTCATTACCGGCAACGTTCTTGCCGGAGGCCCCGGCACGCACGACTTCACTGTGCGCACTACACCCGAGGTTGCCTACATCGAGACGGCAGATTGGTTCTCGCAAAATTTCATGGAGTTCATGCGCGCGCGGCAAGAAGGCGATTCGACCCTCGTGCGTCCTGAAACCATCACACGGGCGATCCAGGCTGAGTTCGTTGCGTCCGAATGGGCACGGTTAACGGAGAGCCGCGTCCCTGTAATCCGCCCCGACATTCAGCCCAGAATCGGAACTGGCAACCTCACCCGAGATGCACCAGTCAACACAACAACTTTAAGACAATCTCGGCTTTTACTCCGACCTACGGTCACAGGCGGCGACGTCGAGGGAGCAGTGTACGGCGCTATCTTCGCAGACTTTGCCGGCAGCGTCGGTCTTGATTTCGCCGCAAGCTCTTACTTCGAGGCAAACGCGTTAACTTTCGGCGAGTACCGCGAATTCATCAACAGCAAGCATCCAGAGCACTCCGCAACCCTGGAAGAAGCGCGGCGCTTCTGGGGGCTCTGATCGCCAACAACTCAATCCAAACAGACTATGGACGCGTTTATCAGTCATTCATCGAGCGACACGAAGCTTGCAGCCCGGATTGAACGTACTCTTGAAGACAACGGCTTGAAGGTCTGGTTGGACCGGTCCGAAATCCGTCTCGGACGTTTGCTCCGCAACGAGCTGCAAACGGCCATTCGCGGGAGCCGTGTCATCATTCTTCTATGGTCAGCCGCCGCAGCGAAGTCCCGATGGGTTGCAGCTGAAGTGCTGACCGCGTTTCACTCGAACCGGTTTGTCATCGCGTGTGCCAGCGATAAAACGGCGCTACCGTATTTTCTCCAGAGCACTATCTATCTGAACCTCCAATCACGAAAGAGCGGCCGGGTGGATGAACTACGCCGGGCGATCCGCGAGGCTCCGGATGCTGCAAACGATCTCCTGCCTAGGATGGGCAGCCAGACACCTCAACTGGTTGAGACCATAAGGCAGCTCGCTGAAGGACAACTGGCTGTAACTGACCGAATCGGCAACGATCTCGCGGCGGCGAAAAAATACCAGGCGGTGGCGGCTCGGGAAATGAGAGCAGCCGAGAAAAAGTGGCGGATGGAAGCGATGATTCTTAACCTCGCAGGCTATCACCGCAAGAACGCCTACATGCTGAAACATTGGTCCGCGATCATGGCCGGTCGCCCCCCAAAGGACCCGCTGCTCGACCGCGCGGAGCGCTACTTTTACGAATCGCTTTTTGTGGATCCGAACGATTACTCAGCGCTTAACGGCCTTGGTAGCATCCTCTTTTATGAACGCGAGCTGGACGCGGCAGAGTTTTTTATTCGCCGCGCAATCCTTCTCGCGGAGACGGCGGGTGTGAACTATCCAGCAGCACAACAGGATCTCCAACTGGTGCAAACTTTCAAGGCGCGGAATCTCAATTAACCAAATTCTGTTCTTTCAGAGCAGGCAAGAGCTCATTCAAACTGCGGATGAGAATTTTTGGCTGGGCGGCCCGGAGGGTCTCCTCATCGTTGTAGGAATGTTCCGTAGAGAGAGCCGCGGTGACGACCTCCAGATCCGTGCCGCCGACTTTGCAACCGTGGGCGTTGTTGCCGGCGCGAATATAAGTGGCTGTGCCGGAGAGAAGGATGATACGGAGTCGCGGAAGCTTGTGCTTGCGGTAGAGATAGTAGAGCCCCTGCTCTTTTGCGTAATAGGTTTCGTCGCGGTCGACGATTTCGTCGAAGTAACCCCCGATGCCGGCCTTTTCCATCGCCTGATGCTTGTAGCGCCTACCGCCAGTAGTCATGAGCACGTTGCGGAGGCCGGCTTCTTTGGTCGATTTTAGAGACGGCTCGATGCCGGGAATGAAATCCGGCGGGTTCACGTCGAAGCCATGCTTGCGCGCGATCTCCAGAGCGTGAGTTCTGATCTCCACCCGCTTCGCTTCATTAAAAGGCAGATTGCGGTCCTTTTGATATTCCTTGGCAAAGATCAGCGGAATGAGAAACAAATCAAACGGGCCGTCGGCGATTTTACGCAACTCCGCGAACGAAAGCGGCGGCATCTCATAGCGCGGTAGGATCTCGTTAGTGATGGTAAAGACTCGTTGAATATCTGTTTCCACCGTATCGGACATGGTCCGAACCAAGAAAGTCTCCATCGACATGGCCACCTCCTGACGAGGAAATAATAGTTCAAAGCACGCGCATCTCGCAAGTCCGGCTTCTAGCCGGCTGGATCTTCAAAAGGCAGTCGATATTTGCGCTCCGAATTACATTTCTTACAGCTCACCACCAGATTCCCTTTGGTCGACTTGCCGCCGCGAATGATCGGAACCAGATGGTCCATGGTTAACTCCCGCGACGGAAATTTTCCGCCGCAATGATGGCATGTGCCGGCGGCGAGCTTGCGCTTCCACCATTGGCTGGCGCGCAGCTCCCGCGCCTTTTGCCGCTCGCGGCGAATTTCCGCCTCGGTGACTTCTACGAGAAAAGGAACGGATTCCATTTTGAATGCCCCAGGGACGGGGCTATCTGTACAACCGATCCAGATTTTTGAAATATAGGCCGAAGCCCACGGCCACTAACAAATAGAGCGCGGCGCGAAACACCGCCCAAGCCTCCCCGGTATTAAAATAGTTCCGCAACTCCCACAGCCCGAAAAAGAAAAAGAAGACCGCGGCAGTGGATATCAAAATCTTGTGCGCGGTTAGCAGCCTCATCAGTAACTTGCCTATGCTATCAGTCAATCATGGACAGACCTTGCAGTGCAAGGAACCTGGTGCGGCGAAGCCGCAACCAAATAAAAAATCAAACATCACCACGAAGGAGGGCACGAAGAGCACGAAGTTTATGACCAAAAACATCCGAACCCTTCGTGTCAGCCGGAGGCTGATCCGTCCTCTGGCGGAGCCTTTTCGTGATCTCCTTCGTGGTGAGAATGTCTTTCGTCAAGTGCTGCATCCATGATGCATAACAGTTAAAAAGTAGTATAAGGAATGTCGTGAGTGCTAACCCGTGATGTAGCATCCGCGCCAACAGATTCGAGAACCAAGGAGATTAAAAGATGAACAAAGAGCCAGTGCAAACTGACAACGCGCCAAAAGCCATCGGCCCTTATGAACAGGCGATCAAAGCCAACGGTTTCATCTATACGGCGGGACAGATACCCATCGACCCGAAAACCGGCAACTTCGTTGAAGGAGGCATCACTGCCCAGACCCGGCAGGTGCTGGAGAATCTCAAAGCCGTCTTGGAAGCCGGAGGATCATCCCTCGACCGCGTCGTCAAAGCCACCGTGTTTCTGAAAAATATGGCGGACTTTGCCGCCACGAACGATGTCTATGCTCAATATCTCGGCGGCGCCAAGCCGGCGCGCTCCACGGTTGCCGTTGCGGAACTGCCCCGGGGCGCTCTGATCGAGATCGATTTGGTCGCCGTCGTGTAAGCGTAGGGGCGACCAGCCGGTCGCCCCTACTGTTAATTTTGGTCGCGAATCAAAATCGACTTCGTGATTGCGCCGACGCTCGGCACCCCGGTCATACAGAGTACCCGCTTCATCTCTTCGCTGAAAACAGCAAACACGCGCTCGACGCCACGGGGACCGAAGGCACTGACGCCCCACGCAACCGGGCGGCCCACGAGCACGGCCTTTGCGCCCAAGGCGAGGGCTTTGACGATATCGCCGCCGCTCCGTATGCCGCTGTCAAGCAACACGGGCACCTTAGCGCCCACGGCATCGACGACCTCAGGAAGGGCTTCCAGCGCGGCACGGTTGAAATCGAGAATCCTCCCGCCGTGATTCGAGACCAATACGGCATCGGCACCGGCATTGACGGCCGTGCGCGCGTCCTCAGCGCTCATCATTCCTTTAATCACCACCGGCAACGAAACCTGTTGCTTCATCCACTCGATGTCTTTCGGCGACGCGACGTGGCCTCGGCGCGGTTTGCCGTCTTTGGTTGAGAGCGGAACTTCATCGCCGATTTTTACCGGCCGCACCGTGTCCATAGTTATACCGACCGCTGCAAAACCGAGGTCTTGCGAGAGCTTGGCGTACGCAGAGACTTCTTCCCGCCCGCGGTTCATATAGGCCATGAAAACCAGCGGCGACTTCGTTGCGTCGCGCCAATTCTGCGGATTGAATTTCGCTGCTTGACTGCAAAATACCATCGCCCCGACGCGTCCTGCGCCCTCAGCCACTTCCCGTTCCTTCTGATCCCCGATCAAGCTAAAACTTCCCACCGGCGCGACGAAGGCTGGAATAGGCAGCTTGTGACCGAATAGCTCGGTGGTGATATCCGGGTCGGCGATGTCGTGAAAAACCCGCTGCCGGAAGAGATATCTTTGAAAGGATCGCGGGTTTCTGTAAAACGTTGCTTTGCTCTCCGCCGCGCCGTTGAAGTGGTGCCACGCCTCGGCCGGCATCTGCTGGCGCGCGATGGCCCGCAGCTCCCGAAGTCCCATCTGCTCTAGTGGTTTTTCCGTCATGCTGATTCCTCACGCGCCAGCGCGCGGGCCCTAAGCTTACTATAATAAACAGAGATCTTCAGTGAACATCAATTTGGCGACGTGACTTCCCACCAATTATTGTCGGGATCGCCCACCAGGAAGGAAGATACCGAGCCGTTGGTTTGCACGTCGGCTAGCTCGCTGATGCCGCGCTCCTTTGCCGAGGCTTTCAGCCAGTCATGTGCCGTCGCTACTTCATCCTCAGAGCCGACCGTGATTGTGAAACGAAAGTTGGGCGAGAACCGTTTGAAATCCTGCCGTCTCGCGCAAACAACGTAACATTTCGTGCTTGGATGCTTGATGTAGAAGACGTTTGGGTTGGCCTGGTGCGTTTCCAGCCCAAGGGTGTCCATATAGAACTTTCGCGACGCTTCCATATCCTCGCATGCTAATGTTCCGTGGGTAAAAGCTTGCGGCACGTACCCGCGACCGGGAAATCGCTCCGCCGAATAAGGCATCGTCCAATGGGGTGCGTAGACGCCGCCGGCTTTACGAGCCATGGACTCTTTGCGCAGGGCGGACTCGTAACATTCGATTTCCCAGCCGTTGGTTCCCGGCTCGAGAAAATAGAGCGAGTAAGAACCGTGGTTGAATAGGGGTTGGGCAATCTGTTTGATGCCGTACTTTTCCTTATTGGCCCTGATATATTCGTAAGCTGTATCAACCTCCCCCGTCGTCGCCACTCGGACGCCCCAGTGATTGTGCATCTGCTTGGCCGGCGCATCCCCGCCCGTCTCGTGCACATACAGAACCCAGTCACTATTGGGATGTTTAAGTTTCACCTCCCCCGGTTTCTCCGCGAGCTTTTCGAAAGCCAAGAGATCCGTGAGCACCGGCACGGTCTCTTTCAAGTTCTGGCATTCCATGTGAGTCGCCGACAACGCAATGGGCTTGATCATGACCTTTTTCCTCGAGCTTGCCGTATAATCGCACAAAATCTACTGCGGCTCCGCCTGGCTGTCAACCATATAGGCCAAGATCTAACTTGACACCGACGCCGCGATTGCCTAAGAGATCTTGCGAGCAATCGTCGATGCAAGGAGGGAATTCCCCATGATTAACAAAGGCTGGTCAATTACATTGATCGCGCTCTTGGCTCTGCTCTCAGTCGGGCAAAACGTTTTGGCTCAAGAATCTTTCTTCAAGGGGAAAAGCATCAGAATCGTGGTGGCGAGTACGGCCGGAGGAGGCTTTGACGCTTATACACGCATGCTGTCGCGCTATCTCGGCAAATATATTCCCGGCAACCCATCCATAATCGTGGAGAACATGCCGGGGGCGGGCCACCTCATCGGCGCCAATCACATGTATAAGGTCGCCAAGCCCGATGGCTTAGCTATCGGCCACTTCCAGGGAGGGCTATTCCTCCATCAGCTCTTCGGGCGTCCCGGCATCGAGTTCGACGCTCGCAAGTTCGAATTCATCGGCGCTCCGGTGACCGATAACCGCGCCTGTGCCTTTACCAAGGCAAGCGGCATCACGAGCCTGGAGAACTGGCAGGCATCTAAGAGCCCAGTAAAGCTCGGCGGCATCGGTGGTGGGGCTCCCGACGACATCGCTCGCATGCTTGCCGCGACTACGTCGCTGCCAGTCCAACTGGTGGCGGGTTACAAAGGGACCGCGGAGATACGGTTGGCGGCAGAGAGTGGTGAGCTGGCGGGCGGTTGCTGGACATGGGATTCCATACGCGCCACCTGGTCTAAGGCGATTGACTCCGGCACCGCCGTGGTGGTGCTTCAAATACTGTCGAAGCCCCACCCAGAGCTGCCCAACGTGCCTTTGGCAATCAATCTCGCCAAATCGGAAGAGGCGCGCCAACTGATCCAAGTCGGCATTCAAGAACCGTCGGAATATTATCGCCCCTACGTTCTTCCGCCGGGGACGCCAAAAGAGCGCGTGCAAATTTTGCGCAAGGCTTTTCAAGAGACGCTGAAGGACCCCGATCTCTTGGTGGACGCGAAAAAGGCGCGCCTGGACATCGAGCCCGTTTCCGGCGAGGAAATGGAAAAAATGGTGGCCGCTCTCTTCAAGCTTAATCCGCGTATGATCGCTAAACTGAAAGAAATACTCGGCACGAGCTGAAATCGGTGGAGTCACCAATCCGTCATCGGCGAGACGATATAAAGGAGAGATTATGAAAAGTAGCGCCAAATCGATAGCGGTTCTGCTTGGCTTTCTTCTAATCAGCGTTGCTCAACGGGTCCTCGCGCAAACCAACTTTTATGAGGGCAAAACGATCCGCTTCATAGTGGGATTTTCAGCAGGCGGTGGTTACGACACTTATACCCGGCTGATCGCGCGCCACTTGGGCAAACATGTTCCCGGCAACCCCGTCTTCGTCGTCGACAACATGGCTGGGGCGGGAAGTCTGATCTCCGCCAACTACATATACAAGGTTGCCAAGCCGGACGGGCTAACCATCGGTCACTTTATCGGTGGCCTCTTCCTGCAGCAGCTTCTGGGCAAGCCCGGCATCGAGTTCGACTCGCTCAAGTTTGAGTACGTCGGCGTCCCGGCGCAAGACCATTTCATCCTCGGGGTCGCCAAATCCACCGGTATCACCGACCCGGAAAAATGGATCGCATCCAAGCAGGTCGTCAAGTTTGGCGGCGTGGCGACTGGTTCCGGAACCGATGATTTTCCGAACATTCTGAAAGCAACGATCGGACTGCCCATCCAAATGGTTTCGGGGTACAAGGGCACCGCCGATGTCCGTTTGGCATTCAACAGCGGCGAGGTCACCGGACTCAGCAACTCCTGGGAATCGACCAAGTCAACATGGAAAAAAGAAGTAGAGAGCGGTGATTTGGTGGTCGTACTGCAGGCCACCAGCAAACCCCAGCCCGAGTTACCTAAAGTGCCGCTGGCGATCAGCTTCGCGAAGACCGAGGAAGCCAAAAAACTTATTGAAACCGTGACACGGGTTCACGGCCCATCCGTCCGTCCTTACGTGCTCCCGCCGGGGACCCCTAAGAATCGGGTCCAGATCCTGCGCAAGGCGTTTATGGACACGATGAAGGATCCCGCCCTCTTGGCTGAAGCGAAAAAGGCGAATTTGGATATCAATCCCGATGACGGCGTTGAGCTCGAACAAAACGTCAAAGACATCTTCAAGCTTGACCAAAACTTGATCGCCAAGCTGAAGGAGATTCTCAAGTAGAACGACTACCGTCGAAATTTCGGGCCGCGACGAAAAGTCATTTTGCTTTGTTAAATATCTCGTCGAAGCGCGCCACTGTATCGTTGTAGTTCTCGATCATTCCTTCGGGCCGCGCCGCGTATAAGTTCAGTCCTTTCGTAAGGCTCGGCGGATCCGGCAGGACATCGGGCCGCGCGGGAATTCTTCTGAGCCCTCTCAGGAGATTCTGTCCCTCTCTCGACAACACGAAATCAACGAAAAGCTTTGCGGCGTTTGGATGGGGAGCTTTTTCCGGAATCGATATCGCGTTGATGGCGGTGATCGTTGGCCCCTTGAACCTCACCCAGTCTATCGGCGCCCCGCTCATCCTCATGCGCTCAACCCGATTGGAGTATACGACCACCGCGAGCGCCATTTCACCCGCAGCCACGAGCTGTGCGAGGAGCGTGTGACCTTTGCGCATTTGCAGGTTTTGCCCGGCGAGCCGTCTCATATAGTCTGGCCCTTTGTCTTTACCCAGGATTTGCACGAGATGATAAAACCACTGGTACTCTTCGGTCTCCAAACTGATTTGGCCTTTCCACCTGGGATTCAAAAGTTCTTCGTAGCTATTCGGCGCGTCTTTGGCCGAGACCAACTTCGTGTTGTAACCAATCACGTAAGGAATCAGATAGAAAGCAGTCCAATAGCCCAGCGGGTCCTTGAAGCCCTCCGTGTAAGCAACGCTCTCCTCAGAAATATATTTTGCCAGCAAGCCGGCGTTTTTCAGTTGATAAACCTGAACGATGCTGGTTTGAAAAATATCGGCGTTGTGGACATTGGCCCGATGCTCGACTAAGAACTTGGCCTGCACCTTTTCGCCGCTGGAGCGAAACACATCAGGCTTAATAAAGGGATACTTCTTGGTAAATTCCTTGGTGTATTGGTTCGCTTCTTCTACATCCATTCCAGTATACAAAACCAATTTTCCTTCTTTCTTTGCGCCCTCCAAAAGCTTCTCGCGATCCGCGGAAGCTCCGTACGCTATGGGGTTACAAAACAAAACCGCAACGAATAGAGAGGCTCTGACAAACCTGCAGGCGGTTCGCGAGACGATTGATCGAAGATCCATGGCACAGTCCTCCTTGGCTTTGAGAATAACCACCCTCGAGTTCCAATTGTCAATACGATTGTTGGAAGATCTATTCACTAATGACTCAATTTGAGCCGTGAGAGTTAATCGGCGACAGCAATAGAGATTCTTCGCTGCCGCTCAGAATGACTTGGGGAGCGGTTGGTCATCCTGAACGCCAGTGAAGAATCTCAGGGTAAAGAATGAGTCATTACGCCGTATTCCTGCAACTTGACAACTCCGTCGCGCCTCCCATATCGTTTGCCTTGAGCCGATACTCATTCGAGCCGCATAAACATACCGAAAAAAACGATGCCGGAATTCAAACTGATCTCCGCCGATAGTCATGTTAACGAGCCGCCCGCCGCATGGCAGCGCGTACAAAAAGAATACGGTGAACGCGCGCCAAAAGTGGCCAAAGACCCAACCGGCGTCCCTAAAGGTATTTGGCTGCTGATCGACGGGCTGCCACCCGTTGGCCTGTCTCACTACTCGAAGGGACAGGTGGTGGGCAAAGACAAAGGTATCTCCGAAGTCGAACAGGACAAACACTTCGAGACCATTCGCTTCAATGAGCAGTTCCGCTACGAAGATCATCCCGGTGGTTGGGAGCCTGGCGCGCGGCTAAAAGACCAGGACCTAGACGGCATCGAGGCCGAGGTGCTTTTTTCCAGCCCGACCCGCCAGTTATATAGCATAATCGAAGAACCGTTTCAGCGCGCCATTTTCAATTCATACAATGAGTGGCTGCACGAGTTCTGCAGTTACAATCCTAAGAGATTGATCGGCTTGGCCACGATTTCAATCCTCGACATTGACCATACGGTCGCAGATATTCTCCGCTACGCTAAGCTAGGATTTCGTGGCGTGCAGATTCCGACGCGAATCAAGGAAAGCGGCTATTACGAGCTGAAGTATGAGCCGATGTGGGCGGCTTTGGAAGAAACCGGGATGATCGTCAACGTGCACACCAGCGCCACCCAAGGCGTGGCGCGCACGCATTACGAAGGGCCCCGGCCGGTGGAACCGAAGAAGCAAAGCCTCGGTTTCGCCAGCAAGCAGGCGCCGGCCCAGCAGTTTCTCGGCAATCTAATTCTATCCGGCGTTTTCGACCGTCACCCGAAATTGAAAGTCGTCTGCGCGGAGTTCGACGTCGGCTGGGTCGCCAATCTCGTACAGCAGGTGGATTACTGGTTCGGCCGCCAAAGCACTTTCGACGCCGACCGGAACATCAATAAGCTGCCTCCTAGCGAATACTTCAAGAACAATGTGTTTTTCACTTATCAAGACGACCGTGCCGGCGTGTTGACCACACCCGTCTATGGCGCGGACAATTTCCTCTGGGCCAGCGATTATCCGCACGGCGTGACGACCTGGCCCTACTCCAAGGAAACCGTCGATCGCAACTGCGCGGGCATTGATCCGGCTATCAAGCTAAAAATCAATCGCACGAACACAGCAAAGCTCTATGGTTTGAGCGAGGGATAGAGGGATTTCAAACTCAATACCGGGAGGCAATATGAAAATCACCGTAGACAGAACGAAGTGCGAAGGTTACGCCAAGTGCATCCAGGCTACGCCCAAGGTGTTCAGATTGGACAAGACCATGATCGCCGAAGTGATCGACTCCAAGGGTGACAGCGATGAAAAAATTCTCCTCGCCGCCAAAATCTGCCCCACCAAAGCGATCAGCCTCGAAGAGGAGGGGACGGGAAAGAAAATATATCCCGCGGGGTGACTAGCCCGGATTATTCACTGGCACGCAACGATCAAGGGACGAGCCCTCCGGATCGAAGGCAATGGGCCTCTACCTTGAGGCGACCTGCAAACCTAGTTCTGGAGCAGATACCTGGTAAACAATTCGAGCGCACGGCCAAGCATCTTAAACGTCATTGAAGCTGTTCGTCTCTGTGCCTTCGCTCCTCCAAGCTCATCCCTTGATCGACACGGTGTCGTGGTTTTTCCTCGGATTTCGCCACGAATAATCCGGATTAGCGCTGGTCTAAATTCACAGACGCGATCACGGGGGCCGCGTCTTGCACTACGGCAGCCAGGGCTCGGCTATTTCCCGGTCTGCTTGTCCCTAAGCGTCTGAATTTCGTCTAAACATGTCGCGCAGAGGTAGGCGGCGTGGGGCAAGAAGACTAATTCGTCTGTTTCGCGGGGCTCCATGCAGATGCCGCACAGACGTTCCGCTTTGGGGTTTCCATCGGATACCGTGGAGCCTGCGGCTCCGTCCGCATCCCGTTCACCCTCCTCGGCGATGATACCCCTGCAAAGCTCGACGCACTCATCACAGATGAAAACAGCAAGACCGGCGATGAGCTTTTTTACTTCGTGTTGCTCTTTGCCGCAAAAGGAACAGGAGGATAGTTGAGCCTCTTCAACAAATCGAGGAATGTCCGCGTCCCATCCATCGCCATAAGTTTTCTTGAGGGTCTCCTCCAACGCCGTTGCCACCTCGAGTAATTGCCGCGCGACTTCGCTTCGCTTAGGGAAACTTTTGGATTCCACAAGCCTGCCCACCGCCTGCTTGAAGCTTTGCAACGCATAGCCGTACTTCTGATCGCTGATAAGATCCGCGCATTCCTCAAAACCCATCGCTGATTTCTTAACCCTCATCGTCATCCCTTCCTCGACGCGAATCGCCGATCTTGGCCTACGAGTTATTAAATCAGGTTCTTCCGGGCTTACTGTGAAGGAATATTCACCACAGACCCAGCGCGGCAGAGCCGCAAGCAAAACTCGGAATATCTCGCGCAAAGGCGCAAAGGCCGCAAAGAAATCAAACTTCCGGACTTGGCGTTCTTGGCGTCCCTTCGGCTTCGCTCAGGACATGCTTGGCGCGAGCAAAATTCCCGTTTGGATAGCCACCACGGGCCACCGGAAAGTTTGCGCAAGCTGCGAAAATCTTCAAGTATAGTACTACGAAGAGCACGAAGTTTATAACTAAAAATATCCGAACCCTTCGTGGCTTTCGTGATCTCCTTCGTGGTGAGACTTTCTTTCGTCAAATGCTGCATCCATGACGAATAACACCGACTTCCTTTAAATCATATAGCTGCCGCAGTTGACGTTAATCGCCTGCCCGGTGATGTATGAAGCCGCGTCGCTGGCGAGAAACAGAATCGGGCCGACGAAATCTTCCGGCTCGAGAACGTGGCCCAGCGGGTTAGAGCGCAGCCGCGCCATTAACTCCTCTTCGGTCCGGTGCGTGCGCGGCATCGCGGTATTCGCGGCGCCGGGACAGATGGCGTTGACCGTGATTCCGTCCGCACCCACTTCGCGGGCGAGCGCCTTGACGAAGCCGATAATCGCCGCCTTCGATGCGGCATAAGGGGCGAATTCCTTCGCGCCGTAATGCGCAATGCCCGAGGCGATGCTGATGATCCGCCCGCTCTTTTGCTTCCGCATGGATGGGATAAAAGCCCGCGAGCAGAGAAAATTTCCGCCAAGATTGATGTCGATGGTGCGGTCCCAGAGTTCTTCGCTCATCTCGACGACCAAAGATTTGAGATATACCCCGGCGTCGTTGACGAGAATGTCCACCCTACCAAAACGGTCGAATGTGACGTTCGCCAACCGTTTCACGGAGGACTCGTTGGCAACGTTCACCTCCGCGGGATGCCCCTCCGTGCCCAATGCCTGAAGTTCGTCGACAACGTTTTTAGCCTTGTCGGCCTGGAGATCGGCGACCACAATTTTGGCTCCCTCGCGCCCCAGACCAAGGGCAATGGCGCGGCCGATCCCCTGCGCGCCGCCGGTTACGACAGCGACTTTCCCCTGCAATCTCATGGCGTCACCAGTCCGCCGTTCACATGAAAGGTCTGGCCCGTGATCCAATTGCTTTCCGGCGTCGTCAGAAAGTAGAAGGCCTCGGCGAGATCTTCCGGCTGTCCCGTTCGGCCCATCGGGATTTGCGACCAACGCTGCTTGCGCGCCTCAGGAGATTCTTTGCCCATGACCCGCGGCGTATCCGTGGGACCCGGCGCCACGGTATTGACCAAAATCCCGTCCGAGGCAAGTTCCTGCGCGAGCGTTTTTGTAAAGGCGATGATGCCCGCCTTCGCCGCCGAATACGGCGTGCGCAGGGCCGAGCCTGTGACCCCGTAGTTCGACGCGGTATTGAGAATGCGCCCACTTTTTTGCTTCTGCATGACGGGCGCCACCTCGCGACACATGAGAAACGTGCCTTTTAAATTAACGTCGATGACTTCTTTCCATTCCGCCCAAGTGAATTCCTCGATGCGTTTGGTATAGAAGCTGCCACCGGCAATATTCGCCAGGACATCGATGCGGCCAAATCGTTTCTCGACGTCGGTCACCACCGCTTTGACCTCGCGTGCCTGCGTCACGTCCACCGACAGCGCATCCGCCTTTCCACCCGCGGAGGCGATTACCCCGCGCACCTTTTCGGCAGCACCGTGGTCAAAATCGGCCACGATAACCGTGATCCCAGCGGCCGCCATCCTGCGCGCTACAGCGCCGCCGATCCCGCCTCCCCCTCCAGTGATCAACGCAATTTGGCTCATGCTCCCCTTTCTTCCGCCAGGCCATAAATCTTTTCGATCTCTTTCTGATATCGCTGTTCGACGGCTTTGCGATCGACCTTGATTTTCTGAAAGACGGTGACGGTCCTCACCTCGTCTGAAAAGTCGTTCTGCAGGACTGCGAATTTGCGAATCGTTTCAAACTGCTCCAGGCGCGCATTGATCTGATCGATCCGGGACTGGAGCGCTGTGGCAATCTCACTTTCGGTCAACGCCGACTCCTCTTTGTGAAGCTCCCCAGCGATTTTCTTTCTCTCCGGCACGATCAAAGCCGCAATGAAAGGCCGCCGGTCGCCCAGCAGGATCGCCTGCCGCACGAATGGATCGTTCTCTAGAAGAAGCTCGATGAAGCCGGGATAAATATTGGAGCCGTCGGAGCAATTGAAAATGTCTTTCTTCCGGCCGGTGATGAAAAGACAGCCCTCCGCATCGATGGTACCGAGATCACCGGTGTGAAACCAGCCTTCGGCGTCGATGGCCTCACGGGTCGCTTCGGGGTTTTCAAAGTACCCCGGCGTTACGGTGGGGCCGCGAACGAGGAGTTCTCCATCTTCGGCGACACGGATCTCACAATTCGGAAAAGGCTTGCCCAAACTCCCCGGCTTCGTATCGATGATCCCACTGAGAGTGACGCCGCCGCACTCCGTCGAACCATAGGAGCCGATGAGCGGAATACCGATCAACTCGAAAAATCTCATGATCCTCGGCGGCATGGCGGCGCCGCCATAGGAAATATACTTCATCCGACCGCCCAGAGACTTTTTGACGACATTTTTAAGCCTTGCTTTTAACTCATCGAATTGCCGGCTTTCATCGCGGTTGAGATGAGCTAGCTCGGTTTTTTTGCGGTCGAGCGTTTCTAGCTGCTCCCAAAGCTCGCCATTGCCGTCTTCCTCCAATATGCTCTGCCAAATCCGCTCCATGACGCGGGGCACCACGGCCAACGAGGTCCCGGCAAGGAGCTCGACCAGTTTGAGATTCAACTCCAATTCGGTCGCTTCGATAATCGCCGTCGTTCTACCGATGGCAACACTCTTGAGAAAACCGAATCGGCCAAAAAGGTGATTGAGGCTGAGTACGATGATGAAAAGCTCCTCCGGCGCGCTGCGCACAATTTCGCCGCCATTGGAAATGTTCGAAAGAAGATTGTCTTGAGTTCTCATGACCCCCTTCGGCTCACCCGTGGAACCGGAGGTATACATGATCGTCGCCAGATCGTTTTTATGCACCGATTCGAGAATCTCGAAAAGGCGTCCTTCTTCGACGCCGGCTCCCCGTTCAATCAGGTGAGCAAAGGACAGCGTATTCGGTAGGTTTGACTCAGCCCCCTCCATAACGACGATGTGAGAAAGTGCGGGAAGTTGGCTTTTGAGATTGAGCAGCCGACCGACGCCCGTGGGGTTTTGCACAAAGGCCGCACGACAGCGGGAATGGCCGAGGATCCTGAGAAGCATCATGTCCGACAGGGTCGGCGAGACGATAACATTGGGCAGCCCGCCAGCCAGTGTCGCCAAATCGGCGCACAGCCACTGCAGACTGTTTTCACCGACAATCGCAACTCTCTCGCCCGGCGCTAGGCCAATAGCATAGAGCGCCAGGAGAACGTTTTGCACCATGGCGCCGAAGTCGCGCCATGAGATTTCCTCGAAGCGTTTGTTCCGCTGTAACTTGACGAAAGTACGATCACCCAATTCCGCGACTCGGCGAAAAAAGATCGCCCCTAGATGACGATCCTTTGTGTATGGAGGATTTTGAGGTGATTCCATCCTTATAAAGCAGCAAAAAGCGCCGGTTCGAATCTGGATCTGCCTGGTTTTTCGACTTTTTTCAACCCCTTGATCTCGTCACGCCGTGAATACGCATATTGGACTGCTTCGGCCACGTCATCCATGTGCCCTTGCACGTATCGGCGCGCGGGCACGGCAAGGCGCAGGAGCTCAACACCGCGAGCCGTTTGGCTTGGAGCCAGCGGCGGCCCCTTGGCTAGTCGTATTCCGGAGATATGGTAAATAAAAGCCGCCAGCGCTTCCGCCGGATGATTCTCTGCCGGTACGTGCGGCAGAAAGCTTCTTACATCGATGAAAACTCCGTGGCCGCCCGGAGGCGTGAGAATCGGAATGCCGTCTTTGAGTCTGCGCCACAGGTAGTTCACCTGCTCCACGCGGCTGGTTACATAAGAATCGCTGGCAAAAATTTCCTGCAGGGCGACTCCCATCGCTTCCATCGCCACGCTGGGAGGTTGGCTCCCATTAAGAAAATTCTGCACCGAAGCCTTCTGATAGTTCGCTTCGTCGCGCATGGCAATGATGCCGCCCACCGGTACGAGAAAATCTTTGAGGGCGCTCATCGTGCAGCCGTCGGCCAGCGCGCAGGTCTCATTAACGATCTCCTGGAGGGAGTGGTTCTGATAGCCCGGCTCGCGTTGTTTGATCAGATAGCTATTCTCCAGAATACGGCAAGCGTCGAGAAACAGCGGAACCTTATGAGCGCCGGCGATGGCTTTGATCTCTTTAAGATTGCCCAAAGAGACCGGGTGGCCGCCGCAAGAGTTCACGCAGAGCTCAACATAAACGCAACCGACCTGCGCGCCGTGCTCTTCGAAAACAGCCGCCAGCTTCTTTAGATCGACGTCGCCCTTGAAAAGTTGCGCGGAGTAAAGGTCGTGGGCAGCTTCGGCGATCACATCGACTACTTTTCCGCCATTGGACTCGATATGAAAGCGGGTCGAAGGGAAAAGCATGTTGCCCGCCACCACGGCGTCTTCTTTGACGTGTAACTTTGCCCAGATGCGCTCCGCAGCCCGGCCTTGGGCGACCGGAACCACGCAGGGGAAGCCAAAGATCTTTTGAAATTTTTCCGATAGCGAAACGAAAGCCCGGTTCCCTTCCGGCGCCATTTCCATCCCTGATTCCAGCGGCCCCACTCCTATAAGCTTCGACAGCTGGGCCATACTGAGCGAACTCACGCCGCTGTCCGTTTTCAAGTCCACGTAGATCATTTCTTGCGGAACAAGCTCGGTATTGTAATAAGCAGCCTTGAGCGCATTTTCTCGTTCTCGCAGAGTGGTCTGTCTTAACGGTCGCACCACCGCGATCTCATAAGGGATGGAGAAAGGAACACCTGCGGAGCTATCTTTCATTTAAAATCCTTCCATCGTGAAATTCACCCGACATTGCAATTTCAACCCGATTCCCATCAAGATTCCTTTGCAATTTCGGGCCGCGTTGGTTGTGGATCACGAGCAGTGAGCACGGCAAGCGCTCTTTTCACCATCCTGCGCTCCGTAGCAAATTTTAGAGTATGGATAGCCTCTTCGATGGGGAACCAACGGGCCTCGTCCACTTCGTGGTCATGGTCGCGCACGTCGCCTCTTATATAGCGCAGGAGATAAAAATAAACCCGCTTGTAAATCCGGATCGGCTCCCGACCCCTCCGCTTGTCGCGGTAGGAGTAACGGATGTCTCCCAGCTTCTTTCGCATTCGCCCTTCCAAACCGGTCTCTTCGCGCACCTCCCGGATCGCCGCGTCGCTGATGCTCTCGCCTTCCTCAACGTGCCCTTTGGGAAGTCCCCAGCGATTGCGCACATGGATCAACGCGATTTCGATCGCACCTGAGTGCCTGCGGTAAATCACACCGCCGGCCGATACTTCTCGCACCGCCCGCATGACAGCTCGCGCTATACCGTGCCGCCAGTCGTCTGCTCACCCAACCACCGGAGGTAGTCTTGACTGCCATCGATGATCGGCAACGCAACGATCTCGGGAACGGAATAGCTGTGCAGCTCGCGCACCCGCTTCTCCAGAGCAGCAAAAAGGCTCCTTTGGGTCTTAATGATTAGCAGCTGCTCTTCGCTCTGTTCAAGCTTGCCTTCCCAACGATAAACCGATTGCACGGGCGCAATGCGATTGACGCAAGCCGCAAGCCGTTCGTCCACGAGGGCCCGCGCCAAACGGTCTCCCTCGGCCGGCGATCCAGCGGTAACATAAACGACGATGAATTCTTGCATTGCAGGCAATCTTACAACGTCTTGAGCAAAAGCCGCAAGAAAAGATATAGGGAAATAAGGAAAGTAGCGAGAGCCAGCGCCGTGGTGAGTCAAATGAGCAGCAAGCACGAGATACGGAAAAGGGTCTGGTCGCGGCTACAGGAACAAAAAGTCGCGCGTTTTCCTGGTGCTGAAGGCCGGATTCCCAACTTCATCGGCGCCGAGGCCTGCGCCCGGGTTATATCTCAAATCCAGTTTTGGAAGAAAGCAAAAGTTCTCAAAGTAAATCCCGATTCGCCTCAGAGAGCCATCCGTCAGAAGGCCCTGGAGGAAGGCAAGATCATTTACATGGCCGTGCCGCGCCTCCACAGCGACAAACCTTTCATCGAGTTGAATCCTAAAAGACTCAAATGCTCGGCTTACGTTGCCTCATCCATCAAGGGCGCCGCAAAATTTGGCCGGCCCGTGAACCTGGAAGAAGTCAGAAAGATCGATCTGATCTTTTGCGGTTCCGTCGCGGTCAATCGAAAGGGCGCCCGCGTCGGCAAGGGCGGCGGCTACTCCGATCTGGAATTTGCCCTTTTAACGGAAGAAAGGAGGATTGATCGTCATACTCCGATCGTCACATCGGTTCATCCCCTGCAGATCGTGAATGAGCAGATCCCCATGACCGAACATGACATCCCGCTGAACGCAATCGCAACCCCTGACGAGTTCATCAAAATCCAATCGCGGCTGCCGAGACCGAAAGGAATCTACTGGGAAATGTTACCGCCGGAAAAGATCGCGGACATTCCCGTACTGAAGAACAGAAAACAACGGTTGGTTAAATGAATTTTCCCACAGCAAGCTGCGGGGCATCGAAGACAAAGAACGGCAGATAGACTTTGCCGTTCCGGTGCAATATGCAAGAAATGCATATTGCTTTCGGGACGTACGGGATCATGAAGTACAATCCTGATATTCATCACCGGCGTTCGATCCGGCTGCGAAATCACGATTATTCATTACCGGGGGCGTATTTCTTGACCGTCTGCACAGAGGATCGGGCGTGTCTGTTCGGCAACGTGGCGGACGACACAATGCGGTTGAACGATGCGGGACGGATGATTGAACAATGGTGGTTTGAATTGAACCGTAAATTTCCGACGGTCGAGACCGACGAATTCGTGGTCATGCCGAATCATTGTCACGGCATCGTCGTCATTCCTGTAGGGGCCGACCTGCGTGTCGGCCCAGGATCGAAAGCCCATCAGGGCGCACACGCAGGTGCGCCCCTACCAACGGTTATCCAATGGTTTAAAACCATGACGACAAACGACTATATCCGCGGCGTGAAAGCCGCGTCATGGCCTTCCTTCAACGGACGATTGTGGCAACGGAACTATTACGAACACATCATCCGCGACGAGGACTCTCTGAATCGTATCCGGCAATACATCGTCGATAACCCTGCCCGCTGGGCATTCGACCGGGAGAATCCGGCAGCGACCGCGCCGGAGCCGGAGAACGAATGGCTGGCTTCACCGAATCCGTCGTCGAAGACGCTTGGCTAGCCTGGCTGGAGAGCCTCGCTTCGCCGCTCAGTTGGTTTTGAACGCTCATCCTTGTTATGTTTAAAGTGCGGAGATAGATCCTGAAAGGGACGGGCACTGCCGCCATGTTAGACCCTAGGCATGCCGCTTAGTTTTCGTGTTGAACCTGCCCAAGGTATGTGTTTAACTCATTAAATTTCCAGGAATTTGCCGCATGCAAAAAATAGATTTTGAGAAAGGCGACGGTCTTGTGCCGGTCATTGTCCAGGACTACCGCTCACGCGAAGTTCTGATGGTCGCCTACATGAACAAGCAGGCGTGGGAGAAAACCAAAAAAACCGGCAGGGCCCATTACTATAGCCGCTCCCGCAAAGGTCTGTGGTTAAAGGGCGAAGAATCCGGCAATTTTCAGGAAGTTAAAAACGCTTTCATCGATTGCGATTACGACACGCTCCTGCTTCAGGTGCGACAAATCGGCGGCGCGGCTTGCCACGAAGGTTATCGGAGCTGTTTTTTTCGCAAACGCGCCAACGGCAATTGGAAGACGATCGCCAAACGAGTCTTCGATCCCAAGGAGGTTTACAAGAAGTGATCGCGTTGAAGTTGGGCCTCCCTAAGGGAAGCTTGGAAGCGGCGACCATTGAGCTGTTTAGAAAATCCGGCTGGAAAATTACCACTTCCAGCCGGAGTTATTTTCCATCGATTGATGATGACACGCTGCGTGTCAGCCTGGCGCGTCCTCAGGAAATGTCGCGCTACGTGGAGTCCGGGACGTTGGATGCCGGCATCACTGGCAAAGACTGGACCCAGGAAAACGAATCGGACGTCCATGTCGTCGCCGAGATGATTTATTCTAAAGTGACTTTCAGGCCGACTCGCTGGGTCCTCGCCGTGCCCCACGACTCCTCCATCACGAAACTCGAAGACCTCAAGGGCAAGTGCATCGCCACGGAAATGGTCAAATTTACCAAACGCTACTTCGCGGAGCGAAACATTCCCGTGCAAGTGGAATTCTCCTGGGGCGCCACGGAGGCCAAGGCCGCCGAGGGTTTGGTGGACGCCATCGTCGAAGTGACCGAGACGGGCGCGACGATTCGGGCACACGGCTTGAAAATCATCGCCGATTTGTTGGAGTCTTGTCCCCAGCTCATTGCCAACAAGGAAGCTTGGAAAGACCCTTGGAAGAGAGCGAAAATAGAGCAGATCCAGCTCCTACTTCAAGGCGCTCTTTCCGCCGAGAACAAAGTCGGCATCAAGCTGAATGTCCCCGAGGCTGATCTCGATAAGGTCGTCCAACTGATTCCGAGCATTACCGCCCCAACCATCGCGACCTTGTATCAATCCGCCGCGCTCAAAGGCGTGAAGTGGTACTCGGTGGAGAGTGTGATCGCAGAAAACGTGGTGCGGGATCTGATTCCGAAGCTGATTCAAAACGGAGCGGTGGGGATTATCGAGTA
>Ga0209874_1000100_pt1 | contig 21317 bp, 21 predicted proteins | sample GWRWN1_20_30_FD_187216 | JGI IMG/M metagenome (GOLD analysis project Ga0209874, IMG submission 187216) | Riverbed sediment microbial communities from areas with no vegetation in Columbia River, Washington, USA - GW-RW N1_20_30 (SPAdes)... | ecosystem: Environmental > Aquatic > Freshwater > River... | reverse complement strand
ACCCCGAGATAGCCCGTGATTACCAGGGCCATAAGTTGTGAACGCTCTTGCCGCCGCACGGTTAGGCGGCGGAAGATCTCCAGTAACGGCAGCGTGGTTGGCAACATCATGGCTACCGTCATTAGCGTCCAACCGACAAGGTAAAGCGTGATGGGCAGAAGGAGCGAGCCCGCGCCGATCTCTGCCAGTTGTTGGTGACCGAGGTAGCGGCCATAAGGCGACCGATCCCAGATCCACAGTGCCAACCATGCTGAGGCGACCAAGGAACCGATTAACCACAAGAAAGCCTTACGGTCGGATGAGGGAAATGGAGTGTTGGAGTATGGGAGTATTGGAGTGCTGGGTTTTGAATGCATCACTCCACTACTCCGGTCGACCACGGCGCGCTGGGTAACGGGTTTTTATCAGAATCCGTTGCCTTCCGCATAGTGCGAATCAATGGCTTAACTCTGGAAAACAAAATTCCCTTGAATTGCGTTGTGGTCCTTTAGGTCAACGTTTTGTCCCAAGGCAGGATTTTTCATTTTGAATTTCGTCGCCTTGGCCACGTACGCCGGTGAACCGGGAATCGTCGAAAATATGGAATCGTGGAGCGTTGTCACCTCGCCCGTGGGACCACGGAAAGGTTCTATCTCGCAGTCAGCGATACTCCCGATCCGCAGGGTGCCCTTTCCCTCCTTAACCTCGAAAGTGATGGGCGACCGCTCGACGGCAACCACCTCGCCAATCAACTGCACGAGATCTGCGATCGGGCCTCCCTGTTTGCCAGTATAGACGCTGAGGAGCGCTTCTTCCTGTTGCTTCGTGGCCCTTTGGTCTATGTGGACGACGGCACGCCAGTTACCTTTCAGCACATTGCCGGGAATGTGTACGATGAATCCCAGAGTGAGACCCGACACATCGACACCGTCGATTTCCCCTTTTTCGAAATGATGCGCCAAGGCAGAATCGCAAGTTCCCCTGTCCGGATCCACGCCGATCCAACAAGGACAGAGCACTTCGCAGTTGCAAACTTCGAGGAGACTACCTTCGAGCTTATAAGCCATATATCCTCCTTCGCCACGAATGTTTCGGAAAACAATTACAAAGCATAAACCTAACTGAAACCGTCCCGATTTATTGACCGCAAAACCTCTTCGGGCGACGGCGAAAATAGCGTTGCGTCAGCCGGCAGAAGCGCTTTCCGGTCAACGCTTAACGCACAGTGCTATTTGTCGCCCTTGATACGTAGGACGCAATGAAATTCAGTTATCAAATATTAAGAACAATGTCGATCCGAAAGAGACTGATAAAAAAATCACCTGCATCCCTCGACGGTTCAGCATGAACGGAAAAAATGTTTTACTCACCGATTTTGTTCGCCCGACAGATCGCGCCGGTCAGGGAGCAACGGGTGGTGGAGCGATTGCCGACGAGATCACCAGGGCAAAGCCGATGATCACAGAAGCCATCACGATAGCGACCGCAAGATTTCCCTTCTTTATTTCATCCCACTCATCCACAGGCGTAAGCCAGGTGAAAATCGACAGTAAGACCCAGAGGGAAAGAGTCATGGTCAAAATGCCTACAGCGCCCCATCCTATTAGTTTCAGATAATCAATCAGAATACTCATCGGCCGGTCTCCTTTTTATCACTGGGCGCAGCCTATTTTGTATGGGGAGCGTCGTCAAGTTATTTCAACAAATAGGGCTGGATTTAACGACACTACAGGCGATTGCCCGGCGAAAGGCTCCACGCGGAAGGCTTCACCTCTACGATCCACGAAATACTGTTTGACGGTTTAAGTTCTCCGGGCTAAATAGCGGGTGTTCAGGCCAGCAACCACCGTGGCATGATTGTGATCGACTATCAGAATAGATCGGGAGGCTTTATGAACAAGCATGTTCTTGCGGTTGGCTTTGTTCTAGTCTTGAGCTTTTTGTCCGTTCCTGCGGCGCGCACGCAGGAAGAAGCCTTTTACAAAGGAAAGACGATCAAGGTTCTCGTCGGAACCACGGCAGGCTCACTCTATGATTTGTGGGCGCGCACGATTGCCGCCCACATTGGCAAGCATATCCCGGGAAACCCTGAAACGCTCACTCAGAACATGCCCGGTGCAGGCCATAAGGTGGCCACCAACTACCTGTACAACGTGGCCAAGCCCGATGGTTTAACCATCATAGGATCCATCTTGCCGGGCGTATATATCGACCAGCTCGTGGGGCGGCCGGAGGTCAAATACGACTGGGCAAAGTTTGCGTGGATTGGCTCGCCGGTCAAGAGTGAATCCCAAATGACTATGCGCGCCGATGCGCCATATAAATCCTTCGACGACCTGCGCAATGCCAAAGAGCCTGCGCGCTGCGGCACCACCGGCACTTCGGGTACAGACTATATGGTGTCGCGGCTTCTCGAAGAAGCTATCCCGCCGCTGAAGATTCACTCGGTACTGGGTTATCCGGGAGGACCAGAACTCGACCTCGCCATGGAGCGCGGCGAGATCGTGTGCCGGACCTTTACGGTGGAGACGTTTTTCGCCCGCGAGCCTTATATTACATGGAAAAAGAAAGGTTTCGTACGCAACCTCTATCAAACGGGGCGGAAGCGCGATCCGCGCTTGGCCGATACCCCGACTCTGTACGAGCTCATGGACCGTTACAAGACGCCTGACAATGGGCGACGTCTTGCGACCGTAATTCTCGCCAATGGCACTCTGGGCCGGCCGATTTTCACTTCCCCCGGGACGCCGCCGGATCGGGTGAAGATCCTGCGCGAAGCGTATGAAAAGATGCTCAAAGACCCTGCCTTTCTAGACGACATCAAAAAGAAAAAATTCGAGTTAGACCCAATCAGCGGCGAGGAGCTGGAGGTCATCGTCAAAGAGGTCATGACCCAACCTCCAGAGATCATCGAGCGTCTAAAAAAATTGCTGGCCCAATAATCGTCGAAACATAGAGCGCTCAGCCCCTTGGGGCGCGAACGTCGGGATGTGGGGGATTGCCGGAATCAGCGGCGATAAGCGAGCATGACGCCGTCGCGAATGGGAAGCAGAACGTTTTCGACTCTCTCGTCTTTTTGAATCCGATCGTTGAGGGCGGCAACTGTCCGCGTATCCTGATCCCGCGGACTGAGAACCCGCCCGCTGCGCAGCATATTGTCCAGTACGATGAGCCCGCCCGGGCGCACCAGCTCGATGGCGCGGTCGTAATAATCGCTGTAGCTTCCTTTATCCGCGTCGATGAAACAGAGATCAAAGGGTCCTTTTAGGGCCTTAAGAGTTTCCCGTGCCGGCCCCAGCTTGATCTCGATCTTGTGTGTGTGAGCGCTCTCAGCAAAATAGCGGCGCGCGATTGCGGTGGTCTCGGGGTTGACATCGCAGGTAATGAGCTGCCCATCCTCCGGCAAGGCCTCTGCCATCGCCAGCGCGCTGTAGCCGGTAAACATGCCGATCTCCAGGACCCGCTTTGCCGCGGTTAACCGGACCAGCAATTTCAGTAGCGCCCCTTCGATAGGGCCGACCATCATGCCGGGAGAATCAGTTTTTTGGTGCGTCTCCTCCCAAAGGCGTGCATGAAGATCCGAAAGAGCGCGGGTATGCCGCTCCGCGTAGTCTTCAATCTGCTCAAACGAGGCCATACGGAACCTCCATTACTGTTTCTCTCATACCCCCAAGATAGCGCAAACACGAGACGGCTGCTAAGGCCTCGGATATACCTAACAAAGACGTACCATGATAGATACTATGGCGGTTATGGAGAGAGTTGAAGTCTTAGTGATTCCGCAGGTCTCGGACGAGATCCTACAGCGCATTCAGAACGTCGACCGTCGTCGGATCAATGTCATCGATGCCAGGGGATGGTTCGACGTCGAGCTTCGCGCCACGTGGTCGCAGTGGACCGTGGATCGTTATCTCGGCTCAAGAAAATATCCCGTCAGCAGCCTCGACGAGCGCAATCGTGCTCTCGCCTCGGCTGAGGTCGTGCTGATGGGCTGGCCACCGCTAAAGGATTTAAGAGCGCGCGCGCCGCGCTTGAAATGGGTCCACGAGCTTCCGGCGGGAGCGAGCAATTTTCTGGACACCGATCTTTGGGGCACCGATGTTTGGGTGACCACCACCCGCGGGCTTACGAACAGGCGGCCCATGGCCGAGTATGTATTGGCAAGCTTTCTCCACTTCGCTCGTGGCCTTCACTTGAGCTATCGGGACCAAAGGCGCCACCTTTTCGATCATAAAACTTACGATCCCATAATCGTCAGGGATAAGACCGCCTGCGTTGTCGGCTCCGGCGGCATTGGCCAGGAGGTGGCAAAGCTCTGTGCGGCAGCCGGCATGCGCGTGGTGGGCACGCGCCGGCACGCAGTTTCGGGAGCGCCGCTTCCGCCCGGCTTCGCACGATTAGAAGCCGCCCATCTGCTGCATAATTTGCTCGGCGAGAGCGAGTTCGTAGCCGTATGTTGCCCATGGACGAAAGAGACCACGCATCTCATCGGTCGAGCGGCTTTTGCAGCGATGAGATCAGGAACGGTTTTGGTCAACATCGCGCGGGGGGAGATCATCGACGAAGCAGCTTTGCTGCAAGCTTTGGCTGAGGGGAGGCTTCGCGGCGTCGCCCTGGACGTCTACGACGGGGAGTTCGAGCGCCCGCCGGATTCGCGCCTGTGGGACGACGAGCGGGTTGTCCTTACGCCCCATGTATCGGCGGTAACGGATGTCTCGGAGCACCGCGGGGTGAAGTTATTCTGTGAAAACCTGACGCATTATCTGGAAGGCCTGCCGTTGGAAAACGTCATCGACTGGGAGCGTGGATATTAAAAAAAGGCCGAGAGCTTGCTTTTCTACGCCTTGAACCGTTTGAACTTTTCGTGATTTTGAAAGCTTCAAGTCGGTTGCATGCGCACTTCGATGCCGGCCGCTTCCTCTTGAAGACGGAAAAGCGACAAAGTGCTTTGTTCGGACCAGCCCCGGCCGATAGCTTGCACCATGATTTGCTCCACCAAAGCAGCGATGGGCATCGGCACATCGTGCTGGCGGCCGAGCTCCGTCGCGAGCCCGACGTCTTTTCGTGACAAGCCGATGCCGAAACTGGCCGGCGCCTCGTAGTTTCCTTTGAAGACCGTCTCCAAAAAGGTTTTTCCCAACTGATGGAGTTGGACCTCCAAGCCCCAGCGCATGCAGTCCCAGAGGAGCCGGGGTTCCACCCCGGCCTTGGCGCCCAAAACGATCCCTTCGCCAATCGCCAGTCCGATGCCACGACGAACCAGGTTGTGCGCCAACTTGATCACGGTTCCTGTTCCCACTTCTCCCGTATAGACAACCGTGTCGCCGAACGTATCGAGGAGAGACTTTACCTTTTCGTAGGCTTCCAGAGCTCCGGACGCCAGCACCTGTAAACTTCGGTTGGCAACTCCATCTTTACCAACAATCAGCGGCGCATCCATGACCTCGGCGCCGCGCGACCGAAACTCGGCTTCGATACGCCGTATGAGGTCCGGGCTGCTGCTGGAAAGATCCACATAGAGACTGCCGTCCTGAACTCCCTGCAGAAGACCGTCGGGCCCGAGGGCCACTTCCTCCACTTCCCGTGGACCTGGGAGGGAAGTGAACACTACCGGGCAATGCCGGGCTACCTCGGCGGGGGATCCTGCCGGCTGTGCTCCTCCGTCGATCAGTGGCTGCGCCGCCGCCAGCAGGATGTCGCGGACCATCATCGGATAGCCGGCCTGCTGGATATTTCTGGCAATGGCGCTGCCTATGGTACCCAGACCGACAAAGCCTATCATTTCCATCTTAACACCTCGCAGAGCGGGCAAGGCGGCTGGAGATCTCTCTCCTCCGTTTCATCGAGCGGGCATGGGATCCGCACCGGCAAGCTTTTGATAGAGCTGCACGACCTCTTGATCGCGGGGCAATTCTTTGATCGCCCGCTCTAGTTCCTCACCGCCTAAGGGCACGGGAGGATCGCCCATGAGTTTTTTATACTCCACGGGAAATTCCGGATCCGCAAACGCCTTTCGCATCGCTTCCCGAATGATCTGGACCGGCTCTTTGGGTGTTCCGGGAGGGAAAAGATACGGCCACCGGGGATATTGAAAGGCGCGAAACATGTCGAGGAGCTTTCGCTCTTTGTCCGATTTTGCAAAACTACCGAATTCGGGTATCTGAGCAAACGCCGGGTGATGACGGCCCTTGGGGACCGTCAGAGTAGCATGAAAGTGAACCAGCTTTTTTTCGATCCACTCCGGCTGCTCGATGACGAAACGAGCCGCACCCGTGGCATGAGCATCCAACTCGCCGCGCGTGATCCCTATGTAAATTTCCGGACCGGTGAACCCGGTCACGAACTTCGGCTCTTTCAAATTGAGCAGATAGGCGGCCATGCGCCCTGTGACATAGACCGGATGGCCCACCGAGTGAGCGCCTATTCGAAGCCCGCTCGCAGCGCGCAGCTTCTCGAGGGTGTCCAACCCCAGGTTCGCCTTGGTATAGAAGATGTACGGGTCTCCGGTATCCGTTGACCCGAGGTAAATGAATTTATCAAGGTCATAGTTGCTGCCGGGGAGGCCAAGGATCGGCCCCACAACCAGGCCTGCACCGATGGATCCTATGGTCAGTCCGTCGGGGCGGGTGGAACTATAAATGACGTTTGCGGCCTTCCTGCCGGCGGCGCCTTCTACGAATTCCATCAGCAAACGAGGTTGCCCGGGAATGTGTTTTTCGAGAACTTTCATGAGCGCTCGGGTCTGAAACTCGCCAGAGCCGCCGGGTCCGCCGCCGCGAATTATCTTGATCGTTTTCCCTTTGTAGAAGTCCGCTTGGGAGAAGGCATTGCCTGCCAGCAAAATGGCGATCACGTGAATGAGCACGTAAAGCGCCAGCCTGTTAAGTGTTTTCATGGCCACCTCCTGCAAAGAGTAAGATCATGTAATCGTGGGTTCCGTCAGTTTCATCCTGAAGCTTTCGTGAATTACTTTTTTATCGTCCCGCGTTTGCAACGACAAACAGCCAGCACATCTTTAGGACATTCCCAGTCACAGATCGCCGCTGCTTAAACGTTACATTGAGAAGCGATGTGTTGCCCGTACTACAGGACGACAAAGGCTGTCAAGGACATGTTGCTAGGGGTCATCGCCGGGTCAGTGCTAGGGAGCGTTGCAGGACTCGCTTTACCGGCTAGTCAGAAAGATTCGAGGTCTCCGAGGGAAGTGGGGTGTTGGGATATTAGTGTATTGCGTTTAGAAAACTGTTAGGACTGTAGTGGTTGAGCCATGCAATCGTCATTGACCGGGTTTCGTCCTAAATAACATGTTCGCCATGCGATCTCTGCTCGTTACCGTCGCCGGCGCCGTCGCGCTTTTCGCCGTCGGCTGTACCTGGATGCTTGAACCCTTCGAGCACCGTTTCCTGTTTCGGCCCTGGAGCTCGGATTCGTCGCACCTTGCGTCGGTCGCGTCGCGCCAAAACGGCATCGAGGAAGTGCGCCTCAAGACCCCCGACGGCGTGACCTTGCACGGATGGCTGAAGCATCCGCCGCCGGCGCCCTCCGGCCGGCGTTTTCCGTTGGTGATCGTCTTCGGAGGCGTGCGCCGTGAAACGTCTTGGATGATCGATCAGGGCGATAAGCCCGAGCGCTGGGGATGGCTGTTTATCAACTATCGGGGCTACGGTCTCTCCGGTGGCGAGCCTTCCGAGCGCGTCCTGTTGGAAGACGCCGGACTCATCTACGATTATGCTGCGGCACGGCCCGACGTGGACCCGTCGAGTATCGTGCTGCTCGGCCGGAGCCTGGGCGCGTATTTTGCGGTGGCCCTGGCGAAGACTCGTCCAGTCCGCGGCGTGATTCTGGCCACGCCCTTCGACAGCTTCGCCGCGCTGGGGGCGGAACGCTATCCCTGGCTGCCGGTGGGGCTGCTGCTTAACGGGCGCTATGACGCGGCCGGCATTGCGCCGACTATCAAGGTCCCGGCGCTATTCATCCTCGCCGAGCGCGACGACGTCACTCCGATGGAGCACGGCGCTGCACTGGCGCGCGACTGGGGCGGGCCGCAGCGCACCGTAACCTTGGAAAATGCGCGTCACTATGGGATCGAGCGAAGGGCCGAGTTTTGGAAGGCAGTGGGAGAGTTCCTGCGCGAGATCGAGTCTACTCCGCCGCGCCAAGAGGTTTACGCGGTCGAAGCTGGATCGCGGCCATAGCCACTGGCGCCCAGGGGAAAAGAAATAGGGAGATCCTGTGTCAGGCTTAGCAGGGCGCAACTTTCTTATCTGTCACGTTGACACGATTGCTCGACGGGGTGGCTTTCATTCGGATTCCGGAAAATAAGCCGCAGGTCGTGGAGAGCTTGGCCAAAGGACTCCGTCTCAAACGCATCGACGATGCCGAGGAAGGCTATCAAAGTATGCTCAGCATCTACGAAAGAAAAATGTATCCTAGCGTCGACGGCGTGCGCAACGTTATCCGTCTCCTCGGTGCCGGCAACGAAAAGATCCGCCGACTCAAAGCCGAGGAATTGGTGGACGATAGCGTGGTCAAAAGATTGGAAAAAGAAGGCAGGTTTTAATGAGCGCCGTCCAATTGCACAATCGGTTTGCAGCATGCAAGGAGAATGAAAATGGTCACTACGAATGAGCAATCGGGGACAAACGTCCATGAGGTCGCTGATCGGATTTATCGCATCAATACGCCGGTGGTCATGGAAGGAGGACCGGGAGGATTCTCATTCAACCAGTACCTTATCGTTGACGATGAGTCCCTGATCTTTCACACCGGACCGCGAAAGATGTTCCCTCTTGTCCGCGACGCGGTTGCCAGCGTGATGCCGGTGGAAGAGCTTCGTTACGTGGCGTTTTCGCACGTGGAGGCGGACGAATGCGGGTCGCTCAACGAATGGCTCGCGGTAGCTCCGCGATCCATGCCTCTATGCGGCACAGTCGCGGCCGTAGTATCCATCAATGATCTCGCCGACCGGCCGCCTCGTGCACTCGCCGACGGGGAGAGGCTTTCGCTTGGCAAACATTCCGTGCAATGGTTCGATACACCGCACCTGCCCCACGCCTGGGAATGCGGCTTCCTGATGGAAGAAAGAACGAAGACGCTGCTGTGTGGCGATCTGTTCACGCAGGGCGGCGCCGATCATCCGCCCATTACCGAGTCGGACATTCTCGGCCCCAGCGAGGCGTTCCGTCAGACGATGGACTATTACTCACACACGAAAAATGGGCGTGAGATGCTTGAGAGACTTGCTACCACCGAACCCTCGCATGCACGGCAGCGCATGGCGTGGCAACGGTGCGAGACTCTTGCGGGCTCTCGCTGATGCACTTTCCCGCTAACCGCCCGCCAATTTACACTCTCGATAGGAGGGATCGGCCATGAGCGAGATCGGATTGTTCGAAGCGATGTATTCGGCTCGGGCGCTGCGCCGGCTGAAACCTGACCCGGTGCCGGACGAGATCATCACACAAATCCTCGACGCCGCCATCCGTGCCCCTTCGGCCGGCAACTCCCAGCACTGGGTGTTCGTTGTCGTGCGCGATGTGGAGGTACGGCGCAAGTTGGCTCTCATCTACCGGAAAGCCTCCGACATCGCGAAGGCGATCTACCAGGCGCGTGGCCGTCCCGCCCACATGACCGACGAGCAGTACCAACGGATGATGTCATCCGGCGCGTATCTGTGGGAGCACATGGGCGAGGCGCCGGTGCTGCTGGTGCCCTGCCTCCGAGATCGCCCGGCGCCCCCGCGCGAGACGCTGCCGCCCGCGGTGCAGGCGATCTATGAACAGGAGCTTGTCTACACTGACCGGATTCGCGGCGCCAGTATTTATCCCGCTGTGCAGAATATCATCCTCGCCTGCCGCGCTTTCGGCCTCGGCACGTTGATTACTACTAATCACATCCGTTGTGAGGGCGAGGTCAAAGCTTTGCTGGGAATACCGGACGACGTATTGACCTATGCGCTGATGCCCATCGGTTATCCCGAGGACAGGTTCGGCCCGGTCAAGCGCCGGCCCGTCAATGAAGTAGCGTATGCCGATCGCTGGGGTATCGGCTGGCCGGGTTGAGTCGCTGCGACGGTACAGTGAAAGACTTTCAGTATCGGAACACGGTTACATGGCAGTGCTAAGAGTCCGTCGCGGGGGGAGGAGGTCTTTAATAAGAATTGATTTAGCGCGATCATAGAGGCATGGAGCTTATGAAGACGTCGCTTTTCGGCATGGTGGGAATTGTCTTCCTCGCGCTCACCCTCAGCGGTTGTTCGACCGCTACTCCAATTGTCAGTGAATGGCGTAATCCGGCTTACGCCTCGGCTCCCTTCAAACGAATTATGGTCGGAGGCCCAAGCGGCGAGACCAGCGTGCGGCGTACCTTCGAAGATGAATTCGTGGTTCAGCTCCGGGCAGCGGGTATCGACGCGTTGGCGAGCTATCGGTTCATTCCGGAGGACGAAGGGATCGATGAAAACAACCTCAAACAGGCCGCGCAAAAGGCTCGCGCCGATGCGGTGCTCTTCCCGCGATCGGTGCACATGGAACAGAAGACCAACTACGGCCCGACATTTCCGTATCTTTCGTTCGGTATCTTCGGCTCAAACGTCGGTGCCTCTTGGTCTGGACTCTCCGGCGCGCCCAGCGTTCAACGTTACAACGAATATACTTCGGAGACCACGCTGTATGACGTCGCCAAGAACGAAGTGGTCTGGACCGGCACCATCAAGACGACGGAGCCGGAAAACGTGCGAACGGCGATTAAGTCCTATGTCGAAGCGGTCATGAAAGCGCTCGATGCGCAAAATCTGCTTCCCAGGCGGTAGTGAGCGAGCCTGCTGCTCGTCGAGGAAGTGGCGGCGAGCGGCCTGTGGGATCGGTAGTCAGCGATTCGTATACATCGGCTTTCGATCTCGCAGCGCCAGCCACCCGCGGGCGATCCGGTAGATGGCCCACACGCCGGCCGCGAAGAAAATCCCTATCGCAAGCGGAATTCCCACCAGAGTGATGAACAGCATGCCGCCGATCACACACCAGAGGAGTGCAAACCAGAACGTCCGAATCTGCCAGCGAAAGTGTGACTCGAGGTAGGTGCCTCTGGCCTCTCCCCTCTTTATATAGTTGATGACGACGGCAATGATCGAGGGCACACCGAAGACGAAGGCACCGACAATGGTCGCGGCGGTCGTTATACCAATCATAAGGCTCAGGGCGTGCAAGGCATACACGAGGTGTGTAACGGTGACGAGGCCCGGTGCCGGCGCGGTGGCGGGGATTGCGGTGTTGTCGGTCATGAGCGCTGTTCCCTCAGCTAAATCGCGGTGACAGGGAAAATTTTTGGGGTCAAGTCTGAGTCCGTACTCTATAGCATGTCTGGCACAGAAAAATAGGATAGGCACCAGATGGTCGGGCTATTCCTCGTATTCGATAGCCGTGGTGCTTTACGGTCGTCAGACCCGTTAGGAAGGGCGAAAGAAACTACCCTTGGTTTCAGCACTTCCGGCAGATGAGATCTCCCTTTGGAAATGGCAAGAGCACGCAGTCTACTCGCGTATCGGTTTGCGCGCGGTTCAGGAGCTCCGTCTGGACGCGGGGGGAAGTTACGTTATCGATGACGAGCCATCCGCCGGGCACGAGGCGCGGGACCACTTTCTCGTAGACGTTGCCGTTGCGCTCCGGCGGCTCAATATCGGAAAAGCAAAACGCGATCCCCTCGAAACGGGTCGCGTAGTCGAGAGCGTCGCCATGAAACACTTGGACCGAACCTGCCGCGCCGGCGCGGGAAATGTTCTCGCGAGCCCAGGCGACCTTCTTTTCATCGATATCGACCGTTGTGAGCGTCACGCCTCTCGCGCGAGCGGCCAGCGACAACCACAGACTGGAGTAGCCGCCGCTGCTGCCCAGCTCGAGAAATGCGCCCGGCGGCGCCGACATCGCCAGGAGCGAAAGACAGCGCCCGACGTCCACGGAAACACTGCGAAGCGACGGTTGATCGCGTGCCGTCTGTTCCTCCAGCGCGTGCATCACCTGTTGCATGTCGGCTGAGATATCATGAAACACTGGAGCCTCCCTCGAGATTTTCGAACGGCACGCTGCGCCGGTTGATCTGCTCTTCGATATCGTCCGGAAACAGATTTTCGCTCAGCATGACATAGTCGCCGTAGGCGCCGTGAACCGGACCCAGCAGGTTACGTTCGGCAAGCAGCCCAGCCTTACGCTTGCCAAACTGAGGCAACTGCGAGCGGTATTTCTGATAGCACTCGTACCAATTGCGCGTAAGCAGTATGTAATAGTCCAATGGCACCGGCGGCTGCTCGGCTTCCTTGCAAAGCGCCGTCGACGGCTCCCGCCGCCACTGCTGCGGCCGCGGTAAGATTCCACGTGACATCAGATATTCGAAGCAGCCGCTGGTCGACTTGACCGCTTCGTCGACGGATTGAAAGCCGTGCGGCCGCGCCATTTCAACGCCGGAGACAAAACTTGGCTGCACGTTCCCCGGACCGAAAACTTCGACCGCGTCGCACATCCAGCGCACCCAGTTGTCCCAACCAACGCGCTCGGCTTTGCCGGGATTGATCCATTCGAAGAGCCGCTTGTCCCACACCTCCATGTTGAAGTGAATGTTGTCGGCGCCGGCGGCTTTGTACCGTGCCACTTCTTCGCGCGGCCGGGCATTGACCTCGAAGGTGATTCTTGGCTTGGCGGAGCTCCCTTTGATGGCGCGGATGTACTCCTCGTAGAAGTCCACTTCGCTCTTACCGTGCAGCGTCTTGGTGATCGAGCCGCCGCTGAGCACGAAGCCGGGCGCGCTTACTCCATACTTGCGGGCGTCGCTGGCGACCTCGTCGCAGACTCGCACGACATCTTCCACCGATTTTACCGGCGCCGCCAAAGTGAAGTCACGCGACAGCTTCATCTGGCGGGCGTTCTCGTTAATGTCACAGAACTTACACTCCTCGCGGGCTCCCCAGTATTGGCAATTGCGAAAGATCGTAATGAACGCGCCGAAGGCGACGATCTCATGATAGGGTGTGCCATCAGGCAAGCTCTTCGCGTAGTAGTCGGGGGTTTTAGGGAAGCGGACTTCCGCGAGCACGCGCCCTTCCGTGGTCATGACGAGCCGGCCGTCGACGACATCGATCAGGTAAGGTGAATAGGGAGAAAGCGAAGTCTGAATCGCCACCGGGCGCATGCCGTAGGGCCCATTAAGGATGACGAAGTGCTCCGGCACGCGCCGATGCTCGCCCCTCTTAAACTCGGACATCGGCACGAGGTCATAGGAGAACAATCGGTACGACTTGACCAGCGCGCCGTCCGCGGCTTGGAGTGCGGCGTCGCTGAACCAATGACCCAGGCTCAGCAGATGTTGCTTGAGAATCGTCTCCTTGGGAACACCGGGGTACTTTTTGAAATACGATTCCAAAACTTCGGGATTGGATTCGTTGGTCGTCGAGTCGTTACCCATTGAGCGGATTCCTTTCGTCACATTTCGTGTTTGCGCCGCGTTTGCCGGCGTTGCTATTTCAACAGGGCGTGGGCAACCTTGGCCGCGGGTTCGCGCACCTTGTCGAGTTTTTCTTCCGATTGATTTTCGATCTGCAAGAAATCATTGACCGACATATGGTCTTTCGCCGCGATCGTTCCGGATTCCCTCAGGAAGCGAGTATCGACGTCGAGGCGCCGGGTCGCCTGGCCGAGCGTTCGGGAAACGATCTCCTGTCCCTCGCGGCCCAACAGCCAATTGACGAAAACCTTGGTACTGTTCGGGCGCGCCGGCGCTTTTATGATCGCTAGATTACCGCTGCCGCCGGTGCCGTAATTTCCCTCTTTGAGCGTCGGCAGCGCTTTAATCGGCAATCCCGCTTTGAGAAAAGGCAGATAAGAATAATAAGAGTTACCGATCATGACTGCGATTCGTCCTCTGGCCAAATTCTCGGCGAGTATTCGTTGATCGCGGCCGAGATATAAATCCTGCGCCACGAGTTTTTTGAGATATTCTTCGCCTTTGACCCGCCACATGAACGCCCAGGTGGAGTCGCCAGCGCCCGGCGTGCGCGGATCCAGATAGCCGATCTTGCCTTTCCATTTCAGGTTGAGAAAATCGTCGAGCGAACGGATCTCGGCGGGCTTGACCAGTTCGGTGTTGTACCAAATAACTTCCGAAAGATACGCCTGAAACATGTACACGAATCGTTTGGCGTTATCGACCCACAGATGACCGCCCCACCACTGCTTCGGATCTTTGACTTCGGGCAACGCCAGCCACGGCTCGATCGGATCGAGAATGCCCTCGTCGAGCATGCCGGAGACGATCGACGAAGAACCGCCGATGTGCAAATCGAAAGTGCGCACACCGGCTTTGAACTCGTCCGCCATGCGGCGCACCGCCGCGCTACCGCGCGCCGTGAAAGTTTCGACTTCGATGCCATAGCGTTTTTTGAATTGTTCCTCGATCTGTTTTTTCAATTCGGCGCTGGCCGGGAGCGATACCGTTACGTTGCCTTCTTTCTTCGCGGCATCAACTAACATATCCCAGTCCGTCGGCCCCGCGGTTTTACTGGGTTGGCTGTAGGCCGCGGCGGGCGCAAATATCAGGACCCAAAGCAGGCCGACAGACAAAAAATATCTCGCGATTATGATTTGGACTGGCAACCTTTTGTCTCCACGACACACACAAAAATTGCGTACTTAGCGAATATCTTTTTCGGCGCTTTTCTTGGCTGGATATAATCCTCTAAAAAGAAACATTTCATATGTCAAGTTATTATTTCTCAATAAATTAAACAATACAGCAATGTCCCAACGTGGAATGAGGGGAAGTTGATAAGTTGTTAAACAGATTTAGAAAAATCACAATTTCGTCGGTCTCGATAAATAAAGACTTCCGAACCCTTGAGTTCGCTTAATTTTCAAAAAGAAACCATCCCCGGCGCCATCAACGTTCCCCTGGCGCAGCTCGAAGGTTAGTTTGAAAAACATCCGCTATTTGTTGCAGAGTCTTATGACGATCACCCGCCGTATATACGTTAGCTTGCCTGCCGATCCGTGGCTGCCCGAGAATCTCAATCGGCTCAAATGGGGATCGTCGAAGAGATAGAAAAGCGCGGCTAGTTCAGTTTATCTTCCCTTTGGATTCAAGAGATCGCTCAGCGCATTTCCTAACGTATTGAACGCCAGAATTGTCAGAAAGATAGCTGCCGCCGGAAAGAAAAGGATGTGCGGGTAGGTGCGCATCGCGCGCCAGCCGTCCTGCGCTAGCGAGCCCCAACTGGTTCCCCAGGCACTGTAAGGATCGTTGATGCCAAGGCCGATGAAGCTCAGGGTGGACTCGGCGAGGATGGCCGCCGGGATGCTGTACGTCAGGGTCACGATGATCGAGCCAAGGATGTTGGGCAGGATGTGGCGGAGAACGATCCGTCGCCGCGAAGCGCCCATGGCTCGCGCCCCTTCGACGAATAAAAATTCCTTGGCTTGTAGTACTTGACCGCGGGCGATGCGGGCGAAGCGCACCCAGGAAACGAGTCCGAGAGCGACGAGCAGTCCGCCGATATTTCTGCCGAAGAGCAGAGACAGCAGGATGAAAATCAGCATGTCGGGAAGTCCGTAAAAGATATCCACGGCCCGCATCATGAGATGATCGAAATTCCCTCCCTTGAAGCCGGACGCCAAGCCATAGGCAGTGCCGATCACAAGCGCGATCATCGCCGTTCCGATTCCCACCGCCATGGACACCCGAGCACCGTAAAGAACTCGCGTCAGCAGGTCTCGTCCGAGGCCGTCGGTGCCCATCAGGTGCGCCATACTCGGCGTTTCCAGGATTTGCTTCTCCTCGAATCCGCCGGCACCGTAGGGCGATATCCACGGCGCCAGGAAGCCGGCAGCGGCTACCGCTACGACAAAAACGAGACTGCAAAGGAGTAGGGGATCTCGCACAAACCCGCTCCTCTGCAGATTTGAACGAGCCATGATCAGTAGACCCGTATTCTGGGGTCGACGTAGGCATAGAAGAGATCGACCAGGAAATTGGCAGCGACTAGCAGGGCCGTGTAGACCAACGTGACTCCCATAATCAGGGGATAGTCACGATCCGTGACGGCGGTGATGAAAAACCGCCCCATACCCGGAATCGCGAATACGTATTCGACGACGAAAGAACCGGTCAGCAACGCTGCCGTCAACGGTCCCATGACCGTGAGCACCGGCACCAATGAGTTTCGCAACGCGTGTTTGAACAACACCGCGCTTTCTCGCAGACCTTTGGCGCGCGCCGTGCGAATGAAGTCTTCGCCGAGAGCCTCGATGAGCGTCGACCGAAGCAATGCGGCGATGTAGGCTGCCGGCGCCGCGCCCAAGGTAATCGTCGGTAAAATCATGCTGGTGGTATTGTCCCAGCGTCCCGCCTGGAGCCAACCCAGCTGCAGGGCAAACAACCAGATCAGCAAAGCACCGAGAATGAAGTGTGGCACCGAAATCCCCAGCGTCGCCGTCAACAGGGCGAAACGATCGATCCACGAGTTGCGAAAATAAGCTGCGATGAGCCCTGTAGGAAACGAAACCATCAAGGCGAAGACCAGGGCGAGCAGGCCGAGGAGCGCCGACGTCGGTAAAGTATCTGAGATGATCTCTTTTACCCCGCGGTCGAGATATTTGTAGGACGGTCCGAGATCAAGGTGAAGAATGCCAGTGAGATAACGCAGATACTGTTTGGAGAGAGGTTCATCGAGATGATACTTGGCTTCAATATTCGCCAACACTTCGGGCGGAAGCTTGCGCTCGCGGTCAAAAGGGCCGCCGGGAGCGAGTCGCAGGAGAATAAACGTCAGTGTCGCTACAACCCAGAGAACGATAAGGCCTTGAACCAGCCGCTTAATTAAAAAGGCGCCCACTGGATGCAGCCGTTAGAGATGACGACAGAGTACTAGCCTAGCCTGCATTATTGATGGAAGAGTGACCGAGGAGCAAGCCTCTCTGGTCGCGGGCAATGGGCCTGTGTCTTGAGGGGGCCAGCAAACTGCAGCGGCGGAGCGCAGAGTGAGGAGAGAACGCGAGCTAATAGCCGAACCCCTACACGTCAGCGTAGCTCTACGCTCCTGTGCCCGCTCCCGCCGATGCTTACTCCTCGGTCCCGTTGTCGTGACTTTGGCTCGGTCCATGAAGAGTCCGGACTCGAAGGCCTCGGAAGCGTTCAAGCCGTTCAAAGTTTTGCCCCCTCTATCTTCTTGAGCAGGCTGCAACCCCATGAGTCTTAAACGCAACCGTCACCCGGTATGGCCACAGAGTATTGTTCGAGTTTTTTCTCGAGCCACCGGGTATTTACTTTACCGTCTACGTAATCGGCATCATCGATCACCGTCTGGAGAAATGGGATGCCGGTGTCGATGCCTTGAACCTGGAACGACGCCAACGCCTGCTTCGTGCGGGCCGCGGCCTCAGTGCGATCCCCACCATGGACGATCAGCTTTGCCAGAAGTGAATCGTAGAAGGGCGGGACGAAGTAACCGGAATAGCAGTGGGTATCCAGCCGAATGCCGCTGCCCTCCGGTCCCTGCCAGTGGGTGATCCGTCCGGGGCAAGGACGAAACCCATGCTGCGGCGACTCGGCGTTGATGCGACATTCGATGGCGTGACCGAAAAAGCGAACATCGGATTGCTTAAACGGCAGCGGTTCGCCGCGCGCAATCCGCAGTTGCTGTGCCACAAGGTCCACCCCCGTGATCATTTCGGTCACGGGATGTTCGACCTGAATGCGCGTATTCATCTCAAGAAAGAAAAACTCGTTGGTATCGTTGTCAAAGATAAATTCCACTGTGCCGGCATTTTGATAGCCGATGCTTCGCGCCAAGATAGCCGCGGCGTGGCAGATTTGATCACGAACCTTTGTGGACACGGCATAGGCGGGAGCTTCCTCGATGATTTTTTGATGGCGCCGTTGCAGAGAACAGTCACGTTCGCCCAGATGAATGACGTTGCCGGATCGGTCACCCAGCACCTGGACTTCAATATGCCTGGCGTTGCCGATGTATCGTTCCATGTAAAGCGTGTCGTTGCCGAACGCCGCCCGGGCTTCTGCGGCGGCGGTGCTGAAGGTCGTCGGCATCTCGCTCGGATTCCAGACCAGCTTGATCCCCCGCCCACCGCCTCCGGCGGAGGCCTTGAGCAGCACCGGATAGCCGATCTTCTCCGCCTGAGCGGCGGCTTCGCGCGGATTTTTGGCGTGATCGGATCCGGGCACTGTCGGTACGCCGCAGGAAACGGCGATTTTGCGCGCTTCCAGCTTGTCACCCATGTTGGTGATGTTCTCGGCGCTGGGACCGATAAAAGTGATCTTGTTGTCGGCGCAGGCCTGGGCAAGCTCGGCTCTCTCGGATAGAAAGCCGTAACCCGGATGGAGAGCATCGCAGCCCGTGCTCTGTGCGGCCGCCACTAACGTCCCGGTTTTGAGATAGCTATCGGATGAGCGGGGCGGCCCGATGCAAACCGCGCGGTTGGCCATCTTGGCGGCGAGACTGTCTCGGTCCGCTTCGGAGACTGCGGCGACGGTTTCAATCCCCAGACTTTGACAGGCTCGAATAATACGAACGGCGATCTCGCCCCGGTTGGCGACCAGTACCCGGGTCACGCTCATGGTTTTACGAGAAAAAGCGTCTGCCCGTATTCGACAAACTGGCCGTTTTGGGCGACCACTTGAGTAACCGTTCCCTTCACGTTGGCGCGGACGCTATTGAAGACTTTCATCACCTCGATCAGCCCGACGGTGGTATCTTCGGTGATCGCTGCGCCGACTTGCACGAAGGGTGGCGCGCCGGGTTCAGGCGCGACGTAGAAGGTGCCAAGTATCGGAGCCGTGATCGGCAGGAGTCCCTCGGCTGCCGCTTTGGCGTCGATGTTGGGCGCGGCGCTCTGCGGCGCAGGCGCGGCCGGAGTTGCTTTCGGCGCTTCTACCACGGCGGCGGCGGGAGACTGCGAAACAGGGGCGCTGCGCGGGGACGAAGCAAGCGGAATGGGATCGCCTTTACTGACGGTGATCTTGAGCTCGCCGACTTCCAACTGAAAGTAGTCGAATTTAGATTCATCAATTAATTTTAGTATGTGAAGCACATCGTCTTCGGTGAGTTCCATATCCTTAGCCTTTCCAGGATGTTTGAAGAGTGTCAAAGGTCTTGATGTGTCTGCCCCTGATTGGGAGCTAACATTATGTGATTTCCGACTTCATGGCAAATAGAGGGCGCCGTGAATTCACCGTGAGTTCGTTGGTTCCGCCGGTCGCACCTGATGTAAATCCAAGCGGCCCATGGAATTCATCTCCAAACCAGTGAAAAGCGGATTGAGAACGGTACTCTCGGTTCGCCAATAAAGCGGCACCATCGGAAGCTCGGTTTCGCAGAGAATCCTTTGCGCGTCATCGTAGAGTCTCACACGCTTCTTGGTGTCGAACTCGCGGGCGGCACGCTCCGCCAGCTGGTCATATCGGTTGTTTTTCCAACGCAGGTGGTTGTTGCCACTGTTGGAGGTGAAAAGCTTCATGAAGTTGTCCGGGTCGGGGTAGTCGGCGCCCCAACCGTCGCGAAACACGGGAAAGGGATCATTCTGCAGCTTCTTGAGATAAACTTTCCATTCCTGATTCTCTAATCCGACGACAATCCCCAGATTTCTCTGCCACATTCCCTGGACCGCTTCGGCCACCAACTTTCGGTCTTCCTCGTTGTCGTAACCCAAGACGATGCGGGGAAATCCTTTCCCTTCCGGGTAGCCGGCCTCACGCAGGAGCCGGCGCGCCTCGGGCGGATTGAAGTGAAGGCCGATCTTTGGGTTATGCGCCAGCATGCCGGGAGGTATCCAAGAGGATGCCGGTTCCTCGCCGCCGTGAAGAATTTTCGGAAAGACGCTCCGGTCGATGGCCATGGCAAAAGCTTTCCTGACGCGTGGATCATTGAAGGGCTTTCGATCAACGGCGAATCCGTAATACTCGCCGCGCAATTGCGGCACTCTTTTAAAGCCGCGTTGTTTGGATAGACGGTTTTTTTCCAATGCCGGGATGCTGTGATCGTCGAGGAAGTCCAACTGACCTTGTTCGTACATCGCGACGGCGGTGGTTTTCTCCTTCACCATCAACATCGTAACTTTGTCGATGGCCGGCTTGGCGCGAAAGTAATTAGGGTTGGGTTTCAGCTCGATCTCATTCTCATGCTTCCAAGATGACAGCAAAAACGGTCCGTTGGTCACAATGTTTTCGGGGTCGGTCCAGCGGGAATCGAACTTCTCGATGATGTCCTGTCGCTGGGGAAAAGTGGTTTCAAAAGTGGTGATAGCCAAAAAATAAGACGCCGGGTGACGAAGTCGGACCGTGAGGGTGAAATCATCCTGCGCCTGGACCCCAACGGCACTCGCATCGGTCTGTTTACCTTCGTGGAACTCCTGGGCGTTTTCAATGTCGAACAAGATGTAGGCATATTGGGAGCCGGTTTTGGGGTCGAGGAGTCTCTTCCAGGAATATTCGAAATCTTGGGCGCGGACTTTTTTACCGTCGCTCCAGGTAACGTCGTCGCGCAGATGAAAAACCAGTTTTCGCCCGCCCTCCAGAATATCCCAGGACTTGGCGATGACCGGCGCCGGTTTGAGCTGCTTGTCAAATTCCGTCAGTCCGACCATCAAGTTGGCAATGACATTGAAAGAGACATGGTCCGTGGCCAACGACCAGTCCAGACTGGGCGGCTCGGTGCTGAGATTGACGCGAAAATTTTTTCCCGCTGTGCCGCCTTTCGGACTGGTTTCGCAGGCGGCGCAAAAAAACAGCAGAATGAGTGCGAACAGTCGCCGATAGCTCAAGGTTTTGTTCTTTAGAAAAAACAAGAGTAAGTTGCGTATAAGGAATTTGTAAATGTTAGTAGCTGACGGCTAGTGTGGTGTCCCAGAAGTTCATTTAGAAACTCCAAACGATGCCAGCGACTGAAGGCGCACTCAAATCCCCCTCTGTCCCCCTGAAGCTGTGAAGAAATAGGCGAAAATGGATTTGTTCAAAAAATTTCTCAATGATTCTGAGGCGCCTTCTTCCAAATCACGAATTTTTTCACAGCTTCCCTTTTTCAAAGGGGAATTTTCTCCGTAGGACTTTAACCCCTCTTTGGAAAAGAGGGGGAGATTTTAGGACGGAGTGAGGCGGAAGTCATGTACCTCCGGCAGAGCCGGAGGCTTGATTTGTGAACCGCTCAAAGCGGTCTGGCCGGCTACGCCGGCGTTTCCTTCCTATTCAAACATCTTCAGCTGATCCAACCGTTGATCCTCTTTCTCTTGCGCCTGGATATACTTACGCACCTCGGCCTCGTCCCTCCCCACCGTCGACACATAGTACCCCCT
>Ga0209874_1000099_pt1 | contig 21708 bp, 26 predicted proteins | sample GWRWN1_20_30_FD_187216 | JGI IMG/M metagenome (GOLD analysis project Ga0209874, IMG submission 187216) | Riverbed sediment microbial communities from areas with no vegetation in Columbia River, Washington, USA - GW-RW N1_20_30 (SPAdes)... | ecosystem: Environmental > Aquatic > Freshwater > River... | reverse complement strand
CCCAGCCCAGCCCCCGGCTTCGAGCGCCCGCCGGAGTTGACGCGGCCGAACTTCTCGAAGACCAGACGCTGCTGGTCCGGGGGAATGCCTGGCCCGTGATCCTCGACGCTGACGAGAACCGCGCCGTTGTCCGCGGCGGCGGCACGCACCTCGATCTCGTCTCCCGAGACCGTGTACTTGGCGGCGTTCGACAGGAGATTGAGGAGGAGCTGGCGGAGCCGGTCGCGATCACCGCGCACCGCCGACAACGGCTCGACCACGCTCGCCCTCACCGTGACCTCGTCGGTTCCGAGCGAGACCATGGACGCGGCCTCGCGAACGAGGTCGCCAACGTCGACGTCCCCGAAGACGTAAGTGAATGTTCCCGCCTCGATCCGCGACGTGTCGAGAACGTCGCCGACCAGGGTCGACAGCCGTCCCGTCTCCTGCTCGATGAGCTCGAGGAACGATTCGCGCTTCTCGACAGACAGCTCGCGCCAGCGCGCGCGCAAGGTCGCTGCGCAGACGATCACGGAGGCCATCGGCGTCCGTAGCTCGTGTGAGACGAGGGAGACGAAATCGGCGCGGAGAGCCGAGAGGCGTCGCAGCTCCTCGGCAGCGTTCCGCTCGGCGGTGTATGTGCGGATGTTCTGGACTGCGGCCGCGAGCTGGCGAGCGAGCAGGGTGATCAGCTCGACTTCGTCCTCGCCGAAGCCGTCCGCCTCCTCCCGGGAGACGGAGAGGATTCCGAGCGGCTGGCCGCCGAGCGTGAGCGGGGCCACCACGCGCGACTGAAGACCGAGCGTGGAGAGCTCGCGTTCTTCCGGGTAGCGCGGGTTATCGGCCATGTCTCCACGCACGATCGTCTGCCCGCCTCTGAGCACGTCTTCGATCACCGAGCCGACCACGGGACGCGCGATCCCGCGGGGGAAGAGGCTGTCTTCACCCCGGCCGGAATTCCCCATGACCACGGCCTCGTCACCTTCGAGGAGGACGATCGCGAGGCGATCGAACTCGAAGACGCCCCTCACCTCGCCGAGGAACCGTTCGAGGGCCTCGTCCGGTTCCAGCGAGGATCCGAGCGCCCGGGCCACCCTGTTCACCGCGTCGAGTTGGTCGCCGCGCCGACCAAGGCGGTCGCGTAGCTCCTCGGCCTCGGCCGCCCGGGCCTCGGCGATTTTCGCCTCACTCCCCAGCCGACCCGCCAGCCAGCCGACGAGGACTCCCACCATGATCTCGATGCCGAAAGGGAGTGTGACGGCGTCCGCGCTGAATTCGCGCCCGTAACGGTCGGCGCGCAGAGCCTCGCCCCACGCGAGGAACGGAGCGAGCGCGAAGGGCAGCAGCGCCCCTCCGATGACGCCGTAGCGAACGGCCGCTTCGGCGACCGGCAGGAAGAGGATCTGCCGGACCGGAGAATCCGGCTCGTAGGAGTAGTAGAGGACGACATAGGCGGAGACGACCCCGGCATCGAGGCCCAGCGCCGCGAAGCCAAGGATCTTTTGCGCCCTCAGGCCGAGTTCGGCCCGCGCGAGAAGCCAGAAGGCGACGGCGCCGACCCCCAGCACCGCCGTGATGATCCATGCCCATGTCTCGTAGCCGGGCGGATACCCGCTGGAGATGGCGCCGACCTCGACGACGGCGAAAGGCACGGCGAACAGCCGCACCCAGGCGACCCAGCGCTCGATTTGCCGGCGGCGGTCGAGCTCTCCGGTCATCCCGCGAGTCGCCCTGCCGCCCAGACCGCGTGCTCGCGGACCAGCTCGTCGGGGTCGTCGCGATAGCGGTCGACAGCCTCGGCAAGGGAAGGATCTCCGGAGTTGCCCGCCGCGACGAGTGCGTTTCGGCGCAGGTAGCGCGCGTCGTTGCGGGGAAAGTAGAGGCGGTCGTAGCGCGTCCGCAGCTCTTGCGCGGGCGCCTCGAGCCAGTCGAGGAGGGAGACCACCGGCTCCGCTTCGCCCGGCAGTGGCTCGGCGGCGCGGCGCTTCTCCACGCCTCGGTTCCAGGGGCAGACGTCCTGGCAGATGTCGCACCCGTAGACCTGAGGTCCGAGCTCGGCCCGGTACTCCTCGGGAATCGAGCCGGGCGCCTGCGTCCAGTAGGAGAGACAGCGCGTCGAGTCGAGCACGCCCGGTTCGTCGAGCGCACCCGTGGGGCAGGCGTCGATGCAGCGCGTGCACGACCCGCAGTCGAGCGCCAGCGGGGCGCTCGCCTCGATCTCGGTCTCGGTGACAAGCGTCCCCAGCACCACCCACGAGCCGAACTTGCGGGTGATGAGAACCGTGTTCTTCCCGTAGAAGCCGACGCCCGCCCGGGCGGCGCCTTCCCGGTCGACGTGCTGGTTCTCGTCCACGAGGACGCGGTAGTTGCCCCCGATCCGCGCGCCCAGCGCGTCGAGCTTCTCTCGCAGCTCCGCATAGAAGTCTCGCCAGGTGTAGCGCGGCAGCCGGCCTTCCCCGGGCTCAGGCTCTGGGCCGGGGACGTAGTAGCTGAGCGCCGCCGAGACGACCGTGCGCGCGTCCGGCAGGAGAGTCTCCGGATGGCAGGACACCTCCGGCTGGGCCATCGTGAAGCGCATGCGCGCGAAGAGCCCGCGCTTGCGGCGGTCGCGGATGTGGCGCTCCGTTTCCTCGTACGGCTCCACCGGCGCTGCGCCCACGACGTCGATCCCGAGCTCGCGGGCCGCGCGTTCGAGCTCTCGCTGCGTCACGAAGCGGAAGGTAGCAGCGAAAAACGACCCGGTTAGGATGGGCGCGTGAAGGCTGTGCGCATCCACGAGGACGGCGGCCCCGAGGTGCTCCGCTACGAAGACGTGGAGGATCCGGCTCCCGGCCCTGGAGAGGTACTCGTCCGCCTCCGGGCGGCCTCGCTCAACCACCTCGATCTCTGGATCCGGCAAGGGCTTCCCTCGGTTCCGAAGCCCCGGATACTCGGCGCCGACGGCGCGGGCGTCGTCGCGGCGCTGGGCGAGGGGGCCGACACGTTCTCAGAGGGAGATCGTGTCGTTCTGAACCCCGGACTGGACGACGGCGCCCGCATCCTCGGGGAGCACATGGACGGGACGCACGCCGAGTTGGTCGCCGTGCCGGCGGAGTACGTCCATCCGATCCCCGAGGGCTTGTCCTTCGAGGAGGCGGCGGCCTTCCCGCTCGTCTTCGAGACGGCGTACCGCATGCTCGTGACCAAGGCGAAGCTCGAAGCGGGCGAGTGGGTCCTCCTCTGGGGGATCGGGAGCGGCGTCGCGTCGGCCGCGTTCGTCATCGCCAAGGCCCTGGGAGCGCGCACGCTCGTCACGTCCTCGCGCGCGGAAAAGCTGGCGCGAGCCGCCGAGCTCGGCGCGGACGCGACGGTCAACCACGTTGAGGACGATGTCGCCGCGGCCGTCAAGGAGGCGACCGGCGGGCGCGGCGTCGACGTCGTCATCGAGCACGTCGGCGAGGCCACGTGGAAGACGTCGCTTCAGTCAGCGGCGCCCAATGCACGCGTGGTCGTCTGCGGGGCGACGAGCGGCCCGAACCCACCGGCACAGCTGCATCGCATCTGGTGGAAGCAGCTCGCCGTGTACGGCTCGACCATGGGCACGAGGGAGGACTTCGAGGGTGCCTACGAACTGGTCGCCCGCGGCGCCGCTCGGCCGATCGTCGACTGCGTCTTCCCCCTCGAGCACGCCGCTCGTGCCCACGAGTACCTCGAGGAAGGCCGGCAGTTCGGGAAGGTCGTGCTCGAGATCCCCGCGTAGGCGCTAGCGGCTCTGGGGCGCCGCTGGCCAAGGAGGCAAGCCCGAGGGGCGACGGACAGTGCAAATGGCACGGCCTAGCCCTGAGGGCGCAGGATCCTGCCGCCAGCGGCGCCAGGCGGCTCGCGGAGCCGGGCTCCGCCCGGCGGGAGCGGCCGCCGTCCAGAGTCGCTAGCCGAAGCCGAGGACGAACTTGGCGTCGTCCGACATGCGCTCGGGTGACCACGGGGGGTCCCAGGTGAGCTCCGACTCGACCTGGTCGACGCCCTCCATCCCGGCGACGGTCTCCTCGATCTGCTGCTGGATCATCGGGCCGACCGGGCACCCCATCGAGGTGAGCGAGAACGTGACGTGAACCTTGGGGCCCTCGACCTCGACGTCGTAGAGGAGACCCAGCTCGACGATGTCCATGCCGAGCTCAGGATCCTCGACGGTGCGGAGAGCATCGGTGACCTCTTCCTTGGAAGGCACGGTGCCAGTCTAGCCCCCCGCGAGTAGGCGCCCTCAGTACCCCTACGGAGGCGTACACTTTTTTGAAGTGACGGCCCGGTCCTCGCCTCCACCTGCAGAGCAGCGGCTCCGTGACGCGATCGCAGCCGTCTCCGGGGACCACCCTCTTGTCACGCTCGGTGAAGTAGCCCGAGCGATTCCGATCCCGCTTGGCGTGGAGACGATTGGAATTCGCCTTCGCGCAAAGGACGGTGAGAAGCTGTTCCACCTCCTCGCGATGGACGGCGCCAGCCCACGAGAGATCAGCCGTCGCGCTCTGGAGCCCTTCTCGCTCGCCCTCATCCGGAGCCTCTTCGTCCTCGGCCCGGAGCACTCGCTGTCGCGTGCGCTGGGACATCGCTGGGTGGGAGGCCGCTGGATCTTCAACGGGAAGGAGGCGCTCGGCGTGCTCACGGCGGGGACCCGGACGGATCGCAAGCCGACCCAGGAGCAGGAGCAGCTGTTCACTGACGTCGCCACCCAACTCGGCCCGGCGACCCGGTCGGTCGACCGCTCCACGAAGAAGCTCGAGCGAGCCTCTGCGCTCCTCGCGCGGAACGCGAACGAGCCGGCGGTTGGCCCCAACCCGGCACTCGACTCGCTTCGACCACGCGAACGGACGATCCTCGCTCTCTACGCCGAAGGATTGTCAGCCGAGGCGATCGGCCGCATGCTCTTCATCTCGCCGCACACAGTCCGAACCCACGTCAAGAACGCCTTCCGGCGGCTCGGGGTTCATTCGCGCGACGAGGCGGCCCGCCTCGTCCATACGGACGAAGTCGCCCGCATCATCTAAGAGAGTTGTCAGCCGAGCAGGCGGACTTCTTCGCGTCGCTCGCGCGCGAAGAAGTGAATCCCGTCGACGAACCGAACCCAGTTGTGGCGGGTGCACATGACGATCGAATGCGTGCGTGCGCTGTCCGTCAGGAAGCGAACGCCGCGGAGGACGTCCCCGTTGGTAACACCGGTCGCGGCGACGATCACTTCGCCGGGCGCCAGCTCGTCCGTCGTGAAGACCTTGTTCACGTCGTCGATCCCGTGCTCACGCGCGGCATCGATCTCGCCGCGGGTCGTGGGCCAGAGCTGAGCCTGGAGCTCCCCTCCGAGGCATCGCAATGCGGCCGCGGAGAGCAGCGCCTGGCGAGCGCCGCCGATGCCGATCGCCAGATGGTCGTTCGTCCCACGGATCGCGGCGGTGATGGAGGCGGTGACGTCGCCGTCCTGGATCAGCTTGATGCGGGCGCCCGCGGCCCTGATCTCCTCGATGAGGTCGTGGTGACGCGGACGGTCGAGGACGATTGTCGTGATGTCCTGTGTGTTGCGTCCGAAGGCTTCGGCGATGGCGCGGATGTTCTCTCCGACCGGGAGCTCCAGGTCGATACGTCCCCGCGCCACGGGGCCGACGGCCATCTTGCGCATGTACATCGGTGGGAGGCTCGGGAAGCTGCCCGCCTCGCCCACCGCGATCATCGACATGGCGCCGTAGTCGCCGCGCGCCACCACCGCGCGCCCCTCAAGAGGGTCGACCGCCAGGTCTACGAGCTCGCCTCCCTGCCCGACGGTCGTCCCGATCGCGAGGGGATCGTCTTCGACCTCGCCTCCGACGACGATGCGCCCCTGGATGTCGAGCTCCTCGAGCCGCTCGCGCATGGCGCTCGTCGCCGCCTGCTCGGCCCCCTCAACGTTGCCACGCCCGAGCCAGCGGGCGCCCGCCAGCGCGGCCGCCTCGGTCACGGCCGCGTAGGCCTCGCACCGGCAGAGGGTGCGGGCCTGGGTGCTCATAGGCCAGCCTCTGGCCTATGAGCGGGGGGAGGGGGCGCGGGGGGACCGGAAGGTTCCCCCGCACCGAAGAAGGGGGTCCATGGGGGAAACATGGTTTCCCCCATGGGAGCGAGCTGGAGGCGAGCGACGCTCACATCGGCGCGCGCACGCGCTCGACCTCGGCGAGGACGAGCTCGACGACCTGGTCGACCGTCGTCTCCACGCTTGTGTTGTCGATCACCGAAACCCCTGTCTTGACCGCCCGCGCCACGAGGTGTTCCTGCAGCCGCCTGATGTCGGGGAGCGCCCTCAGATACTTGTCGAACGGGCGCAGGCCCTCGGAGTCGCGCGTCCAGAAGTGCGCTGCGTGCTCGTCCTCGTCCTCGATCGTGAGGAGCACCTGGCAGAACACGGCGCCGTCGACCGGCTCGAGCAGGCCCGGGACGAGGTGAACGCCTTCCAGAGCGAGCGAGTACCCCTCCTCGAGCGCGCGGCCGAGGACGGCCTTGACGCCGACGAGCACGTTCCGAGTCTGGTCGAGAAAGCCTCTGAGGACTGCATCCGCCTCCAACTCCTCCTCCGCCACGGCAGGCGCGGCCTCAAAGCTCGAGTAGTGGATCGAGGGCATGAACTCGCGCGAGAAGAACGCACGCATGGTCTGGCGGACGACGTCGGTGGAGGTCACCCGCGTGATCCCGAGGCGGTGCGCGACCTCCGTGGCGACCGTGGACTTCCCGGTGCCCGTGGCGCCTCCGACGAGGACGATGAGAGGCACGTCGAGGCGGTCGAGAGCCTCGAGGCCTGACTGGGACACGGTGCCTATGAGAGTGGAATCGGGAGGCCGACGGTCGGTCATGCGGGCACACCTCCGGCGACTCGGTCGGCCAGGGCGGCGACGAGCTCGTCGAGAACGTGCTCCCCACGGAGCGGGCGAACCTCGTTGTCGCAGAGCACGAGCTCGACCTCGCGTTCCGCCGCCGTCTCCGCGACGACATCGATCGCCGCTGCCTTCAGTTCGACGAGATAGACCTCGGCCGAGCGAGCCTCGACGGAGGCCAGGTCGGCTCGGAGCTCCTGCCGGCGGCCGAGATTCCCCGAGACGAGAACCACTTCGGCGCCGTGCTCCCGGGCCAGGTGCTCGCGCAGACGGGCGTGGATTCCGTCGGGCGCTGTCGAGAAGAAGGCCACCCGGCGCCCCTTGATCGAGCCGACCGGATTCGGGCGGAAGATCGTCTCGACGACCGGCAGCCCGGGTCTGACGCGATCGATCGCTTCCTTCAGCGACTCGAGCTCGCGAGGATCGATCAGAGGCTCCTCGCACCCGGTGAGGATGACGAGGTCGGAGAGGAGCAGCCGATAGGCGCCGAAGAACCCGGTGATCGTCTCCGCGTCCTGCGCGGCTCCGGCGACGAGGATGCGCCCTCCGGTAGCGACCGGCGGGAAGGCTGCTCCACTGCCCTCGAAGAGGACGAGATCGGGCGCCAGCGAGGCGGCGAGCCGCGCTGCCTGCGGAAGATTCGAGAAAAACGGCGCGCCCGCAAGACCCCCCCCGCAGCGGCGAGCTCCTACAGTCGTCACCCGCGCCATCGCGGCGTCCTCCAGGTAGTCGGAGGCCGCGTGCACGCCCGAGCGCGAGAGCTCGAGCAGGTCCTCGAGTGCCGGCTCCGGCTCTGCCACGATCGGCTCCCGGGGACCGCCCCGGCCCATGGCGACCACGACGACCTCGCGGTCGCGCGCGAGCAGGCGCGCGACATGGCCGGCGACGGCGGTCTTGCCGACCCGCTTCCCCGTCCCGATGACGGCGAGCGAGGGAAGCTCGAACGGCTCGAAACGGACCGGATCGAAGCGAAAGTCGGCTCCCAGATACGAAAGCCCAGCGGCGAGCGCGCGGCTCGCGAGCTGGAAGCGCTTTCGCGGGTCGAGCACCGGCTCGTCGGAGAGATCGACGATCGCCTCGGCGCCCGTCGCCTCGATCCCTTCCTCGAGCGTCTCGAAGAGGGGAACTCCGTAGTCCTCGCCGCCGCGGAGCTTCTCGGTCCCGCCCACCAGGACGGCCCCGAGGACCTCGTGCGGCATGGCCACGAAGGCCACGCGAACGACGTCCGGATAATGCTCCCCGTCGATCAGAGCGAGTACCTTCACGGCCGGCTCCTCACCTCGTCCTCGATGCGGGTCGTGTACTTCTCGAACTCGAGCGTGTCCGCCGAGAACTGAATGATGCGCTCCTGGTCGTGGTACGGGTACTTACGCCAGACGTCCACGTGGCGTCCTTCGATCTCGATCAGGTTGTAGCAGGGTCGCCCATTGCCCCTGAGCCTGAGCGAGGAGACGGTGCCGGCGTTGACGATGAAGATGTTCTCGAGGCGCCATGCGTACGGAACGTGCTTGTGCCCAGAAAGCACGAGGTTCACGCGCGCGCTCTGGAGAGCCTCGAGCGCGTCCCCGGCGTCGTAGACGACGTTCCGCTCGCGGCCCGTCCCGGGCACCGGCAAAAGATGGTGATGGAGGACGAAGATCCGAAAGTCGGCTTCCTGCGAGAACTGCTCTTTGATCCAGGAGTAGCGGCTGCGCCCGATGTGGCCGTGATCGAGGTCCGGCTCGGTCGAGTCGATGGCGACGACGGAGACGCCGTTCAGATGGACGACGGGGTTGCGCTCGCCGAAGAGCTCCTCGAAATGGATGTAGCCGACGTTCCGCGAGTCGTGGTTGCCGGGGACGACGACGAGCGCCTCGCACTGGAGCCGCTGGAGGTAGCCCTTGGCCTCGGCGTACTCCTGCTTGAAGCCATAGGCGGTGAGATCGCCGGAGCAGACGACGATCGCCGGCTCGAGGTCGTTGATCTCCATGATTGCCCGCTCCATCAGGTCCGGGACGAAGTACGGCGACCCGCAATGAAGGTCGGAGATGTGTGCGATCCGAAACACGCGCCTCCCTCGATGCCGTCCACGGAACCCAATCGAAGTGTAATGCGGGGCCGTCCGGGCAGATTGGTACCCTCAAATACAGATGGCCGCGGAAACGCCCGGTTTGCAGGCAAGTTCCAGTGCCGACGACACTCACTTCGCCAACCAGGCGGAGGTGGAGTGCGCCAGGATCCTCGACTTCTACGGCCTGGAGTGGAAGTACGAGCCGCGGTCGTTCGTCCTCGAGACGGATGACGAAGGCCGCGTGATCGAGGCGTTCACGCCCGACTTCTACCTCCCCGAGCAGGACCTCTACCTGGAGGTCACCGTGATGAAGCAGTCCCTCGTTACGCGCAAGAACCGGAAGATTCGAAAGCTGCGGGAGAAGTATCCCGAGATCAAGATCAAGCTCTTCACGCGGCGCGACTTCGATCGCCTGGCCCACAAATACAAACTGAACCTCGCCTCATAGAGCCGCTCGACCCGAGGATCGGAGAGATCTATCTCTCCCGAGACGAGATCGAGGCACGGGTCAACGAGCTGGGAGCGCAGATTGCGGACGATTACGCCGGCCGCGAGCCCGTGCTCGTCACCGTTCTCAAGGGCGCGTTCATCTTCCTGGCCGACCTCTCGCGCTCGATCCAGATCCCCCACGCACTCGACTTCGTCGTCCTCGCAGGGTATGACGGGGCGCTAGGCGGCCAGACCAAGATTCGCCTGATCAAGGATCTCGACTTCCCGATCGCGGGGCGTGACGTCCTCATCATCGAGAACGTCATCGACACGGGCTTGACGCTCAACTACCTGGTCAAGACGCTCGCCCTGCGCCGCCCGCGCGAGATCTCGGCCTGCACGCTGCTGGACAGGCCCTACCGGCGGCTCGTCGACGACATCCCGCTCCGCTACGTCGGCTTCACCGTGCCCGACCACTTCTTCGTCGGCTACGGGTTCGACTTGGAGGGGCGGTTCCGGGGCCTTCCTGACCTGCGGATCGTTCATTAGTTTCTCGGGCGCCTGAGCGGGGGACCACCTTTCCATGTCAGACGAGCCCGAAGTCCAGCACCACCCGCAGGTGCTCGAGGACGATGTGCCGCGGCAGCCTTCGCCGCCGCTCGATCCCTACACGCCCGAGCCGGGGCCCTCGCCCGGCGAGCAGCGTGCCTTCAAGCTCCTTCCCCTGGCGTGGATCGTCGTATTCGTCCTCGCCGGGATCATCCTCTACGCCGTTTTTCGCTGACCGTCGGTGTCCACGGGGTCAGACCCCGATGGGCGTAGCCGCCAGTAGCTGTTAGAGGTAGTTCAGCGGGTTGACGGCGCTGCCGTTGACCCGGACCTCGAAGTGAAGATGGTTCCCGGTCGAGTGACCCGTCGAGCCGACGGCCCCTATGACATGACCCTGCGCCACCTGCTGGCCGACGCCGACGTAGATCGCGGACTGGTGAGCGTATGCGGTCGCGAGACCGCCGCCGTGATCGATCACGACGAGGTTCCCATAGCCTCCCATCCAGCCCGCGACGATGACCCGTCCGCCCGCGGCAGCGCGGATCGGAGTCCCGCCTGGCGCCGAGATATCGATTCCCTCGTGCATACGTCCCCAACGAGGGCCATATCCACTCGTGATTGGGCCGCTTACGGGCCAAATGAAGCCACTGGCGGAGGGGGTTCCACCGCCGCTGGAGCCACCGCTCGACTGGGCCCCCTGAATCGCAGCGGCAAGCTCGGAGCTCGTTGCCAGCAACGCGTCCAGCTCGCCCTCGCTCGCGGAGCGCTGGTCGCGAACGTCCGCGAGTAGCGACTGCTTGCTCGACCGCGCCGAGGCGAGCGCCGCCTGCCGAGCGAGCAGCTCTGCCCGAGCCGCCCGTTCCTCCTCGGTCTTCTGCGCGAGAATCGCAGTGGCCCTCGATACCTCGGCCGTCGTCGCGGCGGTTTGCTGCTTCGCCAGCCGCATCTCGACCTGGAGCCGCTTGATCGTGTCGGCAATCCGCTTGTCCTGCTGGCCGATGGCGCGGAAGTAGTCGAGCTGCTCGAGCAAATCAGAGAAGGTCTGGGCCTGCAGGAGGATTTCGAGCTCGCTCGCCTCGTTGCTCTTGTACAGCTCGACGAGGCGGCCCTCCAGTCGGCGCTGCGCGACAGCGTGCTGCTGCGTCAGGCGCCGGAGGGTGGCGGCCTGCTCGCGCAGACGTGCCTCGAGGCGAGCCAGGCGACTCCGATGAGCGGCGAGGTCCCGCTCGAGCGCCGCGAGCTTGTCCGTGAGGACGCTGATGTTGCTCCCGAGCGCATCTATACGCGAGGACGCATCCGAGATCTCCGAAGTGAGAACGCCTTCCCGGGCCTTGGCGTGCCCGATAGCGTCCTTAAGCCCGGAGATCCGCGAGTCGACGGCGTTCTTGCGATCGTAGAGCGACTGGCCCAGCGCGACCGGGACGCACAGCGCCACGACCGCCGAGGCGGCAATGAGCACGGTGATGCGGCGGGGGATCGACACCGGTGAGAGTTTCGCCGAGCGCGCGGACGTCCCTGCGCAGCCGACGGGAAGGCTTCCTACCTGGAAGTCCGGTGTTTTACACCAGATTGCGGGCGTTTTCCAGCGAGAGGCGGCCCCGCCCACACCCGGTCAGCGCTTGCGGCGGCGCTTCGACTGCGGCATCGGGGGATGCTCGGGCTCCGGCGGCTCTGCCGGAGAAGGCTCCGGGTCCGGGAAAGGCGTCGGCGGATCGCCCTCGTCGGGCGGCGGCCAGGGCTCCGGGATCCGCGCAGGCTCCGGTGGCTGCTCCGCCTGGATCTGCTCAGTGGGCTTCACGCTTGCCTGGACGCGCTGGACTCGTTCGCCGGTCTGTCGGATGAGACTCTCGATCTCGGCCTCCTTGGTGCTTATTCGCTTGACGATCGCTTCGACGTCTGCCTTCGCAGACTTCGTTCCCGCTTTGTCGCTGTAGAACACGGCGTGTCCGAGCCGGTGAAGGCCGCGGCTCCGCTCCGCCTCGAGCTCGGCACGCTCGCGGCGCGAGCGAAAGAGCTCGAGCTGACCGCGTGACCGGGCGGCCAGGGACGCGCGCGTGGCGAAGAAGCGCTCCCTGAAGCCGAGGAGGGCGTACTTGGCGGCCCGCCGCTCGGCCTCGCGCTGGGTGAGGAAGAGCATCCCCGCTGCCAGGAACGCCACCAGCCCCCATGCCCAGACGCCGCCTGCGAGCAGCACGATCGACCCGATCCAGACCAGGACGGCGATGACGAGCACCGGATGGGGAGGCCAGTGGCGGCCCGGCGGTCGAATCGCGGTTGCGCCTGCCTCTTCGGTGAGAGCCCGGCCGCACTCCGGGCAGAAACGACTCTCTCCGGGGACCGAGGTACCGCAGTTCGGACAGTCACGCACGGACGTCCTCCCGCTTGGGATGAGCTTCCTTCCGCGGCGGATCGAGACCGCGCAAAGCCTCGGCTGCCTGGTGCCGGAGCGGAGCGACGAGCTCGCGGTAGTCGGCGTCGGAGATCTTGCCGGTTCGGTGGTCGAACTCCAGCTCCTTCAGGGCTGCGAGCGCCCGGTCGCGCTCTTCAGCGAGGCGCACACGCTCACGCTCCTGCGGCGGGAGCTCAGCGAGCCGGTCGTCCTCCGGCGCCGGCTCGCGGAGGAAGGGCCGCGCGACGAACGCCACACACGCGACGGCGAGGAGAACCGCAAGGACCACGGCGGCTAGGTCCATAGCTAGGCCGGAGCGTAGGCGAAACGCCGCGCGAGCCGCCGTTGCTCGCGTGCATCCGGCCACATTGCGATAAGCGACCCACCGACGAAGACGAGGCCGGCGAGCCAGATCAGGTTGACGAGCGGGTTGATGAGCACCTTCAGGAAGATCGAGCCGTCGTTGTTGAACTTGCCAACGATGACGAAGAGGTCTTCCCCGCGCAGCCAGTCCGAACGGATGGCAACCTCGTTGGATGTCTGCTGCTCCGCGAAATAACGGTTCTTGCCCGCGGAAAGGACTCCGAGGGGTTTTCCGTCTCGCGCCACGTCGAACCGTGCCCGCATTTCGAGGGCGTTCGCGCTCCGGCGCTGAACGCTTCCCAGGTATGTGAGGTCGTATGCGCCGATCCGCATAGTGGCTCCCGGCGCGAGCGCGCGCCGCGGCTCGCGCGTCGTTCCGAACCCGCCGATTCCGATCGCGCCAATCAGGAGGATGACGATCGCCGCATGGACGACATAGCCGCCATAGCGGCGGCGATTTCGCCCCACGAGCCCCGCGAAGGACCCCAGCCACCCGTCGTCGCCCAGGGACCGCCGCGCACGCGTCCCGCGCGCGAACTCGAGCACGATCGCGGCGAGCACGAAGGAGGCGAACGTGTAGCCGACGAGGCCCGCCGGGCTCGACCCTGCGCCGGCCGCGAGGAACACCGCGCCGGTTACGAGCGCCACGCCGGTCGGCCAGAGCAGCGACGTGCCGAGCGCGCGAAGCGAGGCACGCCGCCAGGCGACGAGCGGGCCGACGCCCATCAGGAGCACGAGCGGGAGGCCGAAGGCGATGGCGAAGAAGTCGAAATAGGGCGCCCCGACCGTCACCGCGAAGCCGCGGACGGCCTCCGAGACGAGTGGATAGACGACGCCCCAGAGGACGGTCAAGGCGAGCGCGACGAGAAAGAGGTTGTTGTAGAGGAAGGCCGCCTCGCGCGAGACGAGCGACTCCAGCCGGGTCGGCGACCGCAGTAGCGGCAGGCGCACGAGGATGAGCGTGATCGAGGCGGCGATGACAACCGCGATGAAGCCGAGGAACCAGGCGCCGATCGACGACTGGGTGAAGCTGTGAATCGAGTTGATCACCCCGCTGCGCGTGAGGAAGGTGCCGAAGAGAGACAAGGCGAAGGCCCCGGCCACAAGGATCACGTTCCACACGCGGAGCATGTTCTTCTTCTCCTGCACCATCACCGAGTGGAGGAACGCCGTCGCGACCAGCCACGGCATCAGCGCCGCGTTCTCGACCGGATCCCACGCGTACCAGCCTCCCCACCCCACTTCCTCGTAGGCCCACTTCGCGCCGAGCAGAATCGCGAACCCGAGGAACGCCCACGAGGCGAGCGTCCAGCGGCGCGTGACCACGATCCAGCGCTCGTCGGTGCGCCGCGACGCGAGCGCGGCCATGGCGAAAGCGAACGGGATCGTCAGGCCGACGTAGCCGAGATAGAGGAGCGGCGGGTGGGCCATCATGTAGGGGTTCTGCAGGCTCGGATTGAGCCCGACTCCGTCTGCCGGAGCAGACGCCGTCGCGAACGGCGAGGCGACGAAGACGAGCATGAAAGCGAAGAAGCTCGCGATCCCGCCTAGGATCGGCACCGTCCACGGCAGCACGTCGCGCGTGAGCTTGCGGTTCAGGGCGACGGCCGCCGAGCCCATCCCCGTGAGCACTAGGAGCCACAGGAGGAGCGATCCTTCCTGCCCGCCCCAGAAGGCGGAGACCGCGTAGCGGAGGGGCAGCTCGCGGGAAGTGTGGTCTGCGACGTAGACGAAAGAGAAGTCGTCGCGGACCAGGGCCGCGAGGAGGACGAGCGCCGCGACCGCTACCGCGCCGAGCGAAGCGAAGAGCGCATTCGTCGCCGACTCGAGCAGCCGTCGGCGGCCGCGGAAAGCGGCGTAGCCCCCGGTGAGCGCGGCGTAGACGATGAGCCCGAAGGCAACGACGAGCGCGGCACGGCCGAGATCGGCCATTTCAGGTTTGCTTCGACTTGGAGTCCGGCGCGTACTTGGACGGGCACTTGGTCACGAGCGAGTCCCGCTCCGCGACGAAGAGCCCGTCCTGGAGCTTGCCTCGCACCGAGACGTCGCGTCCCACGGCGAAGAGGTCGGGGACGGAACCGGTGTAGACGACCGGGACGGACCCGGTTCCGTTGATGTCGCGGAGCCGGAAGCGCAAGCCGCCCTCATGGGCATCCCCGCGCAGGGGCGAAAGTACAACGCCGGCCAGGCTGACCGTGCCGGAATGCGCCGCGAGCTGACTCGGGCGCAGGGACGGGGTGGAGCCGCCCGCCAGGCTCGTGTAGAGCAGGAAGACTGCGAGAGCCGCCGCCACCGAGAGCGCGACGACAAGACGAGCGGGACTGCGCCTCCTCGGCACGCCCCGAGTTTAGCGGGGGTTCCTCTCTAGATCTCGGGGATCGGCGCGGGCTTGCGATCCGGGATCCTGTAGCCGTGGTCGCGGCAGAGGGAGCCCGGAGCGTCCTCTGTGAGCGCGTCGCAGTAACCCTTCCCGTAAGCAGCACGAAGGAAGGCCGCGACAACCTCGAGGTTCCACTCGCTCACCCCGCAGGCCTCGCCCCAGAGGTCCGCGAGCCGGAGGTCGATATCCAGCTCGAGGAGCTCGATGCGCGTCGGTCGCTTCGCCATGGACAAAGACCGTACTCTTGGCGTCGGACGGCATGACGACTCGCTTTGGACCTGCCCGCGTGCCCAGCCGCGAGAACCCTGAAGCCGGGGTGGAGCTGCTGCTCGAGCGCGCCTACACGGCCTGCGAGATCGATTTCGAGGGCGGATTCTGGATGAAGGACGAATGGGTCTGGGCGAAGCGGTTCGGCGAGCTCGCGGCAGAGCACGACATCGCCCTCTCCGTCCATGCTCCCATCGCCGCAATCCTGGGGCACCTACCCGGCGACGAACAGAAGCGCAAGCGCGCATTCGGCATGTTCGACCACACTGCCGGGGTAGCGGTCGCCTGCGGCGCCCAGCTCGTCGTCGTCCATCCCGGCTACCTGCTCGGGCGAGCTCGGGAGGCTGCGCTCGAAAGCGTGGCGAAAGACCTCTCGGACCTGCGCGAACGTCTGGAGGCGAAGGAACGTAGCGTCGACTTCGGCGTCGAGATCATGGGCCGCGTGCGCGAGCTCGGAACGGCCGAGGACGTGTTCTGGCTCTCCGCCCGCCTCAAGTGGGTGAGGCCTGTCCTCGACTTCGCCCACCTGCACGCGGTCACCGACGGCGGCTTTAGGGATGTGGAGTCCTTTGCGGACGTGCTCGCGCGCGCGGACGCCGTTCTCGAGCCTGCTGCTCCCTTCCACGTGCATTTCTCGGACATCGCCTACGCGAACCGGAACGAGACCAAGCACCTTCCGTACGGCGAGGGAACGCTTCGTGCAGAACCGCTGCGGGACGCGCTTGCCCGCTTCAAGCGCCCGGCGACGGTGATCAGCGAGTCACCCGGCGAGGAGTCGCATCAGGCGATCGGGGCGGTTCTCATGGCACGATCCGGAGCGGGTTCTCGCGCTCGCTGAGCGCGACCGTGCGCTCCTCGCCCCCGTTCCTCCATTCGTCGCCAAGCTTCTCGTCCAGCTTGGCCTCGAGCTCTCCGCTTGCAGCCAGCTCCTGGACGATGTCCGCGCCGCCGATCAGCTCGCCGCCCACGAACACCTGTGGGATCGTCGGCCAGTTCGAAAGCGCCGAGAGCTCCTGGCGAATCGCCGGATCCGGAAGCACGTCCACGGCTGCGAACGGCGCGCCAACCCCACGCAGCGCCTGCATCGCCCGCTCCGAGTTGCCGCAGTAGGCCTGCTGATGCGTGCCCTTGATGAACGCGATGACCGGCTCCCGCTCGATCGTCTCCCTGATCCGCTCTCTCAGCTCGCTCATGTCTCTCCTCGGGTTGTGATTCGCAGCTCGTGGATCGTCCCGTCAGCCATCGGGCCTTCAAGGGCGGCGTAGACGAGCCGATGCTGTTCTACCAGCGACAGCCCGTTGAACCGCGGGCTCACGACGGTGACCTGGAAATGGTCTCCGCCGCCGGTACGGTCGAGCACGGCGAGCTCGCGCGCGTCGGGGAAGGCCTGCCGCAGCAAGTTCTCGATCGGGCCGGTCACCGCCTCCGACGATAGCGGCTCAGCGAATGTGGAGGTCGACGCCGAGAAGGACGAGCGGCCAAAGGACGACGGCCAGGACCGCAGAGAGGATGCGCTTGGCGGTGTCGATGTTCTTGAAGTAGTCGTCCGTCGCCGCGACGACGATGCCGATGACGAGATAGACCAGCCCGAGCAGTGGAGTTCTGCGCATCCGAGCATTTTATTCCCAAACCTGGAAGAAAAAACCGAGCGCGCCGTCAGTGCTTCTTGTGGCGTTTCGCGGGCGCCTTGTGCTTTTTCTGGTGCTGCTTCGGCACCTTCGTCGTCTCCGTGGTGACCACGCCCGGCGCGTGCAATGGCACGCTGGGTGGCTCCCAGGCCCCGATCGCGTTCCCCGCCCACAGCACGGCCGCGCCGAAGAGGGTGGCGAGAAGGCTGACGTAGACGAGTACGCGCAGCATCTCTTCTTCGGTCGGCTCCAAAAGGGCCTCGCGCGTCCCTCGGAAGGGGGAGCTAGCGTCGGCCTGCGATGCGGTAGCTTTGGTCAATGGCGCAGACGCTCTTCGACCGCATCTGGGAGAGCCACCTCGTCGCGGAGTCGCCCGGAGAACCGGCGCTGCTCTACGTCGATCTGCACCTCATCCACGAGGTGACCTCGCCGCAGGCGTTCGACGGCCTGCGTCTTGCCGGCCGGACCGTGCGCCGCCCGGATCTCTCGCTCGCCACGATGGACCACAACGTCCCGACCGAGGGCGGGCCGGTCAGCGATCCGCTCGCGCGCGCCCAGCTCGACGCGCTGACGGCGAACTGCGCGGAGTTCGGAGTTCCCCTCTACGCAACCGGCAGCGGACGCGAGGGCATCGTGCACGTGATCGGTCCGGAACTCGGTCTGACGCAGCCCGGGATGACAGTCGTCTGCGGGGACAGCCACACGTCGACCCACGGGGCGTTCGGGACCCTCGCTTTCGGGATCGGCACCTCGGAGGTCGAGCACGTGATGGCGACCCAGACCCTCCCTCAGCGGAAGCCGAATTCGATGCGCCTCAGCTTCGAGGGCGAGCTCCCCTTCGGGGTCACAGCGAAGGATGTCATCCTCGGAGCGATCGGCAGGATCGGCGTCTCCGGCGGCGTCGGGCACGTGGTCGAATACGCCGGGGAGGTGATTCGAGGCCTCTCGATGGAGAGCCGCATGACGGTCTGCAACATGTCGATCGAGGCCGGCGCGCGCGCCGGGATGATCGCCCCGGACGACACCACCTTCGCCTACCTCGAAGGGCGCCCGGCGGCTCCGAAAGGCGCGGAATGGGAGCGTGCTCTCGACCGTTGGCGCGGCCTCGTCTCCGACGAGGACGCCAGCTACGACCGCGACGTCGAGATCGACGTCCGCGAGCTCGCGCCCCAGGTCACCTGGGGGACGAATCCCGGCATGGTCACGTCGATCGAGGGCGCCGTCCCGGACCCCGCCGACTACGCCGACCAGGACGAGCGCGAGTCGGTCGAGCGTGCGCTCGCCTACATGGCCCTCGAGCCGGGCACGGCGATCAAGGACATTCGCCTCGACCGCATCTTCATCGGCTCCTGCACCAACGCGCGCATCGAGGATCTACGGACGGCTGCGGCGGTGGTCGCCGGGAAGCGCGTCCACCCGGACGTCCGCGCGATGGTGGTGCCGGGGTCGGCGACCGTGAAGGCTCAGGCCGAAGCCGAAGGACTCGACCGCACCTTCGAGGAGGCGGGCTTCGAGTGGCGTCGGGCCGGTTGTTCGATGTGCCTCGGCATGAACCCGGACATCCTCGCGCCGGGCGAGCGCTGCGCCTCGACGTCGAACCGCAACTTCGAGGGCCGCCAGGGCCGGGGCGGGCGCACGCATCTCGTCAGCCCGGCGATGGCCGCCGCGGCAGCGCTCGAGGGCCACTTCGTCGACATCCGCGAATACGCTCTGGAGCCGGTCGCGTGAGGCCGTTCCGCAGCGTGACGGGGCGCGCCGCCGTGCTCGACCGCGCGGACGTGGACACGGACCAGATCGTCCCGAAGCAGTTCCTGAAACGCATCGAGCGCACGGGGTTCGGCGAGTTCCTCTTCTACGACTGGGCGCAGGAGCCCGATTTCGAGCTCAATCGCCCTGAGGCCGAGGGGGCCAAAATCCTGCTCACGGGCCGCAACTTCGGCTGCGGTTCCTCGCGCGAGCATGCGCCCTGGGCGCTCCAGGACTGGGGCTTCGAGGCCATCGTTGCACCGTCCTTCGGCGACATCTTCCGGACGAACTGCGTGAAGATCGGCCTCGTGCCGGTCGTGTTGCCACAGGACGAGGTGAAGGAGCTCATGCAGGATCCCGCCGAGCTGACCGTCGATCTCGCGGCCCAGACGGTCGGGCCCTACTCCTTCGAGTTCGACTCGTTCGAGCGCCATTGCCTCCTCGAAGGCCTCGACGACGTCGCGCGGGCGCTCCGGCACGAAGAGGAGATTGCGGCTTTCGAAGCGGCGCACCCGCCGCGCTTCGCTACGACAGCGCTCTGAGCACGGCGTCGCCGAACTCGGCGGTCGTCCCGGTGCCGCCCAGATCCGGCGTGGGAGCCTGGGCGAGCGCGACTTCGACGGCCGCCGCGAGAGCCCGCGCTTCCTCGGGACGGCCGAGACCGTGCTCCAGCATGAGGGCGGTGGAGCGCAGCATCGCGGCCGGGTTCGCGATCCCGAGGCCAGCGATGTCCGGCGCCGAGCCATGCACGGGCTCGAAGATCCCCGGCCCACCGTCCGAGAGGGATGCGGAAGGCGCAAGCCCGAGGCCGCCGGTCACGGCGGCAGCGAGGTCGCTGAGGATGTCCCCGAACATGTTCTCGGTGACCAGCACGTCGAACCGGGCGGGCGCGGAAGCGAGCTGCATCGCGGCGTTGTCGACCAGCATGTGCTCGACCTCGATGTCGTCGTAGCCGGCAGCGACGTCGTTCACGACCCGGCGCCAGAGGCGCGACGTCTCGAGGACGTTCGCTTTGTCGACCGAGGTGAGCTTCCCGTTCCGGGCGCGCGCCAGCTCGAACGCCCGCCGGGCAATCCGCTCGACCTGGCTGGGGTGGTACTCGCACGTGTCGAAGGCGGTCCCGTCTTCCCGAACGCCGCTCGCCCCGAAGTAGAGGCCGCCGACGAGCTCCCGCACGATGAGGACGTCGACCGAGTCGCTCTTGGCCGGCCGCAGGTTGGCGTAGACGTCGAGCTCCGCCCGCAAGCGGAGCATGCCCTGCTCGGGCCGTACCTCGGCCCCGTCGAACTCCGGATCTCCGATCGGCGCCTTGAGGACAGCCTCCGCCGCGCGGCAGGCTGCGAGCGTTTCCTCCGGCAATGGGTCGCCCGAGTCGCGGATCGCCTGCGCACCGAAGGGACGCTCCTCCAGAGAGAGGTCGGGCGCGAGCGCTTCGAGTGCGCGCCGTGCCTGGTGCATCACCTCCGGTCCGACCCCGTCGCCGGGGAGACAGACAACGGTCACGTGAGCACGCCGAGCCGCTCCAGGACGGCGTCTGCGTCGGCTTCGATGTCCACGGGCTCGAACAAGCCGCTGACTGGGCCGGGTGTCTTCAATCCGTCTCCGGTGACGACCAGGACGACCCGGTCCTCGGGGCCGAGCTCACCGCGCTCGACGGCCTCTCGGAGCGCTCCGAGCGTCACTCCCGCTGCGGTCTCGCCGAAGACGCCGGCATGATCGGCGAGGAGGGCCATGTTCGGCCCGATCTCCTCCTCGACCACTCCGTAGATGGCTCCTCCGGTGCTGCGTGCGGTGGCGACGGCCTTGTCCCCGTCAGCCGGGTTCCCGATGGCCAGCGAGCGGGCGACCGTCTGCGGGCGGACCGGTGTGACACGAGCGTCTGCGGCGAATGCGGCGGCGACGGGCGAGCAGCCCTCCGCCTGGCCTCCGATGAGGCGGGGGGTTGCCGCGTCGATCAGCCCGACCTGGCGGAGCTGGTCGAATCCCTCGGCGATCTTCGAGTAGAGGGAGCCCGAGGCGATCGGGGCCACGACGGCGTCGGGAACGTTCCAGCCGAGTTGCTCGGCGATCTCGAACGCGACGGTCTTCGAGCCCTCCGCGTAGTAGGAGCGCAGGCCCACGTTGACGAACGCCCAGGGGAGCTCGAAGGAGAGCTCGACCGTCAGCCGGCTGCAGTCGTCGTAGGTGCCGCGCACGGCGTAGATGGTGGCGCCGAACACCGCCGTGGCGACGAGCTTCTCCGGCTCCAGATCGGCCGGGCAGAAGACCGCTGCCTCCATGCCCTCGGCCGCTGCGCGCGCGGCGACGGCGTTGGCCAGGTTTCCGGTAGACGAGCACGCCAGCGTCTCGAGGCCGAGCTCCCGAGCCTTCTGCGCGGCCACGGCGACGACGCGGTCCTTGAAGGAGTGAGTTGGGTTGGCGGTGTCCAGCTTGAGCCAGAGCTCGCGGACGCCGACCTCCTCCGCCAGGCGCCGGGCGGGGACGAGCGGCGTGAGCCCGGGAGCCAGGCGCGCCTCGTCCGGCGCCCCGACGGGAAGGAGCGGTGCATACCGCCAGATCGAAGCCGGGCCGGCTGCGATCGTCTCGCGACTCACGTTCCGGGCGAGAGCCGCCCAGTCGTAGACGGGGTCGAGGGGGCCGAAGCAGGCGGTGCACGTGCCGATGTCTTCCAGCGCGTACTCGGTCGCGCAGCTACGGCAACGGAGGGATTCGGCGGGCACTGCGGTCTCCTTTCTCGCTGACATCCTCCCGAGCCCGGAGGCTCGGACGGGTTTGGCACCTTGCTCCTTCGGAGTAGGTTGCCGAGGCTTCACAGGGCCGTTCCCTCAGCCTCTCTTGATGCGAGCGGGGCCGCTGCCCGTCGCTCATTTCTCAGTATACGAGCCGGGTGCGGGGCCGGTCACTGCCCCTTCCGAGGCAGACGAGACCAGCGCCGCATACTTGGCGAAGACCCCCGTGGCGTAGCGAGGCGGAGGCGGACTCCAGCGCTCGAGCCGGGCCGCGAGCTCGTCGTCGGAAAGCTCGACGGACAACGTCCTGGCCTCGACGTCGATGACGAGGGTGTC
>Ga0209874_1000097_pt1 | contig 21828 bp, 21 predicted proteins | sample GWRWN1_20_30_FD_187216 | JGI IMG/M metagenome (GOLD analysis project Ga0209874, IMG submission 187216) | Riverbed sediment microbial communities from areas with no vegetation in Columbia River, Washington, USA - GW-RW N1_20_30 (SPAdes)... | ecosystem: Environmental > Aquatic > Freshwater > River... | reverse complement strand
CGCTACGTCGTGCTCGCCGCCGGCCCCGCCGACGACGCGCTCGAGAAGGCCATTGCCGCGGCGGCGCCGAGAGGCTCCCTCTTCGATCGGCGCGACGACTCCATCCGCGGCCTCCTGCGCATCCCGATGTCGGGTGAGGAACCGCTGCTCGAGAAGCTCCGCGAGGTGCATGAGGCTCTCGACACCCCCGTCTCGGTGGGCATCTCCCACGTCTGCCAGGGAGCTGCGAGCTTCCGCGCCGGGTTCGAGGAGGCCCAGCACGCCCTCCTCGGCGCGTCGGTCATCCGCGGGAAGCCGGCCGTGATGACCTATGAGGAACTTGGGCCGTACAAGTACCTCCTGCGCATGCCGATCGACTCGGCGATGCGGGACCAGCACCGCGACGCCGTCACCCGCATCGCGGAATACGACCGGCAACGCCAGACCGCGCTCCTGCGCACGCTCGAGGAGTTCCTCCGCCGCCGCGGGAACATCAGCGCGACGGCCGAGGCCCTTTACGTCCATCCGAACACCCTCCGCCAGCGCCTGCGGCGGATTCAGGAGCTCTCGGGCATCGACCTGCGCAAGGACGACTGGCTCCTGGTCGAGATCGCCGTGAAGATGGTCAAGCTGCAAGAGGCCCTGGGCCGGTAGCGCGAGCGCCGGTAGCCAGTCCACATAAACGGCCGTTTTCCCTTGTAGAAAGACGCCATCGGCGCGCTCTCGCCGCCGCGGTATGTTCGCGGGGACCCTGACCGACGGAGGAGCTCCGCATGGCCAGCCTCAATGAAATCCGCGACAAGGCGAAGAAGGGCGAAATCGAGTTCTTCTTCGCGCAATTCGTTGACATGTATGCACGCCCGAGCGCCAAGCTCGTGCCCGCGGCGTACCTCGAGGACCTTCTGAGCGACGGCGCCGGCTTCGCCGGGTTCGCAGCCGGCGAGATCGGCCAGTTCCCGAGCGATCCGGACATCGCGGCGATCCCGGACCCGGCGACCTACACGCCGCTCCCGTGGAACAAGTCCGTTGCGCGCTTCGCTTGCGACATTCACGTGGACGGAGAGGAGTGGCCGTACGACCCCCGGACGATTCTCCGCCGCCAGCTCGAGACGGCTCGCCAGAAGGGCTTCGAGTTCAAGATGGGTCTCGAGCTCGAGTACTTCCTGGTGCAGAAGCGAGACGACGACTCAATCGAGGTCGCAGATCGCATGGACACACTGGAGAAGCCCTGCTACGACCTGGTCGGACTGACCCGGAACCTCGAATTCCTGACGACGGTTTCCTCCTACGTGAACGAGCTCGGCTGGGGCAACTACGCGAACGATCACGAGGATGCGAACGGCCAGTTCGAGCAGAACTTCACCTACGCGGACGCCCTCACGAGCTGCGACCGGGCGATCTTCTTCCGCTACATGGTTCATGTCCTCGCGGAGCAGCGCGGGATGATCGCCACCTTCATGCCGAAGCCGTTCACGAACCTCACGGGCAACGGCTGCCACTTCCACATGTCGCTCTGGGACGGTGACACGAACCTCTTCCTCGACGAGAACGATCCCCGCGGGCTCGGTCTTTCCGAGACCGCATACCACTTCATCGGCGGGCTCAAGAAGCACGCGAAGGCCTACAGCGCGATCACCGCGCCGACGGTCAATTCGTACAAGCGGCTCAAGGTCGGTACCACCGCGAGCGGCGCAACCTGGTCTCCCGTCTGGATCAGCTACGGCTACAACAACCGCACCCAGATGCTCCGCATCCCCGGCCCCGGCCGTGTCGAGGATCGCACCATTGACGGCGCTTGCAATCCCTATCTCGCGACGACGGCGGTGCTGGCCGCCGGTCTCGACGGGATCGAGTCAAAGCTCGACCCGGGCGAGGCGAACAGCGACAACCTCTACACGATTCCGTACGACGAGCTCCGTGCGCGGGGGCTCGAGACTCTTCCGGCCAACCTCCTCGACGCCACCGAGGAGCTCGAGGGCGACGACACCCTGCGTAAGGCCTTCGGGCGAGGCCGCGACGAGGACTACCTCGACTACTTCATTCGCGTGAAGCGCGACGAGTGGACCCGCTACCACGAGCAGGTCACGCCCTGGGAGATCAAGGAGTATCTGACCCGCTTCTAGTTCCTATGTTCAGAAGTTACATATGCGGTTTGGGAAGATCGTTGGAAAGATCGGCTATCTGGCCGCGAAACGTATGTAGATTGAGAACATATGTGTGGTATCGTCGGACTGTTCGCAAAGTCGAGTGAAGTCGAGGAGGGGCTCGGAGAGCACCTCGCCGCGATGCTCGCCCAGATGAGCGATCGCGGCCCGGACAGCGCCGGGGTCGCCGTCTATCGCGAGCCCGCGCCAAGCGGGGCGTGCAAGCTGACCCTGTTCTCGGACGATCCGCTGCAGGATTGGGACGCGCTCGCGGCCGACCTTCGCAACGCGTTCGGCGGCGCGCCCGAGCCGGGCGTCCGAGCGAGTCACGCAGTCTTCGTCGTCGATGCCGAGGCCTTCGACGCGGAGGCCTGGATCCAGAGCGCCCACCCCGAGCTGCGGGTGATGAGCGCCGGCCAGACGATCGAGATCTACAAGGAGACGGGCCGTCCCGAGGAGTTCATCCGCCAGTTCTCGCTCGGCGACTTCCATGGGACCCACGCGCTCGGTCACACACGGATGGCGACCGAGAGCCGCGTTACGACCGCCGGCTCGCATCCTTTCTCCACCGGCCTGGACGTCTGCCTCGTGCACAACGGGTCGCTGTCGAACCACAACCGCCTGCGCGAGGAACTCCGGCGCGAGGGGATCGAGTTCCAGACCGAGAACGACACCGAGGTGGCCGCCGGGTACCTCGCGTGGCGGCTGCGGGAGGGCGCCTCGCTCGAGCAGGCGCTCGACGGCTGCCTCGACGATCTCGACGGCTTCTACACGTTCCTCGTCGGCACGGCTGACGGCTTTGCCGTCTTGCGCGACCCGATCGCCTGCAAGCCCGCCGTTCTGGCGGAGACCGATGAATGGGTGGCTATGGCTTCGGAGTGGCGCGCGATCGCAGTCCTCCCCGGAGCAGCTGACGCGACGGCCTGGGAGCCGGCGCCAGGCGTCGTCTACGCCTGGGAACGACAGAAGGTATGAGAGCTGAGGTGACGGAGGCGGCCGAGACGACGGCAGTCGAGGTCGTCGATCTCGCCTCCACGCCTCTCCGCGAGCTGAACCAGCGCCTCCACGACCTCGCGGGCGGCGCGGACGGGCCCCGCCGCTGGCGCATCCTCAATCCCAACGGCGCCCATGCCGTCGCCTGCGGAATCGACGCCGAGATCGAGATCGAGATCCAAGGGCACGTGGGCTACTACTGCGCCGGAATGAACAAGCTGGCGACCGTGCGGGTGCACGGAAACGCCGGTCCCGGCCTCGCCGAGAACATCACCTCCGGAACCGTGATGGTGGATGGGAATGCGAGCCAGTCCGCGGGCGCGACCGGACGCGGCGGCTTGCTCGTCGTCCACGGCGACGCGGCCGCACGCTGTGGGATCTCCATGAAGGGGGTCGACATCGTGGTTCGGGGCTCCGTAGGCCACTTGAGCGGATTCATAGCGCAGACCGGCCGCCTGGTCGTCTGCGGCGATGCCGATGAGGCCCTGGGCGACTCGATCTACGAGGCACGCATCTACGTCCGTGGAGCGGTCTCCGAGCTGGGAGCCGACTGCGTGGAGAAAGAGCTGCGTGACGAGCACCGCGCCGAGCTGGCGGACTTGCTCCTGCAGGCCGGGATCGACGACCTCGACCCGTCCGATTTCCGCCGCTACGGCTCCGCCCGCCGCCTCTACAACTTCCACGTCGACAACGCCTACTGATGGCGACCATGGACACCCACGACCCCTGGAGCCTGCGCGAGTCGTACCTCTACGACCGCAGGGTCATCGCCGAGATCCAGCGTGCCGCGCGTGAGGGCATCTACGACATTCGCGGCTTCGGCGCAAAGCGGCGGCTCCCCCACTTCGACGACCTCCTTCTTCTCGGCGCCAGCATCTCCCGGTACCCCCTCGAGGGCTACCGCGAGCGCTGCGATACGGATGTCACGCTCGGCACGCGCTTCGCGAAGAAGCCGCTCGAGCTGAAGATCCCGGTCACGATCGCGGGGATGAGCTTCGGAGCGCTCTCGGCTCCGGCCAAGGAAGCGCTCGGCCGCGGCGCCAGCGAAGTGGGCACCTCCACGACGACGGGCGACGGCGGCATGACGCCGGAGGAGCGCGAGCACTCGAAGATGCTCGTCTACCAGGTCCTGCCTTCGCGTTACGGGATGAACCCTGACGACTTGCGCAAGGCCGACGCGATCGAGATCGTCGTCGGGCAGGGAGCCAAGCCCGGCGGCGGCGGCATGCTCCTGGGTCACAAGATCTCCGATCGGGTGGCGGAGATGCGCAGCCTCCCTCGGGGCATCGACCAGCGGAGCGCCTCGCGGCATCCCGACTGGACCGGGCCGGACGACCTCGAGATCAAGATCGGCGAGCTCCGCGAGATCACCGACTGGGAGAAGCCGGTCTTCGTCAAGATCGGCGCCACGCGCACGTACTACGACGTCCAGCTCGCCGTCAAGGCGGGCGCCGACGCGATCGTCCTCGACGGGATGCAAGGCGGGACGGCAGCCACGCAGGACGTCTTCATCGAGCACGTGGGCATCCCCACCCTGCCGGCCGTGCGCATCGCGTCGGACGCGCTGCAGGAGCTCGGCATGCACAGGCAGGTGCAGCTGATCGTCTCCGGCGGGATCCGCACGGGCGCGGACGTGGCGAAGGCTCTGGCGCTGGGGGCCGACGCTGTTTCGATCGGGACCGCGGCTCTGATCGCCATGGGCGACAACAGCCCCGAGCTGGAGGAGGAATACGCGAAGATCGGAAGCGCGGCCGGGTTCTACGACGACTGGCAGGCCGGGCGCGATCCGGCGGGAATCTCAACGCAGGACGACGAGCTGGCCGCCCGCTTCGACCCCCTCCTCGGCGGCCGCCGGATCGCCAACTACCTGCGCGTGCTGACGCTCGAAGCCCAGACGCTCGCGCGTGCGTGCGGGAAGTCCCACGTCCACAACCTCGAGCCCGAAGACCTGGTCGCGCTGACGGTCGAGGCCGCCGCCATGGCGCGGGTGCCGCTTGCCGGCACGAGCTGGATCCCAGGCGTCGATAATCAGGGCTGAACCTGATGTCGTTCCTTCTCCCCTGTCCGAACTGCGGCCCGCGCGACGTGAACGAGTTCTCGTACGCCGGCGAGGTCACGAAGAGGCCGAAGCAATCGCCGACGCTTCGCGAGCTGACCTCGTACGTCTACTTCCGGGAGAACGTCGCGGGCATCCAGCGCGAGTGGTGGTACCACCGCCTCGGCTGCGAGGTCTGGTTCCAGGCGGAGCGGGACACGCGCACGAACGAAGTCATTCGCGTGGAGATACCTTCGGCATCTCCACGCGAGGGGATCGCGGCACACGGAGTGACCGAAACGCCGGATATGCCGGCCGTATGAGGCTCCCTCCCCAGCCCGACGAGCGGATCGACCGGACCCAGGAGGTCGTTTTTACGTTCCGAGGAAAGCCCGTCAGGGCTTTCCGAGGAGATACGTTCGGGTCGGCGCTCTTCGCCGACGGCCAGCGCGTGTTCTCCCGGAGCTTCAAGTACCACCGCCCGCGGGGGCTTCTCTGCTGCTCCGGCAGCTGCCCCAACTGCATGATGACCGTCGACGGAACGCCGAACGTCCGCGTGTGCGCCGAGCCCGTGCGCGAGGGCGCAGACCTCACTCCGCAAAATGTCCTGGGCTCGCTCGAGCACGATCTCCTCGCGGTCACGGACAAGATCGGCGGGCCGTTCACGCCCGTCGGCTTCTACTACCGGACGATGATCCGCCCGCGGCGCGCGTGGCCGCTGTACGAGAAGTTCCTGCGCAACGCCGCCGGCCTGGGCCGAATCGACCCGCACGCCGAGCGGAGCGACCGCTACGACACGGAGCATCGCCACGCGGAGGTCCTGGTGGTCGGAGGTGGGACCGCCGGGCGAGAAGCGGCCGGCCGCTATGCAGCCGACGGGAAGCACGTGGTCCTCGTGGAAGAAAACCCCTACCTCGAAATCGACGAAGGAGATTTCGAGGTATTGAGGGGAAGGGCTTTGGGGATCTGGGAAGGCGGGCTCGTGCCGGTGGACGCCGGCAACGTCCTCTATCGGTACCGGACGGAGCAGATCGTCGTCGCCACGGGAGCGATCGAGCAGCCGCTCGTCTTCCTCGGGAACGATCTCGTCGGCGTCATGCTGCCGGAGGCCGTTCGCCGCCTCGTCGACGACTGGGCCATCCGCCCGGGGGAGCGCGCCGTCGTCGTCACGGTCGACGAAAACGGGCGCGAGGCAGCCGCGCGGCTCAAGGGGATCGGAGTGGAGATCGGCGGTGTCTACGACCTGCGCCGCGAGCGGATTCGCGAGATCGTCGCTCGTGGACGCAAGGGCGTGCTCCGCTCGGTCGAGCTCGACGGCCGCCGCATCGACTGCGACCTGCTCGTGATGTCGGGTGGGCGCCAGCCCGCCTACTCGCTGCTCGCCCAGGCCGGCGCCCGCGTGGAGTACGTCCCGGAGAGCGGCGCCTTTCTCCCGACCGAGATCCCGGAGGGCATCGAGGCGGTCGGGTCGGTCGCCGGCGAAGGGCTCTCCGCGGCCATACCCGCCGCGACGTACAACGGAGCGTCCGGCAAGGGGAAGTGCTTCGTCTGTGTCTGCGAGGACGTGACCGACAAGGATCTGAAGCGCGCGATCGCCGAGGGCTTCGACTCCCTCGAGCTGGCCAAGCGCTACACGACGGTGACGATGGGGCCGTGCCAGGGGCGGCTCTGCCACGTGCCTTCCATCCGCGTCTATGCGAGAGAGAACGAGAGTGACCCGGGGACGATCGGGACGACTACGGCACGCCCACCGTGGGGCCCGGTCACGCTCGGCGTCCTCGCGGGCCGACCACACGAGCCCGCCCAGCGCTCGTCGATCCACCACCGCCACAAGGAGCTCGGCGGCCGCATGATGTGGACCGGGACGTGGCGCCGGCCCCACTCCTACGGCGACGTCGAGGCCGAGGTGCAGGCGGTGCACGGCGCAGTCGGGCTGATCGACGTCTCCACGCTCGGCAAGCTGCTCGTCGTCGGGCCCGAGGCTGCGGATTTCCTGGAGCGGCTGTACCCGAACCGCTTCGGAGACATGAAGGCGGGCCGCATCCGCTACGCCGTCCTCAACACGGACGCGGGGCGGATCATGGACGACGGGACGATCGCGCGGCTCTCCGACGATGCGTACTACGTCACGACGACGTCGACGGGCGCCGGCGCGGTCGTCGAGTGGTTCGAGTGGTGGAACGCGGTCTGGGGCCTGGATGTGCAGATCGCGGACATCACCGGCGCGCTGGCCGCAGTGAACGTCGCGGGGCCGCGGGCACGCGAGCTCATGACCAGGCTCACCGACCTCGACGTCTCCAACGAGGCGATCTCCTACCTCGACGCCCGCCAGGGGAAGATCGCGGGCGTCCCGAGTCTCGTCCTGCGGATCGGCTTCGTCGGCGAGCTCGGCTACGAGCTCCACTTCCCGAGCCCGTACGGCGAGTTCGTGTGGGACACGATCCTGGAGCGCGGCGAGGATCTCGGCATTCGACCCTTCGGCCTGGAGCCGCAGCGGATCCTCCGGCTCGAGAAGATGCACATCCTCGTCGGCCAGGACACGGACTCGGAGTCGAACCTGATCGAGGCGAACATGCCCTGGATCGTCAAGTTCGACAAGGACGACTTCGTCGGCAAGTGGGCGCTCGAGCACGTGCGAGCGCGCGGCCCGCGCGAGCAGCTAGTCGGCTTCGAGATGGAGGACGGCCGTATGCCACCCGAGGGAGGCCAGGTCGTCATCAAGGAGCGCCGGCCCGTGGGCCGGATCACGAGCGCACGCTGGAGTCCCGAGCTGCGCAAGGTGATCGGAATGGCCTGGGTGCCCACAGAGCTGGCGCGCGACGGTGCCGAGTTCTTCGTCACGATCGACGGCGGCTTCGACAAGGCGCATGTGCGCCTCACGCCCTTCTTCGACCCCGAGGGGGAGCGGCTCCGCTCGTGAGCGAGCTCCTCGATTTCCTCTCGCCGGACCGGGCCGACGCCGAGGCTCGGTGGCGCTCGCCGCTCGAGCGGGCGCTCGAGCACGCGTCGCCAGAGATCTCAGACATCTCCCTTACGGGCAAGCTCGACGTCCGCGGCGACATCGGCTCGCTGAAGACTCGAGCGCTCGAGATCATCCCTGTCACGCCTGACCGCGCGCTCGTCTTGTGCGACTTCATGAGGACTGCAGAGGTCCGCGCGAAGCTCTCCGAACGCTTCCTTGTTGTCGACATGAGCGGAGCGTTGGCCGGGCTCCAGCTTCGCGGCGAAGCGCTCATGCGCCGCTTGACCGACCTCGATCTCGACTCCCTTCCCGCGGTGGGCGCGGTCGCGCACGTGCAGGCGTACGTGCTCCGGGACGACGCCGAGACCTTCCGCCTCTTCTTCCCGCAGGAATACGGGCACTACCTTGCCGAGGTCGTCGTCGACGCGGCGGAGGGGCTCCGCGGATGAAAGACATCTTCCGCGTCCGGCGCATGTGGCGGCCCCGTGGGGAGCTGAAGCGCCGCTACGACGTGGTCATCGTCGGGGCCGGCTCGCACGGGCTCTCGACCGCGTACTACCTGGCGAAGAACCACGGCATCACCGACGTCGCCGTGCTGGACAAGAGCTACATCGGGTCGGGGGCAGCCGGGCGCAACACGACGATCATCCGCGCCAACTACCGCACGCCCCAGGGAGCGGAGTTCTACTCGGCCAGCGTGAAGCTCTACGAGGGCCTCGCAGCCGACCTCGACTTCAACCTCCTCTTCTCTCAACAGGGCCACCTGACGCTCGCGCACTCGGACCGCGGGATCATCACGGCCAACGAACGCGCCGAGGTGAACCGGCTGCTGGGGATCGACAGCCGCGTGATCTATCCCGACGAGATCGCGAAGCTCTGCCCGGAGATGAACCTCTCGGAGGAGGTCACTTGGCCCGTCATGGCGGCGCTCTATCACCCCCCGGGCGGGATCATCCGTCACGACGCGGTGGTCTGGGGCTATGCGCGCGGAGCCGACAGGGGCGGCGTCGAGATCCACCCGTACACCGAGGTCACGGGAATCGAACGCTCGAACGGACGTGTGCGAGGCGTGCAGACGACCCGCGGGGACATCGAGTGCGACACGGTCATCAGCTGCACGGCGGGCTGGTCGACTCTCGTCGCCGACCTGGCCGACGTTCCCCTGCCGATCACGACCCACATCCTCCAGGCGTTCGTCACGGAGCCGGTGAAGCCGTTCCTCGACGTGATCATCGTCTCCTCGCAGATGCACATCTACGTCTCGCAGACGGACCGGGGCGAGTTCCTCATCGGCGCGGAGATCGAGCCGTACACGACCTACAAGGGGATCGGCACGTTCCCCTTCCTCGAGTATTCGGCCAAGCACACGCTGGAGCTCTTCCCGCAGCTGGAGCGAGCCAAGATCCTGCGCTCCTGGACGGGCCTCTGCGACCTCTCGCCCGACTACAGCCCGATTCTGGGCGTGACCGAGGTCGACGGGTTCCTGGTGAGCTGCGGGTGGGGCACGTACGGCTTCAAGGCCGCTCCGATCGTGGGTACGACGCTTGCGGAGCTCGTCGCGACGAAGCAGACTCCCCCGTTGATTGCTCCCTTTGCCCTCGAACGCTTCTACAAGGACGAGCTCGTGAGCGAGCTGGCGGCCGCGGCGGTGTCCCACTGATGGCCACGCACATGCCCTCGAGCCTCGAGATCGCCCAGGAGGCGGAGCTTCGTCCCATCGGCGAGATCGCGGAAGACGCCGGCCTCGACCCGGACGAGTACGACCTCTACGGGAAGTACAAGGCGAAGGTCGGCCTCGACGTGCTCGAGCGGCTCAAGGACGTTCCGGACGGGAAGCTCATCTGCGTCACGGCGATCACGCCGACAAAGGCCGGCGAAGGGAAGACGACCACCTCGGTCTCGCTGACCCAGGGGCTCGGGCACATCGGCAAGAAGGTGGCGCTCTGCCTGCGCGAGGCCTCCCTCGGGCCGGTCTTCGGGATCAAGGGTGGCGCCGCGGGCGGGGGCTACGCGCAGGTCGTTCCGATGGAGGACCTCAATCTCCACTTCACGGGAGACATTCACGCGATCAGCGCGGCGAACAACCTCCTCGCCGCGATGGTGGAGGCCCACCTGCTGCACGACAACAAGCTCGGGATCGATCCGCTGACGGTGAGCTGGCGGCGCTGCGTCGACATCAACGACCGCGCGTTGCGCCAGATCGTCGTCGGCCTCGGCGGCCGGGCGAACGGCTACGTGCGCGAGACGGGCTTCGACATCACCGCAGCTTCGGAGGTGATGGCGATCCTCGCAGTGGCCCGCGATCTCTTCGACCTGCGCCAGCGCCTCGGCGCGATCACAATCGGCTACTCGTGGGACGGGGAGCCGGTGACCGCCGAGCAGATCCGGGCGGCGGGCGCCATGACCGTCCTCCTCAAGGAGGCCATCAAGCCGAATCTCGTCCAGACGCTCGAGGCACAGCCCGCCTTCGTGCACTGCGGGCCCTTCGCCAACATCGCCCACGGCAACAACTCGCTCGTCGCCGACCTCGTCGCCCTCAAGCTCGCCGACTACGTCGTGACCGAGAGCGGCTTCGGGTCGGACATGGGCATGGAGAAGTTCCTCGACATCGTCTGCCGCGTCGGCAACATCGAGCCGAGCGCGATCTGTCTGGTCACGACCGTGCGGGCGCTCAAGCACCACGGCGGCGATCCGGACGGCGGCGTCGAGGCGGTCGAAGCCGGCGCGGCCAACCTCCAGCGCCACCTCGGCATCGTCGCCGAGTTCGGCTTGAAGGCGGTCGTCGCCATCAACCGCTTCCCAGACGACACGGAGGAGGAGGTGGAGGCGGTGCGCCGGCTGGCGCTCGAAGGCGGCGCGCACGGCGCCGAGCTGAACGAGGCCTTCGAGCGCGGCGGCGAAGGCGCATCCTCCCTGGCCGAGGCGCTCGTCGACGCCGCCGAACAGGGCTCCTCCTACGCGCCGATCTACCCGCTGGAGGCTCCCATCGACGAGAAGATCGAGGCGGTCTGCAAGCGCGTCTACGGCGCCGACGGGGTCGTCTACCTCCCCGCCGCCCAGGAGAAGCTCAAGGCTTTCACGGAGAACGGCTTCGACAAGCTCCCCATCTGCATGGCGAAGACCCACCTTTCTCTTTCACACGACCCATTGGTCCTGAACGCGCCGACGGGCTTCACCGTCACCGTCCGCGACATCCGCGCATACACGGGCGCCGGCTGGCTCGTGCCGCTCCTCGGGGACATGCAGACGATGCCCGGCCTCGGCAAGACCCCCGCCGCCTTCGACGTCGACATCGACGAGAACGGCCGCACGGTCGGCCTCTTCTAGTCGTTGACTTCCTCCGGAAGGAGGAGTAAAAGCAAGGCTCCACTCCGGGAGAGAGGACAACGGCGTGCGGAGATCCGCTCACACGATGCTGTCCATGGTGGGCGTGGCGGCCGTGCTCCTGCTCGGCGCCACGGGCGCGAGCGGCGCCGGCAACCCGATGAAGCTCGTCGGTGCGCTCAACCCGTGGAAGAACGGCCAGTTTTCGAACGTGGCCGCCGATGCGAGCCGCCACGTCGGTTACCTCGGCTCCTTCGACGACCAGGGCGTCGCCGTGATCGATACGCGCAATCCGGCGCAGCCCGTGCTCACCGACGTGCTCTCCACGCACATCACCAGCGACGTCCTGACCTCGGACTCGGCGGATCTCGACCTCGTCAGACGGTATCTCGCCGTCAGCCACCAGGCGTGGAGCGCCGAGGGCGCGTTCACGGGCGTCAGCATCTACGACATCGGGCCGGATCCGTATCACCCGGTGCTTCTGCGCCACATCGCCGTTCCCGGCGGGGTGCACACGGTGCAACTCGACCCGGAGGTCGGGTCCGGGCGTCCATACGCCTACGCGAACAGCGAGCACAACCTCAAGGTCACGATCGTGAACATCTTCACGGGCGCCAAGGTGGGCGAGTACTCGTCGGCCAAAGGCATCGGCTGCCTGCCGTCGGAGAGCAACTGCCAGCAATTCAGCTTTGCTCACGAGGGCGCGATTCAGAGACATCCACGGAGCGGCCGGGTCCTCGATTACGTGAGCTATTGGGACAGCGGCCTTCGCATTGTCGACGTCACCGACCCGGCGCACCCCGCTGAGGTCGGCGCTTTCGACTACACGCTGGAGAGCGGCAACTGCTGCGCACACGATGCCAAGCCGACCCCTTCCGCGAACTGGGTCTACCTCGAGGACGAGATCGGGGTCGGTGGAACAGGTGGGGTTCACGTACTCGATGCGTCCACATGTGACGGACTGAGCTACTGCACGCCCAGCCAGGTTGGCTTCTGGCACATCAACGGCCATCCGGTGCAGGCGGCCGCCTACCATGGCGCCGGCCCTGGGGCCGTGAACGGCGTCATCCAGCGCTTCTTCACGTATGACGCCCACAACCTCGACGTCAAGGGCGAGAACCGCTTGCTCGTCGCGAACTACACCATGGGCATCCGGCTGATCGACACGACGAACAAGGCCTCGCCGAAGGAGGTCTCGTTCTACCTCCCGAACGCGAACAAGAACCTCGCCTGCAATCAGGCCTGCTTCTTCCAGGGACGCGAGACGTGGGGCGCGTACTTCGGGTCCGACGGACTGATTTACGCAAGCGATTTCTGGCTCGGTTTCTTCATCGTCCAACCGCCAACGTAGGCGCCGCGTGCGCGCACCGGCAGCGACTTACCTTGACGAAACGGTCGCCGACTTCTGCGAGACCGTCGCCGGTCAGACGTCCGCACCGGGCGGCGGCTCTGTCGCTGCGATCGTGACCGCGTTCGCGGCCTCGCTGACAGCGATGGCCGCTCGCTTCGCGACCGAGCAATGGGAAGACGCGCCCGGCGCCGTTGCGCAGGCGGAGGCATTGCGTGCACGGGTGCTTCCGCTCGCGGACGAGGACGCCAGGGCATACGAGAGCTTTCTCCTCGCCCGGCGCATGTCGGAGGAATTCGATCCCCAGGTCCGCGACGCGGCGATCGGCGAGGCGCTCTCACGGGCCGCTGACGTTCCCCTCGCAATCGCCGAGGCCGCATTGGACGTGGCTTCACTTGCAGCCGAACTCGTCGAGCACGGCAACCCGAACCTGCGAGGGGACGCCGCGACGGCCGCCCTCCTCGCAGAAGCGGCTGTCCGAGCGGCCGCCAATCTCGTCGAGGTCAACCTCGCCACGCGCGAGGGGGACGAACGGATCGAACGAGCACGCGAGCTCGTGGAGATGAGCCGCCGGATCAGCCGGCGGGTGATCGAGCCCGAAGCCTAGGCGGCCGCTACGGTCGGGTAGTAACTCCCCAGTCGGTCGCCTTCGCGATGATGACCGCCACCACGATGCAGAGGATGCAGATGACGATCATCGCGAACTCGAATGTCTGGCTGTGCCGCTGCAGCGGGCCGAAGACGACCTGTCGTCCGCGGACCATGAATCGCTCTCGTGTCGCCATTCGAACCTCCTCGACCTACGTGACCGGTCCGCCGAGCCCGGGCTGAGGCGCATCCCGGTCTGCGATCGTTACCTGCCCAGCGTGGCCGGATACGAGCAGCCGGGCCGCCTGCTCCTTCAGCTTTCGATCCTCGGTCGTGACCCACGCGACGAATGCCGCGATCATGACGAGGATTCCGATGATGGTGAGGATCCAGTAGGAGGTGCTCACGCCGTCAGTAGCCGTGCCGAACGTTGAGCCAGGACCGAAGGTGAAAAAGTCGGCGCACTTCTCGTACGGCTTGTAGACCCCGTCAGCACCGGAAACGCCGTGTTGGATGCATCCAGGTGCCGTATCCCATCCGAGTGCCATCTCAGTCCCTCCTCAAAACTTCCTCGGCCCGGCGGCGACGCCGGTCCTCGCGGATCGCCCAACCTCCGAACAAGCCGAGCACGGCCACGAGCAACGCGATGCTGAGCGCAAGCTGTTGCACGGCTACACCTTCGCCTCAGGCCCGGCCCTGACACGGCCGTCGCCGTTGTTCATAACGAGATCCCGATAGTCGTCCAGCAGGATAGGCGCGGAAGGCACTTCGGTCCCGTCGGGCTCGATCACGACCTCGGGTGGGCGGGCGAACTCCGGATAGAAGTCCGCCTGGAACTCGGCCGCGTCGAGACCCTCGAGCTCGACCTCGGGCGGGACACGCAGAAGGTTGAGCTTCTTCATGATCCACGATGGGATGTACCCGCCGAAGAAGCCGAGCGGCAGGAACACCATCATCGCGTAGAGCTGGCCGGTCAGGGACGTGTCGACGTTGTTCAAGCCGGTGGGATAGCCGGCCGCGAAAAGGCCTACGGCAAGGGGACTCCAGAACCCCGCGACTCCGTGAACCGCTACGGCACCGACCGCGTCGTCGATGCGGAGCTTCTTCTCGATGAAGTTGCCGGCGTAGACCGCGAGCGCACCGCCGAACATGGCGATCAGATAGTCCAGGGACGGGGCATAGATGTCGGCCCCAGCGGACACGGAAATCACGCCGGCGAGGCCTCCTGAAAGCGTCCAGAAAGGATCGCCCCGGCTGGCGAAATACCCCCCTGTGAAGCCGCCCGCGAACCCGATCGTGATCGCGAAGATGATCGAAGAGAGCGTCGTCGGGTTGAAGTAGATGTTTCCCCAACCCGGCAAGGTGGTCGACTGTATGACCAGACACGCCGCGTAGAAGCCGTAGAACCCGGTGAAGATGAGCATCAGGCCCATCAGGGTCAAATGCAGGTTGTGCGGCCTGAATGTCCTAGCGAGCCCATCCTTCGTGTACTTGCCGATGCGCGGGCCGAGGTTGAGAAGCACGCCCAGGGCGAACGCGCCGGCGACGCCGTGGACGACCAGACCGGCGATCGAGTCGTGGAAGCCGTAACGCATGGGGAGGAAGCCATAAGCGCTCCAGCCCCACGAGGCATCGAGGATCCAGATCACGGAGCCGAGAATCGAGCCGAGGATCAGGTAGGCAGACAGGCGGACGCGCTCGATGAGCGCGCCGGAGAGAATCGAGGCGGTCGTCCACGAGAAGAGGAGGAAGGCGGCCCAGAAAACACCCGAAAGGTGGTCTTGCAGGTTGGGACCGAAGTTCGCCGCCCACGGATACGTCGTCGAGCAGAAGTTGGCCATGAGCACTTCGCTCGAGTGCACCGAGTTGACGAAGTCGCTCGGCTTGAACGGGATGATCCCCGTGTTGAAGCAGCCGTAGATCCACCACCCGAAGTAGTAGAACGTCGGCGTCACGACCGCGATCGTGAGGATGTTCTTCATCGCCGTCGCCATGACGTTCTTGCGCCTCCCGGCGCCGGCCTCGTACGACATAAAGCCGACGTGGATCAGCCACATGACGACGACGGTGTAGTAGTAGAACTGCTCGGACAGGATCTGACTGTCGAGCGTCAGCTTGTCCGAGAGCTCTTGCGTGGTGGGCGCCTGCGCGAGCAGCGCGCTCAAGCCGCCTAGCGTCGACCCGACCATGCTTCACCTCTCCGATGGGCCTGCGAACTTGCGTTCCGGAACTCGCGTTCCGTGGACTGGCGCGAGGCTAGGGCCGGCCATGCAAGCGGACAATGGCAGAGCGTGACACTTTGACCGCCGCGTGCTGTGCGAAACGCACATACGCGCGAATGCTCTCAGGTGCCGTGCCGGACCTCGTCGATCCGCCCGCTGTCGGCGTCGACGAGGACGAGCGTGACCTTCGAATAGCCGCCGGTTGAGTTGCGGATCCAGAAGGACACAGCCCAGAACGCGCGGGGCGGAATCCCCCTCCGCACCAGGCGAATGTTGTGGCCCTGAGGGGTGAACTCGACCTGTGAACTAGCGATGGAGACTGCCTTCTCCTCGGTGATCCGCGGCTTCCCGTGTCCGGGGAGTCGAGTGAGCAGAAGGCCCACCACGATCAGGGCCGCCATGAAGGCGACTCTGGGCCACGTCACCCGGCGAAGGCGTTCGCCGAGGCTACGCGGTGGCGCGGTGGCGCCTGAAGAAGATCCAGAAGCGGAGTGCAAGGTATCCCGGGAAGTGGGTCAGAAAGGTGAGCTGGATCCACCAGAGCTTGTGGCGCCAGTCCATTCGCTGCTCGCGGGTCTCGATCCAGGTCAGATAGATCGCAAGCGCCCACGTGAGAAGGAGAACGACGGGGTAGAAGCCCAGAAGTAGGAAGATCAGCACGCCGGCCAAGTCTGTAACAGGACACTCGGTTGCGCAACCTGGGCATGACGCAGTCGGTCGCGCAAGTCACAATCGCCAGCGTGTCCGCGCAGGACGTCATCCAGACCGTCGCGATCATGCTCGGCGTCGGGCTGGTCTCGAAGCTGATCGCAGACCTGGCCCGCTTGCCGCAGATGCTCGTCCTCCTCGGCGCGGGCGCTCTCATCGGCCCGGCGGCGCTCGACGCCGTCGATGTGCCGCTCGACTCGCTCGGCGCCCAGCTGGTCCTGACCGTCGGCGTCTCGTTCATCCTCTTCCACGGTGGGCTCCAGCTCTCGGCGCGCATCCTCGAGCGGGTCGCGGTCGGGCTCACCCTGCTCGTCATCCCCGGGGTGATCATTACGGCGGTCGTCACCGGGGCGGCGGCGGCGGCCCTGTTCGGGCTTCCCCTGACGACCGGCCTTCTGATCGGCGCCGTGCTCGCACCGACCGACCCCGCCATCCTCGTTCCCCTCTTCGACCGGATCCGCATGCGCCCGAAGGTCTCCCAGACCGTCATCGCGGAGTCGGCCCTGAACGATCCCACCGGGGCCGTGCTGGCGCTCGCCTTCGCCGGCGTCGTCGCCAGCGGAAGCGCTTCGTTGACCGAGCCCTTGATGGACTTCGTGGTCGATCTCGGGATCTCGACCGCACTTGGCTGCGTGTACGGGATCGTCCTCTCGGCTGCAGTCTGCAGCCGCCGCGCTGGCATCTGGCGCGAGTCGGCGGCGATCGCCGTCATGGCGGTGATCACGGGCAGCTTCTTCTCGATCGACTCGGCCGGGGGAAGCGGCTACCTGGGCGCCTTCCTGGCCGGGCTGATCGTCGGGAACATGGAGTTCCTCAAGCTCGGCATGCACACCGAGCACGAGCGGGAGATGCGGATCCTCGTCGGCAACGTCGCCGACGTGATGGTCATGTTCGTCTTCATCACGCTCGGGGCGAACCTGCCCTGGGCCTCGATCGGAGATCATCTGCTTCCCACGTTGGGAGTCCTGGCCGTCCTCCTGTTTGTCGCCCGCCCCCTCGCGATCCTCGCGTGCCTGCTTCCGGACCGGCGCGGCCGTTGGTCGAAGGAGGAGCTCATCTTTCTCGCCTGGACCCGTGAGACCGGCGTCGTTCCGGCCGCCCTGGCCGGGATCATCGTCGCGATGGGGATCAACCACGCCGACCTCGTGGTGACGACGGTCGCGGTGGCCGTGGTCGTGACGCTCGCGGTCCAGACGACCACCAAGGGATGGCTCGCGCGCCGGCTCGATCTGCTCGAGGACGGCGAGTATGTGGGCCCGCCCACTCCGGGCGTTCCAAAAGCGTCCGCCTCCGAGGCTTCGGCGTGACGATCAGGGCCAAGCTCTACGCGGCGCTAGCCGTCACCGTCGCCGGCCTCCTTGTGACGGCGGGGGTCGGGATCTGGGGGATGAGCCGGCTCGGCGACCGCTTCGACGAGGTGCAACGGGCTTCGGAGGCCCAGGCGCTCGCACTCCAGCTCAAGTTCGACGTCACCGACTTCAACGGCTGGCAGACGGCCTACGGCTACGACAACGGCGAGAGCCGCCCGGTCTTTCTCCAGTCGGTGGAGCGCTTCCGGGCCAATCTCGCTCAAGCCAGGAGCGAGCTCACTCGGCCGCAGGAGCAGCAGGTTCTCGACGAGATCGAGTCTGCGTTCGACGATTTCATGAAGCTCGATAACCAGGCGTTCGCGGCTCTCCAGGCCGGACGCACCGAAGAGGTCAAGCGGCTCTTCCTGGGGCCGGAGCTCGAGAACTTCGACCGTGCGGCGACGGCCGCGCAGCGGCTGGCCGTCTACGAAGCGGCGCGGGTCACGGCCCAGGACAGGGCCTTCAAGGACGCACGCAAGGACGCCTTGCGGCTGCTGATCGCGGTCAGCGCGATCGCAGCGTTACTCGTCGTCATCCTCCTCATCACCGCGAACGACCTCGCCAAGGCGGCCGAGACCGTTCTCGAGCGCCGTCCACCCACCGGCTAGCGGCCCTGGGGCGGCGCCGGCCAGGCGTGCTAGCTAGCTCCAGGGGTAGGGCGAGTGGGAGACGGGGTGCAGGTCGCCCGTGGAGAAGCGCTCGAAGCGGAATGGATAGAGCAGGCTCGAGTGCTCTCCGACGAGCACCTTCGCGACTTCGCGCCCCACTCCGATCATCTTGTAGCCGTGGTTCGAGTCGAGCACCGTGTAGACGTTCGGCTTCACGTAGTCGAACACCGGGAAGTTGTCGGCGGTGAACGAGCCGACACCGCCTGAGCGGGCCTGCTTGTAGAGCGGCCGGCAGCCCTCGAAGCGGCTCATCGAGTGGGACAGGGCCGCGCACCACATGTCCGGGAAGTCCGGGTCGACGTCGGTTGTCGAGGGGTACGGGTCAAGGTCGACGTCTCCGTCGACGACGAGCGGCGAGGCGCCGCCTTGGACGCCGTGGCGGTCGCGCTTGAAGTAGATCCCCCAGAGCTCGTCAGTCACGAGCTTGCCGTCGTCGGTGTGGAGCGGAGCGTCCGTGTCCAGGTGGATCACCGGCGGGGCGCCGCCGTCGGCGAGGGCAAACGTCTGCGGATCGACCTTGATCTCGCCCTCCTGAAGGTTCCAGAACGTCCACATGGGACGGTCGCGCGCGACATCTCCCGACGGGGTGCGGATGTCGATCGTCGGCGGCAGCCCGAGCAGCTCCCAGAAGCGCTGTGCCCACGGGCCCGGCGCGATCACCAACTGCTCGCCGACCGCGATGCGGCCCTGATTCGTCTCCACGGCGGTGACCGCATCGTCCTGCCCCAGCTCGAGGCCGGTGACCTCGACTCCGGTGAGGATCTCGACGTCCTCCGAGCGGCATTTGCCGACGAGTCCCAGGACCGACTCCCGATTGAAGGCGAAGCCGCCCTGATGCTCGTGCAGGCACACCGTGACTCCCTGTGCGCGCCAGTCGGGAAAGAGCTCCTTCATGTAGCGGTCGACCTCGGCTTCCCCGGTGACGAGCGTCGAGCGGTAGCCGATCCGCTCCTGGCGCTCGTACACCTCGACGAGGTCGGGTTCCTGCACCGCGGGGCCGATGGCCATGTAACCGACGGGGTTGTACGCATAGGCCGCCGGGTCGGACTCCCACACCTCGACGCAGGCCTGCATCAGCTCGCTCATGGCGGGCTGGTAGTAGTTGTTGCGGACGACGCCGCAGGCGATGCCCGAGGCTCCTGCGCCCGGCTCCGACTTCTCCAGCACGACGATGTCGCGCCCCGAGCCCAGGCCGCGGTCGCGTAGCTCCTTTGCGAGGTGATACGCGGTCGAGAGACCGTGGATCCCGGCGCCGACGACGACGTACGGACGGGAGCTGGGCAGGTCGGCCATCAATTGCCTCCTAGGCAATAGCGTTTCACATCTGTCATGCTGACCGTAGCATGGCCCGCACCGGAAAGCCAGCCGTTCGCCACGTCGCCGCCGTCGAGCGGGCAGTCGGCGTGCTCGAGGCCCTCGCGGACGAGGGCGGCGAGCTCGGGACGAACGAGCTCGCGCGGAGGACGGGAGTCAACGCGAGCAGCGTCTCGCGCGTCCTCGCGACGCTCTCGGCCGGCGGCTACGTCGAGCACGTCGAAGAGACGGGACGCTATCGCCTCGGCCTGCGTCTGCTGCAGCTCGGGAACGTCGTGCTCGGCAGCCTCGACCTTCGCCAGGTTGCTCGCCCCCACCTCGAGAGCCTCGTCGAGGAGATCGGGGAGACAGCGACTCTGTCCGTTCCGGGCGAGCGCGACGCCGTGACGGTGGACTTCGTCCAAAGCGGCTCGTCCGTGCAGAGCGTCGCTCGACTCGGCCGGCCGAGCGTCGCCCACGCGACGGCCACGGGCAAGGTCCTCCTGACCTTCGGCGAGGTGGACCTGCCGACCGGCCGGCTCGAGCGCTTCACGGCGCGCACCCTCACGGATCCCGGCAAGCTCGCGAGTGCCGTCGAGCGCGCGCGAGCTCAGGGCTGGGCGGAAGCCGCCGGCGAGCGCGAGCGCGACCTCAACGCCGTCGCCGCGCCGATCTTCGGCGCCGAGGGCCGGCTGGCCGGAATCCTCGGTCTGCAGGGGCCGAGCGGCCGCTTCGACCGGCTCGCGAGGCGCGCCGCCGTGCACCCGCTCCTGGCGCGTGCGAACGCCGTCTCGAAGGCGTTAGGCTGGGCGCCATGAGCACCGAGGCGAAGATCATCCAGACAGCGTTCCATCGGAAGCAGGAAGAGCTCGGCTGCGAGTTCATGGACTGGGAGGGCTGGTACTGGCCCAACCACTTCGGCGACCCGGTGGCGGAGCACCACGCGGTGCGCCGCGACGTGGGCGTGTGGGACGAGTCGCCGCTCCGCAAGTGGGACTTCAGCGGCCCTGACGCGCTCCAGGCGGCCGACCGCATCTTCACGAACGACATGGCCGGCCTCGAGATCGGCCAGGTTCGTTACGCCCCCTTCTGCGACGAGAACGGGAAGATGGTGGGCGACGGCACCGTCTTCAAGTTCACCGACTCGAGCTGCTGGGTGATCACCGCGCTCGACTCCGACCTCGATCACTTCAACGACGTCGTGTCCGGCATGTCCGTGGAGATCGAGCCGATCACGGAGAAGCTCCCGCACGTCCAGCTCCAAGGTCCCCGGTCACGCGAGCTGCTCGCCGACCTGACGGATGAAGAGGTGGAGAACCTGGGTTACTTCCGCTTTTTCCCGCACCAGGTGCACGTCGGACGAGTGCCGTGCTGGGTCTCCAGGACGGGCTACTCGGGCGAGCTCGGTTACGAGATCTTCACCGACCCCGATTATGCGAAGGAGCTCTGGGACACGCTCATCGGCGCGGGCGCGAAGCCGTACGGGCTGGCCGCGGTCGAGATGCTGCGCATTGAGTCGGGGCTGATCTTCATCGGTTACGACTACTTCCAGCACGAGACCGATCCCTTCGACATGTCGCTCGACAAGGTCATCCGCCTCGACAAGGGTGACTTCCACGGCAAGCCGGCGCTCGCGGAGACGGCCAAGGCGCCGCCGCGGCGCATGGTCACTCTCGCTCTCGAAGGAAGCGAGGTCCCGGAGTACGGCGCCGCCGTCACCAAGGACGGCGGAGCGGCGGGGACACTCACGAGCCCGTGCGAGAGCCCGACGCTCGGACAGGTGATCGGCCTCGCGGTGCTCGAGACCCGCTTCCCCAAGAAGGGTGAGCAGGTCGAGGTCGCAGTCGGCGAGGGGACGACCACCGCCACCGTCTCCGACTTTCCGATCTACGACCCCGGGAAAACGCGTCCGCGCAGCTAGGAGGGTTTGGCGGACGTCGCTCGTCGCCGTTGACGTCGCGACCAGCGCTGGACGGCTCCGTCGCGTCGCCCCGGCGCCGGCTACGAGCCGGGCACCGGGGCAGGTCTTGCAACGTGCTCTTCTACGGACCCGGATCCCTGGAATCCGCAGCTCGTGCCATTACGGACAGCCAGGCGCGTCGTGGTCGGCGAGCGTGAAGACGGGCGGATCGGCGTGCGGCGCAATGAACGTCGTATAGGTCGTCGCCCCAGCGGGGCTCGAGGCCTGGCGTGGGTCATCACCGCTCTCGATGAA
>Ga0209874_1000096_pt1 | contig 21877 bp, 18 predicted proteins | sample GWRWN1_20_30_FD_187216 | JGI IMG/M metagenome (GOLD analysis project Ga0209874, IMG submission 187216) | Riverbed sediment microbial communities from areas with no vegetation in Columbia River, Washington, USA - GW-RW N1_20_30 (SPAdes)... | ecosystem: Environmental > Aquatic > Freshwater > River... | reverse complement strand
GATCGATCTCGTCAACTGCCTTGGCCCGCTGGCGAATCTTGGCTTCATCGTCTTCCCAGAAACCGTTTAGATAGGTCGAGATCGTCGAAATGTCATTCTTACGCAGGAACTGGATTAGCTCCTTTAACTCCTTGACACCCACCTTCATGGGTCCTTTGCGCGCCTCGGCGATCTCTTCATCCGTCCCGCCATCGATGCCGACTAGCACCTGATAGAGACCGACCTTGCGTAATCTCGGGATCAAATCTGCGTCGCGGATGAGATTTTGCGCTCTGCTTAGACAGAACCAACTCATGTCCAGCTTTCTTTTTTCCAGCTCGTCCACCAACTCAACCATCTTCTGGCGGTCGGAATTGAAGTCATCGTCCATGAAGGTGAGCGCTTTGACGCCGTATTGCTTATTCAGTAACTCCATCTCGTCGGCGACCGCTTTACCGCTCCGGGTGCGGTGCGAGGTGAAGTCACGTGGATTGCGCGGGTCAACCAGCCACCACTCGTAACAAAAGTGACAGGCTCCTTCGCAACCTCGGGTGGTTACGGCTTCATTGTAGTTTGGAATGACGGAATAGCCGTAGTAGCGATCCATTGGGAAGAGATCGTAGGCCGGCATCGGCAGCTCATCGAGATTCTGGATCAAGGGTCGGGCTGGAGTAAGTATAATTTCGTCGCCCTTGCGATAGGCAAGTCCTTTGATCCCGTCGAAGTTCGGTGCCGGGCGGTCGAGCTCCGCCAATAGCTCCCACAACGTGTATTCATTATCGCCGAAGACGCCAACGATGGCGAAATCAAGTTGAGGATTATCTTTCATGATCTGCTGGGGAACGGCAGTGTACATCAAACCACCACCGACGGTGACCGTCTTAGGATAAGATTCCTTGATTCGCTTCATAGCCGCGTGAAACCGATTGAGCTGTGCTGCGCCACCGGCGGCTGGAATCACGCTACCAAAGAAGACCACATCCGGTCGTCGCCGGCCGACCTCGTCTATCATTTGGTCATCATCGAAGCCGAGGGCGCGGCAATCCAAGACTGCAACATCCGCAGCTTCCTTTTCGCGGATAAAAGCCGCAACTTGCGAGTGCAGGGAATTTACCGCGATATGGCGGTCACCCCAGGGTGCCCAATTTCCCATGGGTGGCGTGACAAATAGGAGTTTCATTACGGTCTCCTCTTTTTTTTAGGTAGAATCGTTTGACCCAAAATATTTAATACCTAAACGATTGTCAAGATTAGACTCAAGAAATGGGGTATTTTAGATCCTGCTCATGTTCCAAGAATAAAAGTAATAACCCCGCAATTTTGCTATTGACAACACCAGGCCCTTTTGTTACAGGTTCGCGAGACTGGGGATGGGAGTGCTCCCCCCCTCGCCAGAATAAAAACAGGAGGGTACATCTATGGCTGAACAAGCGGCTGAAGAACAATTATTAGACGTAAGGGTCGCTGAGGCTTCTGCGCTCTACAAGTTTTATCTCAACCAGGAAAAGAAAATCCTGGGTACGTCGGCCGTCATCATATTCTTAACGGCCTGGGAATTGGTGGGCAACACGCTGGGGCTCATCAACCCCATGTTCATGAGCGCACCGTCGCTCGTAGGGAAGGCCGCAGTGCAGCTATTCGCCTCAGGGGAGATTTGGAACGACCTTAGGGTAAGCGGCATCGAGTTCGCCTGGGGATATTTTCTCTCGGTCCTCGTCGGTGTTCCGTTCGGGATAGCGACGGGCTGGTACAAAAAGCTGTCCTACATCTTTGACCCCTTTGTCAACGCCATGAACGCCACTCCCCGCGTTGCGTTGTTGCCCCTCGTAATCATCTGGCTCGGGATCGGCATCCTGTCCAAAGTCGGCATTATTTTCTTAGGCGCTGTTTTCCCAATCTTGATCAACAGCCGGGACGGGGTAAAAACCACACCGTACAATCTCTTGACCGCAGCGCGTAGCTTTGGCGCTTCCGAATGGCAAATATTCCGGAGCGTCGTTCTCCCTTCAACGGTTCCGTTTATTCTTACGGGCTTAAGGCTTGGCGTCGGCCGGGCTCTGATCGGCGTCATGGTTGGCGAGCTTTACGCGGCGACCGCCGGAATCGGTTTCATGATTACCGTCGCCGGCGCGACCTTCCAAACCGATAAGGTTTTCGTCGGCGTGCTTGTCTTCGCCATCACTGGCATGGTCGCGATGGAGCTTCTTACCAAGCTTGAAGCCCGATTCGACAAATGGCGTCCGAAGGTCGGAGCCGTTGCGTAACTAGACGCGCTAATTTACTGTCACACACAAGAGGTGGCTTTCGGGTGAACAACTGAAGCCACCTCTTTTTTTGCGATGTTTGAGGTACGGGATTCCCCCAGGTGCCTGGAATGCGCCTGCCCGCCGCGTTAACCAAACAAATTCGAGGCGGTCTTTCTTGATCCAATCGAAAAACGTTCTCCAGAAAGAGATCTGATGCGCGGATTCACCGGCCTTCTACTACTTGTCTTGCTTTTTTTGGTCCTTTCTTTCCGACAAGGAATTGCCCTTTACGTAGACTGGCTCTGGTTTCAGGAAGTCGGCTATACGCAGCTTTTTACCACGAGTCTTGGGTATAAGCTCATTTTGGGAATTCTGTCCGGCGGGCTACTCTCTGCGCTGCTGTACGTTAATCTCAAGATTGCCGCCGTCGCCCCTACCGGCTTTCAGTTTTCGCGTGCCGATAATGTCATCGAGCTTCCTCCAACGGATCTGATCGATCCGTTGCTTCGGCGCTTGCTCCTTCCTGGATCCCTCTTCTTGGGCCTGCTCGCGGCACCCCAAGGTGCCGAAAATTGGGAGCGCTTGCCTCTTTTTCTGAATCCGATTTCTTTTGATCTCTCAGATCCTCTGTTTGGTTACGATATCAGTTTTTACGTCTTCCGGTTGCCTATGTATCAGGCTGCCTACCATTGGCTGATGTTTGCGTTGGCGCTGACCACAGTCGCTACCGCCGCCGTCTATTTCCTCTATCGCGGCATTCAATACGGTCCTCAAGGACTTTTTCTTTCCGAGCGAGCCCGCGCCCATCTCTTCGTCCTTTTGGGTCTGCTTCTCGCGGTGAAGGCTGGAGGTTATCTTCTGGAATCGTTCGACCTGGTCTACTCGCCCCGGGGCGCGGCCTTTGGCGCGAGCTATACCGACGTCTATGCCAACTTACCGGCGCTCCGCATTCTTGCTTTGCTATCGTTGATTGCCGCTGCCCTATCCTTCACTCAAGTTTACCGGACTGGGTTTCGCTACCTCATAATCGGCATCGGTGCTTTGCTCGTCGCGCATCTCGTCGGGCTTAATCTCTACCCTTCTCTGCTCCAACGCTTTCGGGTCGTGCCCAACGAAGTCGATGCCGAGAGGCCATTCATTGAGCGCAATATTAAATTTACCCGCCTCGCCTATGGGCTGGATAAGATTGAGAGCAAGGACTTTCCCGCCGACGAACAACTGACCGCCGCCGATCTGAAGCGCAACGAATCGACCATCAAAAACATTCGACTTTGGGAACATCGGCCGCTTCTGGCCACCTACGCACAACTTCAAGAGATCCGCACTTATTACAAATTCGTCGACGTTGATAACGACCGCTACATGATTGACGGCACCTACCGGCAAACCATGCTGTCGGCTCGCGAACTTTCCCACCAGCACCTACCAAGCCGTATCTGGATCAACGAGCATCTCACCTATACACACGGCTACGGCCTGGTCTTCGGGCCGGTAAATCAAGTCACTCCGGAGGGGCTACCCGAATTCTTCATCAAGGACATCCCGCCCGTAGTCACCGTCGAATCGTTGAAGATCACGCGCCCTGAGATCTATTATGGGGAACTCGCCAACGATTACGTTTTTACCAAAACCACGGCACGTGAGCTGGACTATCCTTCCGGAGACCAGAATATCTACACGACCTATGAGGGCCGAGGTGGAGTTACGATCGATTCGTTTTGGCGCAAAGTCCTTTTCTCAGCTCACCACGCAACGCTAAGAATCCTACTGTCGGAAGACATCGCCCGTGCAAGCCGCATTATTTACCACCGCCAGATTCAGGAGCGGGTCAAGAAAATTGCTCCGTTTATCACCTTCGACCGCGATGCTTACCTGGTCATTGCCCAGGGCGGGCGTCTTTTTTGGATGATCGATGGCTACACCACTTCCGATCGTTTTCCGTACTCAGAACCGATGCGCCGCGGCGGAAAAAACTACATCCGAAATTCCGTTAAGATCGTTATCGATGCTTATAACGGCACTGTTGATTTCTACGTAAGCGATCCGAAAGATCCCATCATCCTGGCCTATGCAAAAGTTTTTCCGGTCCTGTTTAAGTCTTTTGAGGCGATGCCCGAGGATTTACGGGCCCATATCCGCTATCCTCAGGATCTGTTTACTATCCAGGCGCATATGTACGCGACTTATCACATGCAAGATCCTCAGGTCTTTTACAATAAAGAGGATCTGCTCAGCATACCGCGACGAACTATTGAGGGTACGGAACGGGAAATGGAACCTTATTACACCATCATGCGCCTCCCCGGCGAGGCGAAAGAAGAATTTGTTCTCCTCCTCCCCTTCACGCCAAACAAGCGCGATAATATGCGCGCGTGGCTGGCGGCCCGGAGCGATCCGCCACATTATGGGAAGCTCACCGCTCTCGATTTCCCAAAAGCAAAACTGGTTTATGGTCCGAAGCAGATTGACGCGCGTATTGATCAGGATGCCTTCATCTCCCAGCAGTTGAGCCTCTGGGGCCAACGAGGTGCACAAGTGATTCGGGGAAGTTTGCTAGCCATCCCCATAGAAAAGTCACTTCTCTATGTCCAGCCGCTCTACCTTGCGGCGGAAAAAGGGTCCTTGCCCGAGCTCAAGCGGGTGATTGTCGCTTTCGGCAATCAAATCGCCATGGAGGAGACCCTAGAGCAATCTTTGCAAAGAATTTTTGGCGGCAAACCATCACCCCAGCCGGTGCAGCAGCCCATGGTTGCAACCCAGACGCTTACTACGGAAAAAGAGCTGGCCCGGGAGGCACTCGCGCACTTTTCACGCGCCCAGGAATTACTGCGCCAAGGGGACTGGGCCGGCTATGGCGATGAGCTCAAGAAGGTCGAGGCCTTGTTGCGCGAAATGCAAAAAGGCCGTTAAGGCCTCTGCGATCTTGAAACCGCAGATTGCATGATCATAAATTTAGCCAGCTGATCTTTTCGCCACCGTGTAGCGACCACTCACCAAGAGATCTTCGGCGAGCCGGAGAAGCGCGAGGGCAGTTTTACTCCGCTCGGCACCGTGAGCAGCTAGAGGAACTTGCTGCCAAAGAGCATGGCTTCCGTCCCGCTGGTAGCTAATTTCCTCTCCGGTTTCCGCAAGAACGATGAGCTCACGATCGGAAACGATTCCGTATCGCTTCATGTTATACACGACAATAGCGAAACTATCGTCGGTTTTATGGTTGAGACTATCGTTGCCAAAAAAGGGATTCCGATACTCTCCGCCAAGTATACCCATGATGGTTGGCGGGATATCGATCTGACTGATCACACGCCGTACTCGCTGTGCCTCGAGGTAAGCGGGAGCCAGGAAAAGGGCCGGGACGCGGTAGTCGTCGACAGGAATCAAGCCGCGCCCGCGCAGATGTACGCCGTGGTCGCCGACAAAAACAAACAACGTCTTGTCAAAATAGGGGGCATTTTGAGCCTCGCGGATAAACTTGCCGATGGCGTAGTCCGCATAAAGAAAATTATTGAGTTCTTCCAATACGAAACCTGGAGGCACCGGAGTTTCGGGCGGAAGAGGCTTGATTCGGCCAGGCGGATATTCCCATGGCGAATGCAACGACACCGTTAAAATCGTGGCAAAAAACGAGCGGTGCTGTTCGTTGAGCTTACGGAATTCTAGGTCCGCTCGCTGGAATAAGTCCTCGTCCGAGACACCCCAGGTGCCCCGAAACACAGGGATGACAAAATCTTTTTCCTCGATGAATCTATCGAAGCCGTTGGCGAGGAAAAAAGCCCGCATCTGATCGAAGATGCCTTGGCCCCCATAAAGAAATAGCGTGGAATATCCGCGTTCCTTCAATAGGCTCGCCAGGGTTGCGAAAGATTGCCGTGCTTGGGGCCGCTTAACCACGCCCGCTCCCGGCAGCGGCGGAAAAGAGGAAACCGCCGCTTCCAGCGCCTGGATCGTCCTCTCGCCAGTGGCGTAACATCTCTCAAAGAGAACGCCGCCCGTTGCCAGATGATCCAGTTCCGGTGAGAGTGCCGGACTTCCGCCCAGAGAACCCACCAGTCGCGCCGTGCAACTCTCCATCACCACCAACACGACATTCAGGGGCTCGAGCCGTTCCTTTCCTTTTACCCACCGGACCAAGGGATTCGGCGAGTCGTCGGTCAGCGGCCCTTGCGCCGATAAGTAACTGCGCGCACGAGCGATAGCTTCATCGGCAGGGGGAACCTTTACGACTGATTTGAGGGCGGTGAATTCGTCCTTGAACCGCTGGCTCCATTCGTAGAGAAGATTGAAGATGCCGCACGAGGCGACCTCGTTGGCGATTCGGTTTGTGGTCACCGCGGCGAAACTAGGGTTGAGCGGCCGGTGATCGAGGGTGCCGCGCGTGGCAATACCCGTGAACAGGAGCCAAACAAAAACTCCGCAGCGGTCCCAATACCAAGACACGATCATCTGATTGGCGGTCAGAGAGCTTACCGACGTGACCAACAGCAACGCCATATACATGCCGACGGCGGCCAGCAGGCAGATCCGGACCACCGGGTAGGCTTTGCGGACGGCCCTCAACACTTCCGGATCCGCGCCGTGCTCGAATACCAGGTAATTGGGCCGAAAATCGTAGTAGCGAAAAAAGTAAAGTCCCGCGATCTCAGCGAGAAACAGCATGAAATAGAGAAATCCAACGTAGGCCAGCACGAACGGTTTGGCGAGCGGAAGGAGTGCATCGGGAAGAAAAAGCGTGAGCAAAACCACAATCACACATCCGCGGCTGACGACGACGGCGTCTAAACGGACGCCGACCCAGAAGAGTCGAACCCGCTCTCGCAGTGATAGTTCAGGGATCTCCGCCCGGCGCTGAAAATACAACCAGGCTCGAAAGCCTGTGAGGATCAGCAGGGCCACCAGTGTTACAGCAACAGCAAAAGTGGTTCGTGGCAGGGCTAGCATGGCTCTCAACATGATCCCGCTCGGTTAAAAACCGAACAGGGAAAAAAATAAACGCCCGCGTTCCGGGATCGTGATGTTGGCAGCAATATTCCAAAAGTTGATGATCGCAAAAAAGGTCCAAACAGCGGCGATGCTTCTGAGCCGATAAATGCCGCCGCGGGGCAAGGCAGCTGAGCTTGAACTGCTGCGCTGCTTCTGCTGTCGGAGCATAGAGCAAGCAATTCCGGCTGCCAGCAGGAAGCAGTAAATCAACCGCGCACCGAGAACTTGCCAAAGGGCTACGAAGTCACCGGCAATAAGGGGATTCTTGTGCTGAATCAGATGGTAGTACATATTGCCAACGAACGCGGCGGCGAACACGGCAGTGATAATCCGCAGCGCAGGCTGGCTGCGAAAATACTTCAAATAAGCCGGTAAGAAGAAAAACTCAACCATCAATTCCTTAAAATAGTAATAGTATCGGTTCCAAAATTCCAAGATCGTTTCGGCTAGCAGAGGTTTATAGGTGTTGCGAAATACGTTGAACCCGAACAAGCGCAAAATTCCGATCCAAACATGTCCCTTGGAGGCAATCGACAACGCTTCCCAAACCAGTTCGAGATACAGGCTTACCCAGGTTATCATTAGCGATGCTGCCGCATCGCCGCTGATGATTGATTTCAATCGTGGAATGCCCAAGTTATGCCCGCTCAGAAGTGGCGTCAGCGAGATCCGGGGGTCTCCATAAACCACCGCGCCGATCACTTGCATGACGACTTTCCAAACCAACACAAGCAAAAGCAGTTTGATTCCCCCAAGGAAAGAACGCGCGTAAGCCTCGGCGGTCTGCGCTTCGGCTCGCGCGAGGTTATCGTGACCTTTGCCGGGCGGGGTATTTGTTCCATCCCACACCGGCCAGATGTAAAATAAATGGTCCTTAAAACCTGTCCCGGCTGCCTTGCCCCGTTGGCCCGAAAGCAGCATATAACCGACGCGCCAAATGAGATAAGGGAAAGAGAGCGCGATGAGCGAAATCACGGCGATGCCGAATCCAGAAGAGTCCGGAGCGGACCAGATGACGAGCAAGAGAGCCCAGAAGAAAAGATGACAGCAAATCTGCGGGCGAACCCTGACCACCTTGGGCAAGCGCTTAAAGTGTAAAGCCATTAAGTACAGCAGATATACGATGGCCAACAGAACGGGGAAAGCGACGGCGGGAACTAACCAGGTTCCTGCATGGCGATACTCGCGCCAGGGAGCATAGCGGTTCAGAACTCCCGCGATACCGGCGAAAAATGCGCCGATGAAGAGAACGTGCCTGCGACGGTTAGGGGTCAGCCAGCCAATAATTTTCCACGATTGTACCCGGGCAATAAGCCGCTCATTTTCATGAAACTGGGCAATGCTCCGGTAAGCCTCATTGAGCGCGGAACAGTTCATGTTGCGATTTCTCGCGCGATGAGATCCAAGATAGTTCTAACGGACCTGAGCTCGCCGGGATCAATCCCCTTTTCCCGGAAATCCACATCGTAGGTTTGCTCCAAGTAAGTAATGATCTGCAGCAGAGCGAGAGAATCAATCAGTCCGGATTCAGTAAGGCCAAGGTTCTCGTCTATTTCATCCAGCGGATAATCCGGCCTCTGGATGGTGCGGAGAAAACCGATAAGCTCGTTTTTCTGTTTTTCGCGATCCATGATCTCTCGTTCCTGGCCCAAGGCTCGTCATTTGACATCGCAAAAACTTAAGGTTGTGCTCGGAGAATTTTCTGGAGATCCAGCGGGGCTCTTTGCGCGCAGCTTTCCTGTACGACGCGTCGGCTGATCTTGCCACGTGCATTGGGGGGGAAAGAATCGAGGATATACCAACGAATCGGCATTTTGAATTCCGCCAAGTGACGCTTCATCCAGCCATGAAGCGCCCGGATGGTAATTGCATCGTCGTTCTTCAACACGACTGCCATAGCCACGTTCTGTCCGTAGAGGGGGTCGGCGATACCAAACGTGCAAACCTCCCGCGTGTGTTCAAACCGCTCCACGACGGCGTCGATATCCTGTGGATAGATTTTCGTTCCCCCTTTGTTGATCTCCTCCCGCTCCCTGCCCTTGAGATAGAGCCACCCCCGCTGGTCGATGAGTCCGACATCCCCGGTTAGAAACCAGCCGCCCGACATCACCTCATCCGTCAATTGCTGCTGGCCGTCATAGCCTTGCATGAGCGCGGCGGTATTGATCCAGACATAGCCGGTCTCTTCCGTCTTGCACGGTGAATCCAGGTCAAACGCCGCAGCGGGCTCGCGGCTGCTAAGAATCCTAATGACGGCTCCCCAGGGAATCCCAATCAAGCCGTCCTCGGGCACGAAATCGCCCACCGTAGTCCCCGCCACCCAACTCCCCGTTTCAGTGATTCCGTAGGCATTGAAGACTTCCCTTGTGCCGGCCCATTCTTGGATCTGTTTCCAGAGATGAGCGCCCAATGGCGCCGAGCCACAATGGATCCTTCGCAGGCTTTGTGATTGGGGTGGCTTGCTCGCTTTCAGCGTCAAACCCCACATCGACGGAACCGACGAGAGAAAAGTAATCTTGTGATCATCGATCAGATGTCCCAACTGCATGAGGAAATCCGTGCTAAAGGCCGGAGCGATGTATAAATCCAGACCCGAAAGCCACGGGAATAGGCAATTACAAATAAGACCGTGGCCAAAATGAGTCGGCAACAAACAAAGCGTTCGGTCATAGGACTGCACACCCAGAGACTCCCGCAACGCTATCCAGCGCGCGCGAAGTGAGCGATGAGTGTGGACCACGCCCTTTGGAGTACCGGTCGAACCCGAAGTAAAAAGGATTAATGCCTCGTCATCTAGCCGCGTCCGGCTATTAAACGGCATGGCCACTGAATGCGCCTGTTTGCTAACATTCCGGGGTGGAGTAATCACCTTGGCGCCGGCCGCCGTAATTGCCGTCGTAATTGAATTATCGGCCTTCGAGTCTACGAGTATGAACCGAGGCCTGACTGCCCGAGCCAAATTTTCCACTTCAAAGGCACTCAAGCGACCATCAATAGGAACGAAGCTCGCTCCCAAGTGCCATACGGCCAGCAGGTCGATAAAAAACTCCAGGTTGTTGCCATAGCAGACCAGGACGCGGTCGCCGCGCGCAAGGCCTTCATCTTGATACTGTTCCACCCGCTCGGCTACTCGAAAAGCGATCTCACGGCGGTTCAGAGTTCGCCCGGTGAGCAGTTCTGTAAGATGACCGACGTTTATGTCAAGGAACACCGATTTCTCCAATAAAAATGTTTTTACGTTTTACCAACGATCCCGTCAGCAGGCAAGGTTGCTTCTCTCTATAGCTCGGCGTTTGGACTAGCAAGCCTCGTTTTTCGTATTTTTTGCTGCTATACCACTCCGATGATCAACCCGCGGCGGCAGCTCGCCATCAGGGGAGTTATCTTCATCGTCTTGGTGGGGCTACTGTTTTTTTTCAGTCACTATCTGCCGCAGCCCTTCACCGCATTGATGCCGCCCGGCGAAGACTTCGATGACTTCGAAGGGATTTATTCCAGCAGCGACAAACTCAGTAAGTTTCTCCAATCCTTAGGCCCTTATTCTCCGGCCGTATTCGTCGTTTTCCAAATTTTGCAGGTCGCAGCCGCTCCCTTTCCCGGAGAACTGACCGGGGTCGCCGGCGGATACGTCTACGGCGAAACCATGGGCTTTGTGCTTTCCACGGTGGGACTCACCATCGGCTCCTGGGTCGCATTCGAACTGGCAAGTATTTTGGGCAGGCCTTTTGTGGAGCGATTTGTCAGCCAGGAGGTTTTGCACAAGTTTGACTTTCTGACCACCAATGCAGGTGCAACGATTTGTTTTTTGTTCTTTCTTATTCCAGGCTTCCCGAAGGATTATCTCTGCTATCTGCTGGGTTTGAGCCGGATGAAGCTGAGTACTTTCCTGATCGTATCCATTATCGGCCGTATCCCGGGAACTTATCTGCTAACCGTTCAGGGCGCCAAGTTCCGCAATCAGGAATACTACGCAGTGGCCATCTTCGCTGCCGTCTCCGCAGTGATCTTGCTTGTGGCATATCTCTATCGAAACCAGATTTACCACTGGATCAAGCACCGGCACGATCAATGAAAGTTAAGAGCCGGCGTTCTCCTGAGTTGCAACAAAAAGAACCCCATTTCCGGGGACAGGTGCGTTACAGAGCCAGGCTGCGCGTTGCAAAATAAAAAAATGCGGCCACCGCGATGCGATACCACGCAAATGGCGCGAGACTCCAGCGACTCAGAAAACTTACAAAAGCCTTGATTGCGACAAGTGCCACCAAGAATGATACCAAGAAGCCGACGCCAAACTGAACGAGATCCTGGGCGGCGAAGAGACTGCGCATTTTAACCAGCTCATAGCCGGTGGCGGCGAACATAATCGGCACCGCAATCAGGAAAGAAAATTCCGCTGCTCCCTTTCTTTCGAGTCCCACGAGCATTCCACCGACAATCGTTGCCGCCGCTCTCGACGTGCCGGGCCATAGCGCAAGCACTTGGAACAGGCCGACTCCGAAGGCCTGACTCATGGTGATGGTTTCAAGGGAATAGGAGCGGCGCTGGGAAACAAACTTCTCAGCAAGCAAAATGGCGACGCCACCGACGGCCAACGCCCAGGTTACCGCCAGCGGTGTAAAGAGCTGCTCTTTGATCGTATGGCGTGCGAGAAAACCTACGATCAAAGCGGGTAAGGTCGCCAAGGCAATCCGCCAAAGGCCGGACCATCCTTTTAAAGTCGAGTCGGAACCAACGGCAGATCGGGTGGGAATCAATTCGATAAAGCGTCGCCAGTACAGAAAAACAACCGACAGGATCGCTCCGAGCTGAATGGCGACTTCGAAGCTTGCCGCTTTTTCGCCGACGAAACCAAGTAGATGACCGACCAGGATCAGATGACCGGTAGACGATACCGGTATAAATTCCGTCAGTCCTTCCACAATACCTAAGACAACCGCAATGCCCAAAGAGTCCACACATCTTCCTCCTAATCGACCCGATCAAAATTACCCAACCCTCGGTTCAGATATTGGACTTTGCTTTACGCCACTCGCTGAGGAATTTGATCATCCCCGGAAGCAGTGAAAGGAAAATCACGATGGCGATCACAAGATGAATTTGCTCCTGAATATTCGGGATGAACGTGCCCAGGAAATAGCCGGCTAAGGTGGTCATCATCACCCAGAAGATTCCTCCGAAGACATTGAAAGCAAGAAAGCGCCTGTAGGACATTGCGCCCACACCCGCCACGACAGGGGCGAAAGTTCTAATTATGGGAATAAAACGGGCAATCGCAATCGTAAATCCTCCGTACCGGTCATAAAATTCTTTAGCCGAAATGAGGTGCTTGCGATTAAATAAAAGAGAATTCTCGCGGGTAAAAATTTTCGGACCCGTCGTGTAGCCGATTCGGTAGCCTACGGTATCACCGACAATCGCTGCTGCGCTCAACGCGAGGTTCAACGTCAATAAATCGAGATCGCCTTTGGCAGCGAATATCCCGGCGGTTACTAACAAGGAGTCGCCGGGCAAGAAAAAGCCGATCAGCAGCCCGGTTTCGACAAAGACAATGATTGTGAGCAAAACCAGACCTCCCGCCCGAACCAAGAGCTCAACGTCGTAAACTTGGTGAAATAGATTCCACAAAAATTCCATTATTTATTTTTTCCTTTCCATAAAATTCAAGGCGTGACACTTCTGCGACCATCAGCCGGTTGCTGATCGTTCACTCTTCGGACCAGGACATATTCGTCGACTCCGGCGAGTTTTTTCGTGCCTTCGGCCAGTTGGCTTTCTAACCGGAGCAGGGTCTTCGCTTTCGCGAAAACCAGCAGGGGATGAGTGTTTTTCTTCCATGCATCCGAAAACTCAGCAAAATTGAAGAGTATTTTTCCGTGACCGGACGCAGGATTCGGGCGGTGGGTAGAAACATAAGGGCTTCCCATCAACGTCGTTTTTCCTGATGAAGCAACAATCCACATGGGTCGATCGAGGCGCAAATAAAAAATCAACCCCGGTACATACGTATCATAGATAGCCGTCTGGCGGTCAGGCGTCATGAACGGAGCCGCGCGTTGCGCAAGCGCCTTGGCCGACCGACCAACAGAGGCTGTCACCATGAGCTGGCCCACCAGCATAAAGAAAACCGCTATTCCGGCAGAGGTACAAAGGTAGCTTACAATCTGGCCACGCCAATACCCCCTCAAATTAGCGTAGGTATAGCCCCCGAAGACGAGCACCATGACTGTGAAGCTCAACCCGATGAAGACAAGACCGTCAATTACAGTCGCCTGGATTTCCGTCGGCAAGAGATGCTGCCAAACCCCGCCAATCAGCAGATAGAAGACAAAGCCGGCCGAGAAAATCCACGACAGATATAAAAGCCAGCGTTCTTTTGAATCCGACCTATTGAAAAGACCGGCGATTGTTTGTCCGGCCAGTAGGGCGAGGGCCGGATAGATCGGCAGCACGTAGTGAGCCAACTTGGAATTTGATGCAGAAAAGAAGAGGAACGGCAAGACCGCCCAGAGAATCAAAAAAAGTTTCTTGTCATTAAACTTTTCCCACGAATCTTTTACAACCAACGGCAAGAATAAACTCCAGGGTGAGAATCCCGCTGCCACCACAGCAAAGAAGTAGTACCAACGCTCGGTCCGGTCGAACTCATCGCTTAGGTACCGGGCAACGTGGTCGCCCCAAAAATAATAGTACAGGTAACCCGGGTTTCTTGCATCGACCCAAAAATACCAAGGGGCAACGATGACGAAAAAGAGCAGTGCCCCGGGGAAAAGATACAGCCTTCGCACGCTTGACCATTTTTGGGTTAGCAGGAGATAGACGAAAAACACCATGCCCGGAATGATGAACCCGATTAGCCCCTTGACGAGTGTACCCGTGCCGAGCGCTCCATACATAAGTAAGCAATAGAGTTTTTTGGCTTTTTCATTTTCGGCGTGTATGGCTGAATAGAAAGAGCATAGCGCCAACGTAAGGCAAAAGGTTAGCGCCATATCAGAGCGGACGATGCGCGCGAGGATAAAAAACTCAACGCTGGTGACTAGAACCAAAGCGCTCCATAAGGCCTCCCAGGGTCCCCACCATCGATGTGCAAAACGATAGACCAAAAAAAGACAACCGAGGGCAAACACTGCGGACGACAATCGCGCGGACCATTCTGTTACACCAAAAATCTTATAGGACAACGCCACCGGCCAGTAAAAAAGCATCGGTTTATCCAAGACCGGCAGGAAGTTTTCGTGGGGCGTCACCCAATCATTCAGCAGGAGGATTTCGCGGGCTTTCTCTGCGTTTCTTCCTTCGTCGGGTTCGAAAAAGTCCGCGCTACCGAGATTCACGAAAAGAACTGCTACGCAAACGAGGCAAAGAAGCCAAGTTAGGCAAGGGTGTGCGGCATCAGTATCTGAAATGCCTGGCTGAAGGGGGTCTCGCCGTGGAGAAGGGTTGGTCACCAGAGATTCTCGAAATGACGTCGCTTATACGTTTACCCTAGGGCAGTATATTTTCAAGACTAACGCAGCGTTATTGAGTTGAAACATAGATCCGATATCCGTGATTACAGGCTCCCAATGGCGAGAAAGGGCGGCTACGCCCCTCACAGTTGCTTGATTGACATGACTCGGCCTGGGGCGTAGAAGGTAAAGCAGGTCAGAGGTGCCTTATGTTTGGAAGCATTGGCATGCCGGAACTTATCGTAATTTTCATCGTTGTACTCCTGATTTTTGGTCCCACCAAACTTCCCGATCTGGGGAAATCTCTGGGAGAGGCGATACGCGGGCTCAAGAAGGCAATGAATGAGCCGGACAAAAGTAACCTGGAGGGCTCGGATAGTTCCGAGAAATCCCGCGAATCCACTAAGTCGCACTCCGGCTAACTTATTTTCTGTTTAAGTTCCACGGGTCCATGAAGCCATACGTCTTCAGAACGAGCGCTTCTTTTTTGGTTTCTTCGGCCTTTTTCTTATTCTTGACACTCGATCCGGCGACAAGCCAGCAACCCGTGGTCAGCTTCTTTTACGATGAGCGAGGCAACGTCGTCCGCCAAGAAAGAGATAGCAACGGCGACGGCAAGATGGATCGCTGGACTTATTATGATCGACAAGGACAGATTGAAAAGGTTGAACAAGACGTTAATTTCGATGGTAAACCCGATATCCTTATTTACTACGAAGCCGGCAAGCCCAGGCGACAAGAGATTGCCAGCAAAAACGATGGCCGCGTAGATACCTGGTACTTTCTCGATTCCAGTGGGGAAGTCGAGCGCAAAGGTCAGGATACCAAAGGGTCCGGGAAGCCGACGATATGGGTCTTTTATCAAAACGGCCAGCCAGTGCGGAGCGAGGAAGATCCAAAGTCCTCTGGCAACGGCACACGCACTGTTCTCTTCAAAGACGGCAAGATCAGTCGTATAGACGAGGACACCAACGGCGACGGCAAAGCTGACAGCTTCTCTTATTTCGAGAACGGTCAGTTGGTCAGAAAGGAGTTTGACCGAAAAAATAACGGCAAAATCGATCTCCGCGGCTATTATCAAGACGGACGGCTTGCAAAACAGGAGGAAGATCTTCAGGGCAACGGAAAGTTTAACAGAATCGTTTATTTTCAAGGCGAAGAGGTAGTCCGCCGAGAAGAGGATACGGCGGGCCGCGGGCGAATCGACATGATTGAGACATTTTCCCAGGGACGGCTCAATAGACGCTGGCGCGACACCAAGGGCACGGGAAAATGGGACAGTGTCCAGTACTTCAAAGACAATGAGCTTGTGCGCGAGGAACGGGATAGTGACGGTGACGGCTTTTTTGATCTGCGACTCTTTTATGAAAAGGGCCAGATCGTCCGGCAGGAAGCGGACACGAATAACGATCGGCGGGTTGATGTCTGGGTGAAATTCGAAAATAATGAACGAGTTGAACAACTGGAGGACCAAAACTTTCGCGGCAAGATCAGCGCTCGCTACCTGTTCAAGGCTGGGCAAGTCGTGGGACAGGAACCGGTCCCAGATGCAGAGCCCCCATCGGTTGCCTTTCCCTTCGTTGCGGTTGAAGAGGAGTTCAAAAATATGGCAAGCTATGAGTCTTCAAAGCCAGCAGACACACGCGCCGTAGCTGCTAAAGCTGGAATGGAGTCCAAGAGCGATACAAAATAAGATTCAAGCTAATTTCGATATGAATAGGCGTTTGGGAATCATCCTGGTAGGACTTCTGGTATTACTCGCGGGTTGCGCAACGGCGCCCGTCCAGCGGCCGCCGGGCACGGCTCAGAACCCTAATCCCGATCCAAATCCCGATCCAAACGCTTCCAATATTCCGCAGGCTCAACCCCAGATTACCGGTTCACAACGCTGGCAGCACGCGTGGAGTAGAGCGATGGAGGGCTTGGCCCTGGGTGGATCAGTCGGTGGGCTCTATGGCGCGGGTGGCGGACTCGTCCTTGGATTGATCGCAGGTTTAGTTACGGCTGATTCTCACTACGGAGCGATTAATTCTCAGATCCAAACAGAACAGCAGAAGGACCGGGCTCTCGAAGCCGCCATCGAGCAAGAGTTGGAACGCCAAAGGTCATTGGAAGGCCAAGTTGCACAGGCATCGACTCAAACTGCAGGAAATCCGCCCGCAGTGCGACCCGTATCGGACGCCAGTCGGCCGCAACCGCCCTTGCCGCAAACCAAGCCACCGGAAAACATCGCAGTTGCGTCACGGACTAAACCTCCGCCCCCCCCGACACCGTTCAAAAACGTGGAAGTGAGAGACATTAACGGTGATGGTGTGCCGGACCTTTGGATCTACTACAATCCTCAGAAGCCGGGGGAAATTATGCGTCAGGAGGAAGCTTCCAAGGGCGACGGCAGAGTCGACACCTGGAGCAACTTCAAAGACGGCAAACTGGTGCGACGCGAGGTGGATACCAAAGGGCATGGCAAACCGGACACCTCTTTTTATTACGTCAACGACCAAATCGCCCGTGAAGAGCGCGACGAAAGTGGCGAGGGCCGGGTCACCTACCGGGCGGTTTACGAAAACGGCCGCCTTGCGCGCCTCGAGAAAGATGCCGACGGTAACGGCAGGATGAATCTCTGGGTCTATTACGATACGGCAAAAGATGGCGAGGTCATCAGCAAAGAAGAACGCGACCTTAACGGTGATGGCGTTGCCGACCTGTGGAGTTATTACGACAACGGCCGGTTGGTACGCCGCGATGTCAGCGCAATCGGCTTAGAACTCCTGTCCAAGCACGAGCAGATTCCGGCCACTGCCGCAGATCTTAAACAGATCTCAGCCCCAGGTAGCTGATATGACCAGTGACGTGTCAAGCAGCTGGGGAGACCTCGGCCTTTTCTCCCTTTTCCGTAGCCCATTTCTTTTTCCTTCTCTACTTCTGCACGCGATGCTTTTTCTTCTACTCTTTCGTGCCGCCACTTTTTCAATCGCGCGACAGGAGGCGCCGATCTCAGTTCAATTGCTGGACGTAAGCGGCGGCTCGGACACCAAAAGCATCGGCCCGGGTAAGGGCCCCGGCGGGCCACGCACGCTTCCCAAATTAGGCACCCCAACTCCCCCGGCGCAGCGCACAGGCAAGCTCGACACAGGATCTCTGGAGAGCTCGGTTCCAAGTAAAAGTGCCGAATCTGAGCCGGCGCCAAATCCGGTGGTCCTCCCGGGTCCCAAGGTTTTGGCGACAGACACACGGCATGAAGCTGTCAATGCAAAAGAGACATCGCCCGATTCGCTCGTTCGACTGCCGACTAAGGAAACCCCGACAAATCTGCCATCCACCGCTGCCGGTGATCTAGCGATCAACCAAAAAAGTCTTGAGGCACTCAAAGGAGCCGGGGACACACCCGGAATCAAGGCGCTGAAAGAAGGCGCGCAGGTTCCAGGCGCACTCAAGGGCACAGGCAGTGGTGCCGGACCCTATGGAGTCCCGGGAGGAAGCAAAAGTGGAACGGGCCTGGCCGGAGGCGGAACCGGCACGGGTACCGGCGGAGGCAGCAATACGGGTTTAAAGGGGATTTCGAACGCAGACTACAGCCAATACTTAAACCAGCTTAAGAAGCGAGTAGAGTCCGTATGGAAGTACCCTGAGGACGTTACCGGAGTTCAGAAAGTTACTGTTCGTTTTGCGCTCGATCGAGCCGGAAAACTTACTCAGGCTGTCGTCTTGGAGTCGTCGGATGCAAGACTCAATACCAGTGCGGTAGAAGCAATGAAGCGGGCTTCCCCTTTCCCTCCGATTCCGGAAAGTTTGAAAGATCTCGCCAATGAACCTCTGATCATGCGATTCGAGGTTTCCAACCGAGTCCGAGGATAGAGATCGGCTTTCTCGGCCTCTCCTCGTCTCAAGACTTTCATTGAATTAATTTTCGTTTCAGGTAATCTTCAAAGATTCTGGAAGGACGCGATCATGCAGCAACAGGGTTTAGATCTTATCGACATCATTCACAAAGGTGCCATCGCCACCTATCCACTTATTTTGATGTCGATAATCAGCGTCACGGTGGTATTGGAACGCCTCTGGTCGCTCAAGAACATCGGTTCCATCACTCTGCGCATTGCGGAATCCCTCCTCGAACCCATCAAAAAGGGACAACGAGACTTGGCGATTGCGATATGCAAGCAAAACTCTCAAAGTCCCGTCGCCCGGATTTTCTTGAATGTCCTGGAAAGAGAAGGAAGCCAGGGGCTCGACACCGCGAGCACGTTGGCTACAGAGGCGATGTTTGAAGAAACACAGAAACTCAAGAAACATCTTTGGATTCTCGGGACGGTTGCCAGCAGTGCGCCATTCATAGGGCTACTGGGCACGGTCGTCGGCATTATCAAATCTTTCGAGAGTATGGCGGTGGCTGGCACCGGAGGATTTGCTGTCGTCGCCGCAGGTATTTCTGAAGCCTTAGTGGCTACCGCTCTGGGGTTGGCGGTCGCCATTATTGCGGTTATCTTTTACAATTATTTTCAAACCCGGATCGCGACTCTCAACGGTCTTTTCCGCATCCAAGTTGCAAAGATTCTCCAGCAAATGAGCGCGTGAGGTGTTTTTTTATGGCGATGACTCCTCTGAGTGGCAACGAAAACGGTTCCGAGATTATGGCGGAAATCAATATCACGCCTTTAACGGACATTTTCCTGGTCCTATTGATCATTTTCATGATTACCAGTTCGGCGATGATCGAATCCGGCGGCAAGGTCAACTTGCCCAAGGCAGTAGCCACACAATCCGAAGCGCGTGGAACCACGGTCACCTTGACCCCCAAGCGCGAAATTTATGTGAATCAGAAAAAGGTCACCGAGGAAAGTTTAGAATCCGCTTTGAAAGAAGCGTTGAGTGCAAGCCCGGACAAAACCGTGATCCTGAGGGGCGACCGGGATGTCCTTCTGGGAGAAACCGTAAAAGTGATGTCCATCGTCAAAAGAGCGGGGGCTTCTGAGATCGCCATCGCTGCCGAAGCGGAGCGAGGGAAGCGCTAGAGGCCTGTCGCATCACGAATCTTTTTCGGCAAAGTACTACCTTGGCGGTCCCTCCGTAGAGGGTGGCGGCCGTTGAGATCGCCCCAAGCTATCTTCCCTGCTTTTCTCGGTCTCTTGCTGGATTTCCGCGGGACTTCTCCCCAAGCGCTCGACTTCCAACTTGAGATTCTTTTCTCTTTCGAGAAAGACCTCCAAATCTAGAGACCGTTGGTTCCCCGGCTGATAAAAGACGGACACCGAATCACGCTTAGTAGAACCATCACTGGCACGCGCGAAAACATCGATTTGGTTGCGTCCCTCCGCTACCGGGACCGCGGAGGAAAAGAAACCGTCCGCTGCCAAACGCAGCTGCGTCGCTTTCTGTCCGGTGGTTTGGTTAACGACCTGAACGTAGTCCACTCCCACGACTGAGATATTTTCAACCACGGCCAACACATCTGCGGCTCGCGATACGGGGGTGTAGGTACCGCCGCTTGCTTTGGCGATGCCTACGGCTGCGCGCGGATATGATAGCGCCTCTTCCCCCAGTGCAAAAACGTGCACTTTGATTCCGGCTTTGCCGGCCAGGCGCGCCGCATTGATGGCGAAGTCCGTATCCTCCGGGGCTGCCCTTCTTCCTCCGCCGATGGGCATGGTGGGAAAACCATCGGTCAAAAGAAACTCGACTTTAATGGTATCAGTTTTCTTTTCGCTCTTTCCTAACCCCATAAGCTCAGTGATTGCCGCGCGAATTCCCTCGGCCATATTCGTCCCACCGTAAGGGCCGGTCCTCAGGATGTCATCGAGAACGCGTCGAACTTGCGCGAAATCGTGCGTTAAGGGTTGGAGCACTTGAGCTCCTTCACCGAACGTCACAACGCCAATCCGCGTGGTCTCTGAGTTGAGCTGGAGAAGCAGCCGACGGGAAGCCGCCACCTCGGCGGCCAGAATGGAGTTACGCAGATTCCTGAATGACGGCTGGCCAATTCCTATGCCGCCAATGGAGATCTGGGGTCTGCCGAAACCAAAGGAACCGGAATTATCAGGCAGCGGACCCATATCGCCGAAATCGGCCCCGGCGTATTGCGACGTGCTCCCGGAGATATCGATGACAAATACAATATCAACATTGGGTGACCCGCCCAAATCTGTGGCCACCTTGCCGCTAATCAGTACCGAATTTTGCTCTTGGGTGATGCGCGAACCGTCTTTCGGAGAGAGAATTTGGACTCTGGGCTCGGCCGCCCACAAGCCATCGGACCAGGGAAGAAGTAGCAACAAAAAAAGCCACAGGTCTCGGAACCGGAATAGAGATTGGTTCATGGCGACCCCCTTCGAGCGATTAGAACGCTAACACGAATATGAGGTGCTGTAAACGAAGCGGGAGCAGGGGCTTCTCGGAAGTACCACTACGGCCAACAGCGTGTTATACTCGCACCGATGCTTAAGGGGCTAAAGTTTCTACTACTTCCGCTCTCCGTGTATTATTGGACGGTTCCGGCTTTAGCGGACTATACGCTTATCCTGAAAAATGGGCGGCGAATAACCGTTCAAACCTATCGTGAAGAAGGCCGGATGATCAAGTTCCACGACCTCGGCGGCGAAATCGGCATCAGCAAAGACGAGATTCAGTCGATTGAAAAAGCCGCCCAGGTGCCGCCCACACAACAGACCCAGCTTCAAGGGCCAGCAGCGGGCCAGCAGGCAGCCGAAAGGCCGCTCACTCCGGAGGAGGAGAGGGCCAAAGAGGAAAAGGAATATCAGCAGAAGCTCATGGAAGTCACCGGTCAGTTAAAGGAGGTGCAGGATCGTTATTCTCAGTTGCTTCGTGGAACGACAAGCCCGGAGCCAAGCCAACTGGCTACCGAGGAACAGATCAAGGCGAGCCGCGCGGATGTTATCTCGCGTTTTAGGGACGCGACGTCCAACCCCAGCGAACCCGCGCCTGTTAGATTACTGACGCCGTCGCCTTTCAGTAGCCTTCCCCCAACCATAACGGAGGAACGCCCGCCCGCTCGGGCCCCAACGACGTACGAAAACCTGCCCTACACCGAAGCACAGAAAGAGTTCAGCGATCTGCGAAACCAAGCTATCGAACTCGATAAAGAGAGGGAAAGATTGATCAACGAAATGCGGCAAAAAAACTTGAGCATAGGCTCGTTATTTCTGGAATGAGCAGAGTCGTCAGAGCTGCTCTACTGCGGCTCTGAGACCAAGCAAGTAACTATGCGCG